>Ga0070738_10004776_pt1 | contig 15787 bp, 11 predicted proteins | sample Coa_R2_2_FD_66446 | JGI IMG/M metagenome (GOLD analysis project Ga0070738, IMG submission 66446) | Surface soil microbial communities from Centralia Pennsylvania, which are recovering from an underground coalmine fire - Coalmine... | ecosystem: Environmental > Terrestrial > Soil > Unclassified ...
TGTAAATGACCAGTCATTCGCAGGTTTTGTCCCTGCTCTAGATAAGTCATGTAAATAGCACACTTTGCTGCCGTTGCTGCCGCATCTAAAAATGCCCCATGCCGATGTCCACTGGTCCGCATGGCACTAAAAGCCAAATAAAGCATGATCTGATCCATAGCACTGGGGCCAAGACGTTTGATCAGATCGACATCATTACTCATATTACAAACAGATGAATAGAACGTTTACACAAGTTACGGTCAAAGGAAAATAAGTAGTATACACCCGACTAAAGACGATGTCTGCACTTCAGATCTTTTATTATGCGTTAATTATGAGTGCTATTGGTAGTCATAGTTAAGAATTTGACCGTAGTTTCTGGTATATGTCCATATCCACCATTAATAGTGGAGTTATCTTACCAGAAGCCTTGGAAGCCACTCTCACAATTAAAATGAGTGTTTCGGGCTTTTGGGCAAAAGCAACTATTGGTACTTTCAGTGAGTGCAGCTTTTTCCTTACGGAGGGAAAAGACCAAAACAGTAGGAAGCAAGATCAAGTCAATTAAAAAATTGTCTAAGATTGCCACCCTTGGAAGCTCTTGCGTGCCTGGCAGAACTTCTATGAGTATTGGGTGAGTATCATCTCCATAGAGACTTTCTTAGAAACTATCAAAAAAAGATGATTTTGATCAACCTAAGAGAATTTTATTAACGCTTATTCTTATCCTAAAGCGAAAATAGCCTTTTTGTGCTGCATTCAGCTGCTACCACGACTAGTATGCTGCCGAAATCGGGTGTTTACAAGCTTTGCGCAGGAATTGCTTTGTTACAAGCTACTCCAGTTGCCTCAACTCAGAATTCTTTCTGTTGAACGACAGTATGAAGCCGTCACTTGCCTAGGAATGAACTTAGGCAATTTCAGAAAGAACACGGCAATTTGCAAAAAGCCTTTTCGCTCACAACCTAGAAGAATCATATAACTCCAATCGAGGAGATTATTCAAAGTCCAAAAAACCTCTTTTTCTCGATAGTTTTCTCGCTAATCGTAGCAATTTGTATCAAAAACTTATGTTAAAAACGCTACAAAATTTAGCAGTTATATTTCTTCACAAAATAATTATGTTGATTATTAAATAAAAATATTTTCATACTACAAAATATGATACTAAAAAGTCCTTTACCTCTTGATTGCTCGAGATTGCGTGTCATTTGTCCTCGCTTTAACAGAATGACTATCATCCTACACCTCAAAGAGAGAAAGCACAAGGTTACTCTTTTGTAAATTGGCAAATTGGCACCAATAAATTTAAGTCTGTTGCAGTAGACTTTGAAATACAGAATTTGGGTAGTTTGAACCAAGTTTGAAACAAGTTTAACTATCAACCTTGTACAAAAATTACAGGACTGGTAATTTCAATTCTAACAATCATTGCTACACATGAATTTCTTTAGAAGGAAATAGCCAAAAACTAAGACAGAAATATTAAGAAATCCTGACTTCTATTTTCTCAAATGTAAGCCAGTTCAGTTAAAACGAGATGGATATAAAGAACCCCGGTTATCTCTAGAAGCCGGGGTTTTAATGGGTTTGGTACCGTTTTACTATGAAGGGGAATGGGGAGCGGAGGAAACACGGGAGACGAGGAGGACAAGGAGGACGAGGAGGACAAGGAGGACACTATGTTGGACGGGTTTCCTGACAGTCCCGCAAGCGGCGTTGAATGTCCGCCGAGTCGGTGCTGCAGGGAGGTTAGCCTGCTCTTACGGTGACTCGCATGGACTAGGGAAGGGATGACAAAATACAAACAACAAAGGCAAAGTCTAAATTAACTTGTGCCTTTGGAGTGTTTGACGCGATTTCGGTTTTTTTCAAAGCTAAAAACAGCTGCACCGAAAGTCACGAGTACAACTCCCAAAACTTGTACAGGTTCTAAGGTTTCCTGAATAAATAACCCTGCAAAAATTACGGTTAAAGTTGGAACAATCGCGCCAAACATTGCTGCTTTACTTGCGCCAATTTTACGAATACTAAAGTTATTGAATAAATAGCCACCAAGTGTTAGTACGCCCAAGATAAAAGCACTCAAAATCACTTCTAGCAAAGTAGTGGTATTAATTTGAAGACTCCAACTATTGGGTAAAGGCAGCATTAAACTGAGGCAAGACAGTACCAGCATTGTGACAAAATTCATCAAGGTTAAGGTGATTGGATGTAATTTAGCAGCGCATAAGCGTGTAAGGACTATATAACAAGCAAACGCGAATCCTGCGGCAATTGCTGCGATACTCCCAAAAGAAACATTGCCAATACCAATGCTTGTAGCACCCGCCAACACTAGCAGTTCGCCCAAGCCAATGGAGATGATTGCACCAGAACCATATAAAGTCAGGCGATCGCGGAACAAAAACCAAGATAGTATGCTGCCTAAAATTGGATAGACAAAGAAAAGCGTGATTGCCATTCCAGTCGCAACTTGACCGATGGCAAGATAAATGAGCACTTGAGAGATAAACAGAAAGCACCCACTAACAATTGACAAAACAAACACCTGTTTTGTAGTAGCTTTGCTTGAAGAGTGCGGACTGCGTACTGTGTCAAACAGATTTTGTAGATCTTGCCACACTCGCGGATGTAGTATGGGAGCTAACAATAGCATTAACGGTACAACAACCAGCATTCGAAGCATCAAAATTAGCAAAGTGTTACCTAAGGTTGGTAACATTAAGCGTTCCACTTCAAACACTCCAAAAATATGGAAATTTGGATGGAAGATCACTTTAATAGCGACGTTGTAAAGAGACGACATCACCGTTGACAACACGATCAGCCATAAACCAATGGAGTCTAAGGATAAGGTTCCCGTCTGCTTTGATGGTGGTCGTGGTACTGTTTTTTGCTCTGGTGCTGCTTCAGTAGAAGCAGAAAATTTAGCTTCATCCTGTGAGGCTCTTTTAGGAATGGGAGAACTCTCAAAGAAGGTTTCCTTGAGTGAGTGATTGAGTGGTGCAGAATCTCTTGGATGACTATCTACTTGTAACTTTGTTGCCGTCTCAAAAGAACTATCATGCCGTGATCGAATAGGCTCAAAAATCTCAGGAGGTGGAGTGTCTTGAATTGTAAATGGGGGAGTTTCAGGTGTTTTTTCTAGTTCTCTACGGAGACTGTGCACTAACTCGACTAAAATTGCTTCCCCTTGTTGTTGTTGACTGTACATCCGTGACAACTGTTGGGAAAGACTAGTTTGATAGTTTTTTAATTCCTGTTGAAGTGTGTTAAAGGTAATCGTCAGTGTATCGTCCACGGAATCAAGAAGTTGCTCAGCACTCTCATTTGCTTTAGAAGTGGGACCATATACACCAACACGCTGTATTGCATGGGTCGCTAAATTCTCTAATGAGGATTGCAACTGCGATGATATGTGATTTGCCAAAACCTGCGCTAACTGACGTACCAATGCCTGCTGCTCACCGATATGTCGTTCCTGCTGTAACTGTTCTTTTTCCTCGTGCAGTCGTCTAATATCATCGGCTAAGCGAATTTTTTCTGTCTGTAGTCGCTTAACATCCTCCTGTAATGAATGAAGCAAATTACGGTGGATAATTTGCAATTCCTCAGTTACAGCTTGCAGGGCAGTTTCTGCTGCCCCATATGGATCGCCCTCTCGCGAATTATGTTCCGGTCGCTGTTCTAATCGCCCCATGAGTCTTTAGCCTCTGACCCCTTGACAACCAAGTAGCCTAATGTTAACTTGACCGACCTGATATTTCTACTGTTTACTTTAGGGTGTCAGATAAACTAAACCGTTTATATGAGTGATTGTCAAGAGGGCTCTTTCCCCGAGGAGTGGGGAAAGGGGGGCACCAGGGGTAGGGAGGACAAGGAAGACAAGGGAGACAAGGGAGACAGGGAGGACAAGGAGGACAAGGAAGACAAGGGAGACAGGGAGGACAAGGAGGACAGGGGAGACAATAGGAACACTTTATACTATGCCCTATGCCCCATGCCCCACTCCCTTCTTCCTACGGATAAATTAAGATTTTATAAGTTTCCGGTGTTGGAGACACTGCTCGTTCAACGGCTGCTGATAAATCCTGTAATGGATAATGATCGCTAATCAATGCCTGCACATTAATCCGTCGGTTAAAGACAATATCAACAGCTAGGTTTTGGAGGCGGTAAGATGAGCTATAACTGCCCATAAGGTCAATTTCTCGGCGATAGAGAATATTAGGATTGATAGGAATTTCCACCTCGTCGGGAAATTCAGCGAAGAAGAGGACTTTACCACCTTTGCGGGTACAATCGAGAGCCTGAAAGAAAGCTTTCTCGCTAGGTACAGCTAGTAAGGCAACATCGACACCCATACCATTGGTCAGAGCATAAATTTTTTCCCTTAAATTAGGATCACGAGCATCAAACGCAGCTTCGGCTCCTACACTCACAGCTTTTTCAATCCGGGATGTGAGCAAGTCGGTGGCGATCGCTTTTGCACCAAATGCTTTCACCAACATGACAAACATTAACCCAATGGGTCCTGCACCAGTAATCAAAACTGTTTGACCAGGAACAATTTGGGCTTTTTTCACTGCCTTAAGGCAACAGTTAGTCGGTTCTACAAAACTTGCTTCTTCAAAACTTATATGCTCAGGGATGGGAATTAGCCCTCCGTTGCGTACAATATGACCGGGAACCTTAACATACTCTGCAAAACCACCTCCACTGGGTGCAAACCCTGCTGTAGTGCAAATGTTTTTGTAAGTATCACACATAGAAAAATTGTCATTTAGACAATAGGCGCAGCGCATACAAGGAATGTGATGCATTACTGCCACTCGTTGCCCCACTTGCCAACCCATAACATCAGAACCAACTGCTGTTATTGTTCCAGCCGTTTCATGTCCAAAGATGCGTGGAGGTTCATATAAAGGATAACGAATCTTTTTAATGTCTGATTGACATAATCCTACAACTCGTACTTGTACGAGCACCTCATCTGGTTCCAGTGCCGGCACTGGGATCTCTTCATAAGATAGTTGATTGACGCCTCTAAAGACCTGTGCTTTCACGTTGACTTCTCACTACTCAACGTTAATAGATTTAACATTAGGTGTGTTCTTCCAGCTATGACATTCAAAATCCTATACCGTAGCAATACGGAGGTTTTATTGTTTCACTAGCATCCTTTAACATTGAGATCACTAGGATCACAGATCTTTGTCACTGGATCTAATGAACACTCAGGACATACTGAGCATGATGTAAGTATATGACTACAATTAAACTTATAACGATAAGTCACTTTACCCCGAAAACTCCTTATTAGACTGTGAACTGGTCACTTATTAAATATCGTGTTGACTAAATCAAATTTTTTTTCAGTAAAAAACAATACTTTTTAACAAATTATCCGGATGCACTAAAAGAAACTCAGTATCAGTGAATTAGAGAGTTCTAAAATAGACATTTGCTATGCGTGCCACCCTTTCACTTTTAGTCACAAGTCTGCTACTGAGCTTGTTAGCTTTTGATTACCAAGCCATTGCAGTTGATGTGCCGTCCACATCAAGTTCACAACACCTGTTATCAGCAAAGCCAAATAAACCTAGTAAGCCACCTACCTATCGGGGTAGTGGACGCAGAGGAGAACCATTTTAGTTACACACATTCTAAGTCTAACAACCGCAGATTGATGTCTCTTGTGCAGGTGCAGTTGTTTTGTTGTCAGGGAATGATAGCGCTTAGAAACAGGGTGTTATGCATTAACATCTGTGATGATGTTCCCTAGTCAAGATATAACATGAGAGACACGATAGAGTTAGACAATATCTCAGTCAAAGATTCGTAAGCTTGAATATTCTAGTTAGCCATTAAAGTGAGTTAGCTAATTTACTTACAAGCATTACAAATGACTCAAATAATCAGGAAGTGCCTGAATACAGTCTTTAAACCATCTCGAAAATGATGTCACTTAACTCAATGAGTTAAGTGAAAGTGCATTTGCTTCGGCTCATATCATGACTTATGAAGGAAACAGCCTGAAGGCAAGTTCCTTCCAATCTTGTATAGGCTTTTTCACTTTATTAGCTATGATTTGGACCGCTATCCAAGACTTCGTTCAGCTAAAGGTTCTTCGTGATAATTCCTCTTAAATATAGAGATGTTGCGCTGTAACATCTCTATATGACTCATTAGGTGTTGCTGAACTGAGACAGTTTCTGTCTACAAGCTAAATTCCATTGCATCATCGCCTCTATCTATCTCTTGATCTACGCTTACATTCGTGGGTTTAAAGTTTGTGCCATGAATGAGCTCAGTGAAAGTGATTTTTGGATTTTGATAAAGGATATTTAGAACACTAACAAAATCCCGTACTATTTCGCCTGGAGTGAGTAATGCTTCTGCTCCAAGGCGATTGACAATTTCTTCTAAAAACTCTTTTAAATCGTGAATTGCCAAAACCCGAGTATAGCCAAAATTGAAAACATGCACCTCAGCTAACTTTTGTAAAAGTGCCACGATTTCTTCTCTAGTTAGTGGATTCAAGCGGATCACTGGTCCTAGATACTCTTGGACGCCAGATTGAGTAACAAAACGGCTTTCTTTGGTGCGTCTTCGCCAAGCAGAATCTGCAAAAAGTCCTCGGTTTTGGTCTTCTAAAAATTTGGTAGTTCCACTAATAAAAATACCAAGGTTCTCTGCTTTGCATTGCATAACATCATTAAAAATACCCAGCAATCTGTGATAGTTTTTTTCACGAGTTACTGTAGTAGATATTTGATATAGGTGTACAGCTTCATCAAGCAGGACCAGCAGTCCTTTATAGCCAATCTCAGCAACAAATTTAGCTAATAACTTGATGTAGTCATACCAACTATCATCATCAATAATGACACGTACTCCCAAAGCTGCTTTTGCTTCAATTTTTGTGGAAAATTCTCCTCGTAACCAACGCAAAGCGGCTGCCTTTAATGCGTCATCATCTAATCGGTAACCACGCCAGTATGCAATAACGACGCTGCCAAAATCAAATCCGTGAACTAAGTCTTCAATATACTGAACAACTTCCCTAATTCTCGCTTCAACTTGATTGTCAAAATCCTCATCATTAGGACGTAATCCTGTTTCTTTGGCAACTTCTTGTTGAATTTTGTTAATCCATCCTTCTAGAATTGAAACTAAAGCACCACCATCAGGACGAGTTTTTGTGGCAAGACGACTCATTAATTCTCGATAAGTTGCCAAACCCTCATGGTTTGTTCCTGCCAATCGACGTTCAGGGGACAAATCAGCATCGGCTACTATAAAACCTTGCTCTATAGCATGATTACGTATCAGTTGTAGCAAGAAGCTTTTACCTGAGCCATAGTTACCTATAATGAAGCGAAACGCTGCTACCCCTTCTGCTATATCATCAAGATTTGATAAGAGGCTTTTGAGTTCTTGCTCCCGACCTACTGCTATATATTCTAGACCCACTCTTGGCACGACTCCGGCTCCAAGAGAATTTATCACAGCGGTAGATACTTTTTTCGAGATTTTGAGCTTTGCCATGGAGATCACCTCACATCACCTTATTTTAGCTTGAGGGTGGGCATTGCTTTCAAGGCATTTCATAAGAATCAAAAGTCTATAGTAGATCCTCTTTACCGTTGCTTTGCTCCAATTGAGAATTGTAACTTATGAATTCAACACTATATAAGTATGAATTCAAACTTTTGACCTCATGTAAAAACACTAAGAAGAACAGCAGAAAAAGAAATTTAGTCGAAAATCAATCTTGAAAATTTAGTACTCTACCAAAAATAACAATTCACTTGGATGATGTTTGTTTTGTCATTCTATCATCATAGATGAAAATCATTTTTTTGAGATTGAGTAGATGTTCTTGATAGATTTCTAGAGGTTCAGAATAGGGATTAATTATTAATTCTCCAAGAATATCATTAGCACGCGCATTTATAGAATCAATTAATAAATGCGGCATTGTAATATTCTCTTCTGCAATTTTTTTGAGTATAATATTAGAATTTTCTTGCTCTATCAGAGCTTTTAAAATCTGAACTTCATGTTTTGGTAACTGTGCCAAAAATATATTCCATTCTTCAGGTAAAGTTGATATCTGAACATTAATAAAATTTCTGGAATCCTGAGAGTTATTTAACCCAGAGAAAGATAATACTTCATCGTTACTATCTTCTAATGAGTTATCTGGAATTTGTTCTAGACTCAGAGTCTCCATTTGTTGTAGGAGTTCCCATACTTGATTTTGTAGTTGATCTCGCTCTTCTTGCAATAAGACAATTTGCTCTTTTAATTGGCTGAGTTCTGTTTGTTGCTCTGTTAGTTGAGTTTTTAAAGAATTCAGGCTAGCCTCTATAATTTCTCTTTCTGAAGTTGTATCTAAGAGTAATTTACTTTGCTTATTTTGCCGATCTTCTAACTCTTGAATTTCAACTCTAAGTTCATACAATTTTTCTTCTAGTTGAGGCTTCAGTCGATTTAGTAAGGTTAAATTACTTTCCAATTCTCGTTTTTGCTCTAAAAGTTCACTATTATGAGTTTGTAGCTGAGTTATTTCAGCACGTGATATATTACAAGTTAACTCTAAGCGCCGTTTTTCGGCTGCTAGGTTGGAAAAAGACTGATTGAGATCTGCCTTAGTTTTTTCTAGAGTTTGAATTTCAGTTTCTAGGTAGTTGATATCCACTTCTAACTGCTGTTTCTCTCCTACAAAAGTACTTAACTCCCGATTCAGACTATCTCTTTGACTACGGCGTTCGGTAACTTGAGTCTGTAATTTAGTTGACTCAGTATATAGTGCAGAACTATGGGCTTCTAGTTGTTTAATTTCTGTAACTAGCCGAAACTTCATTCCCTCTAAATCTTTAATGCGCCTCCCCAAAGAATCTAAAACCAACATCTCATGATATCTTCGCCGTTTATCTACAAAAAATGCTGCAAAATAGGTGGCAGGTATAGTGATAATGCCGGTGAGAAAGGCTTGATTAAAATCCCATTTTAGGACAAGACTCAAACCAAAACTTACGCCAAAGGCAACTATACCTATAATAAATCTGTTACTGATTACTGCTGATTGCATATTGCTTGTTTTTAGCATGGTTCATTTGTTGAAATAAGAATTTTTTGAAGTGATTTAAGAAGGTAGGTACAAATCAAGTGTTTTTTGAGCTAGAAACTGCTACATCGGCCTTTAAGAAATCAACAAATTGCCGTGCTGTACGTCCAGAACGACCATTGTGACGAGTTGCCCATTGCAACGCTTGATATTCCAAATCTTCTTGCCTTATATTAATTCCAGCTTGTGATGCCAAATGCCGGACAATTTGTAGATAAGTTTTTTGATCAGCTGCTTCAAAAGTTAAAGTTAGACCAAAGCGATCGCTAAAGGACAGTTTCTCCTGCATAGTATCCCACGCATGGACTTCATCATTTGCTTTTGCAGCCGCTGGTCTGTCTGCAAAAAATTCTCGAATTAGGTGACGACGATTGGAGGTCGCATAAACGACAACATTTTGTGGTCTTGCTGTTAGATTCCCTTCTAAAACTACTTTGAGTGCTTTAAAAGCGTCGTCATCTTCTTCAAAGGAAAGGTCATCCACAAAAATGATAAATTTCTGTGGTTTTCCTCTTAACTGTTCTACAATTTCTGGTAATTCTTTCAATTCCGATTTTGCAACTTCTAGTATGCGTAAGTTGCGATCGATGTACTCATTCAATAAAGCTTTGACTAAAGAAGATTTTCCTGAACCTCGACTCCCATAAAGTAAGACATGCAGTGCCATTTGTCCTGATAATAAAAATTCTGTATTTTTCAACAAAATTTCTTGTTGAGACTCGTAGCCGACAAGTTCGTGTAACTTTACTGGATCAGGATATTGGATACCAATAAATTTACCTGCTTGCCAGCGTGCAGCTTTGTATTGAGCAAATAAACCTGTTCCAAATTGCCGATAATGTGCCACCAAGTCTTGTAGCGCATCAGCCCAATTTTCTAATTGATGTAGAGTCTTAATAAGATCCTTCTCTACTCCCATTTCGTGCTGCGGTAAGTACCATACAACTGGGGAAACGGGTAGATGAGCTACGGCTTGCACCCACTCACTCAAAGTAGCGCTGCTAATCTCATAAAGACTTTGCAACGCATGTAAATCATGCTGAGCTGCTGCTACCAAAGATGAAGGTAAATCCTCAAGTTCTAGTTCTTGAGCTTGCTGGGTAAAAGGATTATCTGCCCTCGCGATTTGAGTGATCAGATGTTCTTCCCAATTTTGATGAATTGCAGCTAAGCACTGAAAGTAGTTACCGTAGGCTTGGAGGCAGCCTTGCTGATCGGCATCAGTGTAGCGTATAGCTTGCAACAGGTCAAGAAATGCTTTACCCACTTCATCTTCTAGAACAGACTGGTAGAGTAAAAGGGAGGCTGCCTGACGCTGGAGAAATTGGATCTTTGCAATCGCTTGATTATCCATCAATCAACTCAGTTATGTAGCTTAACAGCTATGGTAAATTGTCTGCCGACACCTGCTGCAAAATCAAAATCTACATAGGTTTTAACAATGAATTTAGGTATTGTTGCCGCTTTTACTTACGGCATCCTAGCTATTATTGGTGGTATTGTTGGCTATCGTAATGCTGGTAGCCAAGTTTCGCTCACCAGTGGTACTATCAGTGGTCTACTACTTATATTTTCTGCTGTCATCCAACTCCTAGGACAAAACTGGGGGGCGATTTTAGCTATGATCATTACTGTTGCCTTAGTGATTTTCTTTACGCTAAGGCTAGCAAAAACACGTAAATTTATGCCTGCTGGATTAATGGCTATTCTGGGTATGGTGGCATTGATAGTGATGTTATATCAATTGATGACACAGTAGCATAGGCTTCATAGAAATAAGTGTTCTGTTTATTTTACCTTAACTCAATTCATTAGTACATTTATATTACTACAAGGTTGATTTTGGACTAAAAGTAGCCAAAAAGCAATTCATGAACATAATCTTAATTTTTCTAAAAAAGTAGCATATTATACAGAAAGATGTTGACTTCGGTAAAATAAACAGAATATTCTGTCTGTCCCATTAATTTTACGGGGTAGGGGGTTGTGAAAGTTCGTAATAAGCAGAGTTTTGCTTTGCTGTTGGGGGTCTACAACAAACGTTTCTTATACCAGATGAGACCTTGATTTCTTGGGGATAATAGTCGCTTTATGACCATCCAAAATCACTAATCATTCGTACTATAAACAACAATTAATATCAAATCCCACTTCTTTAGAGATGATGGGATGAGCTTTAGATTTGTTGAGGTAAAAGTACTATCAAGATTTCTTCTTAGAAAAATGATGTTATTTATCCGGATATGAATCTACAAAGATTGTTAATAGATAACTGAATGATAGAGTTATTTAAGTTGAATTAAGCACTTAAAACTCAGTAAACTCAGATGGCTAAAGAGTTGATTCAGCAGTGATCTAAAAGTAGAAGAAGTCGTTAAAGTATTGTTGCCAATTTGGCAAGCTTTTATTCAAGCAATCAAGTATTAATAGTTTATACCCAATCATTCATTGATACTCACACCCTTGCTACTATTTACACAATCCTGCTAAAGTGAAGCTAATACTGAGATATTAGTTTCCCTATGCAATCACAACCTTAGGAACTAATATATGGTAATTTCACTGTCTGCTGATAACGTTATCAAATATTTAAAAGATATAAGTTTAACTAAAGAAGATGGTGGATTTGTAAATTCTAAACTGCTATCCAATAGTCATAAAAATTACAATTTACTTGTGACTCTACCTGGAGAGCGCAAGCTATTAGTCAAACAAGAACATTACGTTGAAAATGATGGAACTCCTCAAGAGTTTTTCAATGAATGGTTGTTTCATCAATTGCTTCAACAATTTCCTGTACTAGGAAATATTGTTGCGATCACACCATTAGTTGTGCATTTTGATGAAAAAAATTCCATCATAATCCGTAATTACTTGACAGAATACGTTGATATAGCAAGTTTCTATCACAAAAATTTGTGCTTTCCAGAGGCGATCGCTATTGCTATTGGTCAAACTTTAGGGGTACTGCATCGGGTTACCTTTAATCGCCAAGAGTATCGTAATTTCATGGCAACTGCGCCTGAAGGACAGTTCCGCTATCAGGTTTACAATCCTGCGCAAGGGATAGGGTCTATTGGACCTGAGATTTTTGGTGTGGTTCCTACTGATGCACTGCAATTTTATATTCTTTATCAGAATTGCGAAAGTTTGGAAGCAGCAATTGCAGACTTAGCCAATGCATGGCATCCTTGTTGCTTGACTCATAACGATTTAAACTTAAACAACATTTTAGTACATTCAAAGTGGGATAAATTAGACGACTGCATCGTACAACTCATTGATTGGGAAGCGTGTGCTTGGGGCGATCCAGCATTTGATTTGGGAACTCTAATTGCCAATTATTTACAACTTTGGCTGCATAGTTTAGTGGTAGATCCAACCCTTGACTTCGACGAATCTTTACATTTAGCTATGATTCCGTTGGAAGTTCTCCAACCTTCCATGCTTTCGTTAATTCAAGCATATCTCAGTGCTTTTCCAATGATTTTAGAGTGCCATCAAGACTTTCTTGTGCGAGTTGTTCAATTTGCTGGTCTAGCTCTAATTCATCAAGTTCACGACATGATCCAGTACCGTAAATACTTCAGTCATACTAGTCTTCACCAGTTCCGCTTTGGTAATCATTTGGTCACTAAAGCCCAGGATGTTGTGCTAACAGTTTTTGGAACTTCAGAGCTAGAAATTCTCAAACCTTTTGCAAAAGTTACCAATCAGCCGCAACAAGAAAAAAAGCAAAATTTATTACGCCTGTATTACGATAATACTCGCCTGCGGAAATGCTGATTGAGGCAGGGCTAGGGATAGAGGAAGCAACTAAATCTACTTTCTATCTATACATCTACCTTTACTTGCGTCCTAATGATGCTAAATTTTGATAAAAATCAGCCACTTAATTCTCTCCTTGACATCGCTAGTAATATACAAATAGAGCCAAAATTTTGTATTCGCCATCCTAATTATCAGCCCTTTACACTACCCACCACAGTAGCAGAACGATTTCAGAACACTTCATTAGATTTACAGCATAAGTATCTCTCACTACTGCTGCGCGACTTCCTACACGGTATTTATTACAACGGCTCTCTGCAAGCAACCCTAGCTGTCTATAGTAGTGATGCAGCTAATAATTTGTCATCCAACAATTTAGAACCTGATTCACTCTTGGAAATTGATTGGCAATTTTATGAGCAACTAGATGCCAGCAATCATGGAACCGGTTACTTTGACCCTGGATGGCATGTGTTGCGGCATGAGCCTGATGGTTCTGTCGCAGTAACCAAAGGTGGTTTGTCTTTATATGTTGATCCTGACTCGCACTTAAAACCGATGACAAAATCCGCCAAGGTTGGTGGGTTTGTTGCTATTTGGATGCCTAAAAATCAATTACAAAATAGCTTTTATATTGCGGTTAGCAATGTTGGTCAACAGCAACTCAGTTCTTCTAATGCTGAGTCAAGTATGGGGTGTATTTATTTTAACCTAACTCCGTCTGGAGCGATCGCCCTGATGGATAAACTCACGCTGCAATTGAATGCGGCTGCTATTCCATTTAAGTTTCAGGTGCCATACAACCAATCTCTCTATGGACGCTATGACTCAGGGATGCTCTGCTTTGCACTCAATGATTATGCAGTAGTGCGGCAAGTCCTTCAAGATATTTACGCAGAGAATCAATCCTATTTCCAAAGAGAAGTCCCTTTATTCACCAAGTTTTTAGCACCAGGGTTGAGTTTTGCTGAAGAACCAAGGCAAAAATTTGCTTTTACAGAAAGTTTTGGGATGAATCGCTGCCATATTGTAGCAAACGCCTTATTAGAAGCTTGGCAAAAAGACAAAAACTCTCCTGAAGAGCGCATTAATACAATTTACCACCATTTTGCCCAGTTAGGCATTGATTTGCTGTATCCTTACCTCAATCCCAGTTCTGAAGATATCTACTACCCCTTAAATTGATCAGGGAGAATGGAATATATATTGTTAATATTCCCGCAGTCTGTCTACTGTGGGAGTGTTAATTGAGACACCTTACATTGTAGGCTTTTGATTGAGCTACTTATTATGCCGTTTATTTATAACCGTACCGTTCGATTTCAAGATACTGATGCTGCTGGGGTTGTTTATTTTGCCAATGTCTTAGCTATTTGTCATGAAGCCTATGAAGAATCTTTAAAAGTAGCAGGCATGAATCTCAAAGACTTTTTTACTCATCCAACTGTGGCTTTTCCCATTGTTCATGCCAGTGTAGATTTTTTTAAGCCAATGTTTTGTGGTGATGATTTACTGATTCAATTAATGCCTCAGCAGCTAAGCAGTGATAGATTTGAAGTTACTTATGAAGTGATGGTTGGTGAGCTTCTAGCAGCTAAGACAGTGACTAGGCATGTTTGCATTGATACAAATACTAGAAGTAAACGAGAGTTTCCTGAACAGATTAGGGAATGGTTGGAAGTTCACCACAAGGAAGCAGAGAGCGTAGAGAGAAGAAAATCAAGAGAGATCATTTAGACAGTCCAATTTTTGCTCTTGCAGTGACACTCTGGCGATTCTGCGGCTATTTGCTGTAGCTGTTGACGGTTGATTTTACCTTGGGAGTTGCGTGGTAAGGTTGGCACAGAAATCCAGTGTTTGGGTATTTTGAATCTGTTCAGTCTATCTTTGAGTTGGCTTTGGATTTCTGCGGCAGAGGTATCAGTGTTTTTAGGAATATAAATAGCCGTTACTGCTTGTCCCCAGGATTTATCTGGCATACCAATGACACCAACATCAACTACCATGTCTGTTGCTCTAATTGCGGCTTCAATTTCCAGAGGATAGACATTTTCACCACCTGTAATAATTTTGTCACTGCTACGCCCAACTATATTTAGATAACCTTGTTCATCTAAAAAACCTAAATCATCTACTTGTAGAGTGTTTAGCTGATTTTGGGAACTATGTTGAGCGTAGTAGCCAAGAGCTAAAGATTTACCTTGAATTTTAATATTTCCTATTTGATTAGCATTCAAAATATCGCCTTTTTCATTGCAAATAGTTACCCTGGCATGGGGAAGAATTTTACCTGCGCTTACTTTACCATTTAGAAAATCATCGGGTTTGAGGGTGGCAATTTGAGAAGCAGTTTCTGTCATACCATAAGTAGGAGCAAGGCGGATTTGATAATATCTGGCTTTTTCTAAAAGTTCATGCCAGGCTGGTGCGCCGCCTAAAAGGACAGTTTCAAATTTAGACAACCACTCTGTTAACTGTGGATTTTGTAAAAGACGTTGTAACTGGGTTGGTACTAAAGATATAAAGAACTCTGAGACTTGAATATTATGGATTTGACCAAATTCAACTTCTTTGAATGGCTGTATGGCAAGCTTTCCTCCAGTGAGAAAAGAGCGCATAAATTGCATTAAGCCACTTACATGATAGAGAGGCAACGTACAAAAGGAATTGACTTGATTGATCTGAAAATACTCTGTAAATCCACGTACAGATGCCTTAAGAGTATCCCAAGTGTGAATGGAAAACTTAATTTGTCCTGATGAACCACCAGTGGGAATCATGATCAATGGGGAGTGGGAAATGAGAGGTGGGGGGGACAGGGGGGACGAGGGAGAAAGTTCTTCTACTCCTGTGCGCCTGTGCTCCTCTATGCCCCATGCCCTATGACGCCATTTG
>Ga0070738_10004777_pt1 | contig 15786 bp, 14 predicted proteins | sample Coa_R2_2_FD_66446 | JGI IMG/M metagenome (GOLD analysis project Ga0070738, IMG submission 66446) | Surface soil microbial communities from Centralia Pennsylvania, which are recovering from an underground coalmine fire - Coalmine... | ecosystem: Environmental > Terrestrial > Soil > Unclassified ...
GGCCGGCCGGTCCCCAGGTAGATGTCCAGGAACCCGTCGTTGTCCAGGTCGCCGAAGTTCGAGCCCATGGGCAGGACGACCCGGTCCAGGCCGAGTTCCGCCGTCACGTCGCGGAAGACGTTCGGCTCGCCGACGTTGCGATAGAGCCGCGGCCGCTCCCCGGCGGTGGACTGGCCGAGCTGGTCCCGGATCACCTCCGAGAGCGATGCGCCGTAGGGGTTGACCCAGAGGTCGAGCCGGCCGTCGTTGTCGTAGTCCCAGAACCAGCAGGCGAAGCTGTGGAGCGGCTCGGTCACGCCCAGCACCACGGCGACGTCGCGGAAGGTGCCGTCCCCTTCATTGTGATAGAGCCGGTTGGGCTGGCCCAGGTTGGAGACGTAGAGATCCGGCCGGCCGTCGCCGTCGTAATCGCCCCAGGCCACCCCCTTGCCGAACCGGTCGTTGGCCACGCCGGCGGCGTCGGCGCGATCCTCGAAGGTGCCGTCGCCGCGGTTGTGGTAGAGCCGGCCCCGGTTGCGCGGGTCGGGGCGGTGGGGGTCGAACTCGCCGGCGACGTAGAGGTCGACGTGGCCGTCGTTGTCGTAGTCGGCCCAGCCGGCGGCCTGTGTGGCGATCGGCCGGCCCAGGCCGGCTCCGAGCGTGACGTCCTCGAAGCGGCCCCCGCGGTTGCGCAAGAGGGTCATCCGCCGGGGGACCTCCCAGGCGCCGCGGAGCATCAGGATGTCCAGGGCGCCGTCGTTGTCGAAATCGGCGTGGCAGGCGTTCAGCGACAGGACCTGGTCGGCCAACCCGGCGGCGTCGCCAACGTCGGCGAAGCTGCCGTCGCCGCGGTTGCGCAGCAACAAGGCTCCGCGTTCGGGGTCGGTGGTGGGCATGAAGACGTCGAGGAGGCCGTCGCCGTCGAAGTCGTCGACCAGGCAGCCGCCGGCCATCGACTCGCCCCGCGCGTTGAGCCCGACCCGGGCGGCCACGTTGACCATCCGGCGCGGGTCGTCCCCCGCCGCGGTGGCGAACCGGCCCAGCGGCAGCAGCAGCTCGGGGGGAACCCCCGCGGGATACTCCCCCAGGGTCATGTAGGCGACGTTGAGCAGCCAGCGGACTCCCAGGTCCTCCGGCCGCTGCTGAAGGTAGCGCCGGAAGTGCCCGATCGCCTCGCGCGAGCCGGCGGTCCGGCGATGGACGGCGGCGCCGGCCAGGGGGAAGATGCAGCTCGACTCGTTGCAGCAGGCCACGCAGTTCTCGATCTCGCCGCGCCGCAGGGCGGCAACCCCCCGCAAGGCGTCCAGGTTGGCCCGGAACAAGGCCGGCCGGGCCGGGTCGGTGGTCTGCGCCACGGCGAGGTGGGCACTGGCCTGGTCCCAGTCCCCTTCATACAGCAGCAAGTAGCCGATGAGCCGGTGGATGTCGGTCGTGGTGGAGGGAGTCGCCGGGTCGCCGGGCGGCAGGCCGGCGAGCTTGGCCTCCAGGTAGGCGATCCCCCGGCGGCCCCGCCCCACGACCGAGTCGCGGATCTGGGCCAGCGACGTCGGGTCGGTGATCGGCTTCGAGAAGCGGATGGCCGTCGCATAGCCGCTGTCGTCGGCCGTGATATCCGAGAAGGGGCGGAGGTCCTCCTCGTCCGCCGCGCGCGGGCCAGCCGGCGGCGACGGGGGCGCCGGCGCCGTCGACCGCCACGACCGGCTCGCCAGCCATCGACGCGCCCGCGAGGGCAGGGTCGCCGGCTCCGGGTCGGTCGCCACCAGGGACACCCCCAGCGACAGGGCGACCAGCCCCAGGCCGAGCAGGCAAACCTTCCGCAGAACCGGGCCGGCCGCAGTCCGCATCGTCTCGCTCCCGGGTCGGCCGCCGTCGCGTCCCGCTCCTCGGCGGCCCGGAAAGCCATTGTCACCGAATCGGTCCGAGGAGAAAAAGGGGGGCGCGTCGTGGTCCGGGGAAGGCTCGTAGGATGACAGCGAGAGAGAGCCAGTGATACGCTAGGAGAAAGCGTTGACCCGAGTACCCAGTCGAGGTGCGCGATGACCATTACGATCAGCCTCAATCCCGAGCAGGAGCGGCGGCTTGCCAAGCGAGCGGCCCAGGCCGGACAGGAGGTTACCGCCTACGTCCATCACCTGATCGATCGTGACCTCGGGGCGGAAAACCTCGATGCCATCCTCGCCCCGGTGCGTCGCAACTTCGAGCGGAGTGGCCTGACTGATGAGGACTTGACCGCCTTGGTCGAAGAGGTGAGGGAGGACATTTGGCGGGAGCAGCACGGCCGGCCGAGCAAGACGTCATGACGCCCGCCGCCGTATTCGACTGCATGGTATTCGTCCAGGCACTGGCCAATGCGAAGGGGCCGGCCTGTGCCTGCTATGAGCTCGTCCGCAGCGGCCGGCTGGTCCTCTGTGTGAGCCCGGAGATCCTGGCTGAGGCGGCCGACGTCCTGAGCCGCCCGAAGGTCAGGCGGAAACTGCCCGGCTTGACGGATGAGGCAGTCGAAGCCTTCTTGCGAGATGTCCACGCCCGAGCCGCGATGCTCTCGGAAGTACCCGAGGCATACCGGCTCGAGCGTGATCCGAAAGATGAGCGTTATCTCAACCTGGCGATTGCTTCCGTAGCCTCCTATCTCGTGAGCTGGGATCGAGACCTCCTCGACTTGATGAACGATGAGGGGTTCCGGCAGCAGTTCCCCTGGCTCACCATCCTCGAACCGCCCGCCTTGCTCCGACTGTTTTCCCAGGCCCCGCCAGAGACCCCATCAGAATGAACCCCATCGACCTCGCCGTGATCGCGGTCTACGTCGCCGGCTGCACCGCGCTGGGGGCCTGGCTGGGCTCGCGATCGCAGGGCTTGAAGGGGTATTTCCTGGGCGAGAGCAACATCCCGGCCTGGGCCGTGATGATCTCGATCGTGGCGACCGAGACCAGCACGGCGACCTTCCTGAGCGTCCCCGGGGTGGCCTACCGGGGCGACTTCACCTACCTCCAGCTCCCGATGGGCTACCTCCTCGGCCGCGTGATCGTGGCGACGGTCCTCCTGCCGGCCTATTTCCGCGGCCAGATCTTCACGGCCTACCAGGTGCTGCGGGACCGGTTCGGCGGGCCGACCCGAACGACGGCCTCGCTCCTCTTCCTGGTGGCTCGCTCGCTCGGCGACGGCCTGCGGCTCTTCCTCGCGGCGACGATGCTCAGGCACCTGACCGGCTGGTCGCTCGAGACAGCCATCGTGGCCGTGGCGGCGATCACGGTGGTCTACACCTTCCTCGGCGGGATGAAGGCGGTGATCTGGACCGACGTGATCCAGTTCAGCGTGTACATCCTGGGCGCCTTGGTGGCCCTGATGATCCTGGCGGGCCGGCTCCCCGGCGGCTGGTCCGAGCTGGTGCAGACGGCCCGAGCCGCGGGGAAGTTCCGACTGCTGGACTTCTCCTTCGACCTGACCAGGCCGTTCACCTTCTGGGCCGGCCTGATCGGCGGCATGGTGCTGAACACGGCGACCCACGGGGCCGACCAGATGATGGTCCAGCGCTACCTCGCGGCGCGATCGCAGCGGCAGGCCGCCGTGGCGTTGGTGTCCAGCGGCTTCATCATCCTGGCCCAGTTCGCCTTCTTCCTGCTGATCGGCGTCAGCCTGTGGGTGTTCTACCAGGTCTTTCCCCCCACGGAGGGCCTGGGGTCGGCCGGCGCCGGGCTGGCCCGCTCCGACGAGGTGTTTTCGTATTTCATCGTCCACTACCTGCCGACCGGCGTGCTCGGCCTGGTGGTCGCCGCGGTCTTCTCGGCGGCGATGGGGACCCTGGCCGGCTCGTTGAATTCGTCGGCCGCGACGATCGTCAACGACCTGTACCGGCCCGTCACCGGGGTCAGCGACGAGCGGCACCTGATGCGGCTCTCGCGGGCGATGACCGTGCTCTGGGGCGTCGTGCTGACGGCCGTGGCCTTCGGTGCCCGCGGGCTGGAAGACAACGTGGTGAACAACGCCCTGGCGATCGCCTCGTTCGTCTCGGGGATCTTGCTCGGGTTGTTCCTGCTGGGGATCCTGACCCGCCGCGTCGGCCAATCGGCGGCGCTGGCGGGAGCGCTGGCCGGCATCGCCGCCGTGACCGCCGCCAAGTTCGCGACCCCGCTGGCCTGGCCGTGGTTCGCCCTGGTGGGCTCGTCCACGGTCTTCGCCGTCGGCCTGGCCGCGAGCTTCGTCGTCCCGAGCTGGTCGGAAGCGCCCGAGATACAGCCTGTACCATCGGAATAGCTGCAAACCGAGCAGGCCCCATTCTTGGGATCAGGCCCCCAGCCACAGGCCGCAACTCCTTTGGGGAATGACCTTGCAAACCCTATTACTGGGCATTAGGATAAATCCCCGAGCTGGCTGATCGCGCGCATTCAAGCGCAGTTGGATCAGGGGAGGAATTCGTGAGCAAAGGGAAACTTTCGGCGCGGGGCGCACGCATCGTGAAGGCCCTCAATCAGTTCGCCGACGACCTCGCCGCAGGCACGCCGATCGAGACCAAGTACACGGTGCGGCAGGTGAGGGTCATCCCCAAGCCATCGCCGTATCCCCCAGCGCGCGTGCGCGCCGTGCGGGAGCTCATCGGGGCAAGCCAAGAGGTCTTCGCCCAGCTCTTGGCAGTGAGTCCCATGACAATCCGATCATGGGAACAGGGATTGCGCCAGCCCTCCCCGATCGCACGGCGATTCCTCGATGAAATCCAGATGGCCCCGGGCCACTTCCGGGGACGCATCCTCACCGCCGCGGCTGATGCGGGACCGTCGAAGCAAAATCGGAATAAATCTTAAGAGGCACGATGGCTCTGACCCACGAACAAATGACGTTCCCGGCCGACCGCCGGCTCCGCCTCTGGATCCGGCCCTCGGCGCTGGTCGTATTGGCCGCCGTGGCGATGGCGCCGATCGTCGCGGCCTGGGTCCAGTACGCGATCGCGGGCTTGCCGTCGGTGAGTGGCCCGCGCGACCCGGCCTCGGCCGAGGGGCCGCACGGGTTCCCGCTCTGGCTGCGGTCCGCCCATTACCTCAACCTCCTGCTCATGGTCTTCATGATCCGGAGCGGGCTGTCGATCCTGATGGACCATCCCCGGCTCTACTGGAACGTCCACTGCACCCCCGGCTCGGAATGGCTCCGCGTGACTCCGGTACTTGTGCCCACGGATCGCGTCTGGACGGCCAAGGACGACGCCCGGTACATCTCGCCCTGGCTCGCCCTGCCCGGCGGCCGGCACACCGTCGGAATCGCGCGGCACTGGCACTTCCTGGTGGCCTTGCTCTGGGTCGCCAACGGGCTCGTCTTCGTGACCTTGCTCTGGGCCACGGGCCAGTGGCGCCGGATCGTGCCCCACTCCTGGCAGATCGTCCCGGAGGCCTGGGCGGTGCTGGTCCACTATGCCACGTTCCACATGCCCCCCGAGCCCGACGGCTTCTACCAGTACAACTCGCTCCAGCATCTCGCTTACTTCGCCGTCGTGTTCATCCTGCCCCCGCTGTCGATCCTGACCGGGCTGGCCATGTCCCCGGCCGTCGACAGCCGCTTCCGGTGGTATGCCCGGATCTTCGGCGGCCGCCAGGCTGCCCGATCGATCCACTTCCTCCTGCTGCTGGCCTACCTCGGCTTCATCGCCGTCCACGTCCTGATGGTCGTCGTCACCGGACTGGCCCGGAACATGGACCACATCGTCATGGGCACCGACGAGACCGGCATCCCCGGCCTCATCCTGGGCGGCATCGGGATCGGGGTGATCATCCTGGCCTGCGTGGCGGCACACTGGGTCTCGTGGCGCCGCCCCCGGGCCTTGCAGTACGCCGCCCGTCGGCTCGTCGAGGGCCTGATGCGCGTGGGGTTGGATCCGATGGCCCCGCGCGCCCGGTACAGCCGGGAGGAGATCTCCCCGCACTTTTGGCCCAACGGCAAGCTGCCGACCTCCGAGGAGTGGCTGCGGCTGGCCGACGACGGCTTCCGCGACTACCGCCTCCAAGTCCACGGGCTGGTGCAGCACCCGGTCGAGCTCTCGATGGACGAGATCCGCGCGCTGGGCAAGCAGGAACAGATCACGATGCACCACTGTATCCAGGGCTGGTCGGGGATCGCCCAGTGGGGCGGCCTGCCGCTGGCCAGGCTCGTCGAGCTGGTCCGGCCGGCGCCCGAGGCCAAATTCGTTGTGTTCCACTCCTTCGGCGAGGGTCTCTACGGCGGCGAATACTACGACTGCCACAGCATGACCAACGTGCTCCATCCCCAGAGCCTCCTCGCCTACGAGCGCAACGGCGCGCCGCTGGAGCGGCTCTACGGCGCCCCGCTGCGGCTCCGGGTCGAGAACCAGCTCGGCTACAAGATGGTCAAGTGGATCAAGTCGGTCGAATTCGTTGCCGGCGTCGAGCAGGTCGGCAAGGGCCACGGCGGTAAGAACGAGGATGACGAGTATTACGACCTGATCGCGAACATCTGAGCTGCCTCCCTGAGGGAGTCTTGCGGGCCGCGGAATCGATCCTCAAGGCCAATTCAGCCGGGGAGGAACAAACCCGGATCCACCTTGAAGTACCCGGCCAGGCGGGTGACATGCTTGATCCCCAGCTTCCGCTTGCCCGCCAGGATCTCCGAGAGCGTTGACTCGGCGATGCCTGCCTCGGCCGCTACCTTGGCCTGGGCGACCCCCTTGGCCTCGAAGAGGTATCGCAACATCGGGACCCCGGAGATCGCCGGAATCGGAGAGCGTTCGTCCTCGTATTTCTCGATGAGGTCGGATAGCACGAGCAGATAGTCGTGCTCGTCGGGAGTGAGCGACTTCCGGTCGCTCAAGGCATCGACCATTGCGATCGCTCGGCCTAACTCGGCCTCCGAGCGGATCGGCCTGAGGGGGAATTCTCGGATCAACGCCAGGTAGGCTCTTCCCGCCGGCCCCGATGTGTTGCCTCTCTTCGCGGACATGGCAAGTCCTCCCCGCCAGGCATTGTCGTTTCCAAATCCAGAACATCAAGGGCAGACACGGTCAACTTCCTCGCGACGCAGCCGCGCCGGCGAGACGGTGTACGCGTTCAGGGGCCGAGTACGTGGCTGGCGGTGGGGCGGGCGAGTTGCTAGCATAAGAGCGATCGGAACGAAGGCGAGACGGTCTGGAACGCCCCGGAGGGACGGCGGTCAGTAGCCAGGGGTGAAACCCCTGGACGACTTGGAGAAAGGAGGTATGGCCGTGCCGCGAACGGCCGATAACGGGTTTGATGCCGCCGTCGTGGACAGGGAGAACCATACAGTCGCCCTCATCGAGGTGAAGGCGCATCCCGTAGAGAGATGGGCGACAATCCTTCCAAGGCAACTGGCGAAATCCGCTGAACGAGTCGCTTTTGTCTTGACGATCGATCCGAACTGCATTCAGTTGTACAGGACAGAGGGAGAGAGCCTCGGGGAGCCGATTGTCCGCCTCGACACCCGGCAAGTCCTCCAGCGTTACGACCCGGAATTTCCCAGAGAGCGCGTGTTTGAGTCATACCTGCTGACACTTGTTGAGGCATGGCTCCGTGACTTGGCGTACTACTGGAAGTCCGAGGATCCGCCGGGTTCCGACGAGCTAGGAAGGGCCGGCCTGCTCGAAAAGCTCGAGGGAGGCACAACGCAGCGTCTCGGAGCCTGACATGGATGTCATCTCATGGCGCGAAAGAAAGCTCTCCAACCCTCGGCATCCGATCCGCTTAACGAGCTGTTGCCGCTGGCCGAGCCGACGGCTCCCGAGGTTCACTTCGGTGCGGCCGTGCTGGAAGTCAGCGACCCGGCCCAGCTCCTGGAGCTGGCCGGCGATACGGCGGTGCGGCCGTACCTCCTCTGCCGGCTGGCGCCGCAGGTCGCGCTCGTGGACCCCGGCCGCGCCGACGACCTGGCGGACGTGCTCCGCCGTCGCGGGCATACCCCGAAGATCCTCAAATCCTGAGCGCGCCATGACACCGAGTCCGGGCCGTTCACTCCCGCTCCTGTTCGCTCCGTCCACCCGGCGCGTCCCCGGCGGCCTGGAGCACATGCGTCTGGACCCCTTACGCAAGGCGGCGCGCACCTGGCTGGATGCCGGTCTGAGCAGTCTGCCGAGGGAGGATCTCATTTCGCGCTTGCGCAAGGCCCTCGAGGACGACGCGGCGGCCGCCCGCGTGCTCCGCTCGCTCACCTCGCAGGAACGCGCCGTGGCCGCCGCCTATGCCCGCTATGGCGGCTCGGTCGACGGCCAGGTCATCCGGCTCGACCTGATGGCCCGCGGTCTCCTGGAGATCATCGAGAGGAAATACTCCGAGCACTACATCCAGAGACAGTGGAAGCAGAACCCGATCACGGCGATGGTGGAACGGTGGATCTTGCTCTCGGAAGAAATCGACCTGGGCTACTCGTATTCGTCCTACAGTTACGGCAGCGGGCCGGACAGTCCCTTGCCGCGCTACAGCCTGCACGCCGGCATCGCCCGGCAGCTCGAGCCCGCCGGCCCGGCCCCGTGGTCGATTCCGCCGGCGGCGGGCATCCCCGAGGCCATCACCCGGCGGTCGCCGGCCGAGGTGGCCCTGGACCTGTCCCGGGTCTTCGCCTACCTGGCGGGCCGCGGCTCGGTCAAGGCCCGGAAGGACGGGTCCCCGGCCGGCCCGGCCCTCCGGGCCCTGGAGAAGGCCGTGCCCCTGGACGAGGGTGCCGATCCCCGGCTCCCTGACCCGCATGGCTTCTCCCTCGAGCTGATGCGATCCGCCGGGTTGATTGGCGTGCAAGGGAGCGAGCTGGTTGCCGATGCGACCGCGGCGGCCCGGCAGTTCACCCGGCCCGATTTCCTGCAAATGGATTCCTGGGCGCGCGGCTGGCTGTCGGCTCGGTACTGGTTCGATGGCAGCGGGTCCGAGCAAGGTCGTGCGGCGCTGGCCTACGCCGGGCCGGTGCAGAGCGCCCGGAAAGTCCTGGCCTGGGCGCTGGGGTGCCTGGCCCACGCCGGCGATCGCTGGTATGAGCTGGACACCTTCCTCGAGCGGCTCCATGCCCTCCATGGACATCCCAGTAGCTCCCACCTGCCGTACATGGAACTGACCTGGGATCCCAGGCTGGCCGCCGCGCGGGACAAGGAGCGGCAGAGCGGCGATGCGCGGCTGCGGGCGTGGTGGTTCAGCAAGGAGGGGACGTGGTATGCCAACGCCCTGATGGTGAGCCTGGTGGCGCTGGGCCTGGTCGAGCGCGCGCGGCTGGGCCGGGGTGAGTCCGCGCCGCTGGGCTTTCGGCTGACCGAGTCCGGCCGGGCCGTCTTCGGCGCCCCCGAGGTCGCCCCGCCGCCGGAGCCGGCCCAGCGCCGATGCCTGGTGATCCAACCCAACTTCGACATCGTCGCCTACCTGGATCAGGCCGGCGCCCGGACCGCCGGGTTCCTGGGGCGGATCGCCGAGAGTGACTCGGCCCACTCGGGTCCCATCCAGACGTTCCGCCTGACGCAGACCAGCGTCTACCAGGCGGAGGAGAGCGGGCTGAGCCACGCCCAGATCGTCGAGTTCCTCCAGCAGCACAGCCAGCGCGAGCTCCCCGCCAACGTGCTGCGCTCGCTCGCCGACTGGTCCGGCCGGCGCGAGAGCCTGTCGATCCGCTCCGGGGTCACGGTGCTGGCCTTCCCCAGCACGGCCGACCGCGACGCGTACCTGGAGCGCCATGCCGGCACAGCCTGCGGTGAGCACTGCGTGCTCGGGTCGGGCTCGGGCAAGGCCCTCCAGCTCCCGGGCGCGCTCGTCTCGCGGCACCTGGGGGACCGCCGGCGCACCCTGGAGCTGGACGAGCAGGGCCAGATCAGCCTGACCCAACCGCTCGACCTCGTGCAGAAGTCGCGGCTCCGCCGGATCGCCCAGCCGCCGCGATCGGCCGCGATCGGCTGGCAGCTCACAGCCGCCTCGATGCGACGGGCGGCGGCCGGGGGCCTGAAGCCGGGCGTGGTGCACGGCTGGTTGAGCGACCACCTGGCGCGCCCGGCGCCTCCCTTGATCGCCGTGGCCATCGACGCCTGGCTGCGCGTCGGCAGGGGCCGGCCGCTGGAGCTGGCCGACGCTGTGTTGCTGCACATTCCCGAAAAGGACCAGTTCCAGGCGATCGCGACCAGCCCGCGCCTCCGCCCCTTCCTGCTCGCTCGCCCCGGACCGGGCTGGCTGGTGGTCCACAAGGAGACCCGCAAGGAACTGACCGCCGTCCTCGAGGAACTCGGCTTCACGATGGCCCGGGAACTGACCCATGACGAGCTCCCCGCGATCACCAGGCTCGCCGGGACCGACCCGAAATGAGCGCCTACAAGCGGAGACGGCGCTTGAGGTCGAGGTAGCGCTCGATGGCCCGGGCGGCGACCTGGTCGGCGCGCGAGTCCAGGACCTCCACGCCGGAGCGGCGCAGCTCCTCCAGCAACAGCGTTCGCTCGTACATCAGCTCGGTCGCCACGCCCACGCGATAGAACTCCTCGGCGGTCCGCGGCTCCAGCAGCTCGTTCTGTTCCAGCGTCTCGTCGGCGATGGTCACGACCAGGGGAAGATGGCGCGGGGTGAGGATCCGCAGGTACAGCAGCATGCGCCGGGCCGCCTCGATCACCGTGACGTCGGTCAGGAGAATGAACAGCGTCCGACGCAGGTTGCGCTTGGCGGCCAGGGTCAGCGCCGCCTCGAAGTTCGGTTCCACCAGGCGCGGTTGCCGGGCATAAAGGTGCTCGATGACCGCCTTCAACTGCGCCCGCTCGCGGCGCGGGTGGAGGTAGGTCTCGACCTGGTCGGCGAAGACGACCAGGCCGAGGCCGTCTCCTTGACCCAGGGCCGCGCGGGCCACGAGGATCGCGGCTTCCAGCATGGCATCGAACTTGGTGCGATGGCCGCAATACGTCGTCAGCGCCCGGCTGGCATCCACCAGGAGCATGACCTGTTGATGACGCTCGACCTCGAAGTTCCGGCTGATCGGCCGGCTCAGCCGCGCGGTCGCCTTCCAGTCCACCCAGCGGATGTCGTCCTGGGTGCTGTACTCGCGCAGCGATTCGAACGCCGTGCCGGCGCCCCGCCATCGATAGCGATGGCTCCCCGCCTGCCGCAACAAGGCGCGCCGCTCCGCCAGCTCGGCCGCCGTGGCGTTGGCCAGGTGCGGCAGGCACCGCAGTTCCAGGCGGGCCGGCAGCCGCTGCTGCGACCAGGCCAGGCCGAGCGGCCCGCGAATCCGGTAGTCGAGATCGCCGAAGACCGCCGTGCCGCGCTCGGTGGGAATCAGCTCATAGGAGAAGCTCGTGCGCGACCGGGGGGGTGCATTCAGCTCCAGGATGGGTGGATCGGCGCGCGCCCCATCGGGGATCCGATCGGAGAGCTGAAGCGCCAGGGGAAACCCGCTGGGGTTCTCCACGATCCAGGCGATGCGGTGGGGCTGATCAACATGGAGCTGGCCCGGTGTCTGCCGTTCCAGCCGCAGGCGCGACCGCTTGCCGGCGAGGAACCCATCGACCACGAAGGCGGCCAGGAGCGAACCCATGAGGACCCATGCGGCGAGGATCGCTCCCGGCTCGCCCCGGCCGCCGAGGATGACGGCGAGGGGGACGAGGGCCAGCCACAGGAGTCGTCGCGCGGGAATGATCATCGTTGTCAGCGCGGCACTTCGACCTGCGCCAGGGCCCTCGTGAGCACGCGATCGGGAGTCTCGGCCGCGACCTGGGCTTCCGGCGTCAGGAGCAGCCGGTGCCGCAGGACCGCCGGCGCCGCCGCCTTGACGTCATCGGGCGTCACGAATTCGCGGCCGTCCATCGCCGCCAGGGTCTTGCTCATCAAGAGCAGGTGGACGGCGGCCCTCGGGCTGGCCCCCACCTGGATCTGCGGCGACGACCGGGTCGCGCGGACCACTTCGCTCAAGTAGCGCAAGACCTCGGGACTGGTCTGAATCCCCGTGAGCTCCTGACGCGTTGCCAGCACCTCCGCGGGGTTGGTGACCGGCGTCAACTCCGACTGGGCCGCGCGGTGCAGGTCCTGGCCCTGGTCATACGCGGCCAGGATCGCCAGCTCCTCCTCGGCGCTGGGATAGCGCAGCAGGATCTTGCACATGAAGCGATCGACCTGCGCTTCCGGCAGGGGATAGGTCCCTTCGTATTCGATGGGGTTCTGCGTCGCCAGCACGGTGAACAGCGGCGGCAGCGCATACGTCTGGGTCCCCAGCGAGACCGATCGTTCTTCCATGACTTCCAGGAGCGCGGCCTGGGTCTTGGGCGGGGCCCGGTTGATCTCGTCGGCCAGGAGGATCGTGGTGAAGATCGGCCCGCGGCGCAACTGGAACGTCTGCGAGGCGAGCTGAAAGACCTCCGTCCCCAGGATATCGGCCGGCATCAGGTCCGGCGTGAACTGGATCCGCTGGAAGTCGGCCTCGAACAGCCGGGCCAGGCTCTTCGCCAGCAGGGTCTTGCCCAGGCCGGGGACTCCTTCGAGCAAGACATGGCCGCCGGCGTACAGCGCGGCCAGGAGCTGGTCGAGCACGTCGTCCTGACCGAAGAAGACCCGGCGCAGGCCGGCCTTGAGCCGGCCCGCGTGTTCATGAAACTGTGCGAGTTCCATAGATCCGTTTCCGGAGCTGAACCAGTTTTCGGACGAGATCCAGGGCGGCAGCCGGAGCGGCCGGCCGCTCCCCCGTCCTGACGTAGTCTTCGGCGGTTTGCAGGAGTGCATCGACGGCGGGCGGATGCTCCGCCGACGATCGGGAGACCTGGCGCAGCCGCCGGGCGACCGCGTCGACGACCAGGGGCGCGGCCCGGGCGCGCTCGTAGAGCTGGGCCACCGCGTCGATGGATTCCTGAGCGGTCCGCCGCTCCCGCTCGCGATACGCCTCGACCGGCTTGAGCCGGACGTTTCGACCATAAAACACGAGAAGCACCCAGAGGGCGGCCAGCCACAGGAAGGCCGAGGAACCGGGCAAGTTCCCGATGTACGTGAGGAACGACTCGGCCCGGCCGTGGCCATGGCGGTATTCATCCATCGCGAGCGCCCCGCCCCGGATCTCGCGCCCCAGGAGCTCCGCCAGCACGCGCGCGTTGTCGCCGTGATCGAACCCGGTGTTCGTCCACGCAAAGTCATCCAGGAGAATACAGACGGCGCCGTGCCCGACGGGGATGCGAAAGAAAACGCCCCCACGCCCATCGCCGGCCAGTTGCCAGCGGGCTGGGTCGTGGTCGCGAGCCGGCGCGGGCTTCGTCGCGGCCACGCTCCAGCGCGGTCCCTTGGCGGCGACCGTCAGGATTCCCCCGCTGGTCACGGGCGCCTGGGTGGTTTCCGGCCGGCTGTCCACGGACTCCCAGCTCGGGAATGAGCCGGGCGCGGAACGGGGCTTTGCGGCGGTTGTCTCCACGAGCGTCGCCGGAATCAAGTCCCGCCGGAGGGCGCGGGGCAGGCTCTGGGGCGCACTGGTCACGATGATGAGCGTGTTGCCGTCGGCGAGCCAGCCGCGGATGCGCTGCCAGTCTTCTGGTTGCAGGTCCTCTCCCGTGGGCGACCAGGGGTCATTGCCCATCGTCAGCACGCAGTGACCCGAGCGCCCTGGGAGAGCCTGGGCCGCTTCCCAGATGGGAACCTCCAGGAGGCGGGCCGGAATGCCGATCCGCTCCGCCCATCGGAACACGCCCGAGGCGCCTCCGGTGCCGTCGTCGTAGGCGCAGCCGGTCAATGGCGTTCGGTAGGTGACGCGCAGCCGGCTTCCCAGGAACGCCAGGAATCCGACGCCCAGTGCCAGGGCCGCCAGCAGGATCCACCGGGACCGCGTGGGTTTACTCAGGAGCGAGGTCCTCCCTGTTGATCACGGATCCACACAGGTCGATCGCCTGTTCGGCCTCGGCACGGCCGGCCGGCAGCCGGCCATACCAGGCCCGCTCGTAGATCCGCGCCAGTTGGCCAAAGCACGCGGCCAGGTCTGACCTGCCGCGCAGCTCTCGATGGTACTCGCGGTTGGTCCGGGTCGGGTCGTAGCGCAGCAGGCCGTGTTGCTGCAACCGGGCAATCAGCGCCAGGAGTGCCAGCCGGATCGACTGGGCGTAGAGCCCATCGCGCAACGCCTGGCCGGCCTGCTCGAAGAGGTCGGCAGCCTCGGCCAGCGTCTGGCACGCGACCCCATCCGGCGTGCGGGGTGCCGGCGCGCCGCTGAGCCATCGCACGATCGCCGGATAGAGCTTCCAGGCCGCCCAGGCCAGGAGTGCCACGACGACCAGCCAGACCACGACCGTGGCGCGCGAGAGATCGCCCGTGAAGACGCCGAAGAGGCTGCCGAGAATCTTGAAGATCAGCTCGAAGATTTTCCGGACAATCCACACGAACAGGTCCCACACCGCCAGGAGAATGGACTCGAGCCAGGAGGTGGAAACCGTCCGCGTCTCGATCCGTTTCCACCAGAAACCGGGGTCTTGAAACACATCGCGGGCCGCGCGCGCGGGATCCACGCCGGCCGGCCCGGAAGGAAGCGCGGCCGCGAACGTCGGGGACGGTGCGGTGACCAACCACGAGAACCCCGCCGCGGCCCGGACCGCGATGACTCTGGGGACCGGCCGCCAAACCGTCACGCACATCACTCCTTTCCGGGGCCCGGCTGTTTCCTCGCGCATCCCTCAAGTCGCGAGCCTGGCACGAAGCCGGGCGATCCGGCGCTTGAGGTCTTCGCCTTCGCGGACCCATCGGATGTCGTGGTAGACCAGCGTCAGCGACATCCACCAGCTCATCGCGATGGCGGTCAGCAGGATCGCGCCGGACATCGTTTCGAAGATCCACAGGTGCTCGAGTACCGCGGTGCGCCAGCTTCCCTCGAGCAGGTGAGCGCCCAGGACCGGAAATCTCAGGACGATCCGCGGCAAGACGATCAGGAGGCCCAGGACGATGCCCATTCCCAGGTAGAGCGAGCCGATCAAGGTGACGCCGATGTCCTCGCGGAGGATTCGCCGGCTGCGGCGGAAGATCCGCCGCTCGTCCTCGAAGAGGGCGACCAGCGGCGTGAGGCAGGTCCTGGGCCAGACCCAGAGGAGCGGCAGGCCGCAACACAGGAGGGAAACCAGCCAGAGCAGTCCCAGGCGGATCAAAACGCCCGCCAGCCGGCCGGCGCGGCGGCGGCACCAGGCGAAGCACTCGCCGGCCGTGGCCGGCTCGCCCTCGGCTTCCTTCCAGGCGAAGACGGCGCAGGGCAGCGGCATCGCCGTGAAGATGAACAGGGCCAGGAACGGGCAGGCCACACCCGCGATCAAGACATTGACCTCGGGGGGGAAGTCCCAGGTGCGCCAGCTCGCAACCAGCCCCAGCGCGCCGGCCAGCAGGGCGGCCAGGGTGGGCAAACCCAGGTACGCCAGCACGTCGAGGTGATCGTGAATGCACCAGAACGCGCAGTCGGTCTGCACCAGGATCCGCCGGAGTATCGAGGTCTTCCGACCGGCCATGACTGGGGCCGCCCTCCCTCCACGCCGCGGTCGCGGCGGGCCGCCCGCCGGGCTCCGCTCGCCGCGGTGCTTGTATTCTGAATGGGCGCGCTCGAAGCTGCAAGGACCCAGTCGAGGCGCCGGCAAACCAGACCGTGCCGGTTCCAGAAGCTTGATCGCGCGGAACTGCCGGTCGATAATCAGCGTCCTGGGCTCTCGATTTCTCACCTCACAGGAGCCAGTCATGAGCCAGGTCCAGGCTGCAAAGAGCCGTGTTAAGCCGATCACCCCAGGAGACCCGCCATGACTTATGACCCAGACTTCGACGGGGTCCAGGTCGCCAAGGGTGGTGTTGAGCCGACCACCATGGATCCTTACGAAATCGGCTGGTATATCGAATCGGCGGATGAGGAGATTTACGG
>Ga0070738_10004778_pt1 | contig 15785 bp, 12 predicted proteins | sample Coa_R2_2_FD_66446 | JGI IMG/M metagenome (GOLD analysis project Ga0070738, IMG submission 66446) | Surface soil microbial communities from Centralia Pennsylvania, which are recovering from an underground coalmine fire - Coalmine... | ecosystem: Environmental > Terrestrial > Soil > Unclassified ...
ATCGGCAACCCGCTGCTCGAAATTCCGCACGGCACCGTTATCGTGGGCAGGCCATAATCGTCCAGCGAGCGCGTGTTTCCCGGCTTCGGATTGCGCGGATGCGCGTTCGCCAGCCGCTCGAGCTCCTCTTCAATCGGCCAGGGGAGCTCGCGAATCGTCGGCGTGATCAGAAAATCGACATTTTGTTTTTTGAAAACTTCCCGATCCACGATGCGGCGCACCAGACGCAGATTGCGCCACTGGCGGATATAATCGACGGCGCGCCCCGGCGGAGGTACGCCCGCGCCCGGCGGCGGAGTCGATGAAGGTTCGGCGACCACGAACTCGCCTCCGAGCATTTCCCGGAAAACGGCGCCTTCGCTCCCGGCGCCGGTATCGAGAATCGAGGGCAACTCGACTTCGCGCGCTGCTTTGGTCATTTTCTTGAGCAGCGCCATGGCTTCGTCCATCGCGCGCGCCACGGGCTCCTCCAGGCCGTCATAAAACTGCGGCGGGATGCCGAGCCGGAACTGCGCCACCGGCGCGCCGATGCCCTTAAAATAATCGGGCACGGGATAATCGATGCTCTGAACGTCCAGCGGATCGTAGCCCGCGAGCACTTGCAGGACCGCCGCCGTATCTTCCACGGTTCGCGCGATCGGGCCGCAGTGATCGAGCGACCAGGTGAGCGGAACGATTCCGCGAATGCTGACGCGCCCATAGGTCGGCTTAAATCCGGTGACGCCGCACATGGCCGAAGGCGTGCGAATCGAGCCGCCGGTGTCGGTGCCGAGCGCTGCGTAGCAATTATCCATCGCGACCGCGGCGGCCGATCCGCCCGACGATCCGCCGGCGATGAGCTCCAGATTCCAGGGATTGCGCACCGGTCCGAAGTAACTGACCGCCGACGTCGCGCCAGCGGCAAAGATGTGCATGTTGCACTTGCCGACGATCACCGCGCCCGCCGCTTTTAGCCGGCGCGTAACCTCGGCGTCCTCGGAGGCGACGTTTCCGGCCAGCGTCCGGCTGCCCGCGGTGGTGCGGACGCCGGCGAAATCGATGTTGTCCTTAAGGCCGATCGGGATGCCGTGCAGCGGGCCGCGAAATCGTCCGGCGGCCTGCTCTTTTTCGAGCGCTCGCGCCTGCTCCATCGCCTGCTCGCGCATCACCGTGATCCAGGCGTCGATCTTCGGATTATAGGTCGCGATTCTTTCCAGACAGGCTTCGGTAAGCTCGACCGGCGAGACTTTGCGGGAGCGGATCGCTTCGGAGGCTTGCTTCAGCGTCATCGCGGCGAGATCGTCGCGCGGGCCGGCGCGAAGAACACTCGCGGCGGCGGTGGTGATGGCGAGAAAATCGCGGCGAGTCGTTTCCATCTAGCTTCCCGTCTGCTCGGCCGCGGCCTTGGATAAAACAGGAACCTTCGTATCGGCGGTCAGCGGCGGGCGCCGCAGGCGCCACTCCGTCGCTTCTTGATAGGCATGCGCCAGGGCGAGAACCTGCGCTTCCGCAAAGTGCGGGCCCGCAATTTGCATTCCGATCGGCAAGCCGTCCTTTGAAAATCCGCACGGAATCGTGATCACAGGCAGGCCGTAGCCGTTGAAGGCGCGGGTCGCCGATTCGAGATCGGGCTTTCGCGGCGCTGCCGCATTCCCGCGCCCGGTGCCGGGCGTCGGCGGAGGAGCCAGGTCCATCTCGATCGACGGCGGCATGTGGCGCGCAACCGGAGCGATCAGCAGATCCACATTCTGTTTCCGAAATACATTTTCATCGACGGTGCGCCGGACCAGTTCGAGCTCCCGCCAGCCCCGAATATAATCCACCGCGTGCGCCGAGTCGGGCGAGGCGGAGAAGGCGCGAGCGGTGCTCGGCTCGAAAACGCCGCCGTTCACGCCGCGAACATTTTCGTGCGCGGCGATAATTTCGGCGTTGACTTGCGCATGCAGCAGTGGCGGCAAGCCAACTTCATGCGTCCCCTTCGTCATTTTTTGGAGCACCGCCAGCGCGCCGTCCATCGCTTTGGCGATGTCATCGTCGAGATGATCGAAAAATTCGACCGGCACGCCGAGGCGAAATTGCGCCACCGGCGCGCCAATCGCGGAGAGATAATCCGGAACGGCGCGATCGACGCTGTCGATGTCCTGATCATCGTAGCCGGCGATCGCCTGAAGAACCATCGCGGCGTCCTCGACGGTTCGCGCCAGCGGCCCGCAATGATCGAGCGACCAGGCCATCGGCACGATCCCGCGCATGCTGACGCGTCCGAACGTCGGTTTCAAGCCCACCACGCCGCAGTACGCCGCGGGAATGCGAATGCCGCCCGCGGTGTCCGTCCCGAGCGCGGCGAAGCAATTCGCCATCGCGACCGCGGCGGCGGATCCGCCGGAAGGACCGCCGGCGACCCGCTCCAGATTCCAGGGATTGCGCACCGGACCCCAGTAGCTGACCGCGGAGCTGGCGCCGGCGTCGAACTCATGCATGTTGCATTTACCGATGAGCACGGCGCCCGCCGCGCGAAGCCGCCGCACCACCTCGGCATCGTCCGAAGCGAAGCGATATTCGTAAACCGCACTCGCCGCGGTCGTGCGCACTGCGGCGACATCGATCGAATCCTTAATGCCGATCGGGATGCCATGCAGCGGACCCCGCACGCCTCCGGCGCGCTGTTCCTCCGCCAGGGCGCGGGCCTGATCAAGCGCCTTTTCCCGCATCACCGTGATCCACGCGTTAATTTTCGGATTGAAGGTCGTGATGCGCTCGAGACATTGCTCGGTCAGCTCGACGGGCGAGATGCGCTTTGCTCGAACGCCGTCGGAGGCTTGCTTCAGGGTCAGGTTTGAAAAATCGGCGGAGGCATCGGCCATGGCAAATCGCGTTGCCGCTGCGGCGCTGGCGGCAAGAAGTTCACGGCGCGTGAGCGCGCCAGAAAACGAAGGCAATCGCAAGAATGTTTTTACCGCGGACGGAGGCGCTCTGTCAAACACCTCCACCCCATGCAACGCTACATCCGATGATCGACCGCTGCGAATGCTCGCGCTGTGGTGTTTGCTGATTCCGCGCTGCTTCGTCGCCGATACGTTTTATCTGGTCGCGTGGTTTTATCTGGTCGTGTGGAAGATAGAATCGGCGGCCCTGCTCCCTGGTGGACCCAACCCGATCGTCCAGGCCCGTCCGAAAGGAAAACGCTGGTCGGGAAAATTTTCGTGATTGGCTTGAAATTCTATCGCCGGTCCACGGCCGCTCGCCTGCCCGGATGCGCGGTACAAAGTCGCCGAGTATCCGCGAATATGCTGTTTCAGGGCGCCTTCGACGAGATGCACGCGCGATCCGTTGGCGGACCCGTTGAAGCTCGCCGCCCCGGCCGGATGCGCTTCCGGAATCGATTTTCATTTTATCGACCCCGGCAGCCGGCCTTCGGGCTCAATAAATTACATCTACAAGGCGGAGCAGCAGCGCTAGTCGGGAACTCGATCCTCCGTCTCTACAAATTCCCGCCGCGAGAGTTGAAACGTACCGCAATCGGGACAGGAAACTTCGATCCGGCTTCTCGCTTCGTCGGCGATCCGCCATCTGGCGGCGCCGCCACATCGTGGACAGAGCCCCTCCCGAAAAGGTTCGCCGGTGATTTCTTGTGCTCGGGCCATGCGCAGTCTTAAGCAGGATTCGGACCATTCCCGGCGCGACGGGCGCGACGCTCTGAGCCGCGCCCGCTTCTTATTGCGACTGCAATTTACTTCGCGCCAAAGCGCAGAACCACGCCGGCGGCGTAGCGGAAATCGTTCTGGGTGTAACGCAGGGTTCCGCGCGGGATCTGAACCGGCATGTAGTCGACTTCAATCGGCCGGATGGAAAGGGAGTGGCCGACCGCAAAATCGACTCCTCCGCCAAGGGCCATGGCGAAATTGGTTTGCGCCGCGCCGGTATAGCTCAGCGCGGTGCCGGGAGCGAAGCCGTTTGAGAATCTCTCTTCTCCGAACAGCGCCTGAACGTAAGGATTCCAATGACCATGACGGCGAATGTTGAAGCGAGGTCCGAAAAGATATTCAAATGTCGTATCATTTACGGAAATGCCGTTCGCCGTGCCGATGTAATTCAGGCCAAGATCGGCGACAATTCCCAAGTTTCGCGTCACATTATATTCGAAATCGGCAAAGCCGCCGTTGGCGCTGTACGCCGAAAGACCACCATTTGGATTGATGCGGTTGAACGAATAGTTCAAGCCTACTTCGGCCTTCGGCACCGGAGATTCCTGCGCCATCGCGGCCGTCCCGGAAACAAATAGAGCCAGCAAAAGATATTTTTGTGCTTTCATTTTCTCCACCAAGATTTCAGTAACTGCGAGTTCTATCCAATGAGACGCGCCAGTACTCAATCCGGATTCGAATTTTGCCGGCTTCTGAAGAATTTTAATCTTCTAAATTAAGAAGAAAGAAGTTCTATTTCCTGGAACATGCGGTTTTCACGCTACTGTTCTTCGCCCGCGTATTGCTGATACTCCGCCGCGCTCATCAGATCGGCCACCTCGGCGGGCGAGGCGAGTTTAATCTTCACCAGCCACGCCGCTCCGTGCGGATCTTCGTTGAGCTTTTCGGGTGACGAGGAGAGCAGATCATTCACCGCCACCACTTCCCCCGAGACCGGCGAATAGATGTCGCTGACCGCCTTCACCGATTCCACCGAGCCGATCGCCTTCCCCTTTTCGGCGATCGTCCCGATTTTCGGCAGATCCACGTAAACGATATCGCCGAGCTCTTTCTGTGCATGATCCGTGATGCCGATGGTGCCCGTCTCGCCTTCAACGTTCACCCATTCGTGTTCTTTGGTGTAGCGGAAATTTTGTGGGTACATTTATTTCGCTCGTTTGTAGAAAGGTGTGGGAACCGTGACCGCCTCCACCGGCTGATTGCGGATCATTACCTGAATCGCGCGGCCCGGCTCCGCCTGGCTCACCGGCAAATAACACAAACCGATGTTTTTGTTTAAATACGGCGCCGGTCCTCCGCTGGTTACCCAGCCCGCCGCCGATCCGTCCACATAGATCTCGTATCCATCGCGGCCGATCCCGCGGCCGCACATCTCGAATCCCACCAGCTTGCGCGTGATGCCCTGCTCTTTTTGCTTGACCAGCGCCTCGCGTCCGATGAAATCGCCTTTGTCGAGCTTCACGATCCAGGCCAGATCGGCTTCCCACGGCGTAATCGAAGCCGTAATCTCATGGCCATACAGCGCCATTTTTGCTTCCAGGCGCAGCGTGTTGCGCGCCCCCAGGCCGGCCGGCTTGATGCCGAATTCGGCCCCGGCGGCAAGAATTTCATCCCAGATCCGCGGCGAGTGGTGGGGATTGACGTAAATCTCGAATCCGTCCTCGCCGGTGTAGCCGGTTCGCGCGATGCGAGCCTTGGCGCCGCAAACCTCGCCGTCGGTGAACCAGTAATACCTGATGGGCGCAAGTTCGACGGGCGTGAGCTTTTGCAAAGTTTCGAGCGCTCGCGGCCCCTGAATTGCGATCTGGGCATAACGGGAACCGGCGTTTTCCACCGTGCAGTTGAATTTATTGTGCCCGGCGATGTGCTCGTAATCCTTATCCTGGTTGGAGGCGTTTACGCACAGGAAAAAATGATCGTCGGCGACTTTGTGAACCAGAATGTCGTCCACGAAACCGCCGTGCTCGTATAGCAGCGCCGAATAATGCGCCTGGCCGATCTTCAGTTTGCAGGCGGCATTGGTCGCCACGTAATCCACCAGCTTCAGCGCTTCCGGCCCGCGGACTTCGATCTCGCCCATGTGGCTGACGTCAAAAACGCCAACGCTCCGGCGCACGGTGAGGTGCTCATCGACGATTCCGGAGTATTGAACGGGCATATCCCAGCCGCCGAAATCGACCATTTTGGCGCCCATGCGCCGGTGGGTCGCGTTAAGCGGAGTGGTCCTGAGGGGAGCCGGTTGCATGAAAGATTCAGACTAACATAGTGATGCGAGTTCCCGTCTCCACGGCTCCTGCGACGCAAATTTTCTTCATCGGATATTCACCAACCAATCGGCCCATTCAAGCGTCTTATGAGCAGGAGCGCGTTGGGATGGATGGAATTTCAAAATTCGATGAACTTCGGCGCAAAACCGACCGGCAGCTCGTGAATCTGCTCACCCGAAAGCTGGACTCCGGCTTCGCGATTTGCGCATCCATCGGCTCCGCCGCGGAACCTTCAGCAGCCTTCGCGATGCTCCAAAGCGCATCGCATGATGCGTCTCGTTTGCTTTCGCTGCTGGGCGAGATCAGCCCGGAAGAGCGCGACGGGCTGCGCAGGCAGGTCCGCTATCTGGAGCGCCTAATCGAGCGGCTGGAGCAGCAATTCGCCGGCGGCGCCAAGGGCTCCAAACTGCAATTTGCGACCTGCGCCTGAAGCCGCGCCTGCCGGAATCTTTCCGGCAAGCGCGCGATCGTTTGTGGAAATTCAGGCAAGATCGTAGCGATCCAGGTTCATCACCTTGTTCCACGCGGCCACGAAGTCCTTCACGAACACCGCCTGCGCATCGCTGCATCCATAAACTTCCGCGATGGCTCGCAACTGGGAGTTGGAGCCGAAGATCAGGTCCACGCGGGTCGCCGTCCATTTGAGTTCGCCGGTGGCGCGATCACGGCCTTCGTACACGCCATCGGCCGACGACGGCTGCCACTTCGTTTTCATGTCGAGCAGATTGACGAAGAAATCGTTGGTCAGCGTCTCCGGCCGATTGGTGAAAACACCGTGCCTGGACTGCGCGAAGTTCCCGTTCAGCACGCGCATGCCGCCAACCAGAACGGTCAGCTCGGGAGCGGTCAGCGTGAGCAACTGCGCGCGATCGACCAGCAGATCCTCCGGCCGCCGTTGTTCTCCCTTCCGGATATAGTTCCGGAAGCCATCCGCCAGCGGCTCCAGCACCGCGAACGAGTGCGTATCGGTCTGCTCCTGCGATGCGTCGGTTCTGCCCGGCAAGAAGGGGACCGTCACCTCGTGTCCCGCTTTTTTCGCGGCCGCTTCGACCGCCGCGCAGCCGCCCAGAACGATCAGGTCCGCCAGCGAGACCCTCTTGCCGTTGGATTGCGAGCGTTGAAACTCGGCTTGAATGCTTTCCAGTTTCTGAAGGACCTTGGCCAGCTCGGCCGGCTGATTCACTTCCCAATCTTTTTGCGGCGCCAGGCGAATGCGCGCGCCGTTTGCTCCGCCGCGTTTATCGGAGCCGCGGAAGGTGGATGCCGAGGCCCATGCGGTCGTGATCAGTTGCGAAATGGTAAGCCCGGAGGCGAGGATCTTCGCCTTGAGAGCGGCGATATCCTGCTCATCGATTAATTCGTGATCGACCGGGGGAACCGGGTCCTGCCAGAGAAGCGTTTCTTTCGGGACCAGCGGCCCCAGATACCGCGAAACGGGACCCATGTCGCGGTGAGTAAGTTTAAACCACGCCCTGGCGAACGCGTCCGCGAATACGTCGGGATGATCGAGAAAACGCTTCGCGATGGGCGCGTAAATCGGGTCCATCTTCAGCGCCAGATCGGTGGTCAGCATGCCGGGAGCATGCCGTTTGGACGGATCGTGCGCGTCGGGGACGGTGCCCGCACCGGCCCTGTTTTTGGGAGTCCACTGATACGCCCCAGCCGGGCTCTTGCACAATTCCCAGTCGTAGTTGAAGAGATTTTCCAGATAGTTGCTGCTCCACCTGGTCGGCGTTTTGGTCCAGGTGACTTCGATGCCGCTGGTAATGGTATGCGCGCCGCAGCCATTGCCATAAGTGTTGCTCCAACCCAGGCCCTGCATCTCGATGGGAGCGCCTTCGGGTTCGGCTCCCACATACTTGGCGGGCTCGGCGGCGCCGTGCGTCTTTCCGAAAGTATGGCCGCCGGCGATCAGCGCCACGGTCTCCTCGTCGTTCATGGCCATGCGCGCGAACGTCTCGCGAATATCGCGCGCCGCGGCGAGCGGGTCCGGCTTTCCATTGGGCCCTTCCGGATTCACGTAAATCAGCCCCATCTGAACCGCCGCCAGCGGAGTTGCGAGTTCGCGATCCCCGCTGTAACGCTCGTCGCCGAGCCACTTCTTTTCGGGCCCCCAGAAGACGTCTTCCGGCGGCTCCCAGACGTCCTCGCGGCCGCCGCCGAAACCGAACGTTTTGAAGCCCATCGATTCCAGCGCAACATTGCCGGCAAGGATCATCAGATCGGCCCAGGAAATTTTCCGGCCGTACTTCTGCTTGATCGGCCACAGCAGGCGGCGCGCTTTATCCAGGTTCGCGTTGTCCGGCCAACTGTTGAGCGGGGCGAAGCGCTGCGTGCCGGAGCCGGCTCCGCCGCGGCCGTCGCCGATGCGGTAAGTGCCGGCGCTGTGCCAGGCCATGCGGATAAAAAACGGCCCGTAGTGGCCGTGATCTGCCGGCCACCAGTCCTGCGAATCCGTCATCAAGGCGTGCAGATCCTTGATCACCGCGTCCAGGTCGAGGCTCTTGAACTCTTCCCTGTAATTGAACCCCTGGCCCATCGGATTGGACATCGGAGAGTGCTGGTGAAGGATCTTGAGATTAAGCTGTTCCGGCCACCAGCTCGCGTTGGCCGCGCCTCCGGCCATGGTGTGCCAGCCGGCTACGGGACATTTTCTTTCCGCCGAGACTTGCTCTTGAACGCCGGGGCCGGTCGCCCCCGCTGAGGTGCTGAGTTGTTTTTCCATGTGTTCTTCTTCCTTCGAATGATTCAAACCCGAACCGCGCGCGAGGCGTGCCGCGGGGCGCATCTGGCGCACAGCCCGCGGAAAATCAGCTCGCAATCGCGAAGAACTCGTTTGCCGAGCGATCGCGAATCGGGCCGCGGCACCTTGTACCACGCAATATCCTCGACCGCGCCGCAGCGATCGCAGATGAAGTGGTGATGCCGTTCGCTTTTCGCGTCGAAGCGAGCGGCGCGGCCCTCCACCGCCACTTCCCGCACCAGCCCGGCCCGCACCAGGTCGCGCAGATTGTTGTAAGTGGTCGCTCTCGAACAGCGCGGATCAGCGCGATTCACGGCTTCAAAGATTTCCGAGGCCGTCGGATGGCCGGCGTGTTCCAAAAGAAAAGCCATGACCGCATAGCGCTGCGGAGTACATCGCAATCCGCCGTCCTCCAGGGACTGTTTCACCTCGCGGGCATCCATGAAGAACTTAGATTAAATCTAATCTGATAATCTGTCAAGGATAAAGCGCGTGCGTTTACCGCGAATTCAGCGGGCGATCCGTATGGAAATATTTCTTGTACGCCGCGATCCAGTCCGCCGCGATTTCCCGCTGCGCTGCCGGCAAATCGAGCCTGCCATCGCAAACCAGATCGCGGAGCCGGTCCTCCAGCGCATCCTTCACCTCCGCGTTCCATACCGTCGAATGGTACGGCTGGGGCCACAAATTGTGAATGTCGTCGGCGCCGCCAAGAGCCGGCGTGATCAGATAATCCACCTCGAAATCGCGCGGCGATGCGTCCCTGAGGCCGTAGGATTCAAAAACTTTTCTCCGCAGCGCGGCCGGAACCGTCCGGTTTTTCGTGTTGGGTTGGGAGCACACCGCTTCGCGCGTGGCGCGCAACGTCGCGCCCGGAGTAAGACGAGAATCGGGAATCGCGGCCACCCGGCCGGCGCCGGAAGACGAGTGCTTCGCAATCAACGCGGCCAGCAAGATCACCGCGCAAGCGGCGAACGTCAGTTTCCAATGCGCCAGCCCCCCACGGGACGGCTCCTGCCGCAGCCCGAGTTGTTCGATCCGCGCTCTCAGCAGCGCGCGCGGGCCATCGCTTGAAGGCACCTCAACCGCCGTCCGCCGCTGAAGGCGAGTCCAATCCGCGATCGCCGTTTCCAACTTCTGGCGGCGCGCGCGGCACCTCCGGCACGCGGAAAGATGACGCTCGATTTTCCTTGACGCGCGCCGGGAAAGCTCGCCTTCAAGCTCCATCAGCAGTTGCGGATCAGAGGGGTGGGAATCGTGCCACATGGATTCACCGTTCGGCGCAACGCTCCAGGCGCGCGAGCGATCGCGCAAGCGAAAGCGCCACCGCTCCCAGGCAAATATCCAGAACCGCGGCGATTTCACGGTAATTCAACCCTTCGGCGCGCAGCCAGAGGCAGCGGCGATCGCGCTCGGGAAGCGCCCGGTAGGCCGAGGCGAGACGTCTTTGAAGCTGGTCACGCAGCAACTGATCCTCCGGGTTCGGTGCGGGATCCGGCGCCTGCATTTGGACCGGTAGCCCGGCAAACGCCCCGCCGCGTTCGCGCTGCCGGCGCTTCAAAGCCAGATTGTGCGCCACCCGGAATAGCCAGCCACGCAGATTGGCTCGCGATTTTCCGCTGCGCAAATGAAGGAACAGCGCCAGAAAAACATCCTGGAGCAGTTCTTCGGCGTCGGCGGCCTGCACACCGAAGGTCATCAGATAGCGAAACAGCGGCTCGCGATACTCATCAAACAGCGCGACCACCTCGTCTTCCACAGGTGAATGCGCCGATTGCGCCGCGCTGGCGGTGAAGCTCAAAACACCCGCATGGAAAACGTCAGCCAAAATCTTCTTACCAAGATATTCCATTCGGCCCAGGTTTGTTCAACTTTTTTGGTGAACAAACAGCGGCGAAGCCGGATATATCGATATGCAACTCAGCCGCGGCGCGCTCGCAGCCGCGTTATGGTTCTGGCTCAGCGCGGCCGCGACGGCGCAAGTCACTATTGAAGTTCGAGATCCGTCCGGCGCCGCGCTCCAGGCGGCGGGCACGATCGAGAGCGCCGCCACCGGCGAACGGCGTACGTTCCAGACCGATTCGAGCGGCGTATTTTCCCTCGAGAATCCCGCGCCGGGCCGCTATCTTGTGACGATTTCCAAGGACGGCTTTGCGCCGCAATCGTTTTCCATCGATGTCCAGGCAGGCTCGCCGGTTCTGCGCCGGATCGTGCTGCAAATCGCCGCGCAGGCGTCGCGCGTGGCGATCGTTGCCCCGGCTCCGCTGCCGGGTACCGATCTCGCCATCGATCAGATACCGGCGCCGGTACAAACCGCGACCGCGCGCGATCTCGAGCGCAGCGGCGCGCTGGATCTTTCCGATTTTCTGAACAAACGGCTGGACGGCGTGCATATCAATCAGAACCAGGAAAATCCGTTCCAGCCCGACGTGAACTACCGCGGCTACACCGCCTCGCCGCTGCTTGGCACGCCGGAGGGTATTTCGGTTTACGTCGACGGCGTTCGGCAGAACCAGCCGTTCGCCGATATTGTCGCCTGGGATTTGATCCCGGAAATCGCGATTTCGGAAATGGCGCTGATGCCCGGATCGAATCCGCTGTTCGGACTGAACACGCTGGGCGGCGCGCTCGCGGTCCAAACCAAGGACGGGCACACCGCTCCGGGCGCCATGTTGTCGGTGAGCGGCGGGAGCTTCGGACGGCGGCAGGGCGAGTTCGAGTATGGCGGCTCAACCGCCAAGGGTCTGAGCTGGTACGCCGCCGGCAACCTGTTTCGCGAAGACGGCTGGCGGCAGGATTCGCCCTCCGAAGTCCGCCAAGGCTTCGCCAAACTGGGATGGATGAACGCCAATACCGCTTTGAGCCTGAGTTTCGGATTCGCGGACAACTGGCTCACCGGCAACGGCCTTCAGGATTTTCGCTTCCTTCAGCAAAACTATTCGAGCGTCTACACCATTCCCGACATCACCTGGAATCGCTCGCCGTCGTTCAATCTCAGCGGCCGCCACGATTTCAGCAGTCATTTGACGTTCTCCGGCACCGCGTATTTCCGCTATATTCGCGCCGACACGACCAATGGAGACCTCAATGACCAGTCCTTCGATCAATCGTTGTATAATCTAACCCCGGCCGATGTCGCCGCGCTCACCGCGGCGGGGTACAGCGGGTTTCCCATCAAAGGCAATGCCGCCACCGAGCCCTTTCCCAAGTGGCGCTGTATCGCGCAGGGACTCGAAAAAAAAGAGCCGGTCGAAACCTGCACGGGCATCATTACCAACACGTACACCAAACAGCATAATTACGGACTATCGGGACAACTTGCCTGGAACACTTCGCGCCATCATCTCACCGCCGGCGCCGGCTGGGACCAAAGCAGCATCACCTTTCAGCAAGGCTCCGAATTCGGCTATCTCAACCCGGACCGCCTCACCATTACGCCGATTGGCGTGTTTGCCGACGGCAGCACAAATCAGGATGGGGTCCCGGTCGACACACGCGTCAACCTGCGCGGCCTGGTGCACACCTATAGCGTCTATGCAAGCGACACGATTACGCTCGGAAGCTCGCTCGCGCTGACGGTCTCCGGCCGATACAATCGCACGCCGCTGCAGAATATCGACCGCCTTCCGCCGGAAGCCGCCGCCGGCGCGCGAGGATCGTTGAACGGGCAATATGTGTTCGAGCGATTCAATCCCGCCGCCGGACTGACCTACAATCCCTGGAGGCTGGCCGGGCTTTATTTCAGCTACAGCGAAGCCAGCCGCGCGCCCACCGCGATCGAGATCGGCTGCGCCGATCCGAACGAGCCCTGCAACCTGCCGAACGCGCTGGTCAGCGATCCGCCGCTCAAACAAGTCGTGACGCGGACGTTTGAAGCCGGAGTGCGCGGAAAACTCGGCGAGGACCATTTTCGCTGGAGCGCCGGCTGGTTCCGCGGCACAAACGACAATGACATCCTGTTTGTCGCCTCCGAACAAACCGGGTTCGGTTACTTCACCAATTTCGGGCAGACGCGGCGCGAGGGCGCGGAGGCGAGCGCCAGCGGCCGTTTCCACCATTTCACGCTGGGCGGCAACTATACCTTCCTGAGCGCGACCTACCAGAGCTCGCAAACCATCGATGGCGCCAGCAACAGCGCCAATGACGGCGGACCCGGCCTCGACGGCAATATTACCGTCCATCCCGGCGATCACATCCCGCTGATCCCCAAAAACATTTTCAAGAGCTATCTGGAGTTCGAGCCTTCCTCCAAGATCGCCCTCGATCTCGACTTCATCGCCGTCGGCAGATCGTTCGCGCGCGGCAACGAAAACAATCTGGACCAGCCCGACGGCGTTTATTATTTGGGTCCGGGCGATTCACCAGGCTACGGCGTCGTGAATCTGGGCGGTCATTACCAGTTGCGGAAGCGGATTCAGCTTTTTGCGCAGATCGACAACCTGCTCGATCATCACTATTACACCGCGGCGCAGCTTGGACCGTCGCCCTACGATAATCAGGGCAATTTCATCGCGCGTCCATTTCCCCCCGTTGCCGGCGAGTTTCCGATCCGCACAACGACATTCTTCGCGCCGGGCGCGCCCATCGGAGTTTGGGGCGGGCTGCGTTTACGCTTTTAGCTATTTCCGCGAAGCGAGACTGAAATTGTGCCAGCTCGTCCAGGAGTAAAGTCCCGCGGCGCCGGCGTTGACGCCGGTCCACGTCCAATCGGCCGCGGGCGATTCCCAAGTTCGGAAAAGATGCGTCTCCTGGAGAATGGCGGAGGCTCCGCAAACGCCCGCCTTGATGGAAATCATGCGGGTCCATTGCGGCTGCCCTTGAGGATTCGCGAATAAACGATTGGCTTCGAGCGCGCCCGCGCTCACCGCCCGCTGCGTGCTCCAGGTATCAAACGCGAGGCTCGCCGCGCATCCGGCAGCCAGAGTAAGCCGGCGAACCCAAATGCGTCTTGGCGTTCGAGGATGTTCGGAATCGATCACGTTCGCGGCGGAGACGCACGAGGCAGCCAGCAGCAGGATACTTAAAACCTTCACGCTGAGCTTATCGGCACGCGCGCGAAATCTTGTGCCGAAATATCACATGAGCGCCAATCATGTATTGCCCTGCGGGACTGAAGCTCCGCCCGGGATCATCGCGGCACTACGATTCAACCTCGCGAGCCGCGTTGAACTCGCATCCGAGCAAAACAATCACCGACAAAACGTACAACCACACCAGCAGCGCGAGCCCCGCGCCAACGCCGCCATACATCAGGTTGTAGTTGGAAACGTGCCGCACGTACCATCCAAAGCCGAGCGTTGCGGGAAGCCAGAGAATCGTGGCCAGAATCGCACCCGGAAACACCCGCCGGAATTTCTGCCGCCGGTTCGGACCCCAATAATAAACCAGCGCCGTCGCGATGACGATCGAGCCGGTGGCCATCACGAAGCGCAGCGCCTGGCCCGCCAGCAGCACCCAGCCGCGACCCTCCGGCGACATCCCGAGCCATTCGATCATGGCGCGCTCGCTGCGATGGCCGAACACGATCAGCGCGGAAGCTCCAATCACCGGCAGCGCCGAAGTCGCCACCAGCAGCATCGCCATGCCACGCTCCCGCGCAAAGGACCGCCCGCGCGGAATACGATAGGCGGCGCGGAAGCCTTCCATCAGGCTCATCATCGCCCCGGAAGCCGCCCACAACGCCAGCACCGTCGCCACAATCAGCAAACCTACCGGCCGCTCCCCGTGGACGATGAACAACTGCCTCACGACCTCTTCACTGCCCGGCGGCACGACGTCGTAAAGCAAGCGCGCGATGGTGCGCGAAACGGCTTCGGCGCGCGCCTGCACCAGAATCGCCGCGATGGTGGTCAGCATCGGAAAAAACGCGAGCAGTCCCGAATAGGCGACCCCCTTCGCAATCCCCAGGCAGCCGTCTTTATAAAGCGCAACGGAGGCGGCGCGAAGCAGCGGCCAAAATCGCGACCAGTATCCGTGCTGGATGATATGCAGATTCGGCTCGGCTGTTTTCATCACAATCCGCGGGGACCGCGATTCGATCATACGGCATCCGTGTTATTCTGAGAAGGTTCGCCCCGGTTCGCCGGGGCGGTTCGATAGAGGAGCGGGGGCCATCAGTAGCCTGGCGCGCGGTTCCGGCGAGTACGGAGCGCCTGGCGAAAGGGGCAGCCTCGCCGAAATCGCCGCATCGTCTCGCCGCGCGGCGGTTGGTGAGCAAGGCCAACACCTGCTCACTGTCATTCGTGGGCAACGACGAATGGAGCGCTATCGGGGCCTTCCCTTTCGCTCCATCTCTCAATTTATGAACTTGTTCGAGCTCACCAGAGCGCTGGTCGATATCGACTCGGTCACTCCCCGTGAGGAGCGCGTCGGAGAATTTCTGTTCGATTATCTTTCGAAAATCCCCGGCGCGCGCCTCGAGCGCATGCCGGTCGAGCCGGGCCGATTCAACGTGTTCGCGCGCTGGGATCCGCCCGTCGTCGCGCTTTCGACGCACATCGACACCGTGCCGCCTTTTTTCCCCTCGCGCGAGGACGATCAGTTTATCTGGGGCCGCGGCGCCTGCGATACCAAGGGGATCATCGCGTCCATGATCTTTGCCGTTCAGGATTTGCTCGCCTCCGGGGAACGCCGGGTGGCGCTGCTGTTCGTCGTCGGCGAGGAGCGAAACAGCGCCGGCGCGAGGGCGGCCGCAAAGGACCCCCGCGGCACGCGTTTTCTGATCAACGGCGAGCCGACCGAAAATAAGCTCGCGCTCGGCTCCAAGGGCGCGCTGCGATTTGAGATTGTTGCGCGCGGCCGGATGGCGCATTCCGCCTATCCGCATCTGGGCGAATCGGCGATCGAGAAACTGCTCGACGTCCTCGAGCGCCTGCGGCGCATGAAGCTTCCGGTGGATGAAATGTTCGGGCCGGGCACCGTGAACATCGGCACCATCGAAGGCGGCCGCGCGCCGAACGTCATTCCGGATTTCGCAAAAGCGGAAATATTTTTTCGCCTGGTGGACGATGGCGCATCCACCCGATCCGCCATGGCGGAGGTGGTCAACGGCCAGGCCGAGCTCACCGAAGTTTTGTGCCTTCCCGCGCAAAA
>Ga0070738_10004779_pt1 | contig 15783 bp, 15 predicted proteins | sample Coa_R2_2_FD_66446 | JGI IMG/M metagenome (GOLD analysis project Ga0070738, IMG submission 66446) | Surface soil microbial communities from Centralia Pennsylvania, which are recovering from an underground coalmine fire - Coalmine... | ecosystem: Environmental > Terrestrial > Soil > Unclassified ...
TCCCGGGCAACGACGACGCGATCCGCGCCGTGTCGCTCTATTGCGACCTGATGTCGGCAGCCGTTCTCGACGGTATCCGCGCCGAAATAGCCGCTTCCGGCGGCGACGTGGGCGAGCTCGACGAGCCGCCGACCGAAGATGTTCCCGCTGCCGAGACCGACGGCGCGGGCGCCGAGGCATCGCCGGCCGAATAAGGCCGGCCCTTCGCGAACCAATATCGGGGCCGGTCCGCAAGACCGGCCCCATTTGCACTGTATGGAGCTGAACGATGGCTGAGATCACCGCATCGCTGGTCAAGGAACTGCGCGAGAAGACCGGCGCAGGCATGATGGATTGCAAGAAGGCGCTGAACGAGGTCGCGGGCGATCTCGAGAAGGCGATCGACTGGCTGCGCACCAAGGGCCTGTCGGCCGCCGCCAAGAAGGCCGGCCGCGTCGCCGCCGAGGGCCTGGTCGGCGTTGCCGCGTCGGGCACTAAGGGTGCCGTGGTCGAGGTCAATGCCGAGACCGACTTCGTGGGCCGCAACGAGCAGTTCCAGAAGTTCGTCGCCAACGTCGCCAAGGCGGCGCTCGACAATGGCGGCGATCTCGCCAAGGTCGCCGCATCGGCCTATCCCGGTACCGGCCGCGACGTGCAGGGCGAGCTCACCAACCTGATCGCCACGATCGGCGAGAACATGAGCCTGCGTCGTGCGGCAGCCCTCTCGGTCTCGGATGGTGTGGTCGTGGCCTACACCCACAACTCGGTCGCGCCGGATCTGGGCAAGATCGGGGTGCTGGTGGCGATCGAATCGACTGGTGACAAGGAGAAGCTGGCACCACTGGCCAAGCAGCTCGCCATGCATGTCGCAGCCGCCAACCCGCAGTCGCTGACGGTCGCCGACCTCGACAAGGCGGTGGTCGAGCGTGAGCGCGCCGTCCTGGCCGAGAAGGCAGGGCAGTCGGGCAAGGCCGCCGACATCATCACCAAGATGGTCGAGGGCGGCATCCGCAAGTTCCACCAGGAGGTCGTGCTGCTCGAGCAGGCCTTCGTGATGGACGGCAAGACCAAGGTCTCCAAGGTCGTCGACGATGCCGCCAAGCAGGTCGGCGGGCCGGTCCGCATCGCCGGCTACCTGCGCTTCCAGCTGGGCGAGGGCATCGAGAAGAAGTCGGAGGACTTCGCGGCGGAGGTGGCCGCGCAACTCAAGAAGTAGTATGAACGATGGGTCGGCGCGGGCACGGGTAGCCCGCGCCAACCAAGAACATTCAACCGAAGGCCGCCTTCATGTCGCCGGCTCCACGCTATCGCCGCGTCCTGCTCAAGCTCTCGGGTGAGGGATTGATGGGCGAGCGGGAATATGGGCTCGACCCCAAGATGGTCGGTATGGTGGCCCAGGAGATCAAGACCGTGCACGACATGGGTGTGCAGGTCTGCCTGGTGATCGGCGGCGGCAACATCTTCCGCGGCGTGTCGGGCGCCGCCTCCGGCATGGACCGCGCCAGCGGCGATTACATGGGCATGCTTGCCACGGTCATCAATTCACTGGCGATGCAGAGCGCCTTGGAGCGCGCAGGCCTGCAGACCCGTGTACAGTCGGCCATTCCGATGACCACCGTCTGCGAGCCTTACATCCGCCGCCGTGCCGTCCGCCACATGGAGAAGGGCCGGGTGGTGATCTTCGCCGCCGGCACCGGCAACCCGTTCTTCACGACCGATACGGCGGCCGCGCTGCGTGCTGCGGAGATGGGCGTCAATGCCATGCTGAAGGGCACGCAGGTCGACGGCGTCTATTCGGCCGATCCGCGCAAGGACAAGAATGCCAAACGCTACGACACGCTCACCTATCTGGACGTCCTGCAGCAGGACCTGCAGGTGATGGACGCCTCGGCGATCTCGCTGGCGCGCGAGAACAGGATCCCGATCATCGTCTTCGATATCCACAAGCCCGGTTCGTTTGCCGAGACCATGGCAGGGCAGGGCACCCACACCATCATCAAGGACGAGGGCTGAACATGAGCACAGACCTCAAAGAGCTCGAGAAACGCATGAACAGCGCCTTGGAGGCGCTGAAGAAGGAATTCACCGGCCTCCGCACCGGCCGGGCTTCGGTGAACCTGCTCGACCCGGTGCAGGTCGATGCCTACGGTCAGCGCATGCCGCTGAACCAGGTGGGCACTGTGAGCGCGCCCGAGCCGCGCCTGCTTACCGTGAGCGTCTGGGACAAGAGCCTGGTCACGCCGACTGCCAAGGCGATCCGTGACGCGGGCCTCGGCCTCAATCCGGCACCGGACGGCCAGCTGATCCGCATCCCGATCCCCGAGCTCACGACGGAGCGCCGCAACGAGCTCGCCAAGCTCGCCCATAAGTACGCCGAGCAGGGTCGTGTCGCCGTGCGCAACGTGCGGCGCGACGGCATGGAGGCGCTCAAGAAGGCCGAGAAGGACCACAAGATCTCTCAGGACGAGCACCGCCAGAAATCCGACGAGGTGCAGAAGCTCACCGATCGCTACGTCAAGCTGGTCGACGACGCGCTCGCCCACAAGGAAAAGGAGATCAAGACCGTCTGATGTCGACTGCGCCGCTGACCGCCGGGCCGGAGTCGTCGCCAGGCCCTCACCACGTCGCCATCATCATGGACGGCAATGGGCGCTGGGCGAAGGCGCGCAGCCTGCCGCGCGTGGCCGGCCATCGGCGTGGTGCCGACGCGGTGCGGCGGGTGATCCGCGGCGCGGGCGAGCTCGGCATCCCTGTCCTGACGCTATTCGCCTTCTCGACCGAGAACTGGACGCGGCCGGCCGACGAGGTCAGCGACCTGATGGGCCTGCTGCGCCACTATCTCCGCCATGAGCTCGATGAACTCGGCCGCAACGGCGCGCGGCTGCGGGTGATCGGTGACCGCACGCGGCTCGCGCAGGACATCGTCCGGGATATCTCCGACGCCGAGCAGTGCACGCGCGCCAACACCCGCATCGACGTCAACATCTGCATCAACTATGGCTCGCGCGACGAGATCGTGCAGGCGACCCGCAATCTCGCGCGCAAGGTCGCGTCGGGCGAGCTGGCGCCGGAGAAGATCGACGAGAGCCTGTTCGAGCGCGAGCTGTTAACCGCAGGCGTGCCCGATCCCGACCTGCTGATCCGCACCAGCGGCGAGCAGCGCATCAGCAATTTCCTGCTTTGGCAGTGTGCCTACGCCGAGCTGGTGTTCGTGGACACGCTGTGGCCTGACTTCGGCAAGGAGCATCTCGAGCAGGCCATCGCCGAGTTCCGCCGCCGTGAACGGCGCTATGGCGGCATCGGCAGCTAGCGCCGCGCCGGCGCGCTTTCGCGGGCTTCTGCCGCGGGTCGTATCGGCGGCAATCCTGGCGCCGCTGCTGCTGCTGGCGGTGTGGATCGGCTTTCCCTGGATCGACCTTGTCGCGGCGGTCGCCGCCCCGTTGATAGTCGGCGAATGGCTGCGGCTGACCCGCCGCCGCCCGGTCGCGCGCGCAGCCCTGGTTCTCTATTCGGTCGCTGCCGTGCTGGCCTTGCTCTGGCTGCGCCACCAGCCGGCCTTCGGCCGCGAGACCATCCTGTGGATACTGGCCTGCGTCTGGGCGACCGACATTGGCGCCTACTTCGTCGGTTCCTATGCCGGTGGCGCCCGGCTTGCCCCGTCGATCAGCCCGAGCAAGACTTGGTCGGGCCTGGTGGGCGGCGCCAGCGGCTCGGCGATCGTCAGCGCGCTGTTCGGGCTGGCGGTCGGTGCCGGCGAGACGGTGACGCTTGCCCTGACCGGGGTCGGTATTGCCCTGATTGCCCAGGCCGGCGACCTGCTCGAATCGGCGCAGAAGCGGCGGGCAGGGGTCAAGGACAGCGGCCGGCTCATCCCCGGCCACGGCGGCATCCTGGACCGCGTCGACGGGCTGATCGCCGCACTGGTATTTGTTGCGCTCATACGACTGGCGACCGGAGGAGAATGGCCATGGGCATGATGCGATGGACCGCGCCGTCGCCCGACGCGCCGCGCCGCGTCACCATCGTCGGCTCGACCGGCTCGGTCGGCCAGAGCACCGCCGACCTCATCACGCGCGCGCCCGATTGCTATCGGGTCGAGGCGCTGGTGGCCGGCAACTCGGTCGAGGCGTTGGCCGAGCAGGCGCGCCGGCTCAAAGCCAAAACGGCCGTGGTTGCCAATCCCCAGCGCTACCGGGCGCTTAAGGACGCCCTGGTGGGCACCTCGATCACGGCCGCCGCCGGACCGGAGGCGGTGGTGGAAGCCGCCTCACGACCGGCCGAATGGGTGATGGCCGCGGTCGTGGGCTATGCCGGCCTCGCTCCGACCCTCGCCGCGGCCCGGCGCGGGGCGATGGTGGCTCTTGCCAACAAGGAGGCGCTGGTCTGTGCCGGCAAGCTGCTGATCGATGCGGTCACCGACTCGGGCGGTGCGCTGCTGCCGGTGGATTCCGAGCACAACGCGATCTTCCAGGTGTTCGATCCCAGCCAGCGCGCCGCCATCGACCGCCTCATCTTGACGGCGTCAGGAGGGCCGTTCCGCAACTGGTCGCTGTCAGATATGGCCGAGGCGACGCCGGAGCAGGCGGTCGCCCATCCCAACTGGAGCATGGGCGCCAAGATCTCCGTCGACTCGGCCACCATGATGAACAAGGGGCTCGAACTGATCGAGGCTCACCTGCTGTTCGGCCTGCCGGCCGAGCAGGTCGAGATCGTCGTGCACCCGCAGTCGGTGATCCATTCGATGGTGGCCTATCGCGATGGCTCCGTGCTGGCCCAGCTCGGCACGCCCGACATGCGCGTACCGATCGCCCACGCTCTGGGTTGGCCGGCGCGCATCGACGGGCCGGCGGCGCGACTGGATTTCACAAAGCTTGCACCGTTGACATTCGAGCGGCCTGATTCCGGCCGCTTTCCCTCGCTACGTCTCGCCCGAGAGGCATTGACCCTGGGAGGGCTCGCGCCGGTGGTCCTGAACGCTGCCAATGAAGTCGCCGTCGCCGCGTTCCTCGCCCGCCGTATCGGTTTTCTCGACATCGCCCGGATCGTCGAGGACGTCTTGGTCGCCAGCGGCGATCTCGGCACGCCCGTCGAATCGCTGCAGCAGGTCCAAGCGGCCGACCTGGAGGCCCGCCGCAGGGCGGACGAGGCCGTGCGGGAACATGCCCTAACTCATTGATCTGCAATGCAGTTGATGGTGTACTGACATATGGCTCATGTAGTCGATCTGGTGACGAACTTTCTGACGGTCGACCTGCCGTACTTCGTGCTCGTGCTGACACTCCTCGTGTTCGTCCACGAGTTCGGTCACTACTGGGTCGGTCGTCGCTTCGGCATCCATGCCGAGGTCTTTTCGATCGGCTTCGGCCCCGAACTGCTAGGCTGGACCGACCGCAATGGCACGCGCTGGAAGGTCTCCGCGATCCCGCTCGGCGGCTATGTGAAATTCCTGGGCGACACGGATGCCGCGAGTGCGACCCACGACACGCAGGCTTTGTCGGCCGATCAGAGCAAGAGGGCATTTTTCACTCAGCCTCTCTATGCGCGTGCGGCGGTTGTGGTGGGCGGTCCGGCCGCCAATCTGATCTTTGCGATCCTGCTGCTGACGGGTGTGTTCTATGCCGCTGGCGAGCCCTATTCCCCGGCTAAAGTCGCGGTGCAGGAGGATGGCCCGGCAGCCAAGGCAGGGCTCAAGAGCGGCGACGACATCCTGCGCATCAACGGCAAGCGGGTCGACCGCTTCGAGGACATCCAGGACGCGCAGTTCCTTTACCTAGCGCGGCCGATGTCGGTGCAGTACCGGCGCGGCGACAAGGTGCAGACCACCGAGATCCAGCCGCAGTACTGCGAGCGCACCGACAAGCGCGGCAACACCATGCGCTACGGCGAACTGGGCGTGGATCAGATGATCCGTCCTGTCGTGGGCGGCTTCGTCGCCAATAGTCCGGCGGAGGCAGCCGGCCTCAAGATGGGCGACAAGCTCCTGGAGATAGACCGCCAGCCGGTCGACCATTTCACCCATATCCCGGAGCTGATCGGCGACCGCGCGGGTCAGCCCGTTACTATCCAGTATGAGCGCGACGGTCATCGCTACACCACGACTGTTGTTCCGGAGGCCGACAAGGTCACCGACTGCACCGGCAAGACTAAGACGATCGGGCGGCTGCGCATCCGTCCCGCTGGCGTAACCGAGTTCCGGCAGCATGACATTCTGGGCGCAATGGGTGCCGGTGCCCGCCACGTCTGGAGCATGACGACCATGTTCTATACGTCCATGGCGCAGATCGTGACGGCGGTCCGACCGGTCGACGAACTGGGCGGCCCTTTGCGCATCGCCAAGGCGGCTGGCGAAGCGTCGTCCGCGGGCTGGGTCGGCGTCCTGCAGCTGGTGATCGCACTGTCGGTCGTGCTCGGGGTGTTCAATCTGCTGCCGGTGCCGATGCTCGATGGCGGACATCTCGCTATGTACCTGTACGAAGCCGTACGGGGTCGGCCGCTCGGCGTGAAGGCGCAGGAACTGGCATTGAAAATCGGGTTCGCGCTGGTCGTGGGGCTGGCGCTTATCGCCACCCGCAACGATATCATGCTGTACGTCCGCCTTTTCGCACAATAGGTGGGGACAAATCGGGGTGACGAACGGTTCAGCGCCGGTCTATGAAGGCTACCTACTGAATTGGTCCGGGGGCCTGCGGTGAAGGTGGCACGGTGAGTCTGAATCTTCGTTGGGCTGTGCTTGCCATCGCTGCACTGCTCGCTTTCGTCCAGCCAGCGTTTGCTCAGCAGCAGCAGCGCGCTGTACCGGCGCAAGCCGGCGGCCGAATCACGGCGGTGCAGATCCAGGGCAATGTTCGCGCCGAGCCCGAGACGATCCGCTCCTACCTGCAGCTCAAGGAAGGCGACACCTACGATCCCGCGGCCGCCGACCGCTCCCTCAAGGCGCTGTTCGCCACCGGCCTGTTCTCCGATGTCGTGATCGACATGCAGGGCTCGACCATGGTCGTGCGCGTGACGGAGAACCCGATCCTCAATCGCGTGGTGTTCGAGGGCAATCGCAAGATCGACGACGACAAGCTGCGCGACGAAGTGCAGTCGAAGCCGCGCCAGGTCTTCACCCGCGCCCGCGTCCAGGCCGACGTCGAGCGCCTGCTCAGCATCTATCGCCGCAGCGGCCGCTACAACGCGACCGTCGAGCCCAAGATCATCCGGCTCGAGCAGGGTCGCGTCGACCTCGTGTTCGAGATCGACGAGGGCGATGTCACCGGCATCAAGCGCATCAGCTTCGTCGGCAACGAGCATTTCAGCGACGGCACGCTGCGCGGCAAGATCCGCACCACCGAGAGCGCCTGGTGGCGCTTCCTGTCGTCCGATGACCGCTTCGATCCCGACCGCCTGAACCTCGACCGCGAGCTCTTGCGCAAGTTCTACCTGTCGGAGGGCTATGCCGACTTCCGGGTCGTGTCCGCGGTGGCGGAACTGGCGCCCGACCGCTCGGGCTTCTTCATCACCTTCACCATCACCGAGGGCGAACGCTACAAGTTCGGCAAGATCGACGTCAGCTCGCGCTTTCAGGGCCTCGATACCGACCAGCTCAAGTCCTACATAACGATGAGCGAGGGCGACTGGTACGACGCCGACGAGGTCGAGAAGACCGTGACGGCGATGGCCGACGCGGTGGGCACGCTGGGCTACGCCTTCGTCGAGGTCCGTCCCAACATCCGGCGCAACCGTGAAGACCACACGATCGACGTGACGTTCGACGTGCAGGAAGGCCCGCGCGTCTACGTCGAGCGCATCAACATTTCGGGCAACACGCGAACGCTCGACAAGGTGATCCGCCGCGAGTTCCGGTTGTCGGAGGGCGACGCCTTCTCCACCGCGAAGGTCAGGCGCAGCCAGCAGCGCCTGAAGAACCTCGGCTTCTTCGAGAAGGTCGACGTATCGGCCGCGCCCGGGTCGGCTCAGGACAAGACCAACCTCGAGGTCCAGGTGGTCGAGCAGAGCACCGGCGAAATCTCCTTCGGCGCCGGCTTCTCGACCACATCGGGCATCCTGGGCGACATCTCCATCCGCGAGCGCAACCTGCTCGGCAAGGGCCAGGACCTGCGGCTCGGCCTCTCGCTCGGTACCCTGAGCACCTTGATCGACCTCAGTTTCACCGAGCCGTACTTCATGGACCGCGCGGTGTCGGCGGGCTTCGACCTCTTCCGGACGTCGAACGACCGGCAGAACATCGCTTCTTACAGCGACCGCAGCATCGGCTTTGCGCTGCGCGCCGGCTGGGCCTTCACCGAGCACACAAGGCAGACGGTGCGCTACACGCTGCGGCAGTCGGAGATCTACAACGTCCAGCCCTGGGCCTCGACGATCGTGCAGCGCCAGTCCGGCTCGTCCGTCGTTTCGGAGATATCTCAGACGATCGGCTGGGATACCCGCGACGCGCGCCTCAATGCGACCAAGGGCTGGCTGCTGCGCAACACGCTGGCCTATGGCGGCCTGGGCGGCGACGAATACTATGTACGCGGCACGATCGACGGCGTGATCTATCAGACGATCATCGAGGACTTCGTCGCGTCGATCGGCGGTTCGGTCGGCATGATCGCCCCGCTGACCGGCTCCACGCTCCGCCTCAACAATCGCTTCTTCATCGGCGGCGATACGCTGCGCGGCTTCGCGGTCGGCGGCATCGGCCCGCGCGACGCCAACACCACCGATTCGCTTGGCGGCAAGTACTATTACACCGGCACGGCGGAACTCAGCTTCCCGCTCGGCCTGCCGAAGGAGATCGGCATCCTCGGCAAGGCCTTCGTCGATGTCGGGTCGCTGTGGGGTACGGCCGACGATCCGACCCAGGTCAGCATGTTCGACAGCCAGTTGATGCGCATCTCGACCGGCGTCGGCATCCAATGGATATCGCCCTTCGGGCCGATCCGCGTGGACTATGCGGTGCCGATCCAGAAGGAATTCTTTGACAAGACCGAGAACTTCCGCTTCAGCTTCGGAACGCGTTTCTGAGCGGGACGGCGGCGGCATGAACATGCAGACCGACAAGACCAGCATGGCGACGTCGACCGCGACATCGGTCGACATCAAGCGGATCCTGGAGATGATTCCGCACCGCTATCCCATGCTGATGGTCGACAAGGTCACCGAGATGGTGTTGAGCGAGAGCGCCATCGGCATCAAGAATGTCAGCATCAATGAGCCGTTCTTCCAGGGCCATTTCCCGTCCGAGCCGGTGATGCCGGGCGTGCTGATCGTCGAGGCGATGGCGCAGACCGCCGCGGTGCTGGTGGTCGCGACCTTTGGCTCGGAGTCCGAGGGCAAGCTGGTCTATTTCATGTCGATCGACGGCGTGCGCTTCCGCCGCCCGGTGCTGCCGGGTGACCGGCTCGAGCTGCACGTGAAGAAGGTGCAGAGCCGCGGCAATGTCTGGAAGTTCGACGGCAAGGGAATCGTCGACGGCAAGGTCGCCGCCGAGGCCACTTTCGCTGCCATGATCCGCGACAAGTAGGAGGGGAAGATGCCCGATACCGCCGCCAACTATCGCATGCTCCACACGATGATCCGGGTGAAGGATCTCGACAAGTCGCTCGCCTTCTACACCGGCCCGATGGGCATGCAGCTGCTGCGCAAGCGCGAGGTGCCGGAAGGCAAGTACACGCTGGCCTTCGTTGGCTACGGCGACGAGAGGGAGCACTGCGCGGTCGAGCTGACCTACAACTGGGACCAGGAGAAGCCGTACGATCTGGGCAGCGGCTTCGGCCATCTCGCGGTCGGCGTGCCGGACGTCAAGAGCGTGTGCGATCACGTCACCAAGGCGGGCGGCAAGGTGACCCGTGCGCCGGGGCCGGTGAAGTTCGGCACGACCGTGATCGCCTTCGTCGAGGATCCCGACGGCTACAAGATCGAGCTGATCGAGCGGAAGTAGCGAAGGCTACTTCGCGCGCGCCTCCATCGACTGGATCGCCTTGCTGAGGGCGACCGGCTGGACCGCGCTTTCGCCGACGAACGGCGCGTCCATGATGAAGGTGAAGCCGATGAAGGCACCCAGCACGGCCAGCTGGGCGCCCAGCACCGCCGTCCTCAGTCGCGTCGGACCGATCGTGCTGCTGACGAACAGCAGCATCAGCGCGCCGAACAGGATGACCACCCAGTAGATGGCGGGCAGCCGCACGCGGACGTTGGCGAGCCGCCGGTCCCGCGACTCGGCGGCGGCATCGAGCGATTTCAGGAGCTCGCCGAAGATCAGCGACTGGCGGCCCGGCACCGGATCCAGGGCCATGATTGCGCGCGAGAGCTCGCTGTAGGCGAGGTTGGTCGGTTGGCTCGGCTTGCCGGCCAGCATCCGCGGCCATTCGTCGGTGACGATCGACTGCGCGTAGGCGCGGACCAGCGGGCGCAGGACGGTCGCCGCCGGCGCGTCGTAGCGCGTCAGCAGCCGGTCGATCTGGTTGAGCTGGGAGGCCTCCGCGGTCAGGTCGGAGTCGACCTGGCGGAAGTTGCGCTCCGCCTCCACCAGCGTGAAGGTCAGCACCAGCGCCGTCATCGTGAACAGCGGCGCCTGCATGCGGATCACGAACTCGGTGTTGGCGTCGGCGTGCGCCAGGCCGGGAATGCGGCCGACCAGGCGCGGCAGCCAGGCGATGATCGCCGCCAGGATCGCCGCTCCGAGCGCCACGATCGCGATCTCGGGCAGGGCGTACAACCAGTCGATCATCGTGCGCTTCCCGTCACTGCGGTGGTCTGCCCATTGCACCGTGATGATGGCCGCGCGAGATTGTCCGCGCGCGTGGGTCTTCCTGACGAGCAGGCAAAGAATGAAGTTCCTGGCCCCATTGCGGGTTCTGATATCGCCTCCCGCCATCGCGGCGGTCAACCTTCTCATCCTCTGGCCGCTGGTGCTGTCCGTCGCGGACGTCGGCGAGGGCTTCGTCCTGCACCGCGATTTCAACGAGGCGGTCGATACCGTATCGACCATCGCCATCATGATGATCGGCTGGGGCGTGGCGCTCGAGGAACGCCACGTGCTGCGCAAGGTGTTCGGCATGGTCGGGCGCGAAGACGAACCCTGGCAGGGCGCGCTCGATGCGCTGTGTCATCGCGCGGGCGTGGGCATCCTTGTGCTCGGCCTGTTCGCCGAGGTCTGTGCCGAGATGGTCCACCTGCCGGATCGCATCATCAACACCGACGGCAGCGAGCACGAGCTGCTGGCCCTGGGGGCCGTCCTGCTGGCGCTGTGCGGGCTGGTCCTGGTGCGGCACATCGTCAAGCTGATCGGCTCGCTCTGGTTGCCGCGCCAAAGTCCCGGCATTCCGCCGGCGGCGAGCGACTAGTAGCCGAACATCCATCCGCCGGCAGCCAGCGCCGCCACGGCGCCGGCGATGCCGATCAGGATGAGGCGTGCCCGCCAGCCCGGCAGGCGCGCATTGTCGTTGGCGGCGCGCCCCAGCCGCACGACCCGCGGCATCGGCCGCGCCCTTTGCGTGACTGCCCAGGGCAGCGTGCGAGGGGAGTCGTGCGAGGAGCGCGCCACGACGTGCTATCCCCGCAGGTGCAGCGGCTTGTAGGGCCGCTCGGTCTGCCCGTTGTAGAGCTGGCGCGGCCGGCCGATCTTGGAGTCCGGATCCTCGAGCATCTCGCTCCACTGCGAAATCCAGCCCACCGTGCGGGCCACTGCAAAGAGAACGGTGAACATCGAGGTCGGGATCCCGATCGCGCGGAAAATGATGCCCGAGTAGAAGTCGACGTTCGGATAGAGCTTCTTGCTGATGAAATAGTCGTCCTTCAGCGCGATCTGCTCCATCTCCATGGCCAGCTCCAGCAGCGGATCGTGCTTGATGCCCATCGCGGTGAGCACCTCGTGACAGGTCTGGCGCATCACCTTGGCGCGCGGGTCGTAGTTCTTGTAGACGCGATGGCCGAAGCCCATCAGGCGGGTATGGTCCTGCTTGTCCTTCACGCGGCTCAGGAAGCCCGGAATGTTCTGCTTGCCGCCGATCTCGTGCAGCATGTTGATGACGGCCTCGTTGGCGCCGCCGTGGCTCGGGCCCCACAGCGAGGCGATGCCGGCGGCGATGCAGGCGAACGGATTGGCGCCGGAGGATCCGGCGAGGCGGACCGTCGAGGTCGAGGCGTTCTGCTCATGGTCGGCGTGCAGCATCAGGATGCGGTCGACCGCCTTCTCGAGGACCGGGTTGACCTCGTACTCCTCGGCCGGGACCGAGAACATCATGCGCAGGAAGTTCCCGGAATAGGAGAGGTCGTTGCGCGGATACACGAATGGCTGGCCGATCGAGTACTTGTAGGCCATCGCCGCGATGGTCGGCATCTTGGCGATCAGCCGGTACGAGGCGACCATCCGCTGGTACGGATCGTTGATGTCGAGCGAGTCGTGATAGAAGGCCGACAGCGCACCTACCACGCCGCAGCACACCGCCATCGGATGGGCGTCGCGGCGGAAGCCGCGGTAGAAGGTGCTGATCTGCTCATGCACCATCGTGTGATGGCTGATGTCCTTGACGAACTTGTCCTTCTGCACCTTGGTCGGCAGCTCGCCGTTCATCAGCAGGTAGCAGCACTCCATGAAGTCGCTCTGCTCGGCCAGCTCGGCGATGTTGTAGCCGCGGTAGAGCAGCACGCCCTCGTCGCCGTCGATGTAGGTGATCTTGGAGGCGCACGATCCGGTCGAGGTGAAGCCCGGGTCGTAGGTGAACATCCCCGATTCGCCGTAGAGCTTGCGGATGTCGACCAGTCGCGGACCGACCGTGCCATGGATGATGGGGAAGTCGTAGGATTTCCCGGTTTCGTTGTCGGTCAACGTGGCGGTCTGCTTGGCCATAGCGCTACTCTTTCGGCTCGATTTGGCGGGTTCGGCGGCACCCTAACAAGCTGATCGGAAAGGCGCAATTGTGCGGGCGGACCGCCATTTCGCGGCCCGACGCAACCATTTGGTGATCGACATGATTGGTCGAATCAACATGCCGTGGCTAGGCTGCGGCGGCGGCCTCCAGCCGCTGCTTGGTCTCCGCCGGACCGAGCACCGACAGGACCTCGAAGATGCCGGGCGACGCGGTCGAGCCCGACAGCGCCACGCGCAGCGGCTGTGCGACCTGGCCGAGCTTCACGCCCTGCGCCTCGGCGAAGCGGCGGATGGCCGCCTCCATCGCCGGCTCGGTCCAATCCTTCTCGCCGGACAGCGCCGACGCGAGCTTGCCGAGCAGCGACCGCGCGTCGGGCGTCAGCTGGGCGCGCGCCTTGTCGTCGGCGGGCTGGGGCGCGCCGCTGCGCGCATAGAACACGAGGTTGTCGGCCAGCTCGACCAGGGTACGCGAGCGCGGCTTGACGCCGCCCATGCCACGCGTGACCCGCGCGAGGCCGCTCGCGTCGACCGGCCCGCCGATCTTCGCCTCGATGCGCGGTAGCACCAGCCGCAACAGCTCGGCATCCGGCGTCTCGCGCAGGTAATGCGCGTTGAGATTGGTGAGCTTCACCATGTCGAAGCGCGAGGCGGCGCGGCCGACCGCCGGCAGATCGAACCATTCGATCGCCTGCTCGGTGGAGATGATCTCGTCGTCGCCGTGGCCCCAGCCCAGCCGCAGCAGGTAGTTGCGCAGGGCCGCCGGCAGGAAGCCCATGTCGCGATAGGCATCGACTCCGAGCGCGCCATGGCGCTTGCTGAGCTTGGCGCCGTCCGATCCATGGATCAGCGGGATGTGGGCATAGACCGGCTCGGGCCAGCCCATCGCCTTGATGATCTGCAGCTGCCGGAAGGCGTTGTTGAGATGGTCGTCGCCGCGAATCACGTGCGTCACGCCCATGTCATGGTCGTCGACCACGACGGCCAGCATGTAGGTCGGCGTGCCGTCGGCGCGCAGCAGGATCATGTCGTCGAGCTGGGCATTCTCGACCGTGACCTCGCCCTGCACGGCGTCCTGGATCACCGTCTGGCCGCTCTGGGGCGCCTTCAGCCGAATCACCGGCTTCACGCCTTCCGGCGCCTCCTTCGGGTCGCGGTCGCGCCAGCGGCCGTCGTAGCGCATCGGCATCCCGGCCTTCTTCTGGGCTGCCCGCATCTCGTCGAGCTCCTGGGGCGAGGCGTAGCAATGGTAGGCCTTGCCCTCGGCCAGCATCTGCCGGGCGACCTCGGCATGCCGGGCCGCACGCTCGAACTGGTAGGTGACCTCGCCGTCCCAATCGAGGCCGAGCCAGGAGAGACCGTCGAGAATCGCCTCGATCGCGGGCTGGGTGGAGCGCGCCCGGTCGGTGTCCTCGATGCGCAGCAGGTACTTGCCACTGTGGTGCTTGGCAAAAAGCCAGTTGAATAGAGCGGTGCGGGCGCCGCCGATATGAAGATAGCCGGTCGGCGAGGGAGCGAAGCGGGTAACGATGGTCATGGCTCAGGAAACGTGCGGATTTGGCCGCAATTGGGCCCAAAAAGCGCGCCGTAGGTAGGGGAGCGTCGCTGGCCTGTCAAACCACGGGCCATTGGGGGGAGATGAGGGGGCTGCGAAGCTGGATCCTGGAGCAGCTCGACGCCGAGCGCGGGCGCTGGATGCTGTGGCTGCCGGTGGCGATGGGGCTCGGGATCGCGGTCTATTTCGAGCTGCCGGTCGAGCCGGCGCTGTGGCTCGGGCCGGCGATTGCCGCGGCCGGGTGCGTCGCGGTCGCGCTGGCGCCGGGCGGCAGCAAGGCGCGGGCACTCTGCATCGGTGTCGTCGCCGCGGCGTTCGGCTTCGGGCTGGCGACCTGGCGGACGGCGGATCTCGCCGCGCCGACCCTCAGCCGGCCGCTGTTCAGCATCAATGTCGAGGGCCGCATCGCCGACATCCAGCGCTTGCCGGAAGGCGTGCGGGTGGTGCTGGAGAACGTGCGCCTGAAGGGCAATCACGTGCCGCCGCCGGAGATGATGCCGGCGCGGGTGAGGGTGTCGCTCGGCAAAGGCGCGCCCAAGATCGGCGTGGGCGATCGTCTCCTGGTGCTGGCCAATCTTTCGCAACCGGCGGGACCGGCTGCGCCGGGCGCGTTCGATTTCCAGCGGGTCGCCTGGTACCAGCAGCTCGGCGCGGTCGGCTATGCGCTGGCGCCGGCGGCCATCATCGATCACGCACCGCCGTCCGGCATCATTCGCCTCATCGACGGTCTGCGCGCGGACATCACCGAGCGCATCATGAAGGCGGTACCCAACCCCGAAGGCGGCGTGATCGCCGCCATGCTGACCGGCGAGCAGACGGCGGTCGACAAGGACGTCAACCAGGCGATGCGCGATTCGGGACTGGCGCACATCCTGTCGATCTCGGGCCTGCACATCGTGTTCGTGGTCGGGCTGGTGATGGGCTTGATCCGTTACGGCGTGGCGCTGGTGCCGCCGCTGGCGCTGCGCATCGATGCCAAGAAGATCGCCGCGGTGATCGCGCTGCTGGCGGCGCTGTTCTACACGGCACTCGCGGGTGCGCCGGTGCCGGCCCAGCGCTCCTGCGCCATGGCGGCGTTCGCCCTGCTCGCGATCCTGCTCGATCGCACGGCGCTGTCGCTGCGGCTGGTGGCGTGGTCGGCGATGATCGTGCTCGTCGCCGCCCCCGACGCGCTGACCGGCGCTTCTTTCCAGATGTCATTCGCCGCCGTGATCGCCTTGATCGCCGCCTGGGAGATGGGGGCGGGCTGGCGGCGACGGCTGCACGAGCGGGCCGAGCACCTCCGTCATCGCTGGCTGTGGCGGATCGGGGCGGCGCTCGGCGCAAGTCTCGCGACGACGTTGATTGCCTCGGTCGCGACCGAGGCAATCAACGTCGTCGCGAGACTTGCGCCGAG
>Ga0070738_10004780_pt1 | contig 15781 bp, 13 predicted proteins | sample Coa_R2_2_FD_66446 | JGI IMG/M metagenome (GOLD analysis project Ga0070738, IMG submission 66446) | Surface soil microbial communities from Centralia Pennsylvania, which are recovering from an underground coalmine fire - Coalmine... | ecosystem: Environmental > Terrestrial > Soil > Unclassified ...
TTGATATTGGTTGACGAGGCTCTACCATAGTCTAGACCTAGCTTAAGCGCGTTTGTCACTGATTATACTATAGCGAGAGTGACAAAAGAGGGTTAGGAACAGTTGGCACTACTGCCCAAGCTGCCCTGTTTAGATTTAGCTTTGAGGGTGATGGAGCTAGTGGGAGCTTTGTTTTTGATGACACAACTCCGAAAAGCCAAGCTCCTGGTCAACCGAGTACTGAAATTTCGTGGGAGCACTATGCTTCTGTGGAAAACTACTCTGTTAGTTTTGCAGGGACTGAAGGGCAAATTTTTGAGCAGGGTCAGAAAGGATTGCAGTCAGACCCAACTAATGAAGCCAGAAATATTGTCTATCTTTCACGCCCCGAAAGTTTAGGTTATGAAGGCAATAATGAGGATGACTTTATATTTTTCATCCCTAAAGCTGCTCGTGGTCAGAAATATGGCTTATCAGTTCGCTTTAGTTACCCTGAGGGAACCTTATCACCTGTGGGTGATCTACCAACGAGCCTTCCGAACACAGCAAGAGTCAGAGCATACCCATACTGGGACTTTCCTAATACAACGGGATACTATACGTTTGAGGGAACAGTGACAACTAAGCTGGAGAGAATTCCTGAGCCAAAATCATTACTGGCGTTATTGACAGTGGGGGGTGTCATGTTAATCTTCTATCGTCGTCAACGCTCTCAACTAGCCTAATCTCACAAAGTTTGAGTCAATAGCATTTTTCCAAGTTTTTCCCTACCAATCCATCTACTGTCTAAATAAATCAAATGGCTCTGTTGCAAAAATTATCATTGACTGCTGTTACTAGCACTGCTGCATTTCTAGTATTAGGAGGCTTTGGCAACAATTCTGCTCAAGCAGCTTTGTTTCAATACAACTTCTCCGGCGAAGGTGCGAACGGTTACTTTATCTATGAAACTGAAACCGCTCCAGATCCGGCTTACACCTCAACACTAAACAGCAATCTCTATCCTGGCGCAGTCCGTGAGTACAAAGTTGACTTAGGCGACAAGGGTGTTTTTCAGGGAACGACTGGTGCAGCTAATGTTTTTTTTGCTCGTACTGATTTAGACCCCAACATACCTCGTGAAGCTGAATCTGACATTTTTGAATTGGAGATCAAAGGTCCGGAGCGACAGCCACAATCTCAGTACACCTTCTTAGCAGATTTTTATTATCCAAAAGATGCATTAAGTGGATCTACCAAGTTACCCACTAGTGTTCCTAGTACCGCCATAATTGATGTCAAACCAAATGCGTTAGCTACAGATCGGCGCGAGACTCTATTTAGAGGAACTGTACAAACTCGGATTGAAAAAGTTCCGGAATCAGCCTCTTTGTTTGCATTGTTGGGAGTAGGAGCTTGGTTTATCCTGCGTCATTATCAGCACCGACAAAGACAACTTAAACTGATGGCTTAGACATTGCAGTAGCTAATTCTTTGCCAACTTTCTGAAACACCAACTGGATTTACAAACAATCTTTTGTCAAGAGAACTCTCATGGCTCTGTTGAAAAAATTATCAATAGCAGCTGTTACCAGCGCTGCTACATTTCTCGCATTGGCTGGCTTTGGTTCAGATATTGCTCAAGCTGCCTTGCTGAAATATAGCTTCGAGGGTAATAGCGCAAGCGGGTACTTTATCTACGACGACTCTACCCAAGGTACTCAAGACTCACCCGTCTCTACAATATATTTTGATGCAGTTCGTGATTACAGAATTGATTTGGGTAACAAAGGTGTTTACCAAGGTAAAACTGCTAATGCGCTTGTTTTTTTAGTACGCCAAGGTGATGGTATTACAGCACCTGAAACTGACGATTTTGTTTTGGAGGCGCGAGCAATTCAACGGGAGTCTCAATTCGCGTTATTAAATTATTTTCATTACCCAAAAGGGACATTTGGGGAATCCCAAGCGCTACCATTGACTGTTCCCAGTACAGCAACAGTTGATATCTATCCAAATGTTGACTTTCCCAATTCAATTGGTGACAAAGCTTTCACAGGGACTGTGCAAACTCGAATTGAGAAAGTTCCTGAATCTGCATCTGTGTATGCATTGTTGGTGATAGGTGCAGTAGGTACATGGATTGTCTGCCGTCGCCAGCACAGACAAATAACATCTATGTCTAATTAATGATGAATTAGAAAACATCTAAACTCAGCCAGAGTGCATAGCATGTTCTAGGTTTCACTTAAATCTCAAGGTGCATCATTTTTGACTACGAATTTTTTTATAAAAATGCCTTATCAATGTCTATATTTTGACTTTAACAGTCTATAAGATGAGCATGAAAGAGAAATTTTCTCCTGTATCTTCTCAAGAAAAATTATCTATTCCAAACCCACATATTAATAAGTGGTTGGTAACAGCAACTCTTCTACTAGGTTCCATAATTGCAGTGATGGACACCACTATTGTTAACATTGCAATTCCTCAAATCCAAACCGATTTAGGAGCTTCAATTGATGAAATTAGTTCGTTAGCCACTTTTTACATTATTAGTAATGTAATTGTTATGCCCCTAACTGGCTATCTTAATGCTTTTTGGGGTCGCAAAAAGTTTTACGCAGGAGCAATCATCCTATTTACAGTCTGCTCTCTGTTATGTGGATTAGCTTGGAATTTACCAACACTTGTATTTTTTCGTATCCTTCAAGGATTAGGGGCAGGAGCTTTGTTGCCAACGGCTCAAGCAATTTTGTTAGAGACATTTCCCCAAGAACAACACGGTAAAGCAATGAGCATTTTGGGTCTAGGAGTCCTTCTCGGTCCAACAATTGGTCCTGTATTGGGAGGTTATTTAACATCCACTGTTGGCTGGCGCGCTATCTTCGCTATCAATGTCCCAATTGGAATTATCGCTGCGGTGATGGTGTTTCTATTTATTCACAATCCGCCTTATCTCAATAAACCCCAAGGAAAGTTTGACTGGGTTGGTCTTATTGCCCTAATCATTGGTTTATCTAGCTTGCAATATGCTCTAGAAAATGGGCAACGGCAAAATTGGTTAGAGTCTAAGCTAATCGTTAGCCTATTGCTAGTCGGGGTTGTGGCTATTACGTGTCTAGTATGGTGGGAATTGGTGATTCGCTATCCCATTATCGATTTAACAGTATTTGGAAATCGAACTTTTATCGCGGGCAATATTCTCGGAACTCTCACTGGTTTTATGCTTTTTGCGATATTGTTCATCACACCATTGTTTCTGAGTCAAATCCTACATTACAACTCCCTGCAAACAGGTATGGTTCTGATGCCAGGAACATTGGCAACTACTTTAGTGATGCCGATCGCAGGTTTATTGGCTGATCGTCTAGATCCCCGTATTCCAATCGCAATAGGAATTGCTATTTGCAGCGGTGGCACTTGGCAATTGAGCGATTTAACACCGCAATCAAGCTACTGGGATATATTTTGGCCTCAGATTTGGCGAGGACTTGGTTTGGGTTTAGTATTTGTGCCGATGTCTTCAACGACTGTAGGCAATGTTAACAAAGCTAAAAGAGCATCTGCGTCTGGTCTGTTTAATCTCCTCCACCAATTAGGAGGTAGTGTGGGTATTGCTGGGTTGACTATTATGCTCCAATATCTACAAGCATTTCATTTATCTCCTATAGACCAGAATGTCAAACCACAGGCTTTGGCAGCAACTTTAGCCTACAGCGACATGTTTCGCTACAGCACCTTAATTTTTCTGGTTAGTTACCTACCTTTGCTTTTTCTCAGAGTTAGACGAAAAGCTTGAGCAAATAACTCTCATAGTCACATTAAATGAATAATGAATATGGATAATAGCATTTTTTCCACTCACATATACAAACATTTGAGCGCCTCAGCCACAGCAGTTCGATGGCGGGTGCGCGGACTAAGAGGTGCAACTACAGTTAGCCACAATTGTGTAGATGCAATTGTTGAGGCTGTAGACGAGCTCTTAGATGCCTTAGAAACTAAAAATTCTTTAGAGCCGGCTGAAATTGTTAGTGTCACTTTTTCTGTCACTCCTGACTTGGATGCGATATTTCCTGCAGCCGTAGCACGTCGGCGCTCAGGTTGGGACCAAGTTCCTCTATTAGATGTGCAGCAAATGCAGGTTGTGAATAGCTTGAACCATTGTATTCGGGTGCTTATTCATCTCAACACTCCTTTACCTCAGAGTGCATTACGCCATGTCTATCTGCGTGATGCAGCGCGGTTACGCCCAGATCTGGCATTAGTGCTGTAGCGAGGGCTGTTTGAGGTGTCACTTAATTCAACTTTACCTTTGAGATAAGGTCTCATGTTACAAAATAAGCTCCAGGAAATTGATCAAGAATTGATTGAGCTATTAGGCAAAAGAATCACAGCCATGGCTCAATCACAACCTATTTCTCTAGACAAGCAATTCACAAATGTTTCATTATCCCTAGCTCAAGCTGGTGTGCCAGAGTCGATTTGGAAAAACTTGGTCATAGGCTGTGCTGGGGTAATTGGCAGTAGATCTTCACCTGCAATTGAGAGTCAGCCACGACAAGTCACTATTATTGGTGGAAGTGGCATGATGGGACGCTTTTTCACCCAGCAGCTATCCACAGCAGGTCATCACGTTAGTATTCTGACACACCGTGATTGGGACCACGCAGAGTTGCTACTCAATGGAGCGGATTTGGTATTAGTGTGTGTTCCTATTGAATGCACAATAGAGGTGATCCAAAAAGCTGCTAAGTACCTAGCTCCAACAACTGCTTTAGCTGACATCGCTAGTATTAAGGCTCCAATAGTGCAAGCAATGCTTGAACACCACTGTGGACCTGTTATGGGTCTGCATCCAATGTTTGGTCCTGGTATCAAATCCTTTTTGTCGCAAAATGTTGTGGTTTGTCCGGGTCGTCAGGATGAATCATTCCAATGGCTATTGGAGTTGATTGAGCATGACGGAGGAAAATTGATTGTCTGTGAACCAGAAGAGCATGACCAGATTATGGTCAGTATTCAGGCAATCCGCAACTTTGTGACATTTAGCTTGGGAGTTTTCTTGGCAGAACAAGAGATTGACATCCACCGGAGCTTAGATTTGTCTAGCCCAACCTTCCGTCTAGAAATCGGATTAGTAAGCCGTTTGTTGACTCAGTCTGCACCACTGATTGTAGATATCATGCTTGCAACACAAGAACGCCGTGAAGCGATTTACAGGCTAGCAAACACTTACAATCGATTGGCACAGTTGGTTATGCACAATGATCGAGATGGTCTAATCAATGAGTTTAATATAGCCCATGCTTGTTTAGAAGAAAAAGTTAACTGCACTTTAGAAGAAAGCAATCATGTCATTCATGCCCTTAGTACATTATTGGCAGCCAAGGAGGTAGAACAAAGAAACCAATGCCCAACTTCTACCACTAGCTATCAAACATTCACTAACGATATCAACAAAACTAAGATGCTTTCATTGCCTACTCTTTGAGTGTGCGATCGCGAGCAGCACGGCAACAGAAATCAAAAACTGCGTCATACTAAATCTTTAGAGTCATAATGTTCACTAGAAGACAACTTTTATTAGCGAGTGCAGGCTTAGGTGCTGGACTTTTACTGCCTGAGTTTCTCAGAAGTAAGAAAACCTATGCTGCTTCCCCGCCACTTTCAAAATTTACGGAGCCTCTACCCATCTCGTTTGCAGGTCCACCTCCTAGCACCTTGACAATAGCACCGGGTTCCCACTCGTTCCATAGCAGCCTAGAAGCTAGAACCACTTGGGGCTACGGTGGATTGCCATATCTTGGTCCAACTTTTGAGGTGACAAGAGGGACACCAATTAGTATTACTGCAGTTAATCAGCTCGGTCTACACCCTCTTGCTGGATCTATCGACACAACATTGCATGGCATACGAGCCTCCGATGCAACAAATCCACGCACAGTCATACATGTACACGGCAGTAACGCCGAAGCCAGAAGTGACGGTTACCCAGAAGACACATTCCTGCCCGGACAGAGCTATGTGTACAACTTCAATAACAATCAAGAAGCTACAAATTTGTGGTATCACGACCATTCGCTCGGGATGACTGCTCTCAACCTTCAGGCTGGACTAGCTGGATTCTACTTGATTAGAGATGCCGACGATCCTGTAGGTGGCAATGGGCCACTTGGTATACCAGCAGGAGCACCTTATGAGGTGCCTTTGGTTTTGCAAGACTATTCTTTCAACTCTGATGGCTCACCGTACTTTCCAGCCCACTGGGAACATGAATTTTATGGAGATGTCTCCCTCGTCAATGGCAAGGCATGGCCAAATCTCAATGTTGACCGAACCTTATATCGTTTCCGAATTGTCAACGCTTCAAACTCTCGATTCTACGGACTCCATCTGTCATCACAGCAACTGCTCATCCAGATTGGCACTGACCAAGGATTTTTGAATGCCCCAGTGTATTTGTCTAAGCTGCTGCTTGGTCCCGGCGAACGGGCTGATGTACTGATTGACTTCTCCAGCAGTTTGCCAGGAGACAAGATTGTTTTGCAAAATGATGCAGCTGCACCCTATCCAAAGGGTTTAGCTACGGTCATAGACCAGCTATACGCTAAGCTACCCGAAATTATGCAATTTACAGTCAATCAAGTTGCTGCTGCTCCTAAGGCGATTCCCAATCAACTAAGATTGCACAAACCACTGATCACACCGATTGCTACTCAGCCAGTGCGACAACGCTTTCTAACACTCATAGAAGTCTCTGACTCTAACAATAATGTGTTAGCACTCTTACTCAATAGAGTCTACTGGCATGAAGCAAGTAGTTACCCAGAATTGATGGAACAGCCGCGTGTAGATACTGTTGAGCAGTGGAACATCATCAATTTACAGCCATTTTCTCACACACTACATCTGCATTTGGTTCCGTTTCAGATCCTCAACCGACAACCGATTAGTTATGAGAAATACATAGTAGCATATAATGCCACTGGTCCGCGTAAAGTACTTATAGATGATGCCATTGGTGGACCAACAGTGCCGTCTGGTTACCCGCCACTCGACCCTACCCCCTATACAACTGGTCCTGCAACATCACCAGCGTCTAACGAGGCTGGTTGGAAAGATACGGTGGTAGTCAACCCATTCGAGGTTGTCCGTATCATTGTTCCATTCGGTGCGAAAGCTGCAGCGAACCTGCCATTCGGCAACTCATTTACTGGGCGCTATGTGTGGCACTGTCACATGTTAAATCACGAGGATAACGACATGATGCTACCTTACGAGGTCCTAGCGTAGCTGTTGCCCGATATGTTGTTTGGAATTCAAAGTGAGGATTGAATGAACGTTGACCAAAAACTAGCAGTCATCATCTCCGGTATCGTTTGCTTTTTGACAACAACTGTCAGAGCTACTCCTGTTACGGCTGCTACTTTTAATTTTTCCTACTCTGGGACGAGTGTGCTTGACCCGAAAGACACTGTCACTGCTAGTGGGGTCTTCACAACTAATGCCTACGACCCAACTACAACTAGTTATCAGATTACAAATATCACTGGGACAAGGAATGGAGTGCAAATTGACTCTTTATTGTCTCCAAATACAGTTCTTGATAATGACAATTTTTTATTCGCGAACTCCCAAAAATTGGATGAATATGGATTCGCTTACACTGCAGGTGGTCTGTCATACAATGTATTTCATTCGTATGATGATATAGAAATAAGTTCTGTTGGTAGCAACTATACAGGTTATCCCCTTTCCTCTTTTTCTGTAACGCCTATACCTGAACCTTCTTCACTGTTAGGTATCCTAGGTATCACCATTTTCACAGGTGGGATTGCACTGAAGCGCTCTCTTCGTATCAGCAACAAAAGTAAGAGAGCTATAGTTAAGCATTTGGTTAACTATAGCAATCCAAGATAAGTTGTAAAAATTAAAAGTCCCAGAATCCCGGTTTCTTGGAGAAACCGGGATTCTCATTTTTCACGAATGATTAAGTATTGCCATAGCAGATGCAGGGTTGGCAAAATGTTACGATAATGCCAAAAACTTCTTGTTGAGGGCTGCAGCCTTCATCACTTAGTAAGACGTGTTGCAAACACTAGTCTGCCTTTAAGTCAGTAGGCGGAAAGGCCAACTATCTGTTTTGGAATGTGAATTGCTGGTTTTCTACCTATGCCCTACTCCCCAACGCCACTTGCTACAACGGAGGGAACCTCAACGGACAGTTCGCTCAAGTCGGGAGACCCGCCCACGCGACTGTCCTCCGCAACGCAGTGGCTCCTCCCCACTCCTAACTCCCAACTCCCCACCCTTGGCTAGACGCTTGTTTGAATGATTGTATTTACATTAACTATAGATAATTTGTGCATTCACATCTGTGACGATCTAAATAGTATCAGCACGCAACAGCCCAAGCGAAATGAGGAGTGATATTATCATCGAAACGTTCTTAAGTGTATGATATTACATCTCCCTTGGGAGTGGGAACAAAATTAAATTAGGTTGCAATCAACCCATTATGTGTTTAATTTACTTGTCCCCTAGGAGCGCAAACTAATAATTGGCTGACAATCGACCGATATGAATCTGATCTACTTTCTTTTGCGTTCTTCTTGGGGAATGATGGCGATCGCTATCATCACCGGACTTCTCAGTGGCAGCAGTAGTGCTAGTCTGATTGCCCTGATTAGCAACGCGGCAAATCTGAGTCACACTTCACGCATAGCATCTATAGCATGGGGTTTTGTTGGGCTTGCTTTAGTTGCACTTGTTACCAGTATTATTTCTCAAGTGATGCTAGTTCGCTTGTCTCAAAATGCTGTCTTCCAATTACGAATGCGCTTGAGTCACCAGATTCTGGCTTCTGAGTTGATGCATCTAGAACAGCTAGGGAATCCTCGACTATTAGCCACTCTCACCGAGGACGTACAGTCAGTTGCCAATGCTGTTTATGATATTCCTTTCCTCTGTATTGATATAGCGATCGTTTTAGGTTGCCTACTCTACATTACCTGGCTTTCCTGGACAGTATTTGTGATGGTTTTATGCTTAATGCTGGTAGCGGTTGCCACCAATCAGTGGATGTTGAAAAAAGGGCAAAAATTCCTCACTCTTGCCCGTGAAGAACAAGATATTCTATTTCAGCATTTCCGTACCATTACTGAAGGAATCAAAGAGCTTAAGTTACATTATGGACGGCGTCAAAGCTTCCTTAACCATGACCTCAGGACAACAGCAGCCGATCTACGGCGTCACAATGTTCATGGACTAACCCTTTTTTCAGCAAGTATTAGCTGGGGGAGACTGCTGCTTTTTTTCGCCATTGGGTTTGTACTGTTTGCACTTCCCAATATCATCGATATCAGTTCCCAAACTCTCTCTGGCTACATCTTGACTTTTACCTACTTGATGTTGCCGATGGACAATATCGTGAACAACTTGCCCAAGTTCATAAGAGCTGGTGTTGCCTTGCAAAAGATAGAGTCTCTAGGTTTATCTTTAGCTAACCGAGCTGAAGTCTCAACAGTTCCACCTGTATTTAACTTTTCCTGGGATAGTTTACAACTTAAGAGAGTCACCCACACTTACACTCAAGAACGAGAAGATAGCAACTTTATTTTGGGTCCTATAGACCTGAAGTTTTATCGCCAAGAACTAGTATTTATTGTAGGTGGTAATGGCAGTGGTAAATCCACACTCGCTAAACTGATCACCGGACTTTATATTCCTGATTCTGGAGAAATTTGGTTGGGCAATCAACTGATTGACGACGAGAATCGCGAGTGGTATCGTCAACATTTTTCAGTCGTGTTTGCTGACTTCTATTTGTTTGATGAGCTTGCAGGGTTGGAAAATACAAACATAGACATAGATATAGATATTCAAGCCCAAGAGTACTTAAAGCTACTTCAGCTAGACCATAAAGTCAAAGTGATCAATGGGAAACTGTCCACCACTGCTCTTTCACAAGGACAGCGTAAACGATTGGCTTTACTCACTGCGTACTTAGAAGACCGACCAATTTATTTATTTGATGAGTGGGCTGCTGACCAAGACCCAGTATTTAAGGAAATCTTTTATACTCAGTTATTACCAGATCTAAGAGATAAAGGCAAAACTGTACTCGTCATTAGTCACGATGATCGCTATTTTCACATAGCAGATAGAATCATAAAATTGGACTATGGTCAGGTGGTTTATGAAAAACAATACCCCCAACAGAGACAAACTCTCTAATAACGTGCTAAAAGTAAACAGAATTCAAAGAAAAATCTTGGTTTTCAATTCCTACTTTAAAGATTTTTAAAAACCAAGACATTTCATGCACGTAATAAATATGAGAGAACAAATAGCAGTTATTGGTCTTGGTTATGTTGGCTTACCTTTATTTTTAGCATTAGCAGAAAAATTTCCCGGCTCCATTGGATATGACATCAATGTTAACAAAGTGAATTCACTGCAACATGGTGTTGATCCAAGTGGAGAGATCTCTTCTAGAGCTTTTAACCCCGCTATTCTAAAAATTACGAGTGACTCTAAAGATTTAGCATCAGCCAACTTCTTTATTGTGACTGCTCCTACACCAATTGACAAAAATCATCGTCCTGATTTGAGTCCACTTATTAGTGCATCCCAAATTATTGGGAAAGTTCTCAAGCCTGGAGATATAGTTGTCTATGAATCTACTGTTTATCCAGGAGTCACAGAAGAAATTTGTGGACCTATACTAGGGCAAGCTTCAGGTTTACGACAAGGAATAGATTTCAAATTAGGTTATTCACCAGAGCGAATTAACCCTGGTGATCCGGAACATACCCTCTCCAAAATTGTGAAAGTAATCTCTGCGGAAGATGCGGCAACATTAGACAGAATCGCTAGAGTTTATGAAAAAATTATTGATGGTGGTATTTACCGAGCATCCTCCATTAAAATAGCCGAGGCGGCAAAAGTGATTGAAAATATTCAAAGAGATTTGAATATTGCCTTGATGAATGAACTCGCATTAATTTTTGATAAACTCAACATTCGTACGGCTGATGTTTTAGCGGCAGCTAGTACAAAATGGAACTTTGTACCATTTCAACCAGGACTTGTAGGAGGACATTGCATTGGAGTTGACCCTTATTATTTAACTGCTAAGGCTGAGGAAGTTGGTTATCATCCAGAGGTGATTTTAGCTGGACGCAGAATTAATGATAATATGGGTATCTTTCTAGCTCAGCGGTTGATTAAACTCCTAGCAATTCATGGCAATAAACCACTTAAAAGCGCTCGTGTTGGTATCTTAGGGCTAACTTTTAAGGAAAATATTCGAGATATAAGGAATAGCAGAGTTCCTGAAATGATTAGAGAACTCGAGCAGTTTGGTATCTATCCAATAGTCCACGATCCACTTGCAGATCCTGAAGCAGCAAAGCGCGAGTATGGAATTGAGCTAACTAACTGGGTGAGCTTTACCGATTTAGATGTCGTCGTGTTGGCTGTCATTCATCGGCAATATTTGGAGAGCATCAAACATGAATTACTAAACTATCTTCGGCCAGGGGGAATTTTGATGGATATTAAATCAGTTTTCGAACCAAAAGATCTACCTACTAATATTGTCTATTGGAGTCTTTAGTTTAGTCGATCTATGAGCAAAATTCTGGTCACTGGAGTTGCAGGTTTTATTGGCTTTCATTTGAGCCAAAAGCTGTTGAAAATGGGTGAAGAAGTTATTGGTATCGATAGTCTGAACGACTATTATGATGTCAATTTGAAGCAAGCTCGATTAGCTCAGCTGGAAAATTATCAGAACTTTCGATTTTCTAAATTGGATATTAGCGATCGCACAAACATAGCTGAGCTATTTGTCCGTGAATCTCCATCCAAGGTAATTCACCTAGCTGCTCAAGCTGGAGTTCGTTACTCGCTCTCCAATCCTCATGCTTATGTAGATAGTAATTTGATCGGGTTTGTCAATATTCTTGAAAGCTGTCGTCACACATCGATACAGCATTTAATTTTTGCTTCTTCCAGTTCAGTTTACGGAGCTAATAAAAAGAGACCTTTTTCTACTCATGATAATGTAGATCATCCTATTAGCCTATATGCAGCGACAAAAAAGGCTAATGAACTGATGGCTCATTCTTACAGCCATCTCTATAATTTACCTACAACAGGTCTACGCTTTTTCACTGTTTATGGTCCTTGGGGAAGACCAGATATGGCTCTATTTTTATTTACTCAAGCTATCTTGTCAGATCAGCCAATCAATGTCTTTAACCAAGGTAAAATGCAGCGTAACTTTACATATATTGATGATGTTATCGATGCAATTATTCGGATTCAAAATAGGATTCCTCAACCCAATTTAGATGCAACATTAGATCCGAGCACAAGTCATGCTCCTTACAGAATTTATAATATTGGTAGTGAAAGGTCTGTGAACTTGGATGACTTCATTGGGGTCATAGAAAATTACGTGGGTAAAAAAGCGAAAAAAAATCTACTTCCGCTCCAACCAGGTGATGTTCCTGTCGCTGACGCGGATGTACAAGATTTAGCGCAAGACTTTGGCTTCAAACCCACAATCCCTATTGAGGTGGGGATTCCACGATTTGTCGATTGGTATCGTTCTTACTATCACATTTGATAGGATTTTTATTTATAGAAATGTATTAGAGAACACTTGGGAATTTCTCCACATTTCCGTAAAATGTGCACATTCTTTCCTCTTTTAGGATAAATTGCACTTAGTAAACTCACTTTAGAAAAAACGGAAAACTTTAAATTAACAGCGAGATTAAACCATGCAAGGGTGTGTAGTTACAGATCTGAAAGTTCATAGCAAGCGCAACTGTTACCTACTAGATGCGGAAGCTATGAAAAGGCTCCAGGAAGAAATCTCTGTGTCAACAACACTAGAGGCAGGTACCAACGTAATTAAGATCCGTAGTGGATCATTTAGCTATGCAGTGGGCGATCGTCAACTAGGTGAACCTTTGGTGTTGCTTTGGATCTATGGTGGCAAGTTTATCAACAAAAAAACTAATACAGAAGTTAGCGCAACTTGGTCATCTTTAAATGGCTATGATGATACCCTCACCCTAGAAGTGCTCGAACCAGCAACCCTTTGCGCCTTTTTCTTTGATACCTATTTGGATGATAACGAGGGAGAATTGCATCTTTCGGTCGTGCGAATTTAACCCCCACAGATTGGATGAAACATTGTCCACGCACCAGAAACGAGACAGAACGATGGTCTACCCCCAGAAAAAGCTTATTAACCTCTCAGCCATTCTGCTAGCATTGGGTGCTACTCCCAACTTCATTACAGTGAAGGCGATCGCTGACTCTGTTCTTGCTCAATCCTCGAGTCCTCCAGCTTTCCCCATACCTAGTTCCCTAGCCAGTGGCACTACAGTCAAAGTCGATGGCTCTAGCAGCATGACGGTGACTAACGAAACTCTCAAAAAACGCTTTGAGGAAAAGTTTGCTGGCACAAAGGTTGATCTGGCATCAAGTGGAACAGATGAAGCCTTGAAAGCGTTGTTGAAGGGTGACATTAGTGTGGCGGCTGTAGGACGTCCTTTGACTGCTCAAGAGAAGGCACAGGGACTTGTGGAAACCCCTTTGAGTCGCGAAAAAATTGCCATCATTGTTGGTTCCAATAACCCCTTCAAAAGCAATTTAACCTTTGAGCAATTTGCCAAAATCTTTCGAGGCGAAATTACTGATTGGTCGCAAGTTGGTGGAACACCTGGTCGCATTCGGTTTATTGATCGCCCTGAATCGAGTGATACCAGACAGTCATTGAGCCAATATAAGGTATTCAAAGCAAAACCATTTACAAATGGTGCAATGACTACACATGTATCTCAGGACGACACGGCAACAGTCATCAAAGAACTGAATAAGGATGGAATTGGCTATGCGATCATTAGCCAAGTGTTAAATCAGGACAATGTCCGGATCATCCCTATGCACAAAACTCTACCTACTGATCCGCGTTATCCTTACTCTCAGCCACGAGGTTACGTTTATAAACAAGGGACTTCCGATCCGGCTGTACTAGCTTTTCTCGGGTTTGCCACCTCAAAACCAGGTCAAGAAGTTATTCAACTAGCCAAGAAAACGGAAACAGAAACCAGCCCTACGGCTGCTGTGTCTTCTGTCCCTCAAACTGCACCTGACACAACAACTTCTAGACCCACAACTTCTATAAACACTGCCCTGGTTCCAGGAACTGGTGCGGCTACCAATGCGGCTACTGATGAAGTGAATAGAGGATTTCCTTGGTGGTTGCTCTGGCTACTGGCAATTCCTTTGCTAGGTGCCTTGCTTTGGTGGTTGTTTAGAGGTCGTAGAGAGGAATCGAAACCAATACCAGCAGTGACTTCTCCTGAAGAAGCTCCGACTACAGCACCCACAATTCCAGGATTTGTTCCCGAAGCCGTCACCCCCACTGAAGACCCTCCTACGGAAATACCCACAATTCCAGGGTTTGTTCCCGAAGCTGTCACCCCCACTGAAGACCCTCCTACGGAAATACCCACAATTCCAGGATTTGTTCCCGAAGCTGTCACCCCCACTGAAGACCCTCCTACGGAAATACCCACAATTCCAGGATTTGTTCCCGAAGCTGTCACCCCCACTGAAGACCCTCCTACGGAAATACCTATAATTCCAGGATTTGTTCCCGAAGCTGTCACCCCCACTGAAGACCCTCCTACGGAAATACCTATAATACCGGGAGTGATTGCAGGAGCAGGAATAGCCACAGCCGGGATAGCAATCGGCGGTGCAGAACGATTCTACAACAGTCGAGTCGTTCTCACGCCTCGCAATCACCAACAAGCTTACGTCCATTGGGAGGTTGCAGAAGAACATAAAGCATATCTGCAGCAGCAGGGTGGACAGAAGCTTGGGCTACGCCTCTATGATGTCACCGATGTTGATATAGAACAGCAGCAACCCCATAGCGTAAAACAGTTTGACATTGAGGAAACTGAGCCAGATTTATATGTGCCGATAGAGGTTGATAATCGAGACTACGTTGCCGAGTTGGGCTATATAACTGAGGATAATCGCTGGTTAAAGATTGCAAGATCACAGTCTGTACGAATTCCCGAACGTCCTTCCACAAACAATCTTCTCAACGCAGATGGAGCAGTTCTGGCAACCAATACTAACTCTGTTGCAGGTGAAGACACTGTTAAAGACACAACAGAACCAATCATTGGTACTGTTACAGGTGGAGCCGCCTTAGGGAATGGAGCAGTAGCAAATCAGTCTGTTGTTTCAAGTGATTCTTCTGGAGATACACTTAGCGATCGCGTCACTGCATCGATAACGCAGGGCAACTGTGCCATTCAACATCTAACAGTGCATAGTCAAAAGAACTGCTACTTGCTAAATGTAGAACAGATGCAACAGATTGAAGACCATACTTCATCTGCTAAAACGCTGGAACCAGGAGCCTATATTGTGCGGATCAAGGATGGGGTTTTTGGCTATAGATCAGGTACAGAGCTTAAGGGTGAACCATTTGTCCTCTTGTGGATTCATGGCGGTAGGTTTATTAACCTGAAGACCAACGTTCCTGTCAATGCGACCTGGTCAGTCTTAAATGGTTACGACGAAACACTCAGCCTTGAGGTATTAGAAACGGCTAAGCTACATGCGTTTTTCTTTGATACTTATCTAGAAGACAACGCTACTGAAGTGACTGTTTCGATTATTCAGCTTCCCAGGAGTTGATTTATCAGGGGGACAAGGAGGACAAGGGAAGGGGGACAAGGGGGACAAGGAGGACAAGGGGGACAAGGAGGACAAG
>Ga0070738_10004781_pt1 | contig 15778 bp, 14 predicted proteins | sample Coa_R2_2_FD_66446 | JGI IMG/M metagenome (GOLD analysis project Ga0070738, IMG submission 66446) | Surface soil microbial communities from Centralia Pennsylvania, which are recovering from an underground coalmine fire - Coalmine... | ecosystem: Environmental > Terrestrial > Soil > Unclassified ...
GGGAGCGACATCGCCGGGCTGCACGCGGTGTCCGTGAGCACGACCACCGAATGGGAGCAACCCGATTTCCAGGGCGCGATCGCGTATCGATACGGGCGGCTCCCGTTCGACGTCGCGGTCAGCGCATACCGCTCGATCTCGCCGGGCGGCGGCTACCGGCTGGGCGGCGCCACGATCCCCTGGCTCGAGGAGACGACCGGCGCAAGCTCGGAGATCTTCTATTCGATGCCCCGAGCGTTCGACAGCCAGTCGTTCGACCTGTCGTACAGCTACGCGCGCATCGCCGGCAACCTGCCGCTCCCGCGCGACCAGCTCAACCCGTACCAGACCCCGACGCTCCCCTTCCGCGGCTACCTCGGCTCGCTGCACCTCGGATGGAGCTACTCGAACGCCCAGGGTTACCTCTGGAGCGTCAGCTCCGAGCACGGATTTCGGGTCGGCGTGTCGCTCGACGTCGCCGACGCGGCGCTCGCGAGCGATTTCTCCGGCTACTCGACGCGGTTCGACTTCGACACGTACGCGCTCATGCCCTGGCTGCGCCATCACGTGCTCGCGCTGCACGCGGGCGGCGGCGCGAGCGGCGGTGATCAGGCGGGCCGGGGGTCGTTTTACGTGGGCGGATTCGTCGACTACCCGGTCGTCGACATCGTCCGGAACGATCTCGTGCAGGCGGGCTGGCTCGTGCTGCGCGGCTACCCGGCGGCCGTGGAGATCGGCGCGTACTACTTGCTCGGAAACGCCGAGTACCGGTTTCCCATCCTGAACGTCGATCGCGGTCCGTCCACGCTGCCGATCTTTCTCCAGCGCATCAGCGGCGCGGCGTTCGTCGATTACGGCAGCGCTTTCGACGCCCCCGAGAGCGCGAAATTCAAGACGGGGGTAGGCGCCGAGCTATGGTTCGACGTAGGGCTTGGCTATGTCCTCGGGTACACGTTCCGGCTCGGATATGCGCGCGGTCTCGCGAGCGGCGGGATCGACAAGCTGTACTTCGCCGCGGTGGCCGCGTTTTGAGCCGCGCAGCTCGCGCGCGGCGGCGGCCGGCGCTGCGACGGTCCTCGCGCTGGCGGGGCTGGCCGCGCTCGTGGCCGGATGCCCGGCGGCTCCCACGGCGCTCGCCCGCGGCCAGGAGATCGCTCAGGAGTTCAACCAGGACGCGCGCTTCGGGCGCAACGAGCTCATGATCGAGCACGTGGCGCCCGCTGCGCGCGACGACTTCGCGGCGCACCACCGCGCCTGGGGGACGGAGGTGCGCGTCGCCGACGTCGAGCTCGCGGGCATGAAGGCCCGAGGCGAGCACGAGCTCGAGGTCCTCGTGCGGGTCGCCTGGTACCGGCCGGACGAACAAGAGCTGCGCGTCACCACTGTGGAGCAGCGCTGGCAGGACGCGAACGGCTGGCAGCTCGCGGCGGAGAAGCGGGTCGACGGAGACCTCGGCCTGCTCGGCGAGACGGTCGTGCGCGACGCACTCGACGGCGGCGCCCGAGCGCCCGCGCGATTTCCGACGGTGCAGCTCAGGGGCACGCCGCCCGGACCTTAGCCCAGGCCGGCGCCTGGCTCTGCCGTCACGCGGACGGGGGCGAGCCGGTGGCGGGCGTCGACGCGGGCGGCGCCGGCACGGGCGTGGGCGCCCTGGCGGCCCTCTTCGGCGCGGAGGCGGCCTTCTTCGCGCCGCCCGTGGCGGCGGACTTCCGCTCCTGGGCGTGACGCTTTGCACGCAGCTTCATTTTCACCTGCGCCTTGCGGCGGCGCATCTTCATCGAGTTGCGACGGTCGTGCTTTCCCACGCGGCGCAACATGCCCGGCGTTGGGGCTGCGCGTCAAGGCGCGCGCGACGAAGCCCCGAGCTCAGCCGGTGCCTTCGGCGGCTGCGGCTTCACGGCCGCGCACTTCCAGGCGGTAACGGCTGTTGATCGTCTCGATGTAGAAGACCTCCCGGCCCGCGATGCGCAGCACGCGCTTGACCGGGGTGGTGACGTACTCGTGCATACCATCCGGGAACTCGATCACGACGACCGAGCCCTTGCGCGGCGCCCGGACGAGACGACCAGCCACGGCCCTCGCCCCCTTCCCGAGCTTGCGCAAGACCACGTCCACAAATGACAATCTAGCACCACGGTCGCCCGCGTCTACCCGCCCTCGGCGTTCCCGCCGGTCCCGCCCGCCGCCCCCAGGCAAGCCCACCCGCGACGACGGCGCCCGAGCTCACGGCGTCCCACCCTTGGCGGTGCAGGCCAGAGCCCAGCTCTCGGCCTCTCGCGGGTGCCCCAGCGCCCTCAGTCTGCGGGCCCTCTCGCACTCCGGGCCGTCGTATTTCGCGGGTCTCGGCGCGGGAGGAGGCGGCGCCGGCATGGTCGGGAGCGACGGCGGGTTCGGGCTCGTCGGCGCCGGGCTCGTCCCGGGTGCGACGTGCGGAGGCGCATGGGGAGCGGGATGGGGTGCCGCGCCCCCACTCAGCGGCGGCACGTCCGAACCGCTGGCCGAGTCGGCCTGCGTCGCGACCGTATCGCTGGGCGCGGTCGCGGGGGCGAGGCTGGTCGCGGGCGGCGCCGCCCCCGTCGTGCCGAGCCCGACGGACTCCGTGCTCCGCGAGCCACCGGAGCCGCCGCGCAGCGAGAAGACGATCGCGCCGATGCTGACGACCGCGATGACCCCGGCTGCTCCCAGCAGCAGCGCGCGTCCGTTCGAGGCAGGCGACTCGCGCGGGGGCGCTTGCGGTATCGCCGCGGGCGTGGGGAATGCCACGTTTCCGCCCATCGGCGTATACCCGGGGGTGGCCGCGGGCGCGGGCGCGGGCGCGGGCGCCGGAGCGGCGCCGAAGGCGGCGGCGACGTCGAGCGGAGCGCCGACCTCGGTCTTCTGTCTGGCGGCGGCAGCCTGCGTCGCGCTCGCCGAAGGCGACGCCGTCGCCGGCGCGGCGGCGCCCGAGAACGCGGCCGCGAACTCCTGCACGGTCTGGAACCGCTCGTCGGGCGACTTCGCGAGGGACCTGCGTATGGTCGCGCGCATCGCCTCCGGCGCGCGTGTGCCGCCGGCGAGCGATTCGATGGGGATCGGGGCCTGGGTCATGTGCTGGGTGGCCCACTCCCATGCCGTGTTCGCTTGAAATGGCAGCCGGCCGGTCAGCATCTCGTAGGCCATGACGCCGAGCGAGTAGATGTCGCTCCGCGCGTCGATCGGGCGCCCGGTGAACTGCTCGGGGCTCATGTACGGGGGCGTGCCGAGCACCATGCCCTGCTGGGTGAGTTTTTGCTCGTTGCGGTCCTCCTCGTGCGCGCGCTTCGCGATGCCGAAGTCGAGGACTTTGACGAAGTCCTTCTTGCCGGCGCGATCGACGAGGACGACGTTGTCCGGCTTGAGATCGCGGTGCACGATGCCCCGCGCGTGCGCCTCCTCCAGCGAGCCGCACACCTGCTGGATGATCCGATCGACGCGATCGGGAGGCATGGCGCCGTCTCTCTCGAGCAATACGGCGAGGCTCTTGCCGTGCAAGAACTCCATCACGATGTAGAGGATGCCGTCCTCGGTCGAGCCGAAATCGAACACCTGGATCGTGTTCGGGTGCTCTAGCTCGGCGACCGTGCCGACCTCCCGCTCGAAGCGCGCCTTGATCTTGGCGTCGCGCGACAGGCTCGGGTGCAGGGTCTTGATCGCGATCTTGCGCTTGGTCGTGCCGAGCTGCTGCTCACCCTCGTAGACGGCGCCCATCCCGCCCTCGCCGAGCAGGCGGACGACCCGGTACTTGCCGCCGAGCAGCTGGCCGATCGCGAGCGACGGCCCCTCTGCTTGCGCGGCTTGCGCGGCCCCATGCGACCCGGCCGCCCCGGTGGCCGGCGGCGCGAGCGCCGTGCCGCACGACGGGCAATAACGCTCCGACTCGTCCACGCGCGCTTGGCAAGACGGACATTGCATGCGCCAGGATCGTCGCACAGTTCGAGGCGGCAGGGCATCGCGATCAACGGCCGAGCAGGCGGCCGAACACGCTCCGCCACCCGGCCCGCGGCCGGGCCGAGGTCACGCCGATCCGCAGCACGGCGGCCGTCAGGTTGTCGGGCGTGCCGCGCGCGTTCGCGGCGTCGAGCAACGACCGGCACGTCTCGGCCGTGTGCGGCCCTCGGGCCAGGTGCTCGAAGAGCTCCGCGTCGTCGAGCACGTTGTACAGGCCGTCTGTGCAGACCAGCAGCACGTCGTCCTTGAGCAGCGGAAAGCTGATGCGGTCGATCGCAGCGATGAGTTCCCTGCCCAGACTGTGCGTGAGCGTGGAGCGATCGGGGTGCCCCTTTTCGCGCATGCCCAGGCCGATGCGCGCCCGCTCGCCGGCGAGCGTGTGGTCCTTCGTCTTCTGCACGAGCTTGCCGTCGCGCGCGAGGTAGAGGCGGGTGTCGCCGACGTGGGCCGCGTGCAGCATCCCGTCCTGCACGACGACCGCCGTGAGCGTCGTCGACATGCCGCGGAGCTCGGTGACGACGAGCGCGCGATCGTGGATCTCGATGTTGGCCTGCTGCGCGGCGCGGTACACGCGCTTGAGCGGACCCCACGACGCGGGCGCCTCGCGAAACGCGCGGATCGTGACGTCGACGGCCATGCGGCTAGCGACCTCGCCGCCCTCGTAGCCGCTCACGCCGTCGGCGACGACGACGAGAGCGCACGAAGCGCCCTCGACGTGCATGCCGCACGCGTCCTCGTTGGCCTCGCGCAGCGTGCCTCGATCGGTGAGGCTCGCCGCCACGACCTGTGCGCCGTCGATCCCTTCGCTTGCGTCCGTCGCCGCGGCCGGCATGTGCGTAAGCATTCCATAAATGCGGTTTCGGTGCGACGCCGTCCCGCGATTGCGAAACATCGCGGAAACAATAGGCACGACTTTTTTGTCGTTCGCGCGCTTTTCTCGGACACCGCAACCGTCCAGAAACAAGCGACAGCGTAGGTCTCACTCATCCTCACCAACCAGGGGAGACCCATGTCGGACATCACCAGCGCATCGAGTTCCGGATCGCCCTCGAGCCGAGCGACCCTCGGCCTGACGGGCCTGACCATCAACGCCATGGCGCTCATCGCGCCCGGAGCCTTCCTGTGGCTCACGTTCCAGATTCAGGCGCTCTACGGGGCACCCATGGCCGGGAGCGGCATGTGGTTCGGCATCCTGGCGGCGCTTCTCCTTTGCTTCGCGACGGCCATCAGCTACGCCGAGCTGTCGAAGCTGTACCCCGGGGCGGGCTCGTCGTACTTCTTCGCCGAGCAGGCCTTCCTCTCGAAGTCCAAGGCCTACAAGTTCGCTCGCGTCGCGAAGTTCATCACGGGATGGGCGAGCCATCTCTACTACTGGGTGTATCCGGGCTGCATGGTGGGCGTCACCGCGCTCCTCAGCGGATACCTCCTCAACCAGTTCTTCCCCGACACGTTCAGCGGCGGGTTCAACAGCCCGCTGTTCATGATCATCTTCTGCGTCGCGTTCGCGCTGGGCGTTTCGTACATCGCGTTCCGCGGCGTGACGGGCACGACGGCCGTGAACATGGCCATCAACATCATCCAGATCTCGGCGCTGATCGTCTTTTCGATCATCGCGATTGCTTACCGGGTACAGCACCCGGAAGGCTCGAAGGGATACCAGCTCGTCAACGGAGCGCCTGTCGACTACGTCGTCGCGCAGGAGCAGGTCGTCGAGGACGGCAAGCCCAAGGTCGACTCCGACGGTCAGCCGGTGATGCAGAACAAGATGGACGAGAAGACGGGCGACCCGGTCCCCGAGATGAAGGACGGCAAGCCGGTCCCGTTCACCCTCAGCTACGCCGAGGACCAGGCGACGACGATGGAGCCGTCCGACGCCGACCACCCGAAGGATCTGACGCCGCACTTCAAGTTCCACACGAGCGCCGGGTCGGTCGTCGCGCCCCACAGCTTCTCGTTCATGATCATCCAGGCGTGCATCGCCATCCTCATCCTGGTCGGCTTCGAGTCGGTCACGTCGATGGGCGAGGAGGCGAAGAACGCGAAGCGCGACATCCCGCGCGCCGTCCTCCTGTCGCTCGCGATCCAGGGCGCGCTCTGTTACCTGTTCGAGTACTTCGCGGCGAACTACCTGCTCAACTCGGGATACACGCTCGCGAACGCCGCGGCGTCCGGCGCGCCGATCGGCGACCTCATGGTGATCGCCGGCACGTGGCTCTTCGGATCGTACTCGGCCGGGCGCGCGTTCATGCTCGTGCAGGCGTTCACGGTCTTCCTCGCGCTCATCGGGACGACGCTGTCCTGCCTCTCGACCGGCGCCCGCGTGACGTACGCGATGGGCAAGGACGAGGAGGTGCCCGAGCACTTCGGCCTGCTCCATGGCAAGAACGCGACCCCGCACCGCGCCATCTGGACGCTCGGCGTGCTCTCCGCGCTCATCGGCATCGCGACGGTGTCGGTCTACCTCGGCGGCACGACGCCGGCTCCGCTCGAGGCGAAGTACCACAACATCTGGTACAGCTTCGGCATCTTCGACCCGAACGTCATCTCGAAGCTGCCGAACACCCTCGTCATCGTCACGCTCATCTCGAACTTCGGCACGTTCATGCTCTACATGATCACGTGCATCGTGTGCATCGTGGCCTTCCGCGAGCACCACATGTTCCACGGGTTCAAGCACATGTTCGCGCCGCTCTTCGGTCTGGTCGCGAACCTCGTCTGCATGCTCTTTTACCTCGTCGGTCCGTTCACCGTGAGCGGGATGAGCGTCAAGGAGCCGTACATCGCGCTCGGCATCTGCGCGATGTGGGGCATCTACGGCGCCATCTACTTCCTGCGGTCGAGCAAGGCCAAGGCGAAGTCGGTGCTCGTCGACAAGCCCGTGACCCAGGGGGCCACCTGAGCGCGCCTTAACGCAATCCGAATACGTCACTGCCGCACGGCCCGCCGCATCTGCGCCGGGCCGTTCGGCCTTTTGTGCGCGCGAGCCGCCCCGGCAGAGCAGTGTGATACACGTCGGGCAGGATGCGTGAGGCTCTCGTCGGCGAACGACTGGACCAGTACGAGCTCACGGAGCTCCTCGCCCGCAGCGGCATGGCATCGATCTTCAAGGCCGTCGACACGCGGTCGGGCTCGACGGTCGCCCTCAAGGTCCCCCACATGCAGTACGAGAGCGACGTCGCGTTCTACCAGCGATTCGAGCGCGAGGAGCAGATCGGCCAGAAGCTGGACCACCCGAACATCGTGCGAGTGCTCCGTCCGGACCACAAAAGCCGGATGTACCTCGTGATGGAATTCGCGGAAGGTAGCTCGCTCCGGGCCATCATCGGACGGAGAAAGAGGCTGCCGCTCGCCGAGGCGCTCGACATCGCGCGCCAGGTCGGTCGAGCCCTCGTCTACATGCACGAGCACGGGATCGTGCACCGGGACCTCAAGCCCGAGAACGTGCTCTTGACCCCCGACGGGCAGGTCAAGCTGATCGATTTCGGCATCGCGATGGACGAGGCCGCCCGGCGGCTGACTTGGGCCGGCCTGTCGTCGACGATCGGGACGCCGGACTACATGGCGCCCGAGCAGGTGCGGGGCCGGCGCGGCGACGCGCGCACGGACGTGTATGCGCTCGGCGTGATGCTCTACGAGATGATCACCGGCGAGCTCCCGCACGCGGGCGCCAACGCGCACGCCGTCATGCGCGCCAAGCTCGAGGAGGATCCGCGGGCTCCGCGAGAGGTGCTCCCCGACATCGACCCGAACGTCGAGGAGATCATCCTGCGCTCGATCGACCGCTCTCCCCGCGAGCGCTACGCCAGCGCCGCCGAGATGCTCGCCGACCTCGAGGACCCGACCAAGGCCGTCCCGAAGGATCGCACCGAGCAGAGGAGCCGGCCGCTCCTGCGCAAGCTGCGCGTCCCGCGCCGGCTGCTCGGGCCGGCGGTGCTCGTCCTCGTCATCGGCGGGCTCGGCGTGCTCATCTGGGCGACGTCGCGTCCCGGCCCGCACATTCACGCCGCGCCGCCGGGCGACACCGCCGAACCATCGCCGCACGGACGATGACATGCCCGAACAAGCGCTGAACCTGGCGTGGCTGCTCGTCTGCTCGTTCCTCGTCATGTTCATGCAGCTCGGCTTCGCGATGGTCGAGACGGGCTTCTCGCGCTCGAAGAACGCCGTTCACACGATGGCGATGAACCTCGTCGTCTACCCCGTCGGAGTCATCGGCTTCTGGCTGCTCGGCTACGGCTTCGCCATGGGCGGCGTCAGCGGACTGCCGACGCTCGGAGGGACCGGAGCGACCCACCACGAGCTCGGGTTTCGCGTCGGTGGACACGTCTTCGGCCTGCTCGGCGGCTCCAAGTTCGCCCTCGTGAGCGTCACGCGCGATCCGGCCGAGCTCGCGTTCTTCGTCTACGCGACGGTCTTCATGGACACCGCCGCGACCATCCCGACCGGCGCGCTCGCCGAGCGCTGGAAGTTCTCCGCGTTCATCGTGTACGGCTTGTTCATGTCGACGGTGATGTATCCGCTGTTCGCCAACTGGGTCTGGGGCGGCGGCTGGCTCGGCGCCCTCGGCCGCAACGTGGGCCTCGGCCACGGGTGCGTCGACTTCGCGGGCTCCGGCGTCGTGCACATGACCGGCGGGATCACCGCGCTCGCCGGGTCGCTCGTCATCGGACCGCGGCTCGGCAAGTTCCGAAAGGACGGCACCGTCGTCCTCATGGCCGGTCACAACCTGCCGCTCGCCGTCATGGGCACGTTCGTCCTCGCGTTCGGCTGGTTCGGCTTCAACGCCGGGTCGACGCTCGCCGCCTCCGACCCGCGCATCGCCGCCGTCGCGGCGAACACGATGATCGCCTCGTCAGCCGGCGCCCTGGCGTCGCTCTTCTTCGAGTGGCAGCGGCACCGCCGTCCGGACATCGCCATGGCGTGCAACGGGTTGCTCGGCGGGCTCGTGTCGATCACCGCGCCGTGCGCGTTCGTCGCGCCGTCGGCGGCCGCGCTCATCGGCGTCATCGCGGGGGTCATCGTGCCGTGGATGGTCGGAATCCTCGAGCGGCGAGGGCGCATCGACGACCCCGTCGGCGCGATCACCGTGCACGGCGTTTGCGGGGCCTGGGGCATGATCGCGCTGGGGCTTCTGGCGGACGGGAGCTACGGCGACGGCTACAACGGGGTGCCCGGCGGGGTGCGAGGGCTGCTCTTCGGCGATCCGGGCCAGCTCGCCGCGCAGGCCATGGGCGTCGGGACCAACGTTCTGGTCGTGTTCGGGCTGTCGTACGGCTTCTTCCGCGTCGTCGAGCGCCTCGTCGGCAATCGTGTCTCCTCCGAGGTCGAGTGGACGGGGCTCGACGGGCTGGAGATGGGATCGGAGGCGTACCCGCGTGACTGATTCGCCTCGGCGCGGGAACGGCCGGCCGCAGCGCGCGCCCGGCGATCTCAGGCCACGCGCGGGGCGCCGGCGGCGACGTCGTGCGCGAGAAAGTCGATGAGGTCGATCTTCGTGATGATGCCGACGACCTGGTCCGCCTCCTCGACGATGGCGACCTTCGCCTCGGAGAGGAGGCTCTGCAAGAGCTCGAGCTTCGTGTTGGGCGTCACGGTCGCGTAGTCGCCCTCGACGAGCTCGTCGATCGGCGAATCGAGCGTCTTGTGGCCGCTGACCAGGTGCCGGAGCAGGTCGACCTCTCCGACGATGCCGCGGAGCTTGCCCCCTTCGACGACGGGCAGCTGGCTGATGCCGCGGGACTTCAGGGTATCGATGACCTCGCGCACCTTCGACCGCGGGGTGGCCGTGACGAGCTCCCGGCCAGCGCGGTCCTTGCTGACGAGCAGGTCCCGAACCGTGCCGATCCCGGGCGCGTCGTCCAAGAACCCGTTCTCGCGCATCCAGTCGTCGTTGAAGATCTTCGACATGTACTTGTGGCCGCCGTCGGCCAAGAAGACCAGGATCTTCTGCCCCGGCTTCCCCGACGCCCGCGCATACTTGAGCGCTCCCGCGACCGCCGCGCCGCCGGACCCGCCGACGAAGAGCCCCTCGAGGCGCGTGAGGTCGCGCGTCATGAGGAAGCACTCCTTGTCGTCGACGCGCACGATCTCGTCGATGATCTCGAGGTTCATCGTCGTCGGAAAGAAATCCTCGCCGATGCCCTCGACCTTGTACGAGAGCGGCTTGGTCACGCGCCCGGTCTTGACGAAGTCGTAGTAGAGGGAGCCCACAGGGTCGACGCCCACGAGCTGGATGGCGGCGTTCCTTTCCTTGAAATACTTGCCGCAGCCGCTGATCGTTCCGCCGGTGCCCATGCCGGCCACGAACACGTCGAAATCGCCGCCCGTCTGCCGCCAGACCTCCGGCCCGGTCGAGAGGTAGTGCGCCTCGGGGTTGGCCGGATTGTGGTACTGATTCGCGTAGAAGGAGTTCGCGGTCTCGGCCGCCAGGCGCTTCGCCACGCTGTAGTAGCTCCGCGGGTCCTCGGGCTCGACGGCGGTCGGACACACGACGACCCTGGCGCCGAACGCCCGAAGATGAGCGATCTTCTCCTGACTCATCTTGTCGGGCATGACGAAGATACAGCGATAACCTCGGATCGCCGCGAACAGCGCGAGCGAGGCCCCGGTGTTACCGCTGGTCGCCTCGATGATCGTGCCGCCCGGTCTCAGCCCTTGCTCCTCGGCGCGCCTGAGCATGTTGAACGCGAGCCGATCCTTGTGGCTGCCGCCCGGATTGAGGTACTCGCACTTGACGTACACCTCCGCAGGCACGTGCGCGGCGACGCGATTGAGCCGCACGATCGGGGTGTTGCCGACCGCCTTGGTGATGTCCTCGATCGCGCCGTGCATCATGCGTGCGGGCATAGCACGGGGGCTTCACGGCCGGCGGGCGCCGCCATCGTCGGGCGCGCCCGACGAAAGGGGCGGCCATGGCAGCGACCAGCGCCGTCCGGTCGCCCGGTCAAGGAGCTCGAGCCGCGTGCCGCGCTGGGTCGCCGGGAACAGGACGCCGATCCGCGTGCGGAGCTTGGCCGTGAACGAAACGCCCCCGTCCGCGTCCGGCGCCGCGCCGAGCAAAGGGAAGTCGAACCTGACGCGCTCGACGAGCGTCGGGCCCTCGAACAGCTCGAGGGCGAAGCGACCCATCGCACGCGGTGTGGGCTGCGCTACCGCCAAGGTCCGCTCCTGCACGTCGAGCAGCCATATCTCTCCTCGGTCCCAGCGCAGGTCGAACACCCACTGGCGCTTCTCGACGAGCGGCGGCGGATCGGGAGGTGTCGCCGTGATGACGATGTCCGTCGGGGCCGGCGCGCCGGCGCCGGCGTCGAGCGCGCGGCTGACGTCTATCGTGCGGAGCTTCGACTGGCCGGCGATCGCCTGAACGGCGCACAGCGCGCAGGCCGCCGCCACGGCGGTCACTGAACCGCGCATGTCTCCGCGAGCTCCCATGCGTCGGGTTGGCCGCCGAGCGCGGACCAGATGCCGGCGAGGTCCGACGGGATCGGGGCTCGCGCTCGCACGGCGGCGCCGCTGTCGTCCTGGGGCACGACGACGCGCGCGGCGTGCAGCGCGATCCGACGCAGGTCGAGCACCCGGCCTCCCGGCAGCACCAGCCGCGACGAGCCCCCGTACGCGCGGTCCCCGAGCAGCGCAGCGCCGGCGTGCGCCGCGTGCACGCGGATCTGATGCGTTCGACCGGTGACCGGTTCGACCGCGAGCAGGGCGGTCCCGCCGCTCGCGCGCGCGCAGACGCGATAGCGCGTCGACGCGGCGATCGGCTCACGGCCGCCGACGGCGCGCAGGCGTGGATCCGCCGCCCGCCCGATCGGCGCGTCCCACGTCCCACGGTCCGGTTCCGGCGCCCCCGCGGCGACCGCGACGTAACGCCGCTCGTAGCGGCCGGCGGACCGGGCGCGCGCCAGGCGGCGGGCGGCCTGCGGCGTGAGCGCGAACACGACCACGCCGCTCACGTCGCGGTCCAGCCGCGAGGTTGGGTGGAGGGCCGACTCGGCGACGCCCATCGAGCGCGCGACGAGCCGTAGCAGCGAGTGCGCGGACCCCGTGTGGTCGGCGATCGTCGGAACGCCGGCGGGCTTGTCGACGGCGACGAGGTCTCGCGTCGTCGCGATGACGCGCGGACCTTGGACGGCCGCCGCGCGCTTCGGGGCGATCTCCACGACGTCCCCGCTCCGTACGAGCTCCCGGTCGTCTCGGACCCGGCGGCGGCCCACGAACACGCGGCCGTCGCGCACGGCGTCCGCGTCGGCGCCCGCGGACGCCAGAATGTGCCGCACCTGACGGCCGTCGTCGGGGCCGACCACCCAGCGCATCGTCCTGGGGCGCGTCTATAGCGCGGTCTCCGCGTGGTCGCCTGCCGGCTGCGCGTCCGGGCGCGTCGTTGACGGTGGCGCTCGACGCCCGGACGCACTACACGTCACCCCGACGATGAGCGGGATCGCGCGGACGCGCGCAACCGGTAGCGGGGGCATGCTGGAGGAGCTCGTCGCCTGGTCCTCGTCCTTCGAGCACGACCGGGCGCTCGTCCGGGAGGACCTCGTCGGCAGCGCCGCTCACGTCACGATGCTGGCGCGAACGGGCATCGTGCCGACAGAGGATGCCCGGCGCTTGCGCGGCGAGCTGCGCGCGCTCTACGACCTTGCGTGCGCGGGCACGCTCGAGCTGCCGCCCGGCGAGGAGGACGTGCACATGGCCGTCGAGGCCGAGCTCACCGCTCGACTCGGGGCCGTGGCCGCGCGGCTGCACACGGCGAGGTCGCGGAACGACCAGGTCGCGCTGGACCTGCGCCTGCACGTGCGGGATCGGGGCGCGGCCGTGCTGCGCGAGTCCGCCGCGCTCGTCTCGGCGCTCGCGGACCGGGCGGAGCGCGAACAGCACGTGCTCCTGCCGGCGTACACGCACCGGCAGCGCGCGCAGCCGGTGAGCGCTGCGTTCCTCGTCGCGTCATGGGCCGTCGGGCTCGTGCACGCCGCCGATACCGTGGCCTTCGCGCTCGACCGGCTCGAGATGCCGCTCGGCAGCGGGGCGTGCTCGGGGACGTCGCTCGCGATCGATCGGGCCCTCGTCGCGCGCCTGTTCACTCCATGGCAGCCGACCAAGAACGCGCTCCACACCGTCGGTGATCGGGATTTCGCGCTCGACTGGGCGTGGAGCGCCGCCCGCGTCGTGCTGGCGCTCGGCCGCATCGCCGCCGACGTCGTCGACTTCGCCACGAGCGAGTTCGGGCTCGTACGGCTCGACGGCGCCATCGCCGCCGGCTCGAGCATGATGCCTCAGAAGAAGAACCCCGACGTGTTCGAGCTCGTGCGCGGCAAGAGCGCCCGCGCGGTCGGAGGCGTCGTCGCGATGCTCACGCTGATGAAGGGGCTGGCGAGCGGCTACAACCGAGATCAGCAGGAGGACCGCCCGCCGCTGCTCGAAGCGGGGCCGCTCGCGCTCGGCTGTTTGCGCGTCGTCTCGCTGTCGCTGCCGCACGTCGCATTCGACGTCGAGCGAGGAGCGCGCGCGCTCGAGGAGGGGTTCACGCAGGCGACCGACCTCGCCGAGGCGCTCGTCCGCAGGGGGGTGCCGTTCCGCGAGGCGTACAAGTCGGTCGGCCGGTTGGTGGCGCTCGCGATCGAGCGGGGAACGCCGCTCCGTGCCGTCGACGTCGAGAGCGCGCGCGCGATTCACCCCGAGCTCGACGCACAGGCGCTGCTCGCGCTCGATCCGTCGGCAGCCGTCGCCGCCAAGGAGAGCGCCGGCGGCACCGGGCCGCTGGCGGTGCAGGCCCAGATTGCCTGGCTCCGGGAGCGCGCCTCCGGGCTGTCGTCGAAGGCCGAAGAGCAAGGGTCGCTCGACGCGCTCGCGACGCGCGTCTTCGGCGAACCGCTGGAATCACCATGAAAAAGCGCCATTTCTTGAACCTGACGGATCTCACCCTCGACGAAGCGCGCGCCGTGCTCGCGCTCGCCGGCCGGCTGAAGCGCTCGCCGGCCGCGGGCGCCGCGCGGCCCCTGGTGGGGCGCTCGGTCGCCATCGTGCTCGAGAAGGCGAGCACGCGCACGCGCGTGTCGTTCGAGGTCGGCTGCGCCCAGCTCGGCGCACACCCCGTCGTTCTCGGCGTGCAGGGCAGTCATCTCGGGCGCGGAGAGCCGATACGCGACACGGCCCGCGTGCTCGCGCGGTACTGCGAGGCCATCGTCTACCGCACGTCCTCCGCCGACAAACTCCGCGAGATGGCGAGCGCCGGCGTGCCCGTCATCAACGCGCTGTCCGACGACGGACACCCCGTCCAGGTACTGAGCGACGTGTTCACCGTCGAGGAGCAGCTCGGAGGCGACATCGCCGGCAAGCGCATCGCCTTCGTCGGCGACTGCTCGAGCAACATGGCGCGCTCGTGGCTGGAGGCGGCGCCCCTGTTCGGGTTCGACCTCGTGCTCGCCGGCCCTCGCGCTTACATGCCGCCTGCGGCCGAGCTCGGGCGGGCGACAGGCCGGGTCAAGCTGGTCCACGAGCCGCAGCACGCGGCGGAAGGCTGCGACGTCGTGAACACCGACGTCTGGACGAGCATGGGACAGGAGGCCCAGGGCGGCGAGCGGGCGGAAGCGTTCGCCGGGTGGACCGTCAACGAGCGCATGCTGTCGAAGGCGCGCCCCGGCGCGATCGTGCTCCACTGCCTGCCGGCCCATCGCGGAGAGGAGATCGACGAGACGACGCTCGAGGGCGAGCGTTCGCGTGTCTGGGACCAGGCCGGCAACCGCCTGCACGTGCAGAAGGCGCTGCTCCTCTGGCTCCTCGGCCTCGGCGCCGGCGAGGGCTGAGCGGATCGGAGGCCGACACGACCGTCGTCCGTACGCGCTTCGCCCCGTCGCCGACCGGGGATCTTCACCTCGGGGGCGCTTGGACCGCGCTTGCGGCATGGGTGGTGGCGCGTCGGTGCGGGGGTCCATTCATCCTGCGGATCGAGGACATCGATCGACCCCGCGTCGTGCCCGGCGCGAGAGAGCGGATCGAGGCCGACCTGCGATGGCTCGGCCTCGACTGGGACGAAGGGCCTTACGTCCAGAGCGAGCGCGGCGCCCTTTACGACCAAGCCATCGCCACGCTGGCCGCGCGCGGGCTCGTGTACCCGTGCGACTGCTCGCGCGCCGAGATCTCGCGCGTGGCGAGCGCGCCGCACGAGGGTGAAGACGTCGTCTATCCGGGCACGTGCCGCGAGCGCGATAGGGCTCGACCCATGAAGCGTTCGCCTTCCTGGCGCGTCCGTGTTCCGGACGAGGTGGTCGGCTGCGAAGACGCGGCCGACGTCTCACCGCAGAACCTGGCGCGCGAGGTCGGTGACTTCGTGCTGCGCCGCGCCGACGGCGTCTACGCCTACCAGCTCGCGGTCGTCGTCGACGATCTGGACATGCGCGTGACACACGTGGTCCGTGGGGCGGATCTCCGCTCCTCGACGCCGCGCCAGATCTGGCTCGCGCGCGCCCTCGGAGGGCGGCCGCCGACGTACATGCACGTGCCGCTCGTGCTCGCGCCGGACGGCTCCCGGCTCCAGAAGCGGCTCCGGGAAGGCGTCGTGCGCGATCTGCGCGACGCCGGCGTGAGCGCGCGCCAGATCGTCGGAGAGCTCGCGCACGGCCTGGGGCTGACGGCCACCAGCAAGCCCGCGAGCGCGGCCGAGGTCGCGGAGGCCTGCGCCGGTCGGGAGATCGCATGGCGCCGCGAGCCATGGCGATTGCCCATCGCGCTCGCCGCGGCCGGCCTCCGGGGTCGGGGCGAAGGCGGGGCGTGATTCGGGCCGTGGTCGTCTGCGGCGGAGCGCCGACCGGCGACGGCCTCATCGCGCCGAGAGCGT
>Ga0070738_10004784_pt1 | contig 15769 bp, 12 predicted proteins | sample Coa_R2_2_FD_66446 | JGI IMG/M metagenome (GOLD analysis project Ga0070738, IMG submission 66446) | Surface soil microbial communities from Centralia Pennsylvania, which are recovering from an underground coalmine fire - Coalmine... | ecosystem: Environmental > Terrestrial > Soil > Unclassified ...
GAGCGGGAGATCGACCTTCTTGGACTCGGGGTCGGGAACCGGGTCGTGCTCCGAGAGATCGACCCACTCGTGGGCGCAGAACTCGAACTTGCCCTTCTCGGCCGGGGTCTCGGGGTTCGTCGGCCTGTCGATCGTCCCGAAGGGGATCGCGCAGGCGAGCGCCTTGTCCTTCGCGACGAGAGGGAACGCGGCCTTCACCAGGACGTGGTGGTCATGCCAGTCGGCGCGCGTCCTCATTTCGAGCTTCGGGCTCTCGGCATCGAGGAGGTAGTACTGCGTGATCGTCGAGCGCCGGAACGTGCGCTCGACGGCGACGACGGCGCGCCTCGGATCTTCGGTCACGAGCGCGACCTTGGCGGGCGCCCACTCCTCGAGCGGCTTGCCGTGGACGATCTTCTCAGTGACCTCCCACGCGTCGTAGTAGGGAGGCTTGTCGTCGAGGGCCTCGAGGACGTTCGCCGGGCCGGAGAACGCCTCGCGTCCCGACGTGAGATCGACGAGCGAGGTCAGCTCGCCCGTCTTCCGGTCGATCGTCGCGCGGATCTTCGAGTTCTCGAGCCGGATCGCGCTCTCCTTCTTCCAGACCGTGACCGGAATGAACGGAGCCTCGACGAGCGGCGCCGAGCCCGTCGCCGGGACGTCCTTCACGAGCTCGAAGCTCTCGAGCGTCCCCGAGTCGTTCGTCCAGGTCCTGACCACGCCCGATCGCGCCCAGGGAAGGTCGTTCCACACGCCCTTCGGAGCGAGCACGGCCCGCGCCGCGTCGATCTCCGCGTTGGCCACGGTCAAGACCTTGTCGTAGTCAGCCTTCGAGTCCTCGTAGACGGCGTGGATCCCGCTCCCGGGGAGGAGATCGTGGAACTGGTTGAAGAGAGCGAGCCTCCAGACATCGGTCAGGTCCGCGGGCTTGCGACCGCCGACGATCTCGGCGATCGCTCCCCACTTCTCCGCGGCGACGAGGAGGTTCTGCGCGCGGCGGTTCTGCTTCTTCTGCGGCTCCTGGGACGTGAAGACGCCGCGGTGATACTCGAGGTAGAGCTCGTCGCGGACCACCGGGTAGCCACTCGGCGGCTCCGAGTCCCGAGCCGCCTCGAAGAACTTCTTCGCCGTCGCGAGCTCGAGCGCCGGATAGAACTTCTTCTTCTCGAGCGCCAGGGCCTGGTTGATCGCCTCCCTGGTCGGCCCGCCTCCGTGGTCGCCCACGCCGTACATGTAGGGGATCGCGGTCAGGCCGGCCCGGTCGTGCTCCTCGCGCGCCACGCGCCCGATCTGGTTCGGGTCGAGCCGGAACTTCTCGTACCCGTCGCGAGGGACGGCGACCAACAAGCGCGACCCGTCCGGCCCCTCCCAGTGGAACATGCGCTCGTTCCAGCGCGTCCCGTCGCTCCAGTCGAGCTTCGTCGTCAGGAAGGTCGTGATCCCCGCCTTGCGGTAGATCTGCGGGAGAGTCCACGCGAACCCGAAGGAGTCGGGCATCCAGCCGACGGTCACATCGACGTCGAACTTCTCCTTGAAGTAGCGCTTCCCCTGGAGGAGCTGCCGGCAATAGGCCTCGCCCGAGGGCATGTTGTTGTCGCACTCGACCCAGGTGCCGCCCACGATCTCGAAGCGGCCCTCCTTCACGCGCTTGCGGATCTCCTCGAAGAGCTCGGGATACTTGTCCTCCATCCACTTGAAGGTCTGCGCCGAGCTCTGGGTGTACTTGAACTCGTCGAACTCGTTCATGAACGCCAGGGCCTGGGCGTAGGTCTGCTGGCAGACGCGGACCGTCTCGCTCCAGCGCCAGAGCCAGGCCATGTCGATGTGGGCGTTCCCCATGAGGAAGACCTTCGTCTTCTTGATCTCGTCGGCGAGGGGGGCGAGCTTCTTCGCCAGGTCCTTCGCCGCCGCGACGAAGTCTTCTTTGGGGTAGAGCGGCAGAGCGTCCACCGAGACCTTGTCGGGAAGGAAGGCACGGGCGTCCTCGACGTCCTGCAGCGTCTGCTCGACCTCCGGCAGCTCCGCGATCCGGGCCGCCGCCTTGAGCACGAAGGAGCGAGGCAATGAAGCCACACTTGGCCCGGATTTCAACCTGAACCCACTCGTGAGCTTTCCGACGTTCTCGAAATCGACCTGGAGCTCGACCCACTCCGCCTGGCCGGGCTCGAGAGCGCCGTGCCACACGCCCGCGAACACCTGATCGTCGGCGTTGACGATCTGCTCGGGGGCCGAGGGCGCGGCGCCCCCCGTGTTGAGGATGCGGAGCTGGAGCTTCTTCGCGCCGAGGCGCACGTTCTCGATCGCGAGTCGCGCGTCGCCCTTGGGACCGGCGAAGGCTCCCTTGGGTTCCGGGTTCCTCGCCGAGAAGACGAGACCGTCGGCCGGCTTCTTCCCGTCGAGGAACCTGGCCGAGAGGGCCCAGTCGCCCACGCCCTGCGAGACCTTGAAGAGGACACGGTTCCAGCCCGCCTGGAGCTTCACGTCGGTACGGTCCTGGTCGTGGTGGTGCCCCCGCGCCGTGTCGTTGAAGGCGACCCTCTCGCCGTTGACCCAGATCGCGACGCCGTCGTCGGAGCCGACCGAGAGGACGACCGAGCGCTCGCTCTCGGCCTTCACGTAGACGTGGGCGTAGGCGACGGCGTGCTCCCTCGTGGCGAAGCCGCAGTCCGCGGAGAGGAAGTCGAGCACGTCGCCCGACTTCACGCGACGCCACTTCTCTCCGCCGGCGAAGCGGTCGGCGTCGGGCATCTGAGCGCTCTCGCCCTGGAGCGGGTCGTGGGCGAGGCGCCCCTCGTCCCAGTCGTGGGGGAAGGGTCCGCAGACGAGCCACTCGTCCACGTAACCGCTGTCGCCTCCGTGGGCGACGCTCGCGACGAGGACGAGGGCGAGGAGCGCAAAGCGAGCTTTCAAGGGCGCCTCCGCCTGGACGTTACCAAGGTCTTCGGTTCAGATGGTCCGCCTGTGGCTCACTTCGACCTCCCCCTCGACCTCTCGCACGCCGGCACCGTCGCGCTCAGGATCGAGCGCCACCTCTCGCGGAGCCGCGAGCCGGGCGCGGCCCTCTCGCGCGCCCACGACCTCGTCCTTCTCCTCGAGCCCTTCCGCGGCTCCGGCGAGAACCCGCCCTCCGCCGAGGCCGAGCCGATCGCCCTCGAGGCAGCGCGGCTCGCGCGCGAGCTCGTGGACCACGTCGAGTCGCTCTCGCTCCGCGACGACAAGCTCGGACAGCTCGTGCGGAACGTCTTCGAGTGCCTCTCGCTCGGCGAGGAGGGCGCGTCGATCTCGCTCCGCGCCGGCGAGGACCCCGCCTCGCCCATGAGGCCCTGAGCGAGGCGCGTCGCGACGGATCGAGGGGATCCGTCTCAGAGGGGTCCAGGAACGGACGGCAGGGGCGCCGCCCCGGGTCGATCTCCGTCGATCTCGTCGGAAACCTCCTTGCCACCTGAGGTCGGACCGACGGGATCGACCGTTGCGACTCCGCCCCCGGACGAAAGGGGACCCACGACATGAAGAGAAGTAGCGCCCTCCGGCTCCTCATGACGGGAGCCGTGGCGGTGGGGCTCGCCTTGGGAGTGCGAGCCTTCGCGGACGACGACGGCGGGGGCGACCTCGACGACGGGATCGGCACGCCGCCCTCGAGCCAGGTCCACCACCACCATCACGGTGGCGGCGACGACGACGGCGGGAGCGGCGGGAAGCACAACCCGCCGCCGCCCACGACGACGCCGCCTCCTCCGCCGCCTCCGCCTCCCGCGACGCCGCCTCCGCCTCCTCCTCCGCCGCCTCCGCCGCCGCCGGCGTCGCCTCCGCCTCCGCCTCCGGCTTCGACCGTCACCTACACGAAGACGATCGCGCCGGACCTCATGAAGTGCGCGGTCTGTCACCAGCCGACCGGGATCCAGCCGAACCCGGACCTCTCGACCTACGCCGGAGCCAAGGCGAACGCGTCGAGGGCGGCCCAGGCCGTGGTGAGCAACATGCAGAGCTACGCCGGCTTCACGACGGCCCAGGCGCAGCAGGTCCAGGCCGACCTCAATGCCTGGATCGCCGCCGGCTACCCCCAGTAGAGAGGACCGTCATGACGAAGCCCATCCACGCCGCGACGTTCTTCCTGACGGTGGCGCTCGTAGCCGGCACGGGTGGGCTCGTCCTCCTCGCGGCGGGCTCGACGCGCGACACCGAGAAGAGGAGCAACCTGGCCGCGCTGCGCTCGATCGCAGCAGCGCGGCCATCCTCCGCGCTCGGGCCCGCCGCCCCACTTCCGAAGGACGCGACGAACGTCGACGCTCCCGCGGCCTCCCCGCGCGCCGCTTCCCGGATCGAGCCAGCCCTCGGCCGTCCCGCCGTCGTAGCGCCGGCGCGACTCCCCGCGGCGGGCGACGACGCGGCCATGGCGGCGATACGCCGGAGCACGAGCGTGACGTTCGCCGTCACCGGTCTTCGAGACCCGGACGCGGCGCGCCGGATCGACGCCCTCCGCGCGATCCGGGACGAGGGACTCGCCGAGCTCGTGCCGCAGGTCGAGCGGATCGCGCTCGAGGACCCGGACGCGCTCGTCCGCCGCTTCGCCGCCCAGACGCTCGCGCTCGACGCCGAGTTCGGAAGGCGGCGCGACACGCTCGTCGAGCTCGCGCGCTCGGACGACTGGACGATCCGCGCCAACGCTCTCTTCGGGCTCTCGCGGACGGGCGACGAGGAGTCCCAGGCCAAGCTCCTCGACCTCGCGACATCCCTCGAGGTCGCGGGCACGGACCATCTCGACGGGCTCGCGCGTGCCCTCGCCTCACCCGAGCTCCATGGCGCCCGGATCATGGCGCATTTCCGCGCACGGGCGACCGACCCCGCCGTCCCCGAGGACGAGCGTTTCGCCTGCGGGCAGGCTCTGTGCATGAAGACGCTCGCGGCGAACGCGCGGTAGCGCCGCGGCTCCTCCGCCGACATGTTCGGCCCCGGGACGTTCCGCGTGGGCACGCGGCACGCAGGGCGCCGGGGACGGAGGTTCCCATGAGAAACACGGTCGGAGCGCTCCTCGTGCTCCTCGGCCTCGGGGCCGCGGTCGCGACGCGGGCCCAGGACGAGGAGCCGTCGACGCGCGACCTTCAGGATCGCGCCAAGAAGTCGCTCGAGGAGGCGAAGTCCCTCCACGAGGAGGCCGTCCGGCTCCGCGAGGAGGCGGACAAGAAGGACGTGGCGGCCGAGGACAAGCGCCAGAGCGCGCTCCGCCTCCTCGCCGAGGTCGCGTCCCGCGACTCGCGCGCCGGGGACGAGCGTCTCCGCGCTCTCTCGTTGCGGAGGGACGCCGACGAGGACGACCTCCTCGCCGCGTCGGCCGAGCGGAGCCGGCGCGACCACGAGAGTCGCGCCCTGCGCCTCCGCACCGACGCTCGGATCCAGCGCGAGACCGCCGAGTCGAGGCGCGAGGCAGCGCGCGACGAGCGCGACGCGACGCGGCGCTCGCGCCTCGAGTTCCAGTCCAAGTACCTGGGCGAGGAGGCGTCGCACAAGGAGACCCAGGCCGAGGCCGAGGACGAACAGGCTCGCGCCGCGGGCGATCGCGTCACGAAGCTCAAGGCCGCCGCCCAGCGCCGGCGCGACGAGGCCGACTCGATCGACCGGCGGCTCAAGGAGAGCGATACCCCGAAGAAGTGAGCGGCCCGGCCCGCCTCGCGCCGGGATCGGAAATCCCGGGAGCAGGCGGGCACTCGCCCCGCTCGGGCGGTAGCATCGAGCTCGATGTTCTCCTGGGTCGATCTCGGTGACGGCGAGTCCTTCGACGCTCCCTCGCGACGCGAGCGCATGACGCGGGACCAGGTCTTGGCGCGCGGCGTGACCGAGCGCGCCGTCCTCGACGCCCTGAACGAGGTGCCGCGCCACCGCTTCGTCCCGCCCGCGCTCGTCGTGCAGGCCTACGAGGACCACCCCGTCGCGATCGGGCACGGGCAGACGATCTCGCAGCCCTACATCGTGGGCTACATGCTCGCGCTCGTCGCGAGGCCGGGCATGCGCGCGCTCGAGATCGGGACGGGCTGCGGCTACCAGGCCGCCGTCCTCTCCCGGCTCGCGACGGAGGTCCACACCGTCGAGATCGTCCCCGAGCTCGCCACGAGGGCGGCGCGCCGCCTCGACGCGCTCGGGTTCAAGAACGTGACGGTCCACGTCGGCGACGGCGCGGAGGGGTGGAAGGAGGCCGCGCCCTACGACGCGATCGTCGTGAGCTGCGGCGCGCCGCGCGTCCCTCGCGCTCTCGTCGAGCAGCTCGCGCCCGGGGGGAGGCTCATCTGCCCGATCGGCGATCCGAGCACGAAGCAGCAGCTCGTCCTCGTCGAGAAGGACATGACGGGGCGCACGTCGCTCCGGCCGTTGATCGCGGTGCGCTTCGTCCCGCTCACCGGTCCGAGCGGAGCTGTCTGAGAGGAAGACCCGTCACGAGGGCCCAGGGCGCGAGGACGCCCAGGTCGTGGATCGCCACGGGCTCGAGCTCCCTCGAGAAGGCGACCGTCTTCGCGAGGAGCTCCTTCGGGGCCACGCGAAGGGCCGCGAGACCCGCCGCCCTGGCGCCACGCGAGGCGTGGGCGATCACGTGGACCCTGCCCCCCGGGAGGGGGTCCACGCTCGCGACCTCGCCGAGAGCCGCCCGGGCCTCGCGGGCAAGGGCAGCGAGTCGGCGCGTCCTCGCGGGAGCGGCCTTGAGGACGAGCGTCGCGAGCCCGGCCCTCGTCACGGCGGTGCGGCCGTCCTTGCGCGTCCTCCCGGACCCGTCGAAGGGGAGGAAGGGTCCACGCTGCCAGACGCCATCTCTCACGAGGGCGACGGGGGAGGGCACGATCCCCTGCTCGTCCGGGGCCGTGGCCCCTCCGTCGTCGACCTCGAGCCACCGAGGGACGAAGGCCTGGTCGCCCGGGCACGCCGAGGCGAAGCCCGAGACGAGCGCGCCGTGGAGGATCCAGGTCACGACCGAGGGCGAGAGGAGGAGGAGTCTCGGCTTCCCGAGCGCGGCGGGCTTCGACCTCGAGCGGGCCCGCGAGCGCGCGTCTTTCGCCGTGGCGCGGACGAGGTCGAGGAGCGAGCTCTCGTCCGCGTCGAGCTCGCACGAGAGCCCGAGCTCGCAGCCGTCGAGCTCGCCCTGGAGGACGACGCCCGTCCGGGCCCGCGCGTGGAGCCGGTCGCCGTCCTCGCCGGCCAGGGCGACGAACGTCCTCGAGGTCTCGACGCTGATGTCGGCCGAGAGCTCCCGGGCTCCGCGCGCGGCTCCCCGGAGCGCGGCGAAGATCTCGCGCGCCGTCGGTGCCGCGCCCCTCCGTTCGTCCTGAGCGAGGAGTCGCGCTCCTTTGGCGCGCGACGACGAGTCGAAGGACGTTGCCGCAAGGCTCCCGGCCCTTCGACTCCTCGGCGCGGCTCCGCTTCGCGGAGCCGCGCCTCGTCGCTCAGGGCGAGCGGGGTCGAACCCCTCGAGCGCGCCCCGGAGAGACCCGCCGTCCCGCGCCTCGCGCGCCAAGGCGAGAGCGGCCCGGACGAGCGCGTTGCGCGGACCTGCGACCTCGGCGGGCCCGATCCACTCCTCGGCCGAGCCGACTCCCCGCGGACCCTCGACCCGGAGCGTGACGAGGATCCCCTCCTTGGAGGCGCTCCTCTCGACCTCGCCGGTCCCCTCGAGCTGACTCCTCACGTGGCGCCACTCGTGGACGGTGGCGAGGGCGCGCGGGGCGCGGCGCGACGCCTCGCGCGCGAGTCTCCGGGCGAGCTCGGCGAGAGCGCTCACCCGACCTGGATCCCATGGAGGAGGACCGTCGGCTGCGCGAGCCCGACCCAGACCTCATCTTCCTTGTCGCAGAGGAGGGCGCCCTTCTCGCACGCGAGGTCGCTCCCCACCGCCACGACCGACGCGAGGAGCGAGAGGGCGTCGCCCTCGAGGTGAACGTTCGCGAGCGGGGCCCCGAGCTTCCCGTCCTCGATCGCGAAGGCCTCGCTCGCCGCCATCGAGAAGCGGCCCGTCACGAAGTCGGCGCGTCCGAACGCGAGCCGGGCGACGTAGACGCCACGCCGGACCGAGCCGACGAGGTCCTGGGCCCGGTGCTTCCCGCGCAGGACCACGGTGTTCGTCATGCGGGGCCGCGGCGGAGCGCGCCAGGACGAGCGGCGGGCGTGGCCGTTCGTCTCGGTCCCCGCGAAGCGCGCCGTCGCCCGGTCGAGGAGGAGACCCGTCAGGACGCCCTCCTCGAGGAGCAAGACGCGCCGCGCCCGGACGCCCTCGTTGTCGCGCTCGAGCCTGACGGGAGAACCCTCGAGGCCAGGGTCGTCCGCGATCGTGAGCTCGGCGGTCGCGAGCGGCCTGCCGACGAGATGCGAGCCGTACCACGAGCGCCCGCTCGCTATGAAGTCGGCCTCGAGCGGGTGGCCCACGACCTCGTGGAACAGAGCCGCGCCGGAACCAGGACCGACGACCACGGTCGTCTTGCCGCGCGGGGCCGGTCGGGCCGTGAGGGCGCGCCGCGCGGCCTCGCGTGCTTCGGCGACGGCCGCGGCGAGGCCGCGCCCGTCCTCGCGAAAAGGGGCGCGGACCTCGATCATGGCGCGGCGGCCGCGGCGCTCGGCCTCGGCGCGGACCTCGACCTGCTCGATCGCCTCGTGGCCGGCGCGCGCCGACCGCTCGGCGTGCCGCACGATGAAGCGCCGCCTCGAGCGGGTGAGCTCGAGGGTCACGTGGACATCCCTCGGGCGCGGGAGCGCGGCGACGAGGCGTTCGACTCCCAGGCTCGCGTGGGCCGGGGAACGACGCGGGGCGCGAAGCCGCGAGCTCGCCTCCTTGACCAGGTGCTCCACGTCCTCGAAGGCGAGGCCGGCGCCGGCGGCGAAGGCGACGAGCCCTCCCTTCGCCACCTGGACGCTCGCGCCGCGGTCGATCTCGACGAGCGCGCCCGGCGGAGCGTGCGTGCTCGCCCAGGCGCGCTCGCGGCGCGCGTCCTCGAGGTAGAGCTCGTCGAGGACGACGCCCTTCCGCGCCGCGACGCGGGCCACGCGCCCCCAGAGAGCGTCGAGGTAGGGCCTCGAGATCACGCCCGTTCCAGGAGCACGGCGAGGGCGCGCTTCTCGTCCTTGACGCGGACGCCCTTCGCGCGCTTGCGGGCGTGCTCGACGATCCCCGCAACCGTGGGCGGCACGTCGCCGAGGACGACGTCGATGCCGGGGACGGCGAGACCGTCTTCGAGGAGCCGGGCCGGATCCGGGGCGAGGACGATCGCGTCGGCCTCCGGGTCGAGCGCGGCCTTGAGGGCGTCGGCGGCGAGCACGGCGCGGACGCCCTTCGCGACGAGCGCCCGCGCGAGCTTCCCCGCCCGCCCGTCGAAGGCGATCGCGACCGGGACGTTCGGGCTTCGCTCGCCGAAGAAGGCCTCGAAGATCCGGGGGGCCATGTCGACGCCCTTCCCGGTGAGCGGGCAGGCGTGGAAGGCCCAGGCCGGGATGTCGTTCACCTCGAGGATCGCCGCCTCCTGCTGCGAGAAGGGCACGTCGATCCGGGGCGCCTGGACGTCGATCCCGCTCCAGAACATGCCGAGGACGCGCGTCGCCCGGACGAGGGCACGCGCGTTCTCGGGGTGGACCTCGGGCGTCACGTCGTGGGCGAAGCCCTCGCTCGTCGGGAAGGCGACCGGGACGGTCTGGCCCTTCGCGAGGACGGACGTGGGCTCGAGGTCGTAGCCCGCGAGCACGTGGACGAGGATCGAGCGCGCGTTGTCGGCGAGCGTCGCGTCCTTCTCGTCGAGGACCTTCTGGAACCAGGGGTGCGTCCTCGCGACGAGGTCCGCGATCTTCTTCTTGCCGTCGCCGGTGACGGTCGGGGACCGGTTCGACGCGCAGGCGACGAGCTTCCCGTTCGCGACGAACGCGCGGTAATAGGTCCCCGGGACGTGCCGCTCGAGGCGGAGCTCGGCCGAGGCCGGGAAGAGCTCGAGCGCGCGCTCGAGCGCCTTCTCCGAGACGATGCAGGGGACGACGCCCCTCTGCCGGCTCCCGGTCGCGACCTTGAGCGTCACGGGGAAGCCGAGCTGGGCCGCGAGCTTCCGCGCCGCGCCCTTGCCGTGGACCGTGCCGCCCGAAGGCACCTTGAGACCGGCCGCCGCGAGGAGCTCGCAGGCGACGTTCTTGTTCGTCGAGAGCATGCCCGCGAACGTCGTCGCGTCGGGCAAGAGGCCGAGGAGCCTTCGCTGCCGCGAGCCGCTCCCGAGGACGAGGAGAGCGCTCCCGTTCGAGAGGTCGAGCCCTTGGGCGAAGATCCCGAGCATCTGGGCGGCGTTCCTCAAGACCGTCTGCTCGGGGAGCTCGTCGTGGTCGGGAGTGAAGCGGGCGAGCTCGTCCACGGGGATCTCGGCGGGCTCGCCCTTGATCGCCTTGCGGACGACGCCGATCGACGCGTCGAGGATGAGCCGGACGTCCTCGTCCCAGGTGTGGATCCCGAGCGCGCCCTCGCGCGCCGTCTCCTTCTTCGCGACGAGCCTCGCCGTCGGCACGAGGATCGACACCAGGGCCCCCGCGACCTCGGTCGCGACCTGGAGGAGCGGAGCGTTCGGCCGCGAGCGCACGGCTCCCTTGAACCCCTTCGCGACCACGGCGAGAGCGCCGGCAGGCACAGGCCGCGCGGCGTCGTCGGGCCAGGCGACGACGCAGGGCTCGGCGCCGAAGCGCGAGGGGCCGGGGAAGAAGCGGAAGCGCGTCGTCTCCTTCATGCGGTCGAGGGCGCCCCATGATAAAGGACTGCCATGAGCCCCGCCGCCCTGGTCCTCGAGCTCGACGCCGCGGCGGCGAAGCCGTCGCGCGCGCTCCTCGGGGGGAAGGGGCTCTCGCTCGCGCTCCTCGAGCGGGAGGGTCTGCCGGTCCCCAGGACGACGATCCTCACGACGAAGTTCTTCGAGGCTCATGCTCCCTCACTCTCGGCACTCGAGCGTGCCTTCGAACGGGGCCGGAGACCGCCGCGCGCCTTGGTCACGAAGGCGCGGGCGACGCTCCTCCGCCCTCTCGCGCCGGCTCTCCTCGAAGTCGCCGTGACGGCGCTCGGTCGACTCCTCGCGACTTCGCCGAGCGGGAAGATCGCGGTCCGATCGTCGGCCGCGGGCGAGGACGGCGAGGACGCGACGTTCGCCGGCCTCCACGACACGATCCTCGGCGTCGCCTCGGTCGAGGACGCGCTCCAGGCCGTCCGCCGGTGCTGGGAGTCGCTCCTCTCCGAGCGCGCGCTCGAGTATCGAGCGCGCCGACGGATCCGCTCGCCGCTCGCCATGGCGGTCGTCTGCCAGGAGCACGTCGAGGCCGAGGCGGCGGGAGTCGCCTTCTCGGCCGTCGGGACGGGCGAGCGGCGGAGGCTCGTCGTCGAGCTCGCCCCTCCCGGCGAGTCGGCGCCCGTCACGGGCTCCGAGACGCCCCGGCGCTTCGAGGTTCCGCGCGTCCCGGGAGGAGGTGCCTCGCGCGGGGACGTGGCGCTCGCCGTGCGCGCTCTCGGCAAGGGCTTGCCGGTCGAGCGAGCGATCGAGGTCGTGCGCCTCGCTCTCACGGCCGAGGACATGCTCGACCGGCCCTCCGACATCGAGTGGCTCCTCACGCGCGAGAGGGGCGTCGTCCTCGTCCAGGCGCGCCCTGCCCGGGAGGCCCGCGCCCCGCGCTACGACCGCACGGCCGTCGCCGAGAGCCTCCCCGAGGCCATGAAGCCCCTCGCGCGCGACTTCCTGGTCCGCGCCTACGGGCGCGCGTTCGCGCGGCACCACGGCTCGCCGGTCTCCGTCGCGTCGAGGATCCTCGTCTACGAGGCGGGCCGCTTCTACCTCGACACCTGGGCCCTCGCGCGGAGCCTCGAGAAGCGGAGCGACGCGAAGGACGAGAAGCTCCGCGCCGTCTCCCTTCCTGCGGCCGAGCGCGCCGTGGCGAGTCTCCGCGAGGTCCACGACGCGACCCCGTCGCGACTCTGGCGCGAGATCCTCGAGACGCTCGATCGGATCCTGCCCCTCTACCTCCTCGCGCAGGACGACGTGGCCATGATCCAGGAGACGATCCTCCGCGCGCGGGCGCGCCTCGGCCTTCCACTCGGTGCCCCGCCCGCCTTCGAGACCGGGCTCGACCTTGCGCGGGCTCTCACTCGGGGCGACCTCGTCCGCCGCTTCGGTCACCGAGGCGGCATCGAGCTCGACCTCGCGAGCCCCTCCTTCGCCGAGACCGGCTTCCCCCGAGCGCGCCGCGCCTCGCGCCCCAAGCGTCGCCGCGACTCCGACGCCGATCACTCCTCGATCCGTGGCCTCCTCCGCCTCGGGAAGGCGGCCGCTCACCGGGCCGACGTGCTCCGGGACGCCGTCGCCCTCGCCTTCCGGAAGGCGCGCGGTCACGTCCTCGCGACCGGTCGCGGAGAGGACGTCTTCTTCCTCCGCCTCCCGGAGCTCGAGCGCGTGTTCCAGGGGAAGCCCGTCCACCCCGACCTCCGTCCCCGCAAGAGGGCCTACGAACGCGAGCGTCGGCGCACGCCGCCGCTCATGGCCGACGACCCCGAGAACGAGGAGTCCGTGGCCACGACGAGCGGGAAGACGCTCAACGGCGTCGCCGCCTCCTCGGGCAAGGCGAAGGGAAAGGCGCGCGTCGTCCACGGTGCCCGCGACGTCGAGCGCCTGCGGAAGGGCGAGGTCCTCGTCGCGCACGCCGCGACGGCCGACCTGTTCGCGACGCTCCTCGGAGCCGCCGCGCTCGTGACGGACGTGGGCGGCATGCTCTCCCACGGAGCGATCCTCGCCCGCGAGGTCGGGATCCCCGCCGTCGTCGCGACCGGCGAGGCGTCGCGGGTCATCGAGACGGGAGACCTCGTCCACGTGGACGGCGAGCGGGGCGTCGTCGAGATCCTCGACTGAGCCCCGAAAGAGAGAGAGCGCCGGCCGTGGGCCGGCGCTCTCGTGTTTCGTTCGTGGTGGTTTCAGTGACCGCCGCCGCGACGGACCGCGATCGCTCCCGTTCCGCGCACCGCGACCGCGCCCGTGCCGAAGCGCACGGCGATCGCGCCCGTTCCGCGACGGACCGCGACGGCGCCCGTGCCGCGGAGGGGCTTGATCGGTCCGCCGGAGCTGACCGTGGCGCCACCGTTCACCTTGCGCGCCTGCTTCTCGGTGAGCGGCGTCAAGCCCGCGAGGGCCTCGAGCGCCGCGACCTGGTTCTTGAGTACGTTCTTCTTCTTGCCAGCCATCTCTGCCTCCCAAAGGGAGCCACGTCTCTGGGTTGCACCGCCCCCGTGGCTCGGTGGTGGATCAAGTGAGGGTCCGCGCGTGGACAGCGTCTAGCCGTGGTCACCGCGCGGGAAAGCGCCGCTCGGCGCGCTCACGTAGTTCGTGTGCATGATCGGCTTGTGACGGTGACCGCCGTTCACCTGCTGGGCCTCGGCGTCCGTCACGGGGACCAGGAACTCGATCCCGAAAGGCTTCGACGGCTTCTTCTTCGACAGCATCTCCCCCTCCAGGCTCGAGATCGGCCTCGAGGTCGCGCTCGTCGCGACGCTCACCGGTCTCGTCCACATAGACGCAGCGGTGTGTCGCCGTCTTGCAAAAACTTCCAGCTCACGAAGTCCTTGCATGTTGCAAAGGGTGTTCTCGCGACCAGACTTCTGGAAGAGGTCCGCCATGAACCGCGCCGGTCTCCTCCTCCTCGTGCTCGGAGTCGCCCTCGTCGCGCGGGGCGGGGACACGGCGAACGGGATCGGCGCCGAGGACGTGGGCAAGCTCGCGCCCTTCCTGGCGCGAGGCGAGCTCATCCTGGCCGAGCCGAGGACCGAGGGCGGCGTCGGGAGCTGCTCCGCGATCACGTCCGTCGCCGCGCCGATCGCCTCCGCCTGGGAGACGCTCCTCGACTTCCGCTCCTACGCGAGCTGGGTTCCGCGCGTCTCGAAGGTCTCCGTGACGAGGGTGGACGAGAACGTCTTCGACGTCGCGCACGAGCTCTCGGTGCCCTGGCAGAGCCTCCGCTACACGATCCGCTACACCGCCGACGAGAAGACGCACACGCTCGACGGCAAGTGGGTCGCGGGCGACCTCAAAGGCGGGCACTGGGTGTGGCACCTCTACGAGGTCGGGGGCTCGACCGTCGTCACCTACGGCCAGGACGCCGACGTCTCGGAGCAGAGCCGGATCCTGAAGGCGCTCGACGACCCCAAGAAGACCATGTCGTCCGGCCTCGGGCTCGCGAGCGTCTACCTCATGGCCCGCGCCACGAAGCTCGAGATGGAGCGCCGCGCCAACAAGGGTGCTTCCCGATTTCGGTGAAAAGATCCGGAAGATCGAGACGATCCTGGGAAGTTGCAGGCGCCCGGCGATCCCGTAGAGTCTTCTCCCTCAAGGACCTGTGAAGCCCGAGGGGCCGTCGAGGAGCGGGGTACGCTCCGTGCTCGATCCGCTCACCGGGAGAGAAGAACGAGGACGGATCGGCCCGCGCGCCGATCGCGGTGAGGAGAGTCTCGGTGCAGGGGAGGACCGCGCTCGCGATCCTCGCGGTGGCGACGCTCGCGTCGTGCACGCGCGGGTCGAGCGGACACTCGTTCGTCGCATCCTCGACGAGCCCCGGCTCGACCGTGGCCACGGTCGCATCGCTCAACGTCCAGATCCTCGCTCCCACGGACGGCTCCGGCTTCGGCTCGGGCGTCGCGATCGTCTTCTCGGGACAGGCGTTCGACGCGACCGGCGCGGCGGTCCCCGGCTCGGGCCTGGCCTGGAGCTCCTCGATCGACGGCGCCCTCGGGACGGGGACGAGCGTCGTGACCTCGCTCTCGAGCGGAGTCCACCGGATCGTCCTCACGGCGCAGACGGCCGCGGCCGTGGGCTCGGCGAGCGTCGTCGTCGTCGTCGATCGCGGTCCCGCGACGGGCGAGCTCGCGGCCTACATGGCCTCGCTCCCGTCGCGCGTCCTCGGGGCGCCGGTCAAGCTCCCGCCGACCCTCTCGGCCATGATCGCGGCGAACCCCTGTGACGTGAACGCGATCTCCGGCAACGGCGCCCTCGCGGCCGCGTTCTCGAAGGCCGGGACGCTCACCGTCCTCCGCTACCCGAGCCCGAGCTACTGCAACAACGTCTTCTACGTCGCGTCACCGGGTCTCCCCGCGGGCACGGGCGCGGTCGAGAACATGGGAGCCTTCGGCGGCCTCCGCTTCAAGCTCGCGAGCGGACTCGCGGCGACGACGTGGTTCCGCGACGCGAGCTGGACCCACACGCAGAGCTACATGGCCGACGACTCGCCGATCGTCGTCACGGTCCACACCTGCGACGCCCTCGCCCTCACGGTGCGCGAGGTCGCGTTCGTCGATCCCCAGTCGGACGTGCTCGTCCAGCGCTACGAGATCACGCGCGCGCCGACGAGCCCGGTCAAGCCGGACGTGTCCGTCGTCTACTTCGAGAACCTCTCGCCCGCGACGGACAAGATCCCCTACCTCCCGCTCCAGGACGTCTACTTCGACTGGCTGAACGACTTCGCCTGCGCCTACCACTCGGGCGACGACGCGATCCTCCACTTCCGGCCGAAGAACGCCGACATGGCCACGTTGAACGCCTTCGCCGCGACCCAGCCCTCTCAGGCTCAGCTCGACGCGTGGCTCGCGGCAGCGGGCACGACGTTCGGCTCGGGCGTCTACTTCGCGCTCGGGAGCGACGGCCCTTTGAGCGCCTTCCAGTGCGGCGAGGACCTCGGGCTCGCGGCCTCTTCCCCCAAGCTCGACGCGTACGCCGACGCCAACGCGGGCACGCTGTCGGGGAACAACCTCGCGACCGGCGAGTGCAACGGCGCCCTG
>Ga0070738_10004787_pt1 | contig 15761 bp, 10 predicted proteins | sample Coa_R2_2_FD_66446 | JGI IMG/M metagenome (GOLD analysis project Ga0070738, IMG submission 66446) | Surface soil microbial communities from Centralia Pennsylvania, which are recovering from an underground coalmine fire - Coalmine... | ecosystem: Environmental > Terrestrial > Soil > Unclassified ...
TGATCAGACCACCATTCAGATTCAAATTTTTTGACACGTCAAAAGCAACAATACCACCTGTAGAACCATTCCAAGATTGTGCTGTTATGCTCGAGGATAAACTCGCGCTAGTGTATTGGGGAACTCTAATGACCTGATAAGTTTGTTGCCCTTGGGTAGAGCTTGCTATTGCACTCGTATAACTATTGAGCAATCCATTCCCTGATCCAACCCCTTTTATCGGAACTTTGCCACCACTGACAGCACCAGTTGCAACGACATACTCGTAGATGCCAGCCGTAGCTGAAGTAAAGCCACTAGCACCGTTCATAGGCTGAGCACCTCCTGCTTTTAGTGCTGGCACATCACTTCCTTTGCCATCTCCATAGCCATCAGTGTTTGTGGAGTTAATCACAGCGCCTTGCATCTGGATAACTAATAGTAAATCTCCAGATGCGATTGGCGTTGATGCTCCAGTTGATGTACCTACTGGAATGGATGTTGCTCCTGCGCTCACAGAAGTGGTGCCAGGATAGTAGGTGTTAACAATTCCACTTAAGGTCACATTGTTCCCGTCTTTGCCAGGTGCAGCACAAACCAATGTAGCTGCATAGACCGGCAGTGGATATTGAGCTATTGACGAGAGCAAAAGTGTTCCTGTGCTCAGAAATGTTCCTAAAATCCGTACAGAAGATTTTAGTGGGGTTTTTTCGGTTAGGGCGCAGTTAGCATCATGCTTAGTAATTTGCTCTTGGGAACATGCAATGACTCCTAAACTGTTCAAGAAGAACTTCATCATGTTGCTGAAAGGTTTAATATACAAAGTATTTTTTTATACGTTTTAATAGCCTCATGAATGAGTAGTGATAATACTTACGAGATTTCCTAGCTTTAAGGTTGCCCAAAATGCAAAAGAATTGACCATTATGTATACTTGTAAATAATAAAGTGCTATTTATGACTAGTTATTAAGGCTCCCCCTTGCTGGCGTGGAATCGCCTTTTGCAAGCCAAAGCCTTCAAATAATTCATTGAGTTTAAAGGTTAAACCTAAATAAGGCCCTCCTGCTGAGCGTGTGCCATTGAAATCGCGGTCATCAACTTTACCAAAGGCATATCCAGTGGCAAGGCGTAAGTTAGGCGTGAGATAGTAACCCGCTTCGACAACAAAGCCTGTTTCTGTGTAGGTCGATTGACTAATCCAGCGAGCTTCACCGACTAGATCCATGCTGTAACCCAAGCGATAAGTGGCTCTTATCTGCGCCAGATTAATCGTAGTTGTACCCACAAGATCATGAGCTAGGTAAGACGTGCTATTGCGTAGTGCATACTTGCCATAGAATTCCCATTGCCAATTAGGAGCATAGATAGCTTCCACGGCAAAAGTGTGATCCTCAGAACCAGTACCACTACCTAAAAACAAGGAGTCAGGAATGGTTGACGGGTTTTTGCGATATTCATAACGCAACAAAGCGTTAAACTTATCATTTTTGGGGTCACGGTAGGCTAAACCGAGTTTAAGGCTGACCGTATCCCCCAAGCTGACAATTTTTTGGTTGGCAGAGTTAGCCTGTTGATAGCGGAATAAGCCTGTGAGAGCAGGAGAGATTTTGCCCGTAGCTGCTGCAGAAATAACGGTGTTAGAGCCTCCAGAGGAATTACGAAACTCATAGCGAGCACTTGCTTGGAATTGGGGATTGTTTGGACGGTCTGTGTATTCCAACCCCACACTATAGCTGTCACCATTGCCAAATCCTAGTGAAGAAGCACTTTGCCCAACAGCAAAGGGTTGGGCAAATTGTACACCAGCTCCTGTACGACTCAATAAGTTGCCAAAGACGTGTTCATAAGCTAAGTTCATTTTTAGCCCAGAAGCAATAGTCCAGCGCTGATGTAAACCAACAGCTCCTTGAGTACTCACTTCATTAGCTCCACCCAAAATGGAGTAACGAGCCGTAACACTGGTATCCGTGCCAAATTTGTGTTCGCCAGTGACATCTAAGCTGGTGATTGAGCTACCACTGTATTGACCACGGGTGTAAAATTGTTGAGCCAAACGGACATTGATACCAGGATAGGCTGCCCAATTCAGCCCTAAGAGTGTCCGGTCTGGATAGACTGTGTCAGCTTTAGCAGATAAAGTCTGTTCGTTTTGAGCGATGAAAGTGAGGTTATTGGTCAACGGATAGGATAGGCGCGATCGCAATTGATCGGAATTGCCACTCAAAGAATTCGGTGCTATCCGATCTTCCCGTTGACGATGAATCCAATCCACATCCAAACTGCCTTTGCCGATACGTTGTCCAATGCCTGCAGAAAGTGTTGTTAGAGAATTATTAACTTTGCTACCGGGTGTGGCAACAGAACCAGGTGATAAAAGCTGATCAAGACTACTGATGGGTTGAGGTGCAATCCCAAAATTATCTTCGTGGTCGTATTGCACCCGTACATTGGTAGTTGACGAAAGTTGGCCTGTCAATTGTGCTCCATAACGGGTTTGACCTGGAACAAAACTGACTGTAGCATCGTTGGCAAAACCTGTATCTGTTGAGCGATAATAAGCACGACCTTGAATGCCTTTGGTAATTTCTCCTTGTGCTTCCAAGCGATATGCTGAGCCACTGACTAATCCTACAATGTCAGAGTTGTTGCTGGAATGAGCATATTCTGCAATCAACTTTGCTTTTGAACCAAGAGAAATCTGTGTATCTGCACCGTAAAGTTCAAACTCGCGTGTCCCCTGGTTTTGCTGTAAATAAGTTGCTCCTAGCCAACTTTCTTGATTAAGGGTGTGATCAAAATTGAATTGTAGGCGACCTGCATAAACGTTGCTAGTAGAGCTTTGAGCCTTTTGTTGATAGGTGATAACAATTCGGCGTACCAAAATTTGCCCATATTTATCAATATCAGTGCGTAAGAGTGGCTGACGAAATAGTAAACTACCGCGATCATAGTCAATTTCGTAATCAGAACCACGGGAGAGTTGTTTGCGTTCAATAACTGTACCAGGACGATTGAGTTCTTCTAACTCAATGAAAACATCCTCACTACCAGGTATAACTAACCGATGAGATAGAAAATAATAGCCACTGGTGCCATCAGGAGCAATCGTATCCCGTTGAAAACTTTCAACGTTATTGCCATAGAAAGCGCTCAATTGTAAATTGCCGAAATTGTAATTACCTTTAAAGCCATGCAACTGACGAGTGATGGCAGTAAACTGTTGTGATGAGCGTGCAAACTCTTGGGTATTGTAGTCTCCCCACATTGCAAAATCTGGTTCAGCACCGCGAATATGAGGCGATCGCTCAAGACGCAGAAACACACTATCAGTTGAAGGAGTCATCACATCAACTTTGGAGCTATCACCGTAAACAGGGTAGTTTTGTTCATTGAACTGGTAAGTTCTAAACAGGTGATTATCACAATTACAGTCCTGATTAAGTGAGTGTTCACTGTTGAAAGCTCCAGTAAACAACCATTTACCAATTGCTCCAGTGGCAAATACAGCTGAGTGAAAATCTAATTGGGTGCTGTTATTTTTGCTGGGAGGAAGGAAATCGCCTAACCTACCATAATAATCTGTACCATGTGCTCCCAAGCGTAGATCCACTACCCCAGAAACAAGGCTAGAACGTAATGCTGTTTCAAATTGGAGTTGAGCAAAAGATTCTAAATTGCCAGTTATTGCTCGAATCCGAACAGTTTGTGCCTTTAAATCCGAACGTAAAGTTGCTTTAAATTCTCCATTCTTAGCATGTACCTGGAATCCTGGTTTATCAGGGTCAGCATCCGTTCCCACAAACTCTCCGGCAGTGGAAAGTAAGGTAACAACTACATCACGGTTAGAACGATTGCCATTTTCATCAAGGAGTTGTCCCCGAACTGTCGCTGTAGAATGTCCATCAGCAGGGATATGAGATTCAACAGTATCCAAAGTCAGTTTTGTCGGGTTTCCTCGTACCTGTACTTGGATAGAAACGGGAGATTCTGGACCTCCTACCAATTGGGCAGTGATGGTGTTCTCCCCATCTTTTAAGGGAACGCCATACCATGTCTGCGTTACTTTGTTGATGCTACTATTGAGTTCTGTGCGTCCAATTAAGGTGGAATCGACCAACGTCTCATTCACTCGTAATTCCACCTTGCTTCCAATGGGAAATTGGACAACCACAGTTGTAGCTGGCACATCCACAACATCATTCGGTGTAGGAGCGAGGATTTTGACAGGAGATGGATAAAATGTTTGTGTTCGAGTGGTAGATTCCTGACGACTTAGAGGATTTTTCTGTAAAGTTGTTGGCAACGCACCTGATGGCTGAAATGATTGTATTTGAGTTGCAGAGCCTTTCCTACTTAGGATATTTCCGAGTGGATTGGCAGTTGAAGTACCAGTGGAATTAGCGTTTTCTGAAGTGGTTTCAGTAACATTGATAGCTTTGAGTACCTGGGTGAAATTCTCACCGATGACAGAAGTTGGAGTTGTTTCTAAAGCATGGGTAGCTTTGACTACTTGTGTGGAAGCCTCACTAGTTTTAATGACCTCGGCTTTCACTATGGTAGGACACAGAACTATACTGAATGCTCCTGCTATAATCCCCATTAAGCATAGATTGAAAGTACTTGCATAGTGCAGTCTGCTTTTCATTTGGATGGTTTCTCCTGGATGGAGGGAGTGACTGCAAAGTTCATCCGTACCAACCCACCAGGTTCTAAACGTACTAAGCGGGATTGGCTATTGCGTTCTTTAAAACGGTGATTGGGAGCTAGAGTGTAACCAGGAACACTACTTAGGTCTAAGACACCCGTGTGGTTTCCGGGGGGTTCATTAATGACAGAAAAAAGACCATTAGCATCAGTAGTAATCCGGTTACCATCTTCTAAATAGATGACTGCATTCGGAACTCCAGGCTCATCAGATTGCTGCTCACCATCAAAGTTCTTATCGACAAATACGCGCCCAACAATCGTGCCGCAGTCAGCTACAATTCCTGGTCGAATTTGCAACTGATAAGTTGCAGGTCCATCCTTGGCACGAAAACTGTTATCTACTCTTTGGACATTGACGCTTGCAATATTGCGACCAGAACCACGTATAGAATCTGGAGTTAATTGCGCTGCATAGACGATATTAAGTTCCTTCAGTCGAGGAATTACAAAGTCTGTGCGGAATGTTAACGTCGAACCATTCGTTTGTGATGTGATGGTGACTTGTTTTCCATCAACTTCTCCTCGCACTGACTTGGACAAAAAGTTGAATCCCAAGGGTAAGTCGTCAGTAACTACTATTCCTTTCAAGCCTGTATCAGTCAGATTTTTAATTGATAGGCGGTAGATGACTGTATCTCCTGGTTCAGCTGCAGCGCGATCGCCTGATTTGATAATTTGCACCTGGTTGGGTTGGCAGAGATTTGTCGTAAATTGAAAGGAGAATAAATTTAGTCCAACAAGTTCTGCATTGGGAATAAGAACAATTGTTCCCTTAGTAGAGTTTTCGCCAGTTGTCGTAATTGGCTGACCATCAAGAGAGGTTGCAGTATAACGCACAATATTGTTATTGACCGCGCCAGTGCTGTTGAGGATTTGAAGCTTGACTCGTCTTTGTTTATAAATTGAATTCGGCGGTGGATTGATAACCAAAATGTATATCTTACCTGGATCTGTTTGACCTATGTTTGGGTCGAGTAGAAAGTTATAAACACCTTTGTTAATACCATCAAGATTTGATAGAAAGAACGGGTTACTATTTTCAATATTTGGTGCTTTACCACTAGATGTATCTGTCCTAGTCAGAGGAGTTAATCTTCCCAATTCTGTTCCTGTTGGGTCTTTAGGATCAGGCTCGTAGATAGCGACAGAAAAGCCTGTATAGTCCGGTAAAAGCTCTCCACTACAACCCAAGATCCTTCCCAATGGGTCAGTCAACGAGCTAGGAATAACCTGAAGTTGACGAGTACTGCCAGGAAATTGAAAATGACTAGCAGGATCTGTGTAAGTATAACTAGCTTGATTTGTGATTAGTAGACGGACATTCGGAACTTGCGCACCCGCAGACATTGAACTCTGCAATATACCTATGTTTAGAACTGTTGCCGCTAACCTGTTGAAGCTACTGGTGACACGAATCTGAAGGTTGGTTGGCGGGCGAATCACGTCATATTTCTCCTGTTTAACAAATTTGTTGGGAATGAGAGGGACAAGGAGGACAAGGAGGACAAGGAGGACAGGGATGTATTGGATTTAACCGAGAATCACTCACTATATTCCTCCCCATCTCCTTTGTCTCCTCCCCTGAATTTGTTATCGCACCTGCAACTGATAAGTTCCTTTGATTGTTGTCTTTGGAAGAACCGATGTACCAAAATTCCAGCTAATATTGGTGTAAGCGGTAGCAGGTGCTGGTCGAGTTTCTACTTTGCCACTAGGAAGGGTGACTTTAACCGTAGGATTTTCTACAAAGGTGTGTCCACCATCAATGCTATAGGCAATCTTTGTCCCTGTATTCCCATTTATAGTGGCTGATTTGAGGACATACACCATTGCCTTTGGAATCGGTTGCTTAATGGTAAGATTCTTGACTGGGCGATCGCTGAAGTTTTCAGCACTAATGGTATAACGTAGTACATCGCCTGGTATAACTGCAGCTTGACCTGATAAAGATTTCCAGGTAATTTTTGGCTTATTCTCCTTGTCTTGTTGCACGACTTGCTTTTCAGCATCTAACTGCAAATGCACTTGCGGTTGATGTTGGGTATTGCTGGCGATTACCGAACTCATATTCCAGAGACTTGGCACTCCAGGGATGGTACCTGAAAATGGTAGGGCGGCAATGAGTGCAATTGCTCCTAAACCTGCAATGGAAACTCGTTTCATCTTTCTAACCTCTTTAAAAGTTCTAAAATATGCAATTTGTGGGGTGCATTATGCATGCCATTACCAAGGTGTAGTTTGCCTGTCAAGACTGCCTAGTTCACTTGGCGTTGGAAACTGAATGTCCTTGACTGACCTGGTACTACTTGACCTGTGACTGAGTCTATGTACTTGGTAACATCAGTGGTGACGGTTACTCCAGTTTGATCAGATGTAGAGGTTGTCGCTGGATTACCACTAAAGAAAGTGATGGTTGCCAAACCAGAATCTTTCGCTGAACCAACAATGTTACTGGTATCAAGTATGCCGTTTTTATCATTGTCAAGTGCCCAGTTGTTACGAGACAGAGTCCCATCTTCGGTAATCACGAGATTGTTGGCATTCAAAATAACGTTGCCAGCTCCAGCTTGCGGTTCTGAAATGTTGGTGTAAGTGATCCGGTACTCAAGAATGTTGCCTGGAGCTGGATTCTTAAGAGTAGTGCTAAAGGTATCCTGACCAGTTTGAATGGCAGGACCTGTTCCTTGCAGAACTCGTGACTGTTTGAGTAGTCTTACGTAGCCTGTGTAGACTCGATCAATTGTTTTATTGACAGTTGTCAATTCACTACTATCAATCACACCATTATTATTGCTATCTATGAAAGCAGTGATCGGCACAGGGAAACCCTTACCCGTGTCTGTTGAGAGTGGAGTTTTATCAGGTAGCTTAACTTCTACACCATAGTTAGCTTTGCCACCTGTTGCCAGATTATCAATCCGAATTGGGTTAGTGAGACTGACTGGTTGACCACCAACAGTACCATTTCCTGACGTGAAGTTAAAGACAGCGCCATCATATGTGTAAGTTGCTGATGAACTGCCGTAAGTAATAGTAACCACAGAGTTCTTGGGCAAGTCACCAGGGGTAGCAGGTGCTGTTGGTAAGAGGGAGATGTTATTTGTAGATGTGCCGTTATTTTCAACCGTATTGGTAAATGCTACAGAAGCCGGACTAACCATTGATCCAGGCGCAGTACCCGGTGGAATTAATGCGGACTTATTCGTGAAATCATCATCGGTGTTAGTAGGACCAACAGCATCTGGCGCACCATTTGGTCCATTCAAAACTGCATTTGCCTGAGGGGATGAAATGGTGAATACGTTCGCATCACCACCAGGAGTAGAACCAGTGTTATTGTTGCCAGTATCTTCGTTGCTTGGAGTGAGTTTTGTTGGGTCTGGGATATAGCCGTTATCAGGGTTAGGAGAAGTTGGGTTGCCAGTTTTGGGGTCAACGTTGTTCGGATTTTGGTCACCTGAATCGTCGTAAATGAGCGGGCTCTTTGGATCTCCAGAAGTTTTACCAAATACCTGTGCAAGGTTGGCAATAGTTGCTGAACCGGTAAGACCCTGAGTCTTAATTTGTATAGTGAAGCCGGTGACAGTCTGACCAGGAGCAACTGAAGTGATGATAGTAGGATCATTAATAAAACCAACCCGTCTCACAGCACCTGTAACTTTAGTAGGATCAGTTTTCCATTGAGCTTTGTCCGCACTTATCGTTGTCGGATCGTCACTGGTGTAAACTGCTATCCATCCTGGGGGAGCTGTTGGTGTGCCTTGGAGTACTGTATTTAATGGAATCGCATCAGAAATCAAAATACGGGTGAGGGTGACTGCGCTGCCATCAACAGTGAGAGTTGTACCTGCCAAAGGTGCGGGAGTTAGTCCGGTATTGGTGACATCGTTTGACTCAACCCGTAAGCTCAGACTGTAGGTTAGCACATCATTGTTGAGCTTATCTGTACTACCACTCGTATCAAAGCCTGTCCGAGTTTTGAGGATAGTAGCGAGAGCTTCTGTTTTAGCACTGTTACCTACGTTCATTTTTTCGGTAATACTGGCTTCACGAACTCCGTTAACCGAAGGGCCAGAAGCTTCATTAGGAAGCGTGTCGTCATTGCTGTCAACTGTGTAAACGTCACCACCATCAGGAATCCGAAGTTGGTTCTGTGCATCACCAGGCGTTTGACCAAGTTTGACACTGATTGTGTCTCCTGCTTGCGCACCACTAGCAACTGTCACTGGAACTCTTACTAAGACAGAACCACCTGCTGGGAGTTCTTTTGTGATCAGTTCACTACCAGTGATATCTGTCCAAATGGCACCGCCATCGTAGCTAAATTGCAGATTTCCACTCACTGTACCAGGACCAGTCACTGACGCCAAGTTGGGAATCCGGAATTTGCCTGGATTGTTACCAACGTTAGTGACAGTGTAGTTATAGTAGAGATCGTCACCAACTTTAACCTGACCACCAGGGTTGGTTTTATCTGAGATACCGGAATCGGAAACCGTGATACCAGCCACTTTTGCCACAGTAACAGTGACTGTATTGGAGGTGGCGTTGATGGTTGTGCCGGGATTGTTGGGGTCTTCGTAAGTACCTGTAGCTGTGTTATTAATTGACGTGCCTGCAGCTGTACCTTCAGCCAATACAGGGGCTACCAGTTGGAAAAAGCTACCCGCTAACAATGCTGTTGTGATCAACGTGTAGTAGTGTTTACAGCGTACATGCACATTTTTTTTAAAGATTTTCATGGGGTGAATATGTGTATTGAGCACAATTAATCTAGTCAATTTCCCTTAGAAAGGCTAAGTTGAGCTAGCCTAAGCAGTTCATGTCTTTGGACTTCTTAGGAGATGATTAAGACTATTTATCAATTGATATAAAGATTTAACTGAAGTATTGTTTACACCATTTTGCTTTTCATCTTTGAGGATGATTGATACCAATTACTATAACTATTACTACTTATGCAAGTGTTTCAGTAGGAATACCAAATCTTCTAACAATTTTTGGTTAATAAGCTGCTATTAGCTGCAGCAATACATCAAGGTAATGAAAAACTGCAGATATCACTGTTATTATGAAGAAAGATTAAGCTAAATTCAGAAAAGCCAAAGCCAAAATGAGCCAGACTGCAATAAACTTAACTGCGATCGCTATCTTTCTCATGACGCTATCAACTTTGTTGGGACCATTATTTCATTTGTCTCCCACACTACCTGCACTTGCCACATTTATGATTTTGGGTGTAGTGACTGTTGATGCTTACAGCTTTCAAGGTCAGGGAGGTAATCTGATTTTAGATTGGATAGCTGGTTTTTCCCGCGAACATCGAGAACGTGTCCTTCATCACGAAGCAGGACACTTCCTAGTTGCTTATCTATTAGAAGTTCCAGTATCTGGCTATACCTTGAGCGCTTGGGAAGCACTCAAACAAAAGCAATCAGGACAAGGTGGTGTTAACTTTAATGATGGCGAATTGACTTCTCAACTAGAACAAGGTAAAATAAGCGCTCAAATGCTGGATCGCTACTGTACTATTTGGATGGCGGGCATCGCCGCTGAAACCCTAGTGTATCAAAGTGCTGAGGGTGGAGTTGATGATCAAAGCAAACTTAGAGGAGTGTTGGCTAGTTTGGGTTTTTCTAAATCAGCCTGTGAACAGAAACAGCGCTTTTGCGCCCTTCAGGCAAAAACCCTACTGCAAGACAATTGGACTGCATACCAAGCCCTGGTAAATGTTATGCGACAACGCGCTTCAGTGGTTGAGTGTCAGCATGCTATCTCTTCTTATAAAGAAGAGACGGTTTGAAGATGTGGAGTACGGGACCAAGAGTTTTGCATACCAACAACACAATTACGCCCAGTTGCTTTAGCCTGCAACAGGCATTGATCAGCGCGATTAAGCAGGCTGATTCCTTTATTGTCATCTTCTAATTGTAAGCTAGCACTTCCCAAACTGATTGTGATGTTTACAGCTAGTTGACTATTAATTGTAAATGGTTGATCACTGACTATGCGATTGAGACGACGCGCTACGACGAGTGCTTCATTGTAATTGGTATGACTCAAAAGAATCACAAATTCTTCACCACCATAACGGAATGGAGTGTCTTGAAAGCGTAGGTTGTGGCGTATGCGGTTACTCAGTAATTGTAAAAGGCGATCTCCAACTAAGTGCCCGTAGGTATCATTAACTATCTTGAAGTGATCCACATCCAACATAATCAAACTTAAGGCAGTCCCATGAGTACGGGCTTTCTGAATTTGTTTAGGTAAGTCCAACTCTAAAGCACGACGATTATTCAGTTTTGTCAACGGATCAGCTAGGGCGATCGCTGATAATCGATCATTGGAGTGCATGAGATCGCGGTATTTCTGAACTTTACGCAAGCCCACTGTCAAGTGTGCTAGCAGTAAGTGATGCCATCCTTGTAGGGACTTTTCTTGCTGTGGAGATTTTGCCTGCAACGTCTCTACGCACAAAATATAAGCATCAGCGCCTTGCCGTAGTATGGTAGAAGTCATCTCAAACTCCCAACTGCAGTCATACTTACTTTTATTGGCAAGCTGGTGAGGACGATCTTCCAAAAGGATACAGTAAATCCAAGATAGCTTTATCTGTTCTTTCAGCCAAGAACACAATTGTATACTGCCGTCCAAACTTGCCTGCATCAGTATAATATCTGGTGGCATGATTTGGATGTGAGCTATTGCCTGATGTAAATCGGCAATCACTTCAACACTAAAAACGGTTGCGTTGTAGATCTGATCAGGAAGTGTGGCGAGAAAGTGATCACTTCCAAAGACCAGAATAGAAATACTCATTGCTTTGCTTTTTGCCCTATTTCAAATGTTAAGAACCTAATCCTGATAAAACTAACACACATACCCTAGTAATACTGAACTCGTCCGTATTTTTAAGGATGCTATTGTTGTCTGTTATATTTTATTGTCTTACTTCTGAGTCTATCAAAAATTTCCATTTTTCTTTCTTTTTGGATTTTTTTTACTCTTTTATCTAATATTTGCCCTCAAATTGTTTATTTTAAACAGTATAAATACTGAATAATATTAAAATATCAAAAAAGATTTCTGTGTTTTCCATGACTCATGTATCAAATACTTACTTAAATGAATTGAACGTTCATGATTTAATGACAAACCAAACTTATTTTGACCGTACAATCTTCAGGATGTATTATCACAATTTTCCTATACGTATCGTAATTTTATTTGATTTATGAAGATTTGGCATTTTGAGCAACCTAGTTTCTGTAAAAAAACTAGTTTCAATGTTTCATGAATCATTTAGGATTAATATATATTTAGATATGATGAATCTAATTAAGAATATCCACGCATATACGTGATATCATAACTGAGCCATTACGCATCAGCTATTCATCCGAAGTTCATGCGTGGGATTTCAATCCTATTTCTAGGTTCTTCTTTCTCCTCCAACCAACGCTTTATACCCTAGGTAATATAGTGAGTGCTGAATCATTGGAGGAAAAGTTTGTGGCAATTATCAGGAGATTTGTGACTCTGATTGAGGTGATGTCACTTGCAGATATTGCAGCTTATTTTTGGCGTTCAATAGTTATTGATAACCTTCAATGTGGTAACCGACAGCAACAATTGCCTGTTTGATTGATTCTTCAGAAGCTTTGGATTCTACACTCACAGTCTTACCCTTAACATCCACATCAACTTTAGCATCAGGTTCCATGACATGGATAGATTCAGAAATCTTGCCGGCACAATCCTCGCAAGCTATGTTTGGGACTTTTAATTTTAATGCCATACATTACCTCAGTATTTAAATTTAGAATTGCTTTCTCAGTTTTCATATTAATGAGCGCTGAGATGCATGATCATCTTACTAAGGTTAGGTAATCGTGCAAGTAAGTAATTGAATAAAAATAAATTTCAATGAGCCGCTAAAACACCAAAGGAATAGAAAACTTTGAAATTACTGCCTCTTACCAATTTACTTACTTGTGTCAGGATGGCTAGTTGTGTCCTGAAGCAAAATGTAAAATGGGATTAACAACCACTAAGGCAATTAAACTGAGTATGCAGTAAACAAAAGCCCTCATGGTGGTATATGTGCCAGTAGCAGAATTGTCCTTCTGTACGGCATACTCTTGAAAAGACCATACCCACGTTTATTTATTGACACTATTTTTGTAAACACCCATGTCTGTTTCTCCCCAGTACCTCAGCGGTAACGAAATTCGCTCCCGATTCCTCAACTTCTACGCTCAAAGAGAACACCAAATTCTCCCTAGTGCCTCTTTAGTGCCTGAAGACCCGACCGTACTGCTGACGATCGCGGGGATGATACCATTTAAGCCTATCTTCCTCGGACAGCGTACCCCAGAATTTAAGCGTGCTACCACTTCCCAAAAATGTATCCGTACAAATGATATTGAAAATGTCGGACGCACTAAACGGCATCATACGTTTTTTGAAATGCTGGGGAACTTCAGCTTTGGTGACTATTTCAAAGAACAAGCGATCAGTTGGGGTTGGGAAGTCGCAACCAAATTATTTGGTTTATCTCCAGAAAACCTTGTGGTCAGCGTCTTTCTCGAGGATGATGAGGCGTTTGCCATCTGGCGCGATCAAATCGGTGTTCCTGAAGCAAGAATTAAGCGAATGGGGGAAGATAATTTTTGGGTGTCTGGTCCTACTGGTCCTTGTGGTCCCTGCTCAGAAATTTACTACGATTTCCACCCAGAACTCGGTGACGATAACATCGATTTAGAAGACGATACCCGGTTCATCGAGTTCTACAACCTAGTATTCATGCAATACAACCGGGATGCAGATGGTAACTTAACACCATTGGCAAGCAAGAATATAGACACTGGAATGGGTCTGGAGAGGATAGCACAAATCCTCCAGAAAGTTCCCAACAACTATGAAACTGATTTAATTTTCCCCATCATCCAAAGAGCAGCGGAAATTGCAGGGGTTGACTATGCCACAAGTGGTGAGAAAACGAAAGTTTCTTTAAAAGTCATTGGTGATCATATTCGTGCTGTTGTCCACATGATAGCGGATGAAATCCGTGCATCGAATGTAGGACGTGGTTATGTGCTTCGACGGCTCATTCGGCGGGTTGTGCGTCATGGAAGATTGATTGGTATTTCTGAAGAATTTACCACCCGAGTTGCTGAGAGTGCGATCGCCCTTTCTGAAGGAGCTTACCCCAATGTGCGCCAACGGGAAACAGCAATTAAAGCCGAACTACAAAGGGAAGAAACTCGCTTCTTGAAAACTCTTGAACGCGGGGAGAAAATGCTTGAGGAAATCATTCACGACTTGAAGCAGCAAGGGAAGACTCAGATCAGTGGTGAAAGTGCTTTTACTCTCTACGACACTTACGGCTTTCCTCTAGAACTCACCCAAGAAATTGCTGAAGAGAATAACCTCACAGTCGATGAGGTGGGGTTTGACGTGGAAATGCGTCGTCAAGTAGAACGTGCACAACAAGCACACGAAACTATCGATTTAACTGTACAAGGTACTCTCGATAAGCTAGCTGAACATATTCATGGAACGGATTTCTTAGGGTATACCCAAGCTGTGGCAACTGCCAAAATTGAAGTGCTGCTTGTGGATGGAGTTGCGCAAGAGGAAGCAGAAACAGGAAGCGAAGTGCAAATTGTTCTTGACAAAACACCATTCTATGCTGAGTCGGGGGGACAAATTGGCGATCGCGGTTATCTATCCGGTGATGGTATTGTTGTCACAATTCACGATGTGAAAAAAGAATCTGATTTCTTTGTCCACTTTGGACGTATTGAACGCGGTATACTCCGAGTGGGCGATACCGTGATGGCACAAATTGATCAAGCTTGTCGTCGTCGTCTCCAGGCAAACCATACTGCAACTCACCTATTGCAGGCAGCTTTGAAAAGAATTGTTGATGATTCGATATCACAAGCCGGTTCTCTTGTAGCCTACGATAGATTGAGATTTGACTTCAACTGTCCACGTCCTTTGACATCAGAAGAATTACAAGCAGTTGAAGAACAAGTGAACATTTGGATTGCTGAAGCACATTCCGCCAAAGTGGAAGTCATGCCTCTAACAGAAGCAAAAGCTAAGGGTGCGATCGCCATGTTTGGGGAAAAGTACAGTGAACAAGTCCGTGTGATTGACTTCTCTGGTGTGTCAATGGAACTATGTGGTGGCACCCATGTCAATAACACTGCGGAAATAGGTGTATTTAAAATTGTCTCGGAAACTGGAATTGCATCGGGAATCCGGCGGATTGAAGCAGTTTCCGGTCCGGCTGTCTTGGATTATTTGAATGTTCGAGAAAAAGTAGTCAAGGAATTGAGCGATCGCTTTAAAGTGAAACCGGAAGAACTTCCTGATCGGATTACCACTTTGCAAACCGAACTCAAAGCCACTGAAAAAGAACTGGAAAGCTTCAAGGTACAGTTGGCGATCGCAAAATCAGATAGCTTGCTACAAATAGTTGAGTCTGTGGGAGATTACAAAGTTCTTGTTGCCCAAATGGAAGGAGTTGACCCAGAGTCATTAAAAACTGTAGCCGAACGCCTCCTACAAAAACTAGGAACCAATAGCGCTGTAGTACTTGGTTCTGTTCCCGAAGCAGAAAAAGTGAGCTTAATTGCAGCCTTTAGTCCGGAGGTCAACAAAAAAGGCTTGCAAGCCGGTAAATTTATAGGTGCCATTGCAAAAATTTGCGGTGGTGGTGGTGGTGGAAGACCAAACCTTGCCCAAGCAGGTGGACGTGATGCAAATAAATTGCCAGAAGCTTTAGAAAGTGCACGTCGGGAGTTGAGATCGGGTTTGAAATAGGGCATAGGGCATGGCATAGAGTATCTTTCCCCCTCTCTCCCTTGTCCATGCCAGTTGTTCTACTTGTCCCCCTATATCCCACTCCTAACTCCTAATACCATTTCACTAAATTTTTGATACCAATCCATCCCCTTGTCTTCCTTGTCTTCCTTGTCCTCCTTGTCCTCCTTGTCCTCCTTGTCCTCCTTGTCCTCCTTGTCCTCCTTGTCCTCCTTGTCCTCCTTGTCCTCCTTGTCC
>Ga0070738_10004788_pt1 | contig 15760 bp, 11 predicted proteins | sample Coa_R2_2_FD_66446 | JGI IMG/M metagenome (GOLD analysis project Ga0070738, IMG submission 66446) | Surface soil microbial communities from Centralia Pennsylvania, which are recovering from an underground coalmine fire - Coalmine... | ecosystem: Environmental > Terrestrial > Soil > Unclassified ...
AACCGTTACCGTTCCCGGCGAGACCGCGCATCACGTATCGTTGAAAAAAGAGCTGGAATCCTATTTCAGCAAAACGCTCCGTGTCTTCAAGACAAAGACAATCCGCTTCGGTACGACATTTGAAGAACGCGTCTGGGAGCAACTCGACCGGATTCCCTACGGAACAACCATCTCCTATGAAGAATTAGCCCAGCGCGTCGGCAGGCCCGGCGCTGTTCGCGCGGTGGGCCGCGCGAACGGCATGAACAAGCTGGGAATCGTCGTCCCCTGTCACCGCGTTATTCGCAAAAATGGCGATCTTGCGGGTTACGGTGGCGGTATCTGGAGAAAGCGTCTGCTACTTGACCTGGAACGAGGGTCTGGGGGACACGAGAATTTAACTTAGCGAACCTCTCCCGCCTTATTCAGAAAGCAGAGCGCGGAAAGAGGTCATAATCGCGCGAGGGAAGAAACCCGTAGCAAAAATCGTGCCGATCAAAAAAGCAAAACGTTGGAATTTTCAAAGGCATGTTCACGGTTGGCCCGGAATTCTTCAAACCGCTTCCAGAAGATGAGCTGCGTCTTTGGAACGGAGAGGGCGATTGAAACTTCTGCTTGATACGCATGCGCTTCTCTGGACAATAACCGGCGATCTCAGACTCTCCAGGAAAGCAGCTGTAGCTCTACATCAGCCTGAAGCAGAAATATTCGTCTCTGCAGCGTACATTTGGGAAATCACGACAAAATTTCGCTTGGGGAAACTACCTGAAGCCGGTGTCTTGGTTTACGACTTTGACAGCCTGCGCAGGCTCGGTTTCCTCGATCTTCCCATCACCATCGAGCACGCCCAGCGCGCAGGCCTGTTGCCCGGCAACCATAAAGATCCTTTCGACCGCCTGCTTATTGCACAGGCCCAAGCCGAAAACATCGTCTTTATCAGCAATGAGCAGTTATTCGATGACTATGGCATTCGCCGTTGTGGCAAGGCGAGAAACATCCGTCGAGATCATCAAATAGTCCTACAATCAACGTATGCCTGCCGCAAAGACCATCCACACCGTCTGCTCGCATGATTGTCCTGATTCCTGCGGAGTTCTCGTTACCGTGGACGAGACCGGACGAGCAACGCGTATCCAGGGTGACCCGAACCATCCGGTCACACGTGGATTTCTCTGCGGCAAAGTAGCCAAATATCTTGACCGCGTTTATTCTCCGGATCGCCTGCTTTATCCCATGCGGCGGCGGCCCGGAGTAGCCAAAGGCTCGCTCCCGCAGGGAAAAGAACCAGAGGCATTTGAGCGCATTTCGTGGGAGGAAGCGCTCGATACTATCGCTGAGAGGCTGCAACAGGTAAGCGACGAGCATGGCCCGGAGTCGATCCTGCCTTACTCTTATGCCGGAACCATCGGGGTACTCGGCTACGGCTCCATGGACCGTCGATTCTTTTATCGTCTTGGAGCCTCGCAGCTTGACCGGACCATTTGCTCAACTGCCGGCGGCGATGCGCTGGTCTCGGTATATGGCCGCAAGCTCGGCACTGATACAGAACATTTCCGCCACGCGCGCTACATCATCGCCTGGGGAGCGAACATCCACGGCAACAACATTCATCTATGGCCATTCATCGAAGAGGCCCGACGCAACGGGGCAAAGCTGGTTGTCATTGACCCTTATCAGACGCGCACGGCAAAGGCTTCTGACTGGCACATCGCCATCAACCCCGGGACCGATGTAGCGCTCGCACTCGGCATGATGCACATTATCCTGCGCGATGGACTTGAAGATGCAGATTACATTGCCGCGAACACGCATGGCTTTGCTGAACTGAAAGCGCGCGCAGCCGAATACACACCCGAGCGTGTTTCGGGCTGGACAGGCATTCCCGCCGCCGATATCGAGCGTCTGGCACGCGAATACGCGACTACAATGCCGGCTGTGATTCGAATGAATTACGGCATCCAGCGTAACCAGAGCGGAGGTCAGGCTGCGCGTGCTGTGGCTATGCTTCCTGCGCTTATCGGCGCATGGAAATATCGCGGCGGAGGGCTGCAACTTTCGACCAGCGGCGCATTTTCATGGGACAAGGCCACAATCGAACGTCCTGACCTGATGTTTGCCAGTCCGCTCAAGCGTCACGCGCGCATCGTGAATATGACAGAACTGGGGCACGCCCTGACAGAGCTCGACAAGCCCCCGGTAAAGGCGCTGTTTGTCTATAACTCGAATCCCGCAGCAATTGCGCCGGATCAGGCGCAGGTGCTGCGCGGCATGGTGCGCCCGGATTTGTTCACGGTGGTTCATGAGCAGTTTTTTACCGATACGGCCGATTACGCTGATATCGTGCTCCCCGCAACAACATTCCTTGAACACAAGGATGTGCAGGGAGCCTATGGCCACTACTATGTACAGATTTCCAATCAGGCGATCAAGCCGCTCGGAGAGGCGCGGTCGAATGTCTGGCTCTTCAGCCGGCTTGCACAACGCATGGGCTTCAGCGAGCCCTGCTTCCGTGACACGCCTGAAGACCTGATTGCCCAGGCCCTAAGCAAGCCGGACAAATGGATGGCAGGGGTTTCTGAAGAGACGCTGAATGCTGCCGGAGGCCATCAACACCTGCAATTCGCTGAGCAATTCCTGCCTTTTGCTTCAGGCCCATTCAATACGCCCAGCGGCAAGATTGAATTTTATGCGGAAGCGCTGGCTGCCAAAGGTGTCGATCCCCTGCCGGGCTTTGTGCCTCCAGCCGAGTCACGGCACGGCGGATCATCGAAGTATCCGCTCGAATTCCTGCCGCGCAAAGCTGATAACTACATGAATTCGACATTCGCCAATTTGTCCGGCCACCAGCGGATGGAATCAGGACACATGGATCACCTGGAAATGCATGCCGATGACGCTGCTCTGCGCGGCATCGTCGACAGCGATACCGTTGAAATTTTTAACGACCGCGGTACTCTGCGCATGAAGGTTCACGTCAACGGCAGCGTCCCTCGCGGCGTTGTTGCCGGCCGCCTCAACTGGAACAAACTCTCAGCCGGCGGCCATAACGTCAATCTGCTTACTTCACAGCGGTTGACGGATTTCGGCGGCGGACCTACGTTCTATTCCACATTGGTAGAAGTGCGGAAGATCTGAGGCAATGCGAGTAAGTTCAGGAGCGTATTCGGGTTTGATGTTGACTCCGTCTCTGTAATAAAACGCTGCTGATTTGAAATTCTGATGTGTTCTTTTGCTTGAAATACTAATTATCCAAGCGCTGGACGTAATCTCCCTTTCGATTGTGCCAGCTTGGCTTCCGCTTCGCTGCGCGAAAGACCCAACCTCTGCATCACAATAGCTGTCTTCACGGAGCCGGCTTCGTCGAGCAGCGTGGAAGCTTTCTCCTGAGGCAAATCCGTAAGCGCGGAGATGATTCTCGCAGCGCGGTCGCGCAGCTTTACATTGGTCGGCTGAACATTGACCATCAGGTTGCCATATACATAGCCGAGGCGCACCAACGATCCCGTTGACAGCATGTTTAGCACGAGCTTTGTTGCTGTACCTGCTTTCATGCGCGTCGATCCGGTAACCACTTCTGGTCCAACGACTGGGGTGATGGCGATTTCTGCGCGCTGCGCAAGTTGCGAGTTGGGAACACAGCTTAGTCCAATGGTTGCGGCTCCAAGCATACGCGCATAATCAATGGCTCCGAGCACATAGGGTGTGCGTCCGCTCGCAGCAATGCCAACCAATGCATCCTTTTCGCTGAAACTATGGACCTGCAGGTCGCGCTTGCCTTGCGAAGCATCGTCTTCCGCCCGCTCAACCGATCTACGTAGAGCGACATCGCCGCCTGCAATTAGTCCCTGCACTAACTCCGGCGGAGTGTTATAGGTCGGCGGACACTCGGATGCATCGAGAACGCCGAGGCGGCCCGATGTCCCCGCACCGATATAGAAGAGTCGTCCACCGTTATCGATACTCTCAACGATGGCGTCCACCGCCTTTGCAATGTTAGGCAGTTCCTGTTCGACTGCGGTGAATACGTCGCGGTCGGCGTTGTGCATCGTTGTCAGCAGGTCGAGAGTCGAAAGCTGATCAAGATTTTCGGTTGCCGGATTGCGCGCTTCCGTCAGAAGCTGGTCGAGCTTTTCCATATCAACAGATTACTTCGTGACGGCTGCGTTCAAAATTGGCTGGTCGAGTCCCTGCAGGCTGCGGCCCGGTGCGCCATCAAGGTCGAAGACAACAACTTCATTTTCGCCCTGCTTAAGCCAGGGACCGGGAACATAGAGCGTCTTTTGGGGGCCAATGTTCCAGACGCGTCCAAGAGCATGGCCATTGAGCCAGACTTCTCCTTTGGTGAAAGCGCTGGTGTCGAGAAAGGTATCGGCTGGTTTTTTGATGTTGAATGTTGCGCGATAAAAGCATGCTCCACTGCACGGCGTATTGCTATAGGTGAGTTTGTCAGTGTCCTGCATCGGCAATGGATAGATGTTCCAGCCGGTAATGGGTTTTCCTGCCAGCGTGACCTGTTTCGTGATGCCTTTACGCTCGCCGCGTATCACTTTGGTAAAGTTCACCCGACCAGTGTTTTCGACGAGGATGTCGAGACGGGCATTCTTTGCGGTGACGTTGAGCGGCAATGAGTTCTGATTGAGGCGGCGGTCGAGAGTGCCCACCAGATTGCCGTCAACGTAGACTTTGGCATAGTCGTGCAGCTGGTCGAGCACGAGATCGCCGCTGGCGGGACCGTTTAACGTTGTCCGATAGAGAATATAGCCGTACGCCTGATCGATGTCTTCCATCGAGAGCAGCTGTTCGCTGTGTGCGGGTTTCGGCAGGCTGTTCCACAGCGATGCCGATTGCGTAATTGTGAACGATGGAATAGTGATGGGTTCAGAGACTTCAGGAACAGGTAACGGCGTTTTGCCTGTGACTTTTGCGATTGTGTCGCGGAAGAGGAAGTACTTGGGCGTCGGGCGGCCGCTCTCATCAAGCGGAGAATCATAATCGTAGCTGGTCACATCAGGCTCGTAGTTCTTGCCGTTTGAATTGGCGCCGTTCATCCAGCCAAAGCTGGTGCCCCCATGAAACATATAAAGACTGATGGAGTATCCCTGGCGCAGCGTCCAGTCAAGATCAGCCGCCTGCTGCTTCGCATCGGTGGATGCGTGTGGCGCTCCCCAGTGATCGAACCAGCCGTCCCAGTATTCGCTGTTCATAAAAGGGCCGCCGGGACGAAGCTTCTTGAGAGTCTCGAAGCCTTTTTGCGATTCACTGGGACCGAAGTTGATAGCCGCTGGCAGCTCAGGCAATGATCCATTCGGCACTTGCTCCGGACCGTCTGCGGTGTAGAGCTGTGATTTGGTAAATCCGGCATCTACCAGCATATGGTGAATCTGCTCCATATAGGCGTGGTCCTTATCGAAGGAGCCGTACTCGTTTTCCACCTGCACCAGAATGATCGGGCCACCATTGCCTATCTGCAGCGGCGCCACTTCTTGTCCGAGGCGCATCATCCAGCGACGCGCAGGCTCGATGAATTTCGGATCGCTGGAGCGCACGACTGTGCTGTGGTCCTTAAGCAGCCATGCGGGAAAGCCGCCGAACTCCCACTCAGCGCAGGCGTAAGGGCCAGGGCGCAGGATGACATATAAACCTTCCTGTTGAGCTTCACGGATAAACTCGGCGACATCGTTATTACCGGAGAAGTCGTACTCACCGGGACGAGGCTCGTGCTCATTCCAGAAAACATAAGTAGTGATGGTGTTCAGTCCCATGGCCTTTGCCATGCGCATCCGGTCACGCCAGTAGGCGCGCGGAATACGGGCATAGTGCATCTCTCCGGAAATGACCTGAAAGGGTTTGCCGTCGAGAGTGAAGTGCCCATTTTCTGCTTTGAATGTGTGCGCTTCAGCGGCGAATGATTTATGGCTTAGGAAGCTCAATAAAATAAAAAGCAGCAAGGCACGTTTCATCGAGATGTAATTCTCCTGATGGTTGCGAAAAGCCAGTGTACAGGGCTGCATCCATGCATGTGAATTCATGTAATGCGCCATACAATCAATGCTGAAGAGACGGGAGCATCTCTCCATGCCGAAATCTACCCGCTGCGTTTGTATTCATGGCCACTTTTATCAGCCGCCGCGCGAAAACCCCTGGCTGGAACAGGTGGAGACGCAGGACTCTGCCGCACCTTTCCACGACTGGAATGAGCGCATCACTTCAGAGTGCTATGCGGTGAACGGCGCTTCGCGCATTGTGAACAAGCAGAATGAGATCATCCGCATTCTGAACAACTATGCGCATATCAGCTTCAATTTTGGTCCTACGCTGCTCTCGTGGCTGGAAGAAAATGCCCCCCGCACGTATCGCATGGTCCTCGAAGGCGATCGCGCAAGCAGGAAGCGCTTTTCCGGGCATGGATCGGCTATTGCTCAGGTCTATAACCACATCATTATGCCGCTGGCGAATACCCGGGACCGCATCACGCAGATTCGCTGGGGCATTGCTGATTTTGAGAAGCGTTTCGGGCGAAGGCCGGAGGGCATGTGGCTGGCGGAGACGGCTGTGGATTCAGAAACCCTGGAACTGCTTGCCGATCACGGTATCCGCTTCACAATTCTCGCTCCGGGACAGTGCGCCTGCGTGCGTCCGCTCAACAAAAACAAACCTGAAAGCGAAGCCGCATGGGTTCAGACTAATGCGGAGACGCTCGATACTCGCCATCCTTATGTCGTGCAGTTGCAGACAGGACGCGAGATTGCGGTTTTTTTCTATGACGGAGCGCGCTCGCGTGCAGTCGCTTTTGAAGGCATCCTGAACAGCGGCGACAACTTTGCTGCGCGACTCATGGGTGGCTTTTCGGCGGATGACACACCACAGATCGTAAATATAGCGACGGATGGTGAGAGCTACGGCCATCATCATAAGCATGGCGAAATGGCGCTCTCGTATGCGCTGAAGCTAATTGAGAAATCTGCCGATGTGCGGTTAACAAACTATGGAGAATTCTTAGAAAAATTCCCCCCGCAATATGAAGCCCGGATTGTCGAAAACACGTCGTGGAGTTGCGCGCATGGTATCGAGCGCTGGCGGTCTAACTGCGGCTGCAATATTGGATCACGTCCAGGCTGGAACCAGGAGTGGCGCAGGCCATTGCGAGAGGCTCTCGACTGGCTCCGGGATGCGGTCATTCCTCTGGCTGAAAAAGCTGCGGCATCGCTGTTTGACGATGTGTGGAAAGCGCGCGATGCTTACATTGCCGTTATCCTCGACCGCAGCAACACAACGACGGCAAAATTTCTTGCATCTCAGGCCAGCCATGAATTAAGCGCAGAAGAGCGAATCACAGCGCTGAAGCTGATGGAAATGCAGCGTCACGCCATGTTGATGTTTACAAGCTGCGGATGGTTCTTTGACGATATCTCCGGCATTGAGACAGTGCAGATCATTGCTTATGCAGGCCGCGTGTTACAGCTTGCCGCCGAAGTATTTGGTGAAGAAGGCACAAAACTCGAAAGCCATTTTTTAGATCTGCTGCGCAAAGCAAAGAGTAATGTGCCGGAGCACGAGAATGGCGCGGCTATTTACCAGCATCAGATCAAAACAATGGAAGTAGGGCTCGAGCAGGTGGCGGCGCATTACGCCATCAGTTCGATCTTTACCAGCTATCCCGATGAGGCCGAGCTTTTTTGTTATTCGATTCGCAGGCTTACTTACGAAGTGGTTACTTCCGGACGGGGAAGGCTGCTCTTCGGCCAGGCGCGCATCGCTTCGCAGATTACCCAGGAGCCGGAGACCGTCATCTTTGCCGTCGTGCACTTCGGCGACCAGAACATTACAGCCGTGGTGAAGCGCTACGATCCTTCGCTGGTAGAGGAGTACGCGGAATTTGTACAGAAGGCGCGCTCAGCTGTGATCGGCGCCGACTTTCCTGCGCTCATCCGGTTATTCGATCAGATCTTCCGCGGCAGGATCTACAACGTCCTGTCGCTCTTTCGAGATGAGCAGCGGCGCATCCTGAAGCTGATTCTGAATTCAACCATCGCCGAAGTAGAGTCCAGCCTGATCGCTATTTATGAGGACCATGCGTCATTGCTTCAGTTTCTGGCTCAGACAGGGGCGCCCACGCCGCCTTCTCTGAATCTGGCTGCGACATTCGCAGTAAATGCGGGACTGAAACGAGCATTGGAAAGCGATCCCATTGATGCTCTGCAGGTACGCGCTTATCGCGGCCTGGCCGCGGCGGATAAGATTCAGGTTGATAGAAGCACTCTCAGCTACATCGCCGATCAGACAATGAAGCGCGCCATGGTGCGCCTGCAAGCTGACTTCAAAAACATGGCGCATCTGGAAAATGCGTTGCTGACCGCCAGAACGCTGAACGAGCTGCCCTTTGAATTGAATATCTGGCAGGCACAGAACATCTGGTATGAAACACTCAAACTTTCTTATAAGCAGGAGCTGCCTGAAGGCTGGGCAGAAAAGTTTCGCGAACTCGGCAGGCAGATGAAGATCAGAGTGGATGAGCTGGTCGTGGAAGAAGACGAAGACCAACAGGAGACAGCAGCCGCTGTAGCTGCCGGCTGATTCAGCGGCTACGGATGAGTACGACGGTTGCGTCATCCGGGTGATCGTGCCCCTGACCGAACTGCCGCACTTCTTCAATCAGCCCATTCACGCACGCATCCGATTGCTGGAAATGCTCCAGCAGGCGGGACGCGCCATATTCCTCATTCTCACGATTCATGGCTTCAGTGATCCCGTCGGTATAGAGCAGCAGGTGAGTGCCGGGCTGCAGCCGAATCATGTGCTCAGGATAGGTGGATGGGGCAAGACCCAGCGGCAATCCCGGTTCAATGTCGACGAATGTATTGTGACTATTGATCAGCAGTGGCCGTAAATGCCCGGCGCTCGCGACAGTAACTTCACGTGAATTGGCGTCTAGCACTGCATAGATCATGGTCACAAATTTGCCGTTCGGAAAATCTTCAAGCAGTGTTTGATTCAGGCGCGCAAGCGTCTCTCCTGGAGAAGCATGCAGTTTCGCCAGTGATCGCAAAATGGCGCGCGTAGCCGACATAAGCAGCGCAGCGGGCATGCCTTTGCCGGAAACATCAGCCAGAACGATACCATAGCGGTTATCGCCGAGATCTATAAAGTCGAACCAGTCTCCGGCAACCGATCCGGCAGGGTGCCATGCTGTTTCAAACGCAAAGCCGGGAACCAGCGGCGTTGCCTTAAGAAAGATCGCCTGCTGCATCGCCCGCGCTTCATCGGCTTCCTGCTGCATGCGCTCGCGCTCGATGCGCTCAAGCTGAAACAGCCGTGCATTTTCAATGGCGACAGCAATATGTCCGGCGAGCGCTTCAAGCACGAGCAAATGGTTTTCTGAAAAAGCATTCAGCTCAGGGTGGTCAACAGCGAAAACTCCGATGACCTGTCCACCGATCTTTAATGGAATACTGACTTCCGACAGAGTTCCAGGCTCGCAGGCAATGTAGTACGGATCGAGACGTACGTCCGGAGCATAGTGCATCTGCCCGGTTGCCGACACATGACCAACAATGCCTTCCCTGCCAATCTTGAGCCGCGATCCTTTTTTATGCAGACTGCATCCGCGCACGCCCTGCAATACCATCTCGTCGCTTTCGGAATGACGCAGCCAGATCGCAACTTCGACATTGCCAAGAGAGGCAGCCAGGTCATTTACCACACGATCAAGTATCTGCTCAAGATCGAGTGTAGACGTGATGAGCTGGGCGGCGCGTTGCATCTTCATCAGAACCTGGACGAATTCACAGGCGGAAGACGCGGGAGAGATCATAATTCCCTGATCTTCGACAGGAAGTGGAAGAGTTTCCATACGATTCTCCTGGCCGCGGGAGAGGTTTATTGCGGGCATGCGGTCGAAAGCTTGTCGATTGGATGCACCGCATTCAGCCACGATGCAGTCTATTTTATATAGCAAAATGAATCAGTTAGCTGCGCCAGCGCAGCGTAATCGGTCCGGACATCGGATGGCGCATCGGCTGACCTGTCGATGCAGCTTCCAGCCGTGCCTGCTTGAGCGCGAAATACCATTTTGCGGGACGGTCCGCATCGTCGATCAGCATCAAAGTCGGGTCATACTTCAGACCGTCCGCCTGTTGAATCATCGTGACCTGGTCTTGCTCGACAAAACGCTTTCCAAAAAACGTAGCAATAGATGTTACAAATGGAACGCGATAGAACACATTCCAGGCTGCATATACATCGATGCGGCAGGCATTTGCAACCGTAGGAGTTACAGTTGTAATGCTGGAGAACCACTTGTCTCCGGCCCGGATGGTTTCATAGCGACGGTTGGGCAGAACAAAATCTATGGTCGTGGTTATCGGCTCGCCATATACTCCGAGCAGTTTATAAGGGGCGCTGTTGGCCGAAGGTGTGTGCGAAGCCATACGGAAGCCCTGCTCAATCGGCTCGAAGCGTTTCTCTTTTTCGTGGATGCTGGCCTGCTTGCGCCACCACCAGGATTGATGCACGAAAGGTCCATGCGCAGGGTCCATCAATCCGATGATGCCGTGATCGACGTTGCACGGAAGATCAGCTGTAAGATGCTGACTGCGGAAGCGCGGGCCAAACTTTGAAGCTTCAGGCACAGGTGGCAGTGTTGCCTCTTCAGTTCGTACACGGCCTGAGCCCGGCTCCGGCACATAGACCCAGGCGTAGCCATCGCGCTCCTCGCAGGGGAATGCGGTTCCGTAGATGCGTGTTGGATCGAGCGTGTCGCGGCTGGTCAGCGACGGAATCTCCACGCATTGTCCGCTGCACGGCTCAAAGCTCCATCCGTGATACTTGCAGGTCAGCTTCCGCCCATCGAACCATCCATAAGACAGCGGAATGCCGCGGTGCGGGCAGCTGTCTCGCATGGCAAAGAGCCGTCCATCCGCACGCCGCCCCAGCACCAGCGGAATCCCCAGCAGCATGGCCGTAGCCAGCTTCTTGCCTTGCAGAGACCCGCTGCGCATCGCCGGATACCAGTCGTTATAGATAAATGTCGTTCCCGGGCCTTGCGGAGTCGGTGTGGTAGTGAGCTTTGTGGCCATCGCTTTTACTATATGTACAGCACTCTAAAGCTGCACGATATTTAAGTCTGGCACCAGCATGAATGACGGGTATTCGTAGTGGCAACGCTACAGCCAAGATCGAGCCCAGTAGCTCCGGCAACAGCGCAATGGACTCCGCAATGGAACGGCGGGACGGACTGGGAGAGCGCAACACCGCCACAGTCAGCGGGCCATTTTCGATGACGACTTCAGCGCCTGCGAACATGAGCCATCAGTAAGTCGCGTGCTGCATCGGCTTCCGAAATGTGAAATCGTTGCCATATCAAAAATCATACGCGAAAGCTTCACAGCGCCATGACCAGCAGCTTGCGATCCGTCATCTCTTCCATGGCGTAGCGAATTCCTTCGCGCCCAAGCCCTGAGTCCTTGACGCCGCCATACGGCATGGGATCGAGCCGCCAGGTTGGCGTGTCACCTACGATGAGGCCTCCGACATCCAGGGCATCGTAGGCATGGAAGATGCGTCCCGCATCGCGCGTAAACAGTCCCGCCTGTAGGCCGTAACGTGAGCGATTGACTTCGCCGAGCACGGCTTCAAAATCGTCATACGGCTCAATGGTAATCACCGGCGCGAAGACCTCTTCATCCAGCACTTTCATCGGGCTGCGCGTACCGGTCAGCAACGTCGGCTCGACCATACAGCCTTCGCGCGAGCCGCCGGTGAGAACCGTTGCTCCGGCCGCACGGGCTTCATCGATCCAGGTTTCAATCCGCTCCGCATCGGAGAGTCGGATCACTGGCCCGACATCCGTTGCCTCGTTCGCCGGATCGCCAGCAACCAGCGTTCCTGCGGCTTCCATTGCATGTTTTAGAAACTCATTGAAGACCGAACGCTCCACATACACCCGCTGCACCGAGATACAGCTTTGTCCCGCATAGCTGGTTCCGGCGGCAACGATCTTCTGTGCCGATGCAGCCAGGTCCGGCCAGTCGCTGTGGACGATGACCGCAGCATTGCCGCCTAACTCGAGCAGAACCCGCTTCTTCGCCGCCTTCTGCTTCAATGCCCAGCCAACCTTTGCGCTTCCGGTAAAGCTCAGAACCTTCAGCCGTTCTTCATGCTCGACAAGAAACTCCGCGTCTTCATTGGCCAGCGGCATCACGGCAATGGCGTCTGAAGGCCATCCAGCTTCAAGGAGAAAGTCTCCGAGCTTCAACGAGCAAAAAGGTGTCTGCGGCGCGGGCTTGAGCAGCACCGGAGATCCCAAAGCGAGCGCTGGCGCCAGCTTGTGCGCCACCAGATTCAGCGGAAAGTTAAATGGCGTGATGGCGAAGACTGGGCCTGCGGAAAAGCGCCGCACCATGCCCCATCGGCCTTCATTGCCTTTGAGCAGATCGAGCGACAGCACTTCACCGCCTTCACGCACTGCTTCTTCTGCCGCAGTCGTGAAGGTCAGGATGGCACGCTCGACTTCCACCCGCGCAGCCTTGAGCGGCTTCCCTGCTTCGGCAACAATCAGCTGCGCCAGATCGTGTTTTTGTGCGGCGATTTTTTCCGCGATACTCTGCAGAATCTGCTTGCGCTCATAACCGGCCAGCTTGCGGGTTTTGGCAAATGACTCGGTCAGAAGCCTTACAGCCTCGGCAGCATGGCTGCGCGAGGCTTGTTTCACGGTCCCTGTCAAGCTCTGATTCCAGGGCGAGCGAATTTCTATCTCTTCGCCGTCGAAAATCTCCCGTCCACCAAGCAGAAAACCTCGATTCATCTCTTTCTTCGCCATTTATTCCCTACACGCGCAGTTTTCCGCTACACTGGTCTGCGTGACCGACGGACGCCGCCCTGTACGATACGATGCCGCACTAGCCATCCGCGAACTCACCGCAGCCGATCCGAAACTCGGCGAACTGATCCGGCGCGCCGGCCCTTTCACGCTAAAGCTCAAGAGCCAGCATTCACCCTTCGAGGCGCTGCTTGAATCGATCATCTACCAGCAGCTCCATGGAAAAGCCGCAGCAGCAATTCTAAAGCGCCTGCTGACGCTTTTTGGCGAAATCCACCCCAGCCCCAGGCATCTGCTGGAAGCCAGCGATGACATGTTGCGCTCAGCAGGTCTCTCTGCCGGCAAGAGCAAAGCCTTGCGCGATCTTGCCGCAAAAACCATTGACGGGACCGTGCCGACGCTGACGGCTATCCGCCGCATGCCGGATGCGGAGATTCTCGATCGGCTCACGCAGGTGCGCGGCATTGGTCCGTGGACGGTCGAGATGCTGCTGATCTTCCGCCTCGGCCGTCCGGATGTATTCCCGCTGACAGACTACGGTGTGCGCAAGGGCTTTTCGCTGACCTTCAAGAAGTTGCCGAAGAACAAGCCCTTTGACGCCAGCATGCTGGCCAAACCTGCAGAAATGCTGCGGCGCAGCGAGAAATGGAAGCCGTGGCGTTCCGTAGCCAGCTGGTATCTTTGGCGGGCCTGCGATCTGAATGGAAAGCCGTCTCCGCCCCCGGATTGATTCTTTCTACCCCCTCCCCCCTACTTTGTACAGAGATCTTTTATTTTCAATGAGTTAGAAGCGTTTGTCTGTACGGAGATTCTTTATTATCAATTACTTAGCTATATGGCTCTGTGCAAATCTTTGAAATCAGTCGCTTACATGCGTTTTCTGTTGAAATAAGAAAGGCCGCCATAATTCTGGCGGCCTTCATTTGTTCGTACTGAGTATAACACGACAGGCAAATATTTCCTGCGACGAGAACCGGTATACACGCGCACCATCCAGAGCATTTTCTCCGTATGTCCGTATGTGTAGAATGCCCCCACCAGCGTGTTTGAGATTCTTCCTCCCCTTCGCGTAGCCCGGGTCGTCAGAATGACGGCGGTTAAGCCTACGCGAAAGATGCCGATTGCCTGATCTCAGCTTGTGCTTGCGGGCTGTGAATTATTTCGGCTGTTTGGCGATGATCATTCCGGCGATTTTCTGATAGGTCGCCTGGGGGATGATCTTCTTCTGGACAAGTTCGTTTTTTCTCGCATAGGGGCGGCCGGCGACGATTTTCTGCGCGTACGCATCGCCAATGCCGGGCAATGCCTTGAGTTGATCAACGGTCGCGGTGTTGATATCAAGGAGGTTAGAAGCAGACGTGGTGGTCTTTGCTGTTGAGGGGGCTGCGGGCTTGGTTTGCGCCAAGGCGTGGGTATTGGCCAGCAGAGCAAGGGCCAGAGCCAGAATGGTCAGCAATGAGAATTTGCGCTTCATTTTTGATGCTCCTTCCGGGGTTGAGTCTGCGCTACGGGCGTCCATGCTCGTTGGTTTCTGCACTTCTTGTCAAGAAAATGCGCCCTTTTTCACGATTTATAGCGCCGAAAAGCGCTGATTTTGTGCCTGGAGCGCGGCTTTATGTGCGCTTTTCGCGCGCTGCTTGCTATTCTCTCGGTAATGGGAATGCGCCGTTTCTTTTTCCTGGGTTTCGCCGCTCTGCTTGCACTGCCGGCTTTTGCCCGTCACCAGGACACGGGTTTCCTCAACCGCAAGCTCACTGTGAAAGGAACGCTGCATAAATATCAGGTTTATCTGCCGGAAAACTGGAATGACCATCAGCGCTGGCCGGTGATTCTCTTCCTGCATGGCTCGGGCGAGCGGGGCATGGACGGCATGGACCAGACGCAGATCGGGCTGCCGTCGGCCATTCGGTCGCACCCTGACCGCTGGCCCTTCGTTGTTGTCATGCCGCAGGTGCCGTTCCAGCATCATCACTGGACCGATCCGGAGATGATGCAGATGGCCATGGATGCTCTTAACAACAGCATGAAGGAGTTTCACGGGGACCCGAATCGTGTTTATCTCACGGGATTGTCGATGGGCGGATACGGCGTGTGGGAGATTGCCCGCCGATGGCCGCATACCTTTGCCGCGATTGCGCCGGTCTGCGGAGGCATTTTCTGGTCGTATGAGCCGGACCGGTGGCACGACAATGACCTGCCGATAGAGTATGCGCGGGCCATCGGTCGCACGCCGGTCTGGATCTTTCACGGCGCTCAGGACCCGGTGGTGATTCCGAAGCAGGCAGAGCTTATGTATGAAGCGTTCCGGACGAGCAATGGCAACGTGCGTTTCTGGGAGTATTCCGGCGTCCACCACAATGTGTGGGACAAGGCGTATGCCAACCCGGAGCTGCCAAAGTGGTTCCTCTCCCATACCCTGAGCCAAATCGCTACGCTTCAGCCCGCCGCCGAGCGCATTTCAGTGCCGGTGCATCCGGTGCCGGCGAAGGTGAATCCTGCGATTTATGACGCTTACGTCGGCCAGTATGAGGACCAGGGCATCATTCAGACGACCATCTATCGTCGCGGCGACTCTCTTTATGCCAGAAGCCGTGTAGGCGAAAGCAATGAGCTTTTGCCTGAGAATCCGACGACTTTTTTCTATGTTTCCGGCAGCCCGACGCGGCTCATTTTTCAGAAGGATGCTTCCGGACAGGTCCGCGGACTGATCTACCACGATGACCGGCACGAGGAGTTCTGGACCGTAGTTCCGCGACCGCAGAACGAGGGAGCACGGCGATAAGCGCTGTGGATGTTTCGGATAATCCTGCTTCGGTGGATTTCCGGATAAGCCGAAGCACGCGCGGTTGCTGACTCGGAACCTGCTTTCCACTTGCTCTGAAACATTTCCACACAGGCTTTTCCAAGTGCGTTGTGGGGAATGCGGAGAACGCGGCGCATATTGACCATCGTTTGTCCTGCGTT
>Ga0070738_10004793_pt1 | contig 15746 bp, 16 predicted proteins | sample Coa_R2_2_FD_66446 | JGI IMG/M metagenome (GOLD analysis project Ga0070738, IMG submission 66446) | Surface soil microbial communities from Centralia Pennsylvania, which are recovering from an underground coalmine fire - Coalmine... | ecosystem: Environmental > Terrestrial > Soil > Unclassified ...
TGCAGAAGGGCATGGAGGCAAACCGCGGCTCGAACTCGCGGGTCGCCGTGAAGCGCGCGGCGTCGGGGCCGACCGCCTCGAACGTGACACGGTGGTGGATCTCGCGATAATTGAGGCAGTCGCCCTCCGCGATCGCGAAGGCCGAACGGCCGCCGTCTCCAGCGTCTTCTGCGGCCAACCGAGCGTTCGCGCCGGTCGGGCTCGCTGAAGCGTCGCGGTCGGCCGCGCGCGAGCGTGCCTCCGCTGCGTCACGGAGCGCGACCGAGGCCTGCGTCGAGCTCGGGCGCGCGTCTCCGTCGCCTCCATGCAGCACACCCGCACAGGCGGCGATCGACGGCGCGGCGCTCACGGCGAGGGCGAGGGATCGTCGGATTCGACCTGGCATTCCCGTCAGGATACGTCGTGCGAGCATCCGCTCGACAAGAGGAGGTGCGAGCGCGAACATCGCCCCGTGCAAGCCGAGGTGCCCGCGCCCCTCCCCCCGAGCCTCGACCAAAGCCACCCTCCGGTCGCCCGGGTTCGCCCGGCGTCGGCGTGGGTCGCTGCGCTCTTGTCGATCCCGTCGCCTGGAGCCGGTCACCTCTACGCGCGGCGCGCGCGTCGCGGCGCGTGGTGGATCGCGGCTTTCTTGTTCAGCATCGTCCTTCTCGCAGCTTCGGTGCGCACGGCCGCCATGCCCCTCCTCATCGCCGCCGTCCTTTGCCGCTGGGGCATTTACGCCGGCACGATCCTGGACGCCGCCTGGATCGTCCGCCGCCGACCGGGACCGCGCGCTTCGATCGGCACGGTCGTGTTTGGCGCCGTGATCGCGTTCGCCGCCGTCGAAGCCAACAGCACGGCGGTGCGTGCCTTCGTCGTCGAAGCGTTCAAGAACCCGTCCAGATCGATGTTCCCGACGTTGAAGGTCGGCGATCACTTCTTCATCGACAAGCTACGCCGGCCCTCGCGCGGCGACGTCTTCGTGTTTCCGTTCCCCGAGCATCCGAATCAGGATTTCATCAAGCGAGTCATCGGCCTCCCGGGGGAGCGGATCCGCTTCCGGCAGGGGCACCCGATCATCAACGACGTCGAGGTGCCCTCTTGTTACGTGGGCCGCGCGTCGTACGACGACGCCGACTCCTCCGTCACTCATCACGAAGGCAAGGTCTACCTCGAGAGGCTCGGCGATCGCTCGTACTTGACGTTCTACGACGAGAGTCCGGGCGTCTTCGTGGACGATCAAGGACCCTACGTCGTCGCAGACGGCGAGGTGTTCGTGGTCGGAGACAATCGCTGGAACTCCCACGACTCGCGCATGTGGTGGGGCGGACGCGGCGGGGGCGTCCGGCTCTCGACGGGAAAGGGAGTGCCTTTCGTCGTGTGGCTGGCGATCGGCGACAACGCGGGCGTCGACTGGTCGAGGTTCGGCCTCGGCCTGGAACGTCCGCACTTGCTTCCTTCGATGGCGTCCCTGCAGGACGCGCTCGACAAGTGCCTCGCTTCGCCGTGAAGACGCCGACGTGTCCGTGACCGGCGCCACCGTCGTGCGCTGATGGCGCCGAGATGAGCACGTCTTGTCGGCGAGTCGGCGTCAAATGGCGCCGAGACGTGACATCACGGCGCCAAAGCAAGCCAACCTGGCGACAAAATAGCGCCACACGGCGACAGGCGGTCCCGAGATGTCGCCAATCGGGGCCGACGCGGCGCCAGGAGCGCGCGACGTGGCGGCAAGGACGTCCGAGACGGCGCGAAATGCGGTCAACGCGGCGACGGGGCGGCCTGACTTGACGACGAGCACGGCGGACTCGGTGACGAGCACGGCGGACTCGCCGACAGGCACGCCCGAGACGGCGACAAGGGGGTGGGATGCGACGACAAGCGCGGCTGGACGGGCGCCAGGCGCGGCCGACACGGCGACACTCCCGCGCTGCCGGGCGACACTCCCGCGCCGCCGGGCGACAAGGGCCGCTGCAGGGTGAGGGCGCTACGCGCGTCGCGAACCCGTCGCGGCGCGAGGTCACCGACCTCCCGCCTCGAGCACGCCGTTCAGGCCATCGTGCTCATGCCCACCCAGTTGGTCACGCGTTGGACCGACGAGGCGCGAGAGGGCCCGGCCGCAGCGCGTGCAGGCGCGCGCCTCCACGACCACGTGGCGCGGCCAGGGCCGCACGAACGACCCGAGCTCGCTGGCCTCGAGGCGCCTGACCAGGGCAAGCGAGGACCACTGGGCCGCCGGGTATGCGCGCCCGCATCCGGAGCAGCGACTCGCTGCCGGCCCGCCGAGCTCGGTTGCATGCATCGCTTCGTTTCCGCCTTTCTCTCCCCAAGAACGTGCGAGCCGGGGCCGCGCCGACATTTTTTCGGCGCCCGGCCGGCGTCCGGTCACGCGGCCCGAGCGCCTCGGCACCGGGGCGTCCCGGGGTCGTACCCGCCGCCGGCCACACGCGCGTGGGCTCGGGCGGAAGAGCGCGCCGCGGGGGGGCGGGGGCACAGCCGACCATCTGCGCTGGTGAGACCACCGCGATTGGATCTAGGTTTCCTCGATCATGGCGAGGGCGCGGAAGACTCCAGGCGGCCTCAGCGTGTTCCCGGCCATCAGGGTCTCCGAGGGTCCGCCGGAAGTCTGGGCGGCGATCGCGGTCGACCGACGGCTGAAACGGGTGCAGGTCGCGATGGGGCAGGCCACGAGCGCTCACGCCGCCGAGATGGAGGCGCTCGCCAAGCTCGGGGCGACGCCGGATACGGTGCGCGCGGCGCTGGGGATTCCGCCGGACGACGACACGGAGTAGCTCCGCCGGAGCGACGGTGGCGGTCAGCGCGACGGGATGGGCGCCGACCGCTCGACGCTCGGGCCGCCCGGGCACGAGCCGCACGTGCGGCGCACGTGGTCGCGCGAGTCGAGCAGGCGCTCTCGTGCTTCGTCGCACCGGCGCTGGTCTGCGGGCTCGACGGCGAGCGCGCAGAGGTGCACGGTGGCGCGTTCCATCGACGCCAGGGCGCGGCAGGCCAGCGCGCAGTTGTCGGCCGCCGCCCGGAAGTCGTAGGCCGCGCGCGTCCACTCCCGCATCGCCTCGATCCGGTCGTCCCGGGCCGTGTCCGACGACGCGGCGGCGGCAGCCCGCGGCGCGGCCGCCGACTGCGGCGACGCCGGCGCCTCCGCGGACGCCTCTGCAGGTGCCTCTGCAGGTGCCTGCGCGGGTGCCTGCGCGGGTGGCTGGGCCGGGGGCGGTCCGGCGACCGGAGCAACGGGCGGCGGCGCGGCGGGCTCCGGCCTTGCGCTGGCGCACATGCAGAGCGGCGCGCACGCCGCGGCCACCGCGAACACGAGCGCGCGGCCGGCGCCCCGACGATCAGCCATCGCGGCCTCCGTCGCCGAGCGCGCGCTCGATGACCTGCCGCTGGATGCGCACGGCCTCCTCCATCCGCTCGATCGCGCCGCGGCGGGCGCGGTCGGCCTCGTCCAGGCGGCCCGCGTCGGCCAGCGCCGCCGCGCGCGCCTCCTCGACGAGCCCCTCGACCTCGACGAGGTGGCCGCGGAAGTAGCTCGGGTCTTGCGCGCGCTGGAGGCCCGCCCGCACGTCGCGGTCGGCCGCCTCGAGATCACGCGCCGCGATGCGGAGCTCGGCCAGCCGCGCGTACGCGTCGGAGAGCACCTCGTCGACCTCGGGCGCGCGCGGGGCCGGGGAGCCGGTGAGGCGCTCGAGCGAGCCGATGGCGGCGTCTCGGTCGCCGCGCGCCTCGTCGAGGTCGGCCTCGTGGTGCAGCGCCCGCGCGGTCGACAGGAAGGCCATGGTCGCGGGGTCCACGGCGGCCGTGTCCGACGACGGGCATCCGGACGTGCGGTCCCCCGCCCCGCGGCAGCCGGTCGCCGCGGACCCGATCGCGAGGGCCGCCGCGACGAGCGCGATCCGGCGCGGGCGCGCCCCGGTCACGCGCACGGCCGCGGCCGCCGCCCGGGGCCTCACCGCACGCCCCATCGCGCGAACTCGTTGTCGCGCAGGTCGGCGGCGCGCGCGATCGCGATGCGATCGATGCGCGCGCGCTCCCCGCCCGCCGCCGGGAATGGGTCGGCGAAGAGCGGCTGGGTCGAGCGCCTCGCGAGCGGCGCGGCCGCCGCGGGCGACGCCGCCGGCGCGCTCGCTCGATCGGCCGACCACAGGACCGCGCCCACGCCCGCCGCCAGCGCCAGGAGCGCTCCGGCGGCGGCAGCGCGTCGCGCCGGCCGCCGGCGACGGCCCGCGGCGGGCCAGCGCGCGAGGGCGCGCTCGAGCGCGGCGCGGTGCTCCCCGGCGGAGAGGTCCTTCGGAGACCAGGCCGCCGCGAGGGCCCGCGCGAGCTCCGCGTCCGCGCTCGCGCGGGCCGGATCGTCGAGCGCCGCGCGCAGATCGGCGGCGGCCGCGGCCTCGTCGTCGGCCGGCGGGTCGTCCGGCGCGCGGGGCGCAGCCCGGTCATCCACCATCGGCGCGCCCCTCGGACGAGCGGGAAAGCACTCTCTTCATCGCTTGCATGGCTCGATAGACGATGACGTCGAGGGTCGCCGGCGTGACGCCGAGGGCACGGGCCGCCGCGTCGCGCGGCGCTTCCTCGAGGATACGCACGCGAATGGCCTGCGCATAGCGCGGGTGGATGCGCGCCAGCGCCGCCTCGACGCGCTCGCGCGCCAGCTGGCGCTCGCGGTGCTCGGAGAGGCGCTGGTCGACGGGCGTCGCCGACTCGACGGCCTCGATCTCGCGGGCGACGTCGTCGGCTTCCCACAGCACGATGCGCCGGCGGGCGCGGATGTGATCGAGCGCGATGCGCAGGCCCACGACGCGCAGCCACGGCCAGAAGCCGCCAGGCTGCCAGGCGAAGCGCCCGATGCGCTCGACGACGCGCGCGTACACCTCGGAGAGCGCCTCCTGCGCCGCCGCGGCCGACCCGAGGCGGGGCAGGAGCACGCTCCGGTAGAGCGCGGGTCCGTGGTGGGACAGGAGCTCTCCCATCGCGTCGCGGTCGCCGGCTTGCGCGCGCGCGACCAGCCGACGTTCGCGCTCGAGCGCCCCGTCCCGGTCGTCCGGCTTCGACACGACCGCCAGCATATCGACCGGGGCCATGGCGATCGTCACGTTCGGTACAACGCGCGGCGGCGCGGTCCCTTACAGCCCGCGCGTCCGGCCGGCTCACGACGCCGGCGCGACGACTGTAAGGCGCCACAAAGCCGCCGCGTTCTCTCGCCGGGACTGTGGAGGGAACCCGTCATGCGGCCCATCGAAGCCCTGGTCGGTCTGTGGTTCACGTTGTGCGTGGCGGCTTGCGCGGGAGCGTCGCAGCCCGCGCGTGGCATCGAGGCGCGCGCGACCGCAAGCGGCGCGGCGGCGCGGTCGTTCGAGCCGACGGCCCCCCCGGTGCAGGCGGAGGCCGCCGGGCCGGCGGTCGCCGCGGCCGCTGCCGCGCCGCCGGAGCGTGCCGGCCTCGGGACCGCCTGGGGCGAGACGCGCGAGTCGCACGCCGAGGACGTGACGTTCCTGCGCGAGAGCCCGAGCGCGCCCTTCGCGGTGGCCGAGCTTCGTTACGACGACCGCGCCGGCGTCGACGCGCTCGTCGCCTACCACGGCGGCGAACGGGCGTACCCGGTCGACGTCTCGGTGGCCGACGGAGCCATCACCGTGTACCTCGTCGATCACGAGACGGACACGCCGCTCGAGGCCGTGCGCGTCGGCGACCGGACGTACGTCGTCGGCGAGGAGGGGCACCGCTACGGCATCGTCGTCGCGAACCGCACGGACCATCGCGTCGAAGCCGTCGCCACGGTCGACGGGCTCGACGTCGTCAGCGGACGTCGTGGCCGCTACGATCGACGCGGTTACGTGCTCGCTCCGTGGGCGACCCTGGAGATCGACGGGTACCGCCGGAGCCAGGACGCCGTCGCGTCGTTCCGATTCGCCGGCGTCGGCCGATCGTACGCGGCCGAACGCGGCGACGCGCGCAACGTCGGCGTCATCGGCGTCGCGTTCTTCGCCGAGCGCGGCGATCCGTGGGCGACCAGCGACCTGCGCCTGCGCGACACCGCGCGGCCGTTCTCGTCGGACGGACGTTTCGCGCCGCCGCCCTGACCACATCGCGTTGCCGGCGGCGCCACACGGCGTGGCCGCTCGTGCGCGGCTCGCCGCGCGCCGCTGGACGGCGGCCGGGTCGGATGTGCGACGCGCGACGACGCCGCGCGGCCGCGCACGGCGCGACAAGCACGCGACGACCCTGGCGCTTTCGCCGGCTCACGGGCGCGCACGCGCACGCGCGCGCTCGCGCCGGCGCGGCGCGGGCACTTCGATTGCTTTCCGTTCGTCACGCGCTCTCACACGAGGCGACCCATGGAACAATCCAGGAAGGCCCCCACGCCCGCGCTCCCCCCGAGCGATCGCCCGACGAGCCGCGCGGTCCCCGCCGCGCGCCAGGCGTTCGACGCGCCCGGAGCGCAGGCGCCGGCGAGGCCGCGCCGGCTCGTGCTGCGGCCGTTGCACGCGGCGGCGGCCCCCGGGCGCGCGACGCCGGTGCCCGCCGCGTGGCCCGACTGGCACGACACCTTCGGCGACGAAGACGGCGAGACGTCCTCGTTCGAGTCGACGAGCGATCTGGACGAGACGGCCGTCAGCCCCGCGCCCTCGGAGCAGCGTCCTCCCCTGCAGCCCTCGGGGCCGATGCTCGCGCGAACGCCGCGTCCGGCGCCCTTTCCCTCGGCCGCCCCCGATCCGTCGCCTTCGGCCGCTCCGGTGACGGCGCCGCCCCCGATCTACGCGCCGGTGACGCACGCGCCGACGACGCACGCGCCGGTGACGCACGCGCCGACGACGCATGCGCCCACCGCGCCGATCCCCACGCCCGCGTCGGTCTTGCCTCGGAGCGCCCTCGTGCCGCCCGCGCCGTCGGCGCCGCCTTCGTTCGGCGCGCCGGCGATCGCGCCGCTCGGCCCGTTGCCCGCGACCCTCGGCGCCCGGGACCTACGCACCCTCATCGCGATGGCCGACGAGGCGCTCGTGCGGGTGCACGCCGTCGTGCGCGAGCTCGAGCGGCGCAGCACGGCGACCGCCGCGTCGATGCACTCGATCTCCGACGCGCGCTGGGCGCGAGACGCCGGGCGGCGCAGCGTCGCGGTCGCGGTGATCGTCTCGCTCGTCCTCGGGCTCGGCCTGCTGCTGACGGCGGTGGCGTTCACGCGCGGGCGCTGAAAGAGCCCGGGCGAGGCGCCCGGCGCGGCGGGCGCCGCTCGTGCTCGCTACGAATCTGCTCTTGGCTGTAGACGACCGTCACGATCCGCGAGAAAGTGGCCGGCCTCGGGGGCTTCGCCGACGCGGACTGGCAGCGCCGCCAAGCAACCGTCAGAGCAAGGAGATGGGGGCATGCGCACGGAACTCGAGGGGCCGCTGCAGGCGGAGGTGCTCCTTCACGAGCTCGCCGCGACGCTTCGGACGTTGCCGTTCGACGAGCGCACGCGGCCGCTGCACCTGCGAGCCCTGTCGCTGAAGCGAGCGGTGGCGGGCTGGGCGGAGCGCGACCCCGACGGCGAGGAGCAGCGAGCCGTCTGCGAGGAGCTGCGTGCGGCGGAGCAGCAGGCGCGAGCGTGGCGAGAACGCCTCACGCGCGGACCGGCGGTCGCCCGGGCCACCCCGTCGGATCCGAATCCGCAGGCGGCCACCGGCTCGTGAATCGTCGCTCGTGAACCGTCGTCACTGGTTGGCGGCCGGCAAGTCGACGTGGATCTCGACGCGCCGGTTGCCGAGCCGGCCCGCCGGCGTCGCGTTGTCGCCGACCGGTTCGCTCGGCCCGAGGCCTCGCACGGTCACGCGGTCCTGCGGCACGCCCTTCTGCGTCAGGTAGCCTGCGACCGCCGCGGCGCGCTCCTGCGAGAGCTCCTGGTTTCGCGCGGACGATCCGCTGGCGTCCGTGAAGCCCTCGATCGTCACGGTCGGCGCGGGCTGCGTCTGCTGCAGCGCGGTGGCCACTTGGTCGAGCCTCCGCTTCGCTTGCGGCGAGAGCTGCGAGTCGTTCTTGGGGAACTGCAGACCCGAGGCGATGACGACCTCGGTCCCGTTCGCCGACTGCCGGGTCTGGTCAGCGAGCCCGAGGAGCGGGTTGGGCGGCGGCTGCGTGCTGGTGACGCCCTGCTGGGGGCGGCGGGAGTTCGCGGCGGCGGCCAGCAGCGCGTCACGCTGCGCCTGCGCCTGAGCCAGGGTGATGGCGGACGCGTCACGCTGGTGCGTCGCGATGGCGGCCCTGGCCTGCGCGTCCGCGAGCTCGGCGCGCGACCGGGCCAGATCGGCGAATTCGCGCCGGGCGTCGTCCCCGTTGCGGTTGGCCTGCTCGGCGCGCAGCAGCGTGTCGTGGGCGTTGTTGAGCGTGGCCGGAGCGAAGCGCGCGGCCGGACCGCTCGCTGCCTGCGTGTACGCTTGCCGCGCGGCCTCGAGCTGCGGGCTGGGCTTGGGCGCCGAGCCGCAGGCGGCGAGCACCGGCAGCGTGAGCGCGACGGCGCGAATGCCCCTCATGACCCCCTCGGTGTGCTTCACGAACGCGCTCATCACGATCCTCCGCCGATGAGATCGCGCACCTGCTGCTGGATGCGCATCGCATCGCTCTGGATGCGAGCCGTCTCGGCCGAGGCCTTCTGGCCCTGCGCCGAAGCGGCCGCGATGCGCGCGTCGGTGTCGGCGCGCAGGTACATGAGATCCGCCCGGCGCCCGTCTCCCTCGTGCGCCAACCGGTTCGCCGTCATGAGCTCGTATTTCGCGAGCTCGAGCCGGTCGGCCGACCGCGGATCGAGGCCGCCCTGCTGCTGGGCCGCGGCGATCGACTGGCGCGGCGCTTCGACGTGACTCTGCGGAATCCGATAGCTGCTGCCGCCGCATGCGGCGAGCACGAGAAGCGCGACCGGCCACTTCATGATCCACCCCTTTCGTCCATCTTCGCTCCGGTGTGACGGTTCGGTCCCGTCCGAAAGCGACGTGCATGCCACGCGACAGCGTCGCCGTGTTTCGTCACGTCGCGCTGGACCGGTGGGCCGGCGCGCCCCTCGCCGGGCTCGCTGCGGCGCGCCCGCGCGCGCCTGGCCGCGCCATGCGCGCGACGCGGTGGGCCCCGCCGGGGGAGAGAGCGCCGGCGCGCGTCCGGCGAGCGCGCGCTGCCGAGCGGCGTGGCGAGCTTGCTCCACGTGTCCACTCCCGACCTGCGCGCGCGCGTGCTAAGCTTTGAGCTGTCGCCGAGCCATTGTGAACTATCGCAAGAACAACCCAGCCGCCCAGCGCTTCGCCGAGCGCCGCCAGCGTGAGAACGACGCGCCTCGGCTCAGCGCCGAGGTCCCCGGTCTCGTCAGCCTGCGGCTCGAGATCGAAGAACGCGGCGGTTCGCCCCAGCCGAAGTACATCCGTCGCATCATGGTCGACACGGCGCCCGCCCTCTTCTTGCTGCCGTGCGGCGACCCCAGGTGCGTCGACGGGGGACACGACGTGACTGCGGCCGTGATGCAGGCGCTGCGCGCCCGTCGCACGCACTTCGAAGGCACCGACGAGTGCCACGGCAACGTCGGCTCGAGCGCTTGCACCCGCGTGGTGCACTTCGAGGCGTCCGCCGACTACCGTCCGTAGGCGTCTCGAGCGGCGCCGCGCGCCCGCGGCGGCGAAGTGGCGGGCGGGCCGTCACGCTCGACGTGCGTGCGCGCCCCGGCCGTGCAGGACGGGCCGCTCGGCCAGCCCGGAGAGCGCCTCGCGCGCGTCGTCGGCCGAGGTCCTGGCGAACGTCTGGGGTACGAGCGCCGCGAAGCCCTCGCTCTGGGCCGCGCGCCAGGCGACGTCGAGCTGGTGGCCGAGGGCCTCGAGCCGCTCGGGGCCCAGCGCCTGTTCGACGGCCGGAAAGAGCTGCTGCTCCTCCTCGTCGACGTGGGCCTCGACGAGGTCCTCGAGGATCATGAGCTTGGCCTCGAACGACGGGTCGGTCGGATCGGTCCGGAGCAGCCTCTTGAGCGCCAGCTCCACGATCGCGTGCTCCTCGAAGCTCTCGTCGACGAGGTTGACGTCCACCTCGCGCACGGCCGGATAGAACAGGTTCTGCTCGATCGCCATGTGGGAGGCGAGGTCGTCGGCGAGCCGTGTCAAGAGCTCCGATGCGTCCGACCGACCGGCCTTGAGCAGCTCGAAGACGGCCGCAACCGCGCGATGTTGCTGTTCGAGGAGAGTCGTCGCCTTCATGCGCGAGGTCGTAGCAAGCCCCGCACCCCGGGGCCCCGCCGCCGCGAGCGCCGGGCCGCCGACGGCGACGAGCCCGGCCGAGCGCGCGCGCGCGTTGCTCGAGGACTTTGCGAGCGGGCGCGGCGGTCGCGCGCCGGCCCGCCGCCGCGCTCGAGTCGAGAGGGGGTTTTCCGGTCGGCCGCGGGCGCCGTAACAACGACCGAGGGGCGCCAGGCGCCCGCGCGAGGCCAAAACCCATGTTCCTGCTCGGATTCATCCTTGGGGCTTCGGCGACGATGATGCTCGCGGTCCTCGTCGACACGTGACGCGCGCGCGTCACGTCGGCCGGCGAGACGCCCTCTCGCGAACCCCGGCGAGGCGATACTTCTTCACCTTGTAGCGCACGATGCGCTCGGTCGTGCCGAGCGCCCTCGACGCGCGGGCCAGGTTGCCGCCGGACTCGCGCAGCGCCTGCTCGATGAGCTGGCGCTCGAGCTGTTCGACCGCGGCGGCGAGCGACAACCTGCCGGCGGGCCGGCCGCGCGCGGCCGCCCGGATGGCGTCGGGCAGGTGCCGCTCCTCGAGGAGCACGCCCTCGCAGACGACGACGGCCCGCTCGATGGCGTTCTCGAGCTCGCGCACGTTGCCCGGCCAGCCGTGCTGACAGAGCACGTCGAGCGCGCCGCTCGCGATGCGCCGCACCGGCCTGCGATGCTGTCCGGCGTACTTCTCGAGGAAGTACTCGGCGAGCGCGGGCACGTCGGGCTGGCGATCGCGCAGCGGCGGCAGGGCGATCGTGAACACGTTGAGGCGATAGTAGAGGTCCTCTCGGAAGGCGCCGCCGGCCACGGCGCTCGCCATGTTCTTGTTGGTCGCGGCGATGAGGCGAACGTCCGCCTTGAGCGTCTCGGTGCCGCCGAGCCGCTCGTACTCGCGCGATTGAAGGACGCGCAGCAGCTTGACCTGCGTCGACAGGGGCAGATCCCCGATCTCGTCTAGAAAGAGCGTGCCGCCCTGGGCCAGATCGAGCCGCCCGCGCTTGCGGCCGACGGCCCCGGTGAACGCGCCGCGCTCGTGCCCGAAGAGCTCCGACTCGAACAGCGTCTCGGGGAACGCGGCGCCGTTGATCTTCACGAAGGGGCGCTGCGCGCGCTCGGAGTTGGCGTGGATCGCCTCGGCGACGAGCTCCTTGCCCGTGCCGGACTCGCCGAGGATCAGCACCGTGGCGGTCGTCGGCGCGACCTGCGCGATCTCCTCGTACACCTGGCGCATCGCCGCCGTCGCGCCGATCAGGTTCGCGTAATCGAAGACCCCGCCGTTGCGCGGCTCGCGCGCCTCGTCGGCCGGCGCGGCGCTCGCCGTGCGAAGCTCCGTGGCCAGGGCGGTCGCCGCCTCGCCGAGCGCTCGCACGCGCGCGCCGAGGTCCCCCCCCTCCCCGGAGAAGTACGCCGACAGGGCGCCGAGGCATCGGCCTTCGACGGTGACCGGGACCGACACGAGCGCCAGCCGCGGCTCGCGCCACGCGGTCGGGTCGGCCAGCTCGGAGACGGCCATCGGCTCGCGTCGCACCGACGGCACGACGATGGCCCGACCGCTCGCGACGACCCGACCGGCGACGCCGAGCCCGGGTCGCACGCGGATGTCGTCGCAGCTCATGCCGACGGCGGCCTCGACCGCCATGATCGTCCGGCGCGGATCGGCGCGGACGAAGGCGGCGCGTGTCGCGCCCCAGCGCGGATCGAGCGCGGCGATCGCCCGCCGCAGCCTCTCGGCGATCGCCGCGCGCGTCTGCGGGCCGTGATCGACCGCGGCGGCGTGCGGCTGCGGGCGGGCGGTCCGTGGATCGCGCGCGCCAGGCTCGGGCATGTCGGCTGCGCCTTGGGATTCGAAGCTCATGAAAAACAGCGAGGTCACCCTAGCGCGTCACGTGGATCCGGAACGTTTCGGCGCACATGACGCGCGCCGACGCCGGGGCGAAACGTCGGCGAAGCAATCCCGTGATCTGCGCACGGTCGGCGGGCGCGCACGCCGCGGCGGCGTCCGTCAGACCTGCGCCTCGAGGCGGCGCACGGCGGCCGGCGCGGGCGCCCGCCTCACGTAGACGGCCCACGTCGTCGCGATGCACGTCAGGTAGAAGAGGACGAAGGCGACCAGCGCGACGTGGGTCGAGCCGGTCGCCTTGATCGACGCGCCGAACGCGCGCGGAATGAGGTAGCCGCCGCAGGCGCCCACGGCGGCGACGAAGCCGAGGACGGTGGCGCTCTCGATGCGCGCCGCCCGCAGCGCCTCCTCTCGGGCGTCCGGTCCGAGGCCCTCCGCCTGGCGGAGCTTCTGGTTGCGGAAGATGACCGGGATCATGCGGAACGTCGATCCGTTGCCGACGCCGGCCGCCACGAAGAGCACGAGGAAGCACGCGAGGAAGCCGCCGAAGCGGTGCGCGTCGACGAAGCGCATGGCCGCCACGGTGGCGGCGCACATGACGACGAAGTTCCAGAACGTCACGCGCGTGCCGCCGAGCCTGTCGGCCAGGCGGCCGCCGAGGGGCCGCGCGAGCGATCCGACGAGCGGACCGAGGAACGCCAGGTTCACCGTGCACTCGGGGAACTGCGTCTTGATGAGCAGCGGAAACGCGGCCGAGTAGCCGATGAACGACCCGAACGTCCCCACGTACAGCCAGGCCATGATCCAGGTGTGCTTGCGGCGCGCGATGACGAGCTGCTCTCGCACGTTGGATCGGGCCTGAGAGAGGTTGTCCATGTACCGCCACGCGCCCCAGACCGCGATCGCGATCAAGGGCAGCCACATCAGCCCGGCGTTGGCGAGGTAGAGGCCTCCCCTCGGCTCGAGCAGGCCGAGGCTCGGCCAGCTCCAGGCGATGACGAGCGGCACCAGGAACTGCACGGTGCTGACGCCCACGTTGCCGCCGGCGGCGTTGAGCCCGAGCGCGAAGCCCTTCTCCCGATCGGGGTAGAAGAACGAGATGTTGGCCATGCTCGACGAGAAGTTGCCCCCGCCGAGCCCCGCGCTCGAAGCGGCGACCGCCATCAGCCAGTACGGCGTCTCGGGCCGGGTCACCAGCAGGGCGAGCGCGGTCGTCGGCACGAAGAGCAGCAGCGCGCTCACGATCGTCCAGTTGCGACCGCCGAACTTCGGCACCGCGAAGGCGTACGGAAAGCGCATCATGGCGCCGACCAGGCCGGGCAGCGCGACGAGCTCGAACAGCTGCTCGGTCGTGTAATGAAATCCGGCCCTCGGCAGCTTGGTGGCGACGACGCTCCAGAGCAGCCAGATCGAGAAGCCGAGGTTCTCGGCGACGATGGACCAGATCAAGTTGCGCCGGGCGATGCGCTTGCCCCCGCCCAGCCATTGAGACGAGTCCTCCGGGTCCCAGTCGTCGATCCAGGTCGCGCGCGTGCTCGCGGTCATTCAGGCCTCCTCGATTGGCCCTCCCGGCGACTGCAAGATCTGCGTCAAGCGAGCGCACGCCCGCGAGATCGCGCGCGGACTCGCGAGCCCGCCCTGCGGTACGGACAGATTTGTCCTGCCGGCGCGGCGCTCGTTCGGCGCGGAAGCGCCACCGAGCGTACGGCCGCGCGCGCCCGCGCCTCGGATTTCTCCGCGCGACGGCGCCGTCCTTCGGCGACCGTCGCGACGGCGACAAATTTGTCGGTCTGACCGGCCCCGCTCCTACGCTTTCGAGGCAACGGGCCGTTGCCCGTTCATGTCGTGCACGTTTCCGAGCGGCCGGCGCGCGCGCAGCCGCCGCTCCGGCGCGGAGCGTCGCGCGCTGGCGCCGGACTTGCTCACCCGGCGTCGCACGATGTTTCCGCGCTCCGGGTGGCCCGCATGCTGACGACCGCGCCGAAGGTGGCGCTCCTCGAATCGAGAATGAGCCACGAGCTCGCGCGCCTCGTCGAGAAGCACGGCGGCGCGCCGTGGTGCGTGCCCGCGGTGCGCGAGTGCCACGAGCTCGACCCGGACGCCGCCGAGCGCATCGTCGGCGCGCTGGCCGCCGGTTCGTACGACGTCGCCGTGTTCCTGACGGGCGTCGCCGTGTCGCTGCTCTTCGGGGTCGCCGAGCAGATCCACCGTCGCCCCGAGCTCGTGCTGGGGCTCCGGGGCGTGACCACCGTCTGCCGCGGTCCCAAGCCGAGCGCCGCGCTGCGCGGCTTCGGCGTCACGCCCACGCTCACGGCGCGAGACTCGTATACGGCCGCCGAGGTCATCGACGCGCTGTCCGGGCTCGAGCTGCAGGGCGCCCGCGTGCTGCTCTTCCACTACGGCGAGCGGAGCGACACGCTGGCCGAGACGCTGCTCGCCCGTGGCGTCGCGCTTCACGAGCAATGGCTCTATCGCTGGCGGCTGCCCGAGGACACGTCGGCCCTCGAGCGCCTCGTCGAGGGCGTCGTCGCGGGCGAGGTCGACGCCCTGGCGGTGACCTGCCAGATCCAGTTCCGGCACCTCTTCTCGATCGCGCAGCGGCTCGAGCTCGAGCGCGACCTCGTCCGCGCGCTCAACGAGCGCGTCGTCGTCGCCGCCGTGGGTCCGACGTGCCAGGCGCTGCTGCGCCTGTACGGGGTCGACGTGCACGTCGTGCCCGACCACCCCAAGATGGGCCCCCTCATCGTCGCCCTCATGCGTCACCTCGATCGCCTCGGCGGTCAGCGAATCCCGGCATGAGCGCGATGGTCCTCGAGGCGACGCCCGTCCGGACCCACTGCCCCTACTGCGCGCTGCAGTGCGGGATGTCGATGCGCGCCGACCCCGGCGTCGAGGGCGTGCGCGTGGCCGGCGACCCGGCGTTCCCCGTCAACCGCGGGCAGCTCTGCATCAAGGGCTTCACCTCGGCGTCGCTGCTCGATCACCCCGAGCGCCTGAGGACGCCCCTCGTCGTCGACCGGGACGGGCGCCGCAGGCCGGTCGCGTGGGACACCGCCCTCGACGAGGTGGCCGATCGGCTCGATCGCATCCGGCGCGCGCACGGCCCCGAAGCGGTCGGCGCCTTCGGCAGCGGCGCGCTCACGAACGAGAAGGCGTACCTGCTCGGGAAGTTCGTGCGCGTGGCGCTCGGATCGCCCAACCTCGACTACAACGGCCGGTACTGCATGTCGTCGGCGGCCGCGGCGCAGAACCGCGCGTTCGGCGTCGACCGCGGGCTGCCCTTCCCGCTCGCCGACGTCGCCCGCACGCGCGGGCTCGTCCTCTGGGGCTTCAACGGCGCCGACACGATGCCGCCGCTGGTCCGCTTGCTCGACGAGCAGCGCGAGCGCGGCGGAGCGCTGGCCGTGATCGACCCGCGCCGCACCGAGACCGCGGCGTCCGCGTCGCTGCACGTGCAGATCACGCCGGGCAGCGACCTGGCGCTCGCGGCCGGGCTCCTTCACATCGCGATCGCCGAGCGTATGATCGACGAGTCGTACATCCGCGACAGGACCGTCGGCTTCGACGACGTCCGGCGCAGCGTCCTCGAGCTTCACCCCGGGCACGTCGAGCGATTGACCGGCGTCGCCGCCGACGTGCAGCTCCGGCTGCTCGAGCTCCTGGCGCGGTCGGAGAGCAGCATGCTCCTCTCCGGCC
>Ga0070738_10004795_pt1 | contig 15744 bp, 10 predicted proteins | sample Coa_R2_2_FD_66446 | JGI IMG/M metagenome (GOLD analysis project Ga0070738, IMG submission 66446) | Surface soil microbial communities from Centralia Pennsylvania, which are recovering from an underground coalmine fire - Coalmine... | ecosystem: Environmental > Terrestrial > Soil > Unclassified ...
TCCAGGTCCTCCTTGCTTCTGGGGACGCTACGAAGCGCCGGCTTTGCCGGGTCCACGAGGGAGCGGAGCGTTCGGACGAGCGAGCTCTTGGCCGAGCCCTGCTCGCCCTGGACGACGAGCCCGAAGTAGGGCCCCTCGGGGCGCAGGGTAGAGACGAGGTAGCCCGCGACGAGCGCTCGCGCCTCCTCAGGGACGTTCGCGAGCGCCCAGAGCTCCTCGAGCGAACCGCCTCGTTCTGGACGGGGAAGGGCCCTCGTGCTCCGCGCGCGACGGAAGCGGACCGGCGGCGTGACGACGCGCCAGCCGTCTCGGTCGATCTCGACGGCTTCCCTCGTCTCGTTCGCGAGGTCGAGGTAGATCCGGTCTTTCGTCCGGCCGAGGCGGAAGAAGACCCTCTGCTCGGGGCCGTCGAAGCGCGCCTTTCCCTTGAGCGTCCGGATCGCGTCCTCGATCGCTTGGCCGCCTGGCGCCGTCCCTTCGCTCTCGTAGAACGCGCGGGCGAGCCAGTCTCGGAAACGGCTTGAGCTGACGCGGAGCGTCTCTCGGCCCTTCTCTACGGGGAGGGCAACGAAGGCCTCCCCTTGCTCGTCATGGAAGAACTCGAGTCCACGCTCACTCGCAAGAGCGGCAAGTCGGGTCGCCGCGGAGCGGTGGTCCGGGCGTGTCTTCTCCTCCTCGGGCAGAGCCGCCGGCTGTTTGATCGGCTCGGACGTCTTCGCCGGGCTCGTCTCCCTCGCGAGCGCCGTGAAGCGATCTTCCTCGGGGACGCTCGTGCTCGCGTCGTCGACCGGGCGCGTCGCCGTGGACTCCACGGTCTTCTCTGCCGGGTGTAGGAGGGCGCCACCGGACCCGCAGTCTGCCGCAGCTCGCGCAGCGCCCTCCCGACGAGCGTACTCTTCCCAGGCCGCAGTCTCGTCGATCGCAATCTTCATCTCGCGAAGTCCGGGGGTCAGAGGAACATAGTCACTCTCCCAGAGTCTGCCGCGAGACCTTTGGCTCGCCGGGGGTGTGAGCGGCTTCTCACCTTGCCCGTCCCCACGCTGCTCTCCAAGCGCGCCGTCACTCTTCGCGCTGCTGCCCCTTTGTGCTGAGTCCATGATCCCCTCCAAGACGTCTGTGCGGCTGCTCACGGCCCGTCACCGGTGAGGCTCGTGTCACGGCGTCCACCTATGTTTGTGGCCTCGAGACCCCTCCGCCGCCGAGACATTCGGAGAATTCCGCTACGCACTCTGGGAGGTCGCACGTCCTACGGCCGAGCAAAGGCACCGCGTCACGGCACATTGGTGCGATCCGGGGCGTCCCGTGCCGAGAACGCGTTCAGATTCCGGGAATGGCTTGGCGTCGCCGCGGCCTCGATTCGCCGAGTCAGCTTGGGAAGCGGTACCACGGTCGCGCGAGGTCGCGCTTGCAACGCCGAACGAAGGTCGCGTGGTCGCCCTCCATTGCCCGTCGGACGAACCGGCGACCACGTTAGGTGCAATTGGCGAGTTCGCGAGGAGTTCGAGCCGCGCGGCGCCTTCGTGCGGCGGAACCGCGCGCATCAATTATCGATGTGACGGCTCAAGGGGTTGCGCCGAAATTGTCCGCGCCACGCCTGCCGTACAAGGACTTATGCATTTTGCAATTTCCCAGGAAACTGGCCAAAACGTTGGCCTCTGGCGGGGCGCTCGCTCAAGGGGGCCTCTTACAATCTTAGTCCGACGAGGAACAGCGCGAGGCTCGAGTCCATAGGCGCGAGCTTCGCATTTGCACCTGCTAACCGCATTACGCGAAAGTCACCGCGTTCCCGCAATCTTGCCCTGCTCGCAGAGCTCGATCGCCGCCGGCCCGTCGCAGGCCTCCTGCAGTGGGCTCTCGGGCCACCCACGCGAGGTGCCGAAGGCACGAAGGCACGCCTACGGTACTTTGCGGCGATGACTCGATGGTCCCCCTGCGGGCGGCGCGCGATGGGTGGCCCGGGGCCGAGGCTTCCGAGCGCGTGGAGGGTGGCCGGAAAGCTCTGGCTTTCAAGCCACTCGCAGAACGCGCTCGACCACCGTGCGTGACACACCGAGCGCGCGGGCGACGGCACGTACGCTCAGGCCCTCGGCGCGGAGCTGCATGACTCGCACCTCGTCGACCGCGCGTCGCGAACGGCCGACGTGCGCCCCTCGAGCGCGGGCACGTCGCTGTCCCTCGACGGAGCGCTCGATGACGATGTTGCGCTCGAGCTCCGCGAGCGCGGCGACGATCGAGAACATGGCGCGTCCCATGGGCGTGCTCGTGTCGAGACTCTCGCTGTAGGTGACGAACTCGACGCCGAGCGCCTGGAACTCGTCGAGCGCCGTCACGAGATGACGCACGCCTCGCGCGAAGCGATCAAAGCGGTAGACGAGGACCACGTCGAAGGCGCGCTGCCGCGCGCAGCTCATCAGGCGATCGAGCTCGGGCCGCTGGTCGCGCGCCCCACTCACTCCGTGGTCGACGAACTCGCCGACCACCTCGAGCTCCCCGCGCGCCGCGTACTCGCGGAGCACGTCGAGCTGCATCTGCGGGCTCTGCCCCGCGACGGTCGATACCCGTGCGTAGATCGCTGCGCGCGTGCCCACATCATCTTCATGGGCACACGGGCGCTCTACGCCGCATCCCCGGCGGAAGCTCCGCCCCGCACTACCGGACGGTTACGAGGCGACACAACACCTGGCAAAGAGTTCTTCAGTTGAGCTATCGCGGAGTTAGAGTGGAGGCAAACACCAAGCCTAGCGAGAGAGCCTGAAACAATGATCATGCGTCTCAAGTCCGTGGGGCCTGTTTTCGGCCTTCTCTGTCTCGTCTCATGTGCGGTCTCGCCACCCGCAAGTGCGTCTGGCCCGCCTTCAGCGCCCGAGACGCAGCTTGAGGAACCCCGTATGCCAACAGACAATACCCGCGATCGGGAACGAGACTCGACGACGGCACTGCTTACGCGTCTGTCCAAAGAGGCCACTGCGACGTTGATTGGGCAGGTATTGAGCATTCGGGATGACGCACTACTCCGTCCTCGTTACGTTGGTCCGATGCTTGTGTACGCGGAAGGCGGTGAGTATCGCGTCTTGGAACCGTCGCGGTGCAAGGAGAAGGTTTGCATTCGGGACAGCTGGGGAAATCCAATCCGGTTCGGTCTCCCCGGTCCCGTCCACGATTGGGACTTCTGGTCTTTCGGAGCAAACGGCATCGACGAGCAGGGAAAAGGTGACGACCTGGTCGTTGGGGATACCGTGGCTAGCGTCGAAAGCTGGCGGTAGTGCTACCTGGCGCCGAGTTGTGGAGCAAGGGAAACCCGCCCGAGTCGATCCAGAAACGGAGCTCTACCAGAATCCAGCCGCGAGCCTGAGTGAGCGTATCAATCGATCCACGCGAGATAGGATTGGATCACATATTCTTGTTCACCGTTGATGTCGACGTCCTCCGGCATGAATGCGACCCTGAGCCCCCAACGCCTCTGCAGCGAGGGGCACACTCGCTCGTCTTTCTTGTTGACCACAAAATCAGTCAGTGCCGCCGCGTAGCCAACAAGCCCGAACTTCCTCACGGCAATTTCGGTGGGCCCAGGGAAGCCCGGCAGATCCCTAATCTCGTCGGGATCATAGTCCGGATCATTTTCTTTGCATGGCGAGAAGTCGTTTGGCACGAGCCGAATCCTGTCTGTGCCGACGACTCTCTCGGTGCCTCGCCTTTCGTTCTGTGCGTGTCTCGGCGTGTCGTACGAGAACGTCTGCTCGGCGCTTTGGTGTAGATAACAGCCGCGACGTGCAGGAACAAGGTTGATAATGATGAACTGTGGCGGGCCAAACCAATCCGCTTTCTTGCTTCCTTTGTATGAGTAGTCGGTGTATGCCTGAGTAGGCCAGTTCGAAACCTCGATCGTCAACCCGGTGCAGTCGCACGCTGGTTCCTCACCGATCATTCCGGCCTGACCGTGGAACGGTTTGCAACAATTTCCGCCGGCGTATCCTTCTTGCGGCCGTCTCGGTTCACCTGGCTCTGGGAAGCGGCTCGGTCGCACTCGCGTTGGACCGTGTCCGAAGAGTTCGTAGACAACCGGAGACTCTGTGACGGGCCCCCCGCAATTGCACGCTTCGGCATCGAGGCGAATCCACTTCGGAACTCCTCCACCGAACGCGAACATGCTCGGGAGCGTCAGAAGCACCGACCCCAATGCTCCGTAGAACTCCTCGGTCGTAGTCTGGAGCAAGTTGAATCCAAGACCCGTAAATGCCCCCAGCTGCGAGACCGTGAGCGCATTTCCGGTTGGCACGCCGCCAATCTGAAAGAGCTGTCGCCCAGCACCGTCGTACAGATACTTGACGTACGTTGCTTCGTCTTGGAAGTTGTACCGTATGCTTCCATCGTGATTGAACGCGGGGGTGAAGGTGTTGGACGAGGTGCCATTGTTGAGTTTAATCTCCAGTGCGGACCCCCGTCGATCGAGCACAGACGAGTTGTGCCGATAGCGTCCGCGCGTTGACCCGTTAGCGCTCACCTTGTCCGTGAGCATCCTTGGGCCGTCGTAGGTAAAGTACGAAGTGCCGTTGTCGATTGCCAGCGCGCGCTCGCCGAGTGCATTGTAGGCGAAGTAACGCATTGAGTCTGGGCTACTCGACTTCACGTCCTGGATTTGGGTCACCATGTTCCGCTGGTTGAACGTAAAGTAGTGCGCCTCCGCCGACGAGTATTGTGTCGTCAAGCGTTGCGACTTATCGTAAGTGTAGTAGGTCGTCGTGAAAGTGGTCATTGGGCTGTTCCAATCCGTCGTGTGTACGTTCCCGCGATCCTTGGCAGAGTACGTCGTCGCCAAGGGCCCAGCGCCAAACTTAGCTGAGCGTTCGTACTTAACCTAGCGTTCGTGTGGATCCGCGCGTCCCGGCCGACGGCACCGGCGGCGGCATGATACATGGTGGCCATAGTTCTCCTCCTATCTCGTGTCTGGCGTGAGGCTGACCTCTCCAAGCCTCAGCCTTGCTTAGCTCACCGCCCGCCTCGCTCCCTGGTTACTCGGTCAGTACCTCGGCCCTCGACGCCGACGTGGAACCCGTGGAGAAGCTCATGCCTCTCCCCTCGAGTGAAATCGCCGCGACCTGCCACGACGAGCAGAGTCACGCCCGCCTTCGATGGACGGACGATGACGTCCCCCGTCAAGCGCTTTCCCGTATCGCGCCCACAACCGATCGAGAACCATCAGCGATGCCTTCCTCGTCGGCTCAGGCTTGATCCTTCGATTCCTGGTTCTCAGGGTAAGCCTCCGTTGGAGGCCGAGCCGTTCCTAAGCCATGGATGGCAACAATACCGAGGGAAACGAGAAACGCGAACACCGCGAACGTGGCGAACGAAGACCGCTCGACCCACTCTGATCCCTCGCGTATTCTGAACGCCATCTCGACCCAGGAACGACACTCTGCGTCGTCGAGAACAATCTGTCGGAATCGACTATAGGCGTAACACGTCCACGCGCTGTCAATTGCGGCAATTGTGACAAAGGGCAATGATCTTCCGAGAATGCTGATCCCTCGTCTTGCCTTTGCGGCACAGAGAAGTGACGCTATCACGATCGCAGCACCCGACGGCGCTACAGTTGTTACGAATCCTTCGAGGTAGATCCGGACTTTGGCAGCGTCATCAGCTAGCTCTATTTGGTTCACATCGACATCATCGCCCTCGCCCCCTTCGTCGATTCCATTTGGTCCGAAAGAGTAGCACCCGTGCTTCCCAGTCCACCGCACGCACCAAGGTCGCCCCCACGGGTCAACTGGTGATCGCAGAACATGAACTCGCACGCACGCTGCCCCAGGATGCAGGAAGCGTTGTAGCGGAACCGCGAGTGTCAGCGCTGAGCATGCGGCGATGCTAAGCACTAGGAGTATCCATCGCATCGATTGGCGGCGAATCATGTTAGCGGATGGTCCAACCTGAGCATTGAGCGGGAACGTTGTTCGTGAATCCAGGCATCGTGGTGTTGGGGTCAGTTCCGATCGATGTCACGGGATCCGCCGTAACCGTGAATCCGGCGGCATTTTGGGCCGCGACGGCCTTCCAACCCCATTTCCAGCAGTTGATAATCGTCAGGTTATGTCCGTTGACGCATACCAAGCAGAGGACCGCCTTCCACGTAACGGGGACACTGTCACGCGACGGCGTATCTCTGAAGGTCGCGCCGCCTTGCGCTGTGGCGGGGTCCGTCGTCGAGGGATTGTGATAGAGCGGATTTCCACGTTCGATACCGAAATCCACCAATGGATTGGGATCGCTCTCATTCTTCTTTGGATTGGAGTCGATCTCCTGAACCCAGTTGAGGTTCGGGCAGTCCGGCGCATAAGCAATAAAGTCCAAGTGCAAGCCGATTCGCCAACGCGGATTGTTTGGGGCGCGAGTCGTGGGCGGATCGGGTTCGACTCTGCGGAGACCTGGGCGTTGAGGAGCCGCCGGAGCATTCGTTACGCTGGGTGAACTCGGAGGCGCTACGGTCGTTCCCGGGGATGTGACAGGCTGGACGCCTTGGCCCTGGCCGCCCACCACCTGCCCACCGCCGCCCGCCTGCTGGCCACCACCGGCCTGCTGGCCGCCCCCGGCCTGTTGGCCACCGCCGGCCTGTTGGCCGCCGCCCGCCTGTTGGCCGCCGCCCGCCTCCTGTCTGCCGCCCCCCTGCTGGCCGCCACCGGCCTGCTGGCCGCCACCGGCCTGTGGAGCACCGGTGACATCTGGCAGTATTCGACCGAACCGGGGGGAAAGACCACCGCCGAACGCGAGTATGCTTGGGACGGTCAGAAGCACCGACCCCAATGCTGCGTAGAACTCCTCGGTCGTAGTCTGGAGCAAGTTGAATCCAAGACCCGTAAATGCCCCAAGCTGCGAGACCGTGAGCGCATTTCCGGTTGACACGCCGCCGATCTGATAGAGCTGTCGTCCCGCTCCGTCGTATAGATATTTGACGTACGCTGCTTCGTCTTGAAAGTTGTACCGAATGCTTCCGTCGTGATTGAGCGCTGGCGTGAAGGTGTTCGAGGAGATGCCATTGCTGAGAGCGATCTCCAAGATGGATCCTCGCCTGTCGAGCGCGGACACGTTGTGCCGGTAGCGTCCGCGTGTGGATCCGCTGACGCTCACCTTGTCGGTCAGCATCTTGTCTCCGTCGTATGTGAAATACGAGGTGCCGTTATCTATCGCCAACGCTCTCTCGCCGAGCCCGTTGTAGACGAAGTAGCGCATTGAGTCTGGGCTACTCGATTTCACGTCCTGGATCTGGGTCACCATGTTGCGCTGATTGAACGTGAAGTAGTGCGCCTCCGCTGATGAGTATTGTGTCGTCATGCGGTGCGACTTGTCGTAGGTGTAGTACGTCGTCGTGAAGGTGGTCATTGGACCTTCCACTCCGTCGTAAGGACGTTGCGGGGATCGTAGACGTAGTACGTCGTGTTGATCGCCGCTGGCACGCTGTAGTCGTACTTGAAGTAGCGGTTCGAGGCGGGGTCATAGTTGTAGAGGTAGCCGTACTCCAAGTTGCCGCCTGAGTCCCGTCGCTCGTCCTTCGTCATTCGGTCGAGGGCGTCCCACGCGTAGTAGGTCGTGCCCTGGTCGAACGCCGCGCTGGTCTCCTGGAAGTAGGTAATGTTCCCGTTCGGGTCCCTCGTGTAGTAGAAGGACACGAGCGCGCCGCCAATGAGGGTTGACCAGTTCGTGAGCGACTGGAGGCGTCCCACGTTGTCATAGGTGTAATAGGCGAATTGCGTATTACTCGGCTCCGGCGGATACGTCCTCGTCAGCGCCATGCCCGACTTGTCGTACACGTAGTAGGCGGAACGAGCGGGCGCGTCGAGGAGCGTGACCGACTGTAGCCTGCCCGCGTTGTCGTAGGCGAACGTGCTCTCTGTGAGATCGGTGTCCTTGAGGTCCGTCTTGAGACCGCTCCGGTCGTACTGGTAGTAGACGGTTCCGCCAGCGGTGACCTTCTTCGTCAGGCGGTTGAGGAAGTCGTAGGTGTTCGAGGTCGTGCCAGTCTCGTCCGTCACCTGGGTGAGGTTCCCAAGCGAGTCGTACGTGAAGTACTCCCATGTGTCCGTCGAGAAGCTCATGGTCGTCGCACGGCGCGAGGCATCATAGCCGTAGTAGCCGAAGTAGGTGGTGCGACCATCGGCGTCGATCAGGACTCTCCGGGAGCCGGCGGCGTCCCAGCCGAAGTAGGTCTGGCCTCGATTGCCGTTGGCGTCACCTTGGTCGAGGACCATCCTCACACGGTCAGCCTGGTCGTAGGCCCAGTACATTGCCCCGCCACGCTCGTCTACGTCCAGGACCTTGTTCCCGTTCGGGTCGTAGCCCCAGTAGTGAACGCCGAAGATCGCGTTCGTCTGGGTCTGCGCCCGCGCGAGACGGTCGTAGGCCACGTAGGTCGGGTTGCCGCGAGGGTTGACCGTAAGCACCTGGCTCGACCTCGGGTCATAGCCGAAGTAGGTCAACTGCCCAAGCATGTTCGACTGGGTCAAGAGCCGCGCCAGGTTGTCGTAGGAGAAGTACGTCCACCTGTTGACTGGGTCAATTCGGTCAACGACTTTATTGCGTGCGTCGTAGTAGGTGACCCAGGTCTCGACCGTATAGTCGTACTGCGAGGCCTCGCGGTTGATCGCGTCGTAGGTGAAGTAGGTGGGCCTGCCCTCCTGGTCGAGACTCATGACGCGATTAGAGACCGCGTCGTAGCCTGAATACGTCATTCCGCGCGCAGTGCCGGCTGCGGCGGGCGGCTCGATCACGTGGATCTGTCGATTGAGGAGGTCGTAGTCGTAGTAGAAGTAACGTACGTCGCTTCCGCCCTGCGGGTTGTCGATCCGCATGAAGGTTCGGTTCGACGCGCCGTCGTAACCGAAGTAGGTGAAGGACACATTGATCGACGAGCTGCTCCGAGGACTCAGCTGCACCTGAGAGCGGTTCATGTTGTCGAACGTATAGTAAGTCGTGACGCGCTCGCCGCCGTAGGGTGAGGTGCCCCATGGCTGGCGACCGTACCCCTGCTCGACGTCGAGCTGGGTTCGGTTGCTGACGGCGTCGTACGTGTTGTAGGTCCGGAGCTGACCAGTGTCGATGGAGTCGGACTGGCGATTGAGCGGGTCGTACGTGAAGTAGCTCGGATTCCCGCGCTTATTGACACTTGACGTGAGGTTTCCCGAGACGTCGTACCCCATGTACGTCTGGTTGAAGTAGCCGTCCGTCACGCTCTGCTGGCGACCCGCGAGGTCGTAGACGAAGTACGCCGGGATCCCGTTCTGGTCCACGCGTAGCACGGTCTGTCGGGCGCCGTCGTACCCGGTGTAGGTCGTGTTCTGGTAAACGTCCTTCGTCTGCATGAGCAGGTTGCGATTGTCGTACGCGAAGTAGGCCGGCTGGCTGAGCGGATCCAGCGTAAGGACTCGGTTCGTCTCGGTGTCGTAACCCGCATAGGTGATTGCGAAGATCGCGTTCTTCGTATGCATGACGAGATCGCGAACGTCGTAGTCCCAGTAGCTCGGATTGCTCCTCTTGTCGAGGACAAGGACGCGGTTCCCTTTGAGGTCGTAGCCGTAATATTCTTGGTTCTGGTAGGCGTCCTTCGTGTGCTCGAGCCTCCCGGCGCGATCGTAGTCAAGGTACGTGGGATTCCCATTCTCGTCGACGGTGACTATCTGCTCGTGCGAAGCGTCATAGCCCCAGTACCGCGTGTGGGAGTACGGATCCGTCTGAACCTGGCGACGGCCGAGGACGTCATAGGTCCAGCTCGTCGTGTTGAACCGCGCGTCCTTGCGGGAGGCGAGCCGGTCTTCCGGGTCGTAGGTGAAGTAGGTTGTGTCGCCGACGGCATCGATCCGCGTCGTCTCGTTCGAGTTGCCGTCAAAGACGTGGTACGTCGCGAACCCTCGCGGGTCGACCTCCGTGATCAGGTTGCAGCGGTCGTTGAACTGGTAATAACGGGAGGAGTTGATCGGATCGATTGTCTGCTCGAGCCGGCCTCGCTTGTCGTAGACGAAGTACCAGTTCCGGGAGAGCGGGTCGACCGTCCGGACGCGCTCGCCCGCGGAGTCAAAGTAGTTGATTGTCTTGAAGCCGAGCGAGTCCGTCACCGAGATCATGTTCGCTGCGGCGTCGAATCCGAAGTAGGTGAAGTTCCCGCGGCGATCCTTTTGGAAGTAGGTGAGGCCGGTCGAGTAGTAGCCCCAGTACGTCGTGTTGCCCGTCGGGTCGCTGAGCGACGTCCGGTTCCTCTGCGCGTCATAGGCGAGGTACGTGTAGCGCCCGAGCGGGTCGATCGTGAACTGAAGATCGTTCAGCCCGTCGTAGGCGAAGTACCACTTCGCCGTCAGCGGGTCAATCTGAGAGATCCGATTCAAGTTCGAGTCGTACTGGTAGGTCCAGTATGTCGGCCCCGAGAGGCGGTTCTGGGAGACGATCATGTCCCCGTAGCCGTCGTACTGGAAGTAGTCGCCCGTCGTGCCGACGTTGTAGACCGTCGTGGGACTGCCGAAGGCCGAGTAGCTGAAGTACGTCGCCTTGCCCGCGCGGTCCTGCCAGGTCGTGAGCGGCGTCGTGCTAATGTCGTACTTGAAGTAAGTGCTTTGTCCGAGCGCATCCACGACGCGCTGGACGCGCCACGCGTTCGGGCTACCGCTGTCCTGCGTGTAATACACGACCCAGTTGAAGCCCTCGGAGTCGGCGATCCCGACAATGTGATCCGACGGCGGAGTGCCCGTTCCGTAGGTGAAGTACGTGTTGCAGAGCTCGGGGCCGATGATCTTGAGGAGGTCGTTGTTGGTCGGTGTGTTGTAGACGAAGTAAGTCGTCCGGTTGTTGGCCGCGGACGCGCTGTCGACGAGCGTGAGGTTGATCAGGTTGCCGTTCGAGTCGTAGGCGAGATACGGCGTCAGCCCCGAGGCGTTCGGGATCCCCTTGACCGTCTGGAGCCGCCCGTTCGTGTCGTAGCTGTAGTAGACCGTGTTGCCGTACCGGTCCACAACCTGGGTGAGGCGGTTCCGGCTGTGCGTCCCGTCGAACGAATAGTAGTAATACGTCCCGCTCGGGCTCGCTTCGCGGAAGTTCGTCCCGAAGTATGTGAGAGACGTCCTGACGGTGGCGGCGGACGTGAAGACGCCGCCAGTGCTGATTCGGTAAGTGTTGCGGCGCCCGTCGCCTCGAACGACGGCGACGTTACCCGACGCGTCCTGGAAGATGAAGCGCGTCAGGCCGAGCTGCCGGTTCGTCCCGAAGTCGTAGCTCAGGTACGCGGGGCTCACGGCGTAGTGATAGCTCGCCGCCGCGGGAAACGGCCCGAGTCCACTTACCTTCGCGATCGGGGTCCTCACACCCACGCGCCCGGCGGTGTCGACGAAGATCCCCGGCTTGAGCAAGGACGCGAGGTTCGCGGGGCCGCTCGCTTCCATCGGCGACTCGATACGGACGGTGCCCATGCCGTCACGACTGGCTCCTGGCATGGCGAGGGGAAAGCCGAGCGGAGCGTCGTCGTGCTCGATGTCGTCCGGTCGCGCGAGGGGCTCCATGAGCGATTCGTTTCGAATCGAGCGGGTCGCCTGGAGGGTGGTCACGGGCCCAATCGCCACGTCGAAGTCGCGGAAGTCGCCCGTGAGGCCGCCTGTGGGGCTCGTATTCTGAGCCGCGATCCTCAGCGTGTCGAAGGTGAAATAGTTGGTGACGCTTGGCGGCGCATAGACCGTCTGCGTCACGAATGAACTTAGGCCCGTGATCGCAGTCCACGAGCCGCCGTTGGTCTGAGTCCAGAAGTAGGTCGCTGGGCTTGCGATCACGCGAAGCGGCTGGCCGACGCGAACGCCAATGGCGCGAGCAGTGAAGGACTGAGCGGCGGGTTCGGTGATAGCGGGCGTAACCATGGTTTCGATCTCCTCGCCGGGTCGGCGTGTGGTTTGTGTTCTCGGTAGAAGCGCGCTCCGGCCTTGGAGTCGCGCTGCTTGGCTCAGAACAGGTGACTTCTGATTGCGGCCGGGAGTGGGCTCCGGCCCGTCACCTCAGGCGGCGCCCACGTCGCGGGCTCCGAGCCCGAGGCGTTTGACGCGCGTGCGCTTAGGATCGGTCGTGGCTTTCTTCGTGTGCTCGAGGAGGGCACTTCGCGCGCGGTCGAGGCGCTCCTCGACACGGGCGAGCTCGCGGCGGGCGCGATCTTCTTCGACGAGATCGCTCGGACCGCGACGACGCTCAAGTCTCCGCCAGAGCTTCTCGGCGCTCGAAAGAGCCGCGCGATATTCCTGGGCAGCACCCTCGAAGTCCCCGCCAGTTAATACGAGGCGAGTGCGCTCGCCGATCTTTCTCCGAGCCATGGCTTTCCTCCTCGAACGAGTGAGCAGCCCGAGACGCCCTCGGGAGCCCGGAGCGGGAGGGACCCGAACGGGGGCTCGGAGGACGTCGCGGACCCTCACGTGTCTTCTCCTTGGAAGAGGACGCAGCCCGTCCCCGTCGTATGCCCGCAGGCCGTGAGATCGACCTTCGGGCGGGTTATGGATCCCCAGAAGCGCTCCATGCGCGCGTTCAGGTGAATGTCGTCGAGGACGACACAGCCCTCGAATTCGGCTGCCTCGAGAAGGTGGAGGAACTCCTGCTCCTTCTCTCCGTCGTGAGGGTTCACGTCGAGCAGCACGAGGCGCGTCTCGCGGATCACGTGCACGAATCGGTCGCGCGCCGACCCGGGGTCGAGCATGTTCCCCTGAACGAATTCGATCGCGCCCCACGTGGCGGGGAAGCGGTGGTCTCGCGCGACGTCGAACGAGACGACGCGCTTTGAGCCGTACGAGAGCGCGAGCGCCGAGGTTCCGTGCAGGGTTCCTATGTCCAGGACGGTCTTGCCTTGACTCGCGGCAGCGAGGAACGCGAGGAACTTGTAGTGCTCGCGACCGGCGGGATCGTTCAAGTAGGCGACGTGCTCAGCGGGCAAGAAACGTCGCGCCGGCTCGTTGAGACGCGAGAAGTCGATCGCCGACTCGAGCGCCTCGGGGGTCAGGTTCTCGAGGAGCGCGAGCGAAATCGCTCCGTCGAGATTGTGCGATTCGAGCTCCCGTTGGAGCGTCGTTGGCGGCGCCGCTCCTCCGCCGCCGCGCGTGACGCGAGCGACTGACGTCGCCGAAGAGAGCGCTGTGCTCGAGAAGCGCCGCCCATGGCACGGCCTGTCGTCGCCGCGAACGACGAGAAGTCCCTCGAGAAGCCCTCGCTCGAGGATCTGTTCGAGCTCGGCGTCCCTCGCGCCGTCCGAGACGAGGAGGTCGAGCCACGTGCCCGTGTAGTGCTTGAGAAACAAGGCGAGTGGCTCCACGTGAAGCTGGATGCGATTCCGTAGGCCAAGACTCGACCAGAGCTCCGCGGCGGCCGCCGCGTCGTCCTTGCGCGCGAAGGACCAGAGTGCGCCCCGGCCGTTCTTCTCGAGGGCGCAGGCGATCGCAGCGGCGACGAGGCCTGACCCCGTGTTGGCGTCGAGGACGAGGTGCGGCTTCTGTGCGCGGACGAGACCGTAGACGAGCTCAAGCTCTTCGACGGGCACGACGCGACCACACAGTTCCTCCAGCGCGGCGCTGCCACAGCGCTCCGGTCCCTCGACGATCAACTGCGAAAGCTCGACCATTTGGTCCTCAGGTGGTGGTTGTCGCGACGAGCGCGCGGGACGACGACGGCGCCGGCCCGTCCGCGAGCTGCACGTAGTGTTGAAGGAGTCGCTCGGCGATCCGGCGCGCGTCGAACTCACGCTCTGCTCGTTGTCGGTTCCGCTCGCCGAGCTCACGCCTCAGCTGCGCGTCTTCGACCGCCGCGCGCATGAAGCGTGTGTAGGCGACCACGTCGCCTCGCGGCGCGATCCAGGGGTAACCCTCGCCCAGGATCTCCACGTGGGCGTTGTGTGTGTCGGAGACGTGGGAGATCACGGGGAGGCCGTGATACATGGCCTCCTGAATGTTCATGCCGCACGTCTCCCCGTCGCGGCGTGCGTGGGCCAGGACGTCGAAGACGCTGTAGAGGCACGAGAGCTCCCGCTCGTCGATCGTCGGAGGCAGGGCGACGAACGTCTTGAGCCCCAACCAGCGCGCGTGGTCGACCATGTTTGGAGGCGGCGCCAGGGCGACGTAACGAGTCAAGGGCGACTCGACTCTCGAGTACGCCTCGAGGGCGATCGGGTCGTAAATGTGAGGATCGGGCCGACCGACGCGGCCGAAGACGACAACGCGCGCCGTGTCGCGCTCCGAGACGCCCTCGAACCGCCGCTCGTGGCGCTGAACTTGAACCTCTTTGACGGGCGGCTCGACCGGGTTGTAGAGGACCTGAAACGGCTCGGGCCACTTCTGCTCGCTGGCAATGTCCTGGCTCACGAAAAGCCGGAGATCTGCGCGAGAGCCGTGGTCGCCGTAGACGTTCGTCTCGACGACGCGCGTGCGCTCGTCGAGTCGGATCTTGTCCACCGTGTCGGGGAGTCCGTTTCGGTGGCGGTGGAGGACGTGCGGCCTGAGCTCCCCGAGACGGCGCTCGAGGTCCTCCGCGCTCCCGTAGACGTGGAGATCGCAGATCGAGGCGACTTCCTCCGCTCGCGTCATGTCGGCGCCCATGGGCACGAACGCGTGCACGGTGACGCCCAGGGCCTTGAGGTGCCGGAGCAAGACGACCATGGTCTTCTCGGTCCCGCCGAGCCCGAGCTGCTTCACTTCGTGCGCGACGATCACGGGCCCCCCCGATCCGAATTCTGCGTAACGGCCGTCCCGGTGGCCTCGAGCTCGCGCTCGCTCGGCTGGAGCCCGAACACGCGGAGGATCTCGCGCGCGCGGTGGTCGTAAGTGTGGCTCGCGAGCACATGCGCTCGCCCGGTCCTACCGATCTCGTCCGCGCCGGCCGGGTCCGCGAGCCAGCGCTCGATCGTCTTCTCGAGGCTTGCGTTGTCGTAGAGGACGAGGTCTCGCTCGAGATCGAACAGCTCGCCCAGGCCGCACTTCTCGGGGAGTCGGTCCGTGAGGAGCGGTCTCCCGCAGGCGAGGACCTCGAAGACGCGCATGTTCACGTCCTCGTGGAGCGAGCGGTTGAACGCGAGGCGGCTCCGCGCGATCACCCGGGACGCCTCCTCGCGCCAGACGCCTCGGTGGATCCCGACGCGGTCGAAGCGTTTGTAGATCCTCTTGAGGAGCTGGCGACGTCCCTCGTGGAGCCCAGGGAGCATGTTCCCGACGAAGCCCACGTCGAAGACGTGCGGCTCGTCTTTCGGCTGGAAGACGTCGGGGTCCGCCGCGAGCGGCAGCCACGACGCCTCGGTCCACGCCCACTCCTTGTAGCGGTAGACGTGGTGCTTCTGGGCGACGAAGACGTGGTCGAAGACGCCGGCCCTATGGAAGTGGTGGTCGTAGCTCATGTGGAGGTGGCTGTCGATCGCCCACCAGGCACACGGGGTCTCCACGTCTTCTTGGCCCACGGCGTCCACGTTGTCGCCCTCGACCTCGAGGACGAGGTCGACGGGCGCCCCGAAGTGCTCGAGGAGGCGCGGGATCGGGAGCTGCGTCCCACGCGCGACGTGAACCTGCTGCCGGTCGCCGGCCGTGACGACGTCGGCGGTCCGCCGGAGCGCAGCCTCGAGGTACGACGCGGTCGTCGTCTCGTTCCGATTGTAGAGGAGAAGGATCCGAGGTCTCGCGTCTTGGCTCATGAGTCCACCAGTACCGGCGCGTCGCCAATGTGCGTATAGGGGCCGTCGAGGAGCTTCGCGACCTTCCAGGGGCCTTTGCG
>Ga0070738_10004796_pt1 | contig 15743 bp, 13 predicted proteins | sample Coa_R2_2_FD_66446 | JGI IMG/M metagenome (GOLD analysis project Ga0070738, IMG submission 66446) | Surface soil microbial communities from Centralia Pennsylvania, which are recovering from an underground coalmine fire - Coalmine... | ecosystem: Environmental > Terrestrial > Soil > Unclassified ...
GCCCTTGAGCGATGACGCCTGCTTCATGATGTTGTCGCGCGAGAGGTCGTCGCCGCATTTCCGGAGCACGTCGACCATGAGATTGGCGACAGCATAGCCGAACACAGCAAGACTGTTGGACTTGCTGAGCTCAGGCGCGTAACCATCGATGAAAGCGGCCCAATCGCGGTAGGCCGGATCGCCGGCGGCCGCCGGATCGTCGCCCTCCCAGGTGTATGCCGCTGACAGGAGTCCTTCGGCGTTTTGCAGGCCAGCAGGCATCATCACCGCAGCGACCGATTCCGACACTGTTGAGATGATATGTTCCGGCTGCCAGCCGAGCTCGGCTGCGCGGCGGATCGCCATGGCGGCAAATTTCGGGGTCGTCACATCAAAGAAGATGTCGGCGCCAGAGGCCTTGAGTGCGGCGATGTGCGAATTGATGTTGGCGTCGGTGACCCTGTAGGGCACCTCCGCGACAATGGGGATCTTGCCGCCGAGCGCATCCTTCAGGCCCTTGACGTAGTCCTTGCCGAAATCATCGTCCTGGTAAAGGATCGCAATCCTGCCGCCGCTTTGATGTTGCTCGAGCAGGTACTGCGCGTAGATGTGAGCTTCGCTCTGATAGCTCGGCTGGAATCCCATTGTCCACGGGAAGTCGCCGGGTTGGTCCCACATCGATGCGCCGGATGCGACAAACAGCTGTGGAATCCTGTTGGCGTTCAGATAGGGCCGGACCGCAGCGCTCGGCGCGGTGCCGAGGCTTGCGAACATGAACAGCACCTTGTCCTCTTCGACCAGTTTCTTGGTCAGCTCGACGGTCCTCTGCGGGTTGTAGCCGTCGTCATAGGAAATGAATTTGATCCTGCGACCATTGATGCCGCCCTCGGCATTGATCTTGTTGAAATAGGCGGCGATGGTCTTGCCGATCACGCCATAGGCCGAAGCCGGGCCGCTGTACGGCATGGTGTTGCCGATCCGGATCTCGTCGTCGGCGGCGCGCGAACCGCAGGTGCCGCCAAGCACGAGCGCCATGAGCGCGAGCGCAAACGTGAATGCCGCTGCCGGCGCGTTGCGCAGCCCGGTCCTTCGTAGCGAGTAGCCGCTATTGCCTGCGAACCGCACGCCGCCGTCCGCGTGCCAAGGCCTGTCGACGCCACCTCGCATCATGTCCCCCGTGCTTTTTACGACGCTCTCGCTTGTGTTGTCGCGGCCTTCGATCAAATCCTAACGAAGCGCCGATTGATTGAGCCGGCGCCTCGCCTCTGATGAACCTTGCTCGGCGGCTTTCGCATACCAGGCGCGGGCTTTGGCGGCGTCGGGTTGCACGCCGACAATCCTGCGCGTCGCGAGCACGGCGGGATCGTAGGTGCCCGCCAGGATAAAGGCTGCGTTTGCGTCGCCAGCTTCCGCAAGATGGGTGAGAACAAGTCGCGCGCTCGGAATGTCACCGGCCGCGATGAGATCCTGCCCGCGCTTCAGCATGGCCGCGATCTCACTGTGCGTCATCGAGCTGGTCGGCCGGGTCTCGGGAGCGGCTGCAGGCCTTGGGGTCGCAATCTCCGGCCGGACGGCCTCAACCTCGGGCGAGGGCTGGGGCGAAGGCTGCAGGATTTCCGGCGGCAGCGTTATTGGCACAGGGGGTCTTGGTAAAGGGGGGCTTGGCGCAGCAACTTCGTTGGTCGGGACGGCGGCGAGCAAAGCACCGGCTGGCACGGCAGCTGGATCGGGGGCTCCCGGCTTGGCTTCGGCGGCCGTCAGCCGCGTCAGGGTTCCGAGTGCTGTCGACGCCGTGGACGGGCCGTTCCGAACGTCGTCCTCATTGGAAGGCCCGGGGCTGAGCATCGGAATCTGCACAATGACGAGCGCGATCGCGGCCGCGGCGATGACGGCGCCAACAAGCCCGCTGGCCATGCCAAGGCCGGGCAGGCTCATAGGCTCGCGCGGCGGTGGCGCCACGAATTTCGGCATCAGCCCCGCGCAAATTCTCCGGTTCATCTCCTCCAGGTCGTTTTGCGGATCATTGTCCTGATCCGACTCTTGAACAGAGGCTTGAGCGGAGCTTCGGTTCGAGAGGGCTTCTGCCAGGCGGAAGTTCAGGGCCGTGTGCCGCTGCACGCCCGCCGGGAAGAACGAAGCCGGAGGCTCGCGCCCCATGCGTTGGGCCGCCTCGATGACGGCCTCCTGCAGGCGATTGGTCTCCTCGCGGCGGGGCTCGCTCGCCCAAGGCAAATCACGCAAACCATACAGAGGCAAGCCATGCCGAGGCAGCGCTTCCTCGAACTCCTGGTTGGTCTCGTCTTGGGTCTCGTCCTGTCGGGCCGGGATACTCATGACTAACCTCCTCTCGGCCGATGGATGGTGCAAGGGCAAAGGCGTTCGCAGCGTCTGCCATACGGTCGCGCATCAAAGTGCAATCAGACCGCGCCTTGCATCGGCTCATGCGAAAGCAAGCGACGGCGCGCGGCGTCACCACGCCATGCGCCTGATATCCGCACCTCTATGGGTACGTTTGGCAACATCGAGTGATACTCGCTTTCCTCCGACATGCGCGACGGATCATGTCGCGCGCCCTCTTACCGCTCCAGGGTTGTAATGGATTGCGGTCGCCACTTTTCATTCTTAGGTTGCTTTTGATCTTATCGAACTTTTTGGCAGGAACGTTAAGACGGAGAGGCTATTGTGTGTTCATTTTCCGGCGGCCGATGTGAGGGGGCCCGACGTTCGTTGCGATCGATCATCCGCAACGCGCGAGCCACACGGTGCGTCCGCCGGCCTGCGCGTCCTCGATCGCCTGATCGACCAGCTCAAAGCCATGCCGGGCGAGCAGGATTCGATACTCATCGGCGCCGATGCGCGGCATGACCCTCATAATGGGCGACGATCTGATCGGCGTGCTCATGCATGAGCCAGAGTTGGATAGCGCCGCCGCTATTGGCAAGACGTCAGCCCTGCCGCGCCCCCGTGACGCGCCAGATGACATCGCCGACATCGTCGGCGACCAGGAGCGAGCCATCGGGGCCAAGCGCAACGCCGACCGGGCGCCCGTAGGAGAATGTCTCGTCGGCTGCGAGGAAGCCCGACAGAATATCCCTGGGCGGGCCGGAGGGACGACCGTTTTCGAACGGCACGAACACGACCTTGTAGCCGCTGAGCGTCGAGCGATTCCAGGAGCCGTGCTGGCCGATGACCATGCCGTCTGGAAAGCCCGGCAAGGTGCCGGCCGGCAGCCAGCACAGGCCAAGCGAGGCGGTGTGACCCCCGAGCGCATAATCGGGCTGGATGGCTTTGGCCACGAAGCTCGGATCCTGCGGCACGCGGTCGTCGACGATCTGTCCCCAGTAGCAATAGGGCCAGCCGTAGAAGCCGCCGTCGCGCACCGAGGTCAGATAATCCGGCGGCGTCTCGTCGCCAATTCCGTCGCGCTCGTTGACGACGGTCCAGAGCACGCCGGTGTTCGGCTCCCAGGCCAGCCCCACGGGATTGCGCAGGCCGGAGGCAAAGATGCGGCTCGCGCCGCTCGCAAGATCGAGCTCGTAGATTGCCGCGCGGCCCTGCTCAACCTCCATGCCGGTCTCGGCGATGTTGGAGAGCGATCCGACGCCGGCATAGAGCTTCTTGCCGTCGGCGCTCGGCAGCAGGCTTCGCGTCCAATGCCCGCCGGGCTTGAAGGTGACGAGCTTTCGGCCCTGGGCAGTGATGCGGTCGGCGCCATGGGAATAGGGAAATGCGACCACGCCGTCGGTGTTGCCGACATAAAAGGTGTCGCCGATCAGTGCCATGCCGAACGGCTGGTTGAGGCCCTCCATGAAGGTCTCGCGAATCTCGGCGACGCCGTCGCCGTTCTTGTCGCGCAACAGCGTGATGCGGTTTGCGGACACGCCAAGCGCGGCGGCACGCCGCATCGTCGCCTGCATCGCATAGTGGAACATGGTCCTGGCGGGACCTGCGATCTGTGTTGCCTCGGCGACAAGGACGTCGCCATTGGGCAGCACATTGATCCAGCGCGGATGCTTCAGCCCGGTGGCAAAGGCGTTCACGGCAAGACCGGGCGCGGCCACTGGTTTCTCGCCGGCGCGCCAGCCTCTGGCGGTCGGCATCTTCAGCGTTGGGATCGCGCCTTGCGGCTTGGCTTGCGGAATTTCGGGCCTGTCACCCCAGGCCGCCTTTTGAGGCACGCCTTGCAACCGCCGCCACCGCAGCGCGACGCCGCCGATCAGCGCCACGATTTGCGCGAAAATGCCGGAAAATGTCATGAGGTCCTCTTGATTGCGGGCGGCACTATCCGATGCCGGAACGTGTCGCTCAAGAGGCAATCCGGAATGGGCGCATTCCGCGCAAGCGAGGTCGGATTTGCGTTCCCGAGTAGAACAATTGGCGGGGTTTCGAGTTGGCTCCCTCGAGCGAACGGCGTTAGTCTTTCGGGCAGGCAAGGTCGTGACCCCGATTTTCGATGGTGCGCGCATGACGTTTTTGTTGTCGAGGGAGAGGCGCAAGCGGCTCTTGCCGGCCCGCCTTGCCATTGCCGCCCTGGCGCTCTGGATCGGCCCGCACCTTCCTGCACACGCCAGGGGCGGCGCGGCCGAGCGCGCCATCCAATCCAACGAAACGCGCAATCCCGGCGATCCGATCCTGGCGATCGTCTCCCTGCAAAAGCAGCGCATCACCGTCTATGACGCGCAAGGGTGGATTCTGCGCGCGCCGGTGTCGAGCGGCCAGCGGGGACGGGAGACGCCTTCGGGAATCTTCAGTGTCATCCAGAAGGACGCTGATCACCATTCGAACCTCTATGACGACGCCTTCATGCCGCACATGCAGCGCCTGACATGGTCGGGCATTGCGCTGCATGGCGGTCCGTTGCCCGGATATGCGGCGTCCCACGGCTGCGTCCGGATGCCCTATGACTTCGCCGAGCATCTGTTCGATCTGACGCAGCTCGGCCTGCGCGTGATCGTTGCGCCCACCGACCCTTCACCGGTCGAGATCAGTGATCCCGCTCTGTTGAAGCCGAAGCCGGGCGCAGGCGCGCTCGTTCTGGCGCGCAATGCCGAGGCCGCCGATGCCACCGCGAAACTCAATCAGGCGAGGCAGGCGGCCGGCACCGCCTATCGCGAGGCGACGGCTGCCCTGGTGCCGGTGCGCGTCGCCGAGAACCAGAAGCTCAAGGCCGAGGCGCAATTGGCTGCCGCCGAAACGGCGCTCACCAACGCAACCACCGATGAGGCCAGGCAAGCGGCCGAAGATGCCAAGGCGAAGGCGACAGCCTGGATTGCCAACCTGCAGACTCAAGTGGACGCGGCGAAGGCCCAGCTGCAAGTGAAGGCCGATGCGCGCAGCGCTGCGCGCGATGCCGTCGCCGCCGCCGAGGCCGCGCAGACTGCGGCAGCCGAAGCCGCGCGCCAGGCTGCGCGCGAGCTCGAGCCGGTATCCGTCCTGATCAGCCGCAAGACCCAGAAGCTCTATGTGCGTCAGGGCTTCGAGCCAATCTTCGATGCGCCCATCACGATTACCGATCCCGATCGTCCGATTGGCACCTATGTCTTTACTGCGATGGAGCGGACCGGCACCGACGACGATGTCAGATGGACGGTTGTCGCGCTGGAGGGCCCACATTCGCAGCCCGAGGTGGTCGAGCCCCATGGTCGCGCCGCCGGGCGCAAGAGCCCCGAGCTTGAGCAGGTCACGGCAGCAGCCGACGAGGCCAAGGCCGCGCTCGGCCGGATTACAATTCCTCAGGAACTGCTCGACCGCATCCCCGGCGTATCGCCGCGCTCGTCCGTGATCATCACGGACGAGGCCCTGAGCCCCGAAACCTCCAAGGGCACCGATTTCGTGGTGGTACTGAGTGACCAGCCGCAGGGCGGCATCAAATTCCGCAAACCAGCGCCGGCTCAGGACTATGGTTATGTCAGCTCGCGCTATCGCGCGCCGGCTTTGGGACCCGCCTGGGGCTCGCCATATGGCGGGCGGGGCTTCTTCACCTGGTAGGACTGCTGTAAGACTCCGGCTGACACGGCTGGAGAGCTTGAGCATGGCAGACGATCCGATGATGGTTGGCGCTGCGACCGTGTTCGTCGTCAGCGACATTGGCGCAAGCCTGGCGCATTACCGCGACGTGCTCGGCTTTTCCGTCACCTTCGAGTACGGCGATCCGACGTTCTATGTCTGCCTGTGCCGCGACGAGGTCGCGCTGCATCTGGTCGCGGCGCGTCAGACCAGACGGTTGCCTGGAAACGGCGCTGTCTGCGTCTTTGTGAGAGATGTCGACGCCGTCCATGCCGAGCTCGCGGAACGCGGCGCCAACATCGTCAAGCCGCCGCAAAATTACGACTACGGCATGCGCGACTTCGACGTGCTCGATCCCGACGGCAATCAGCTGGTGTTCGGGACGGGCTCGGGGGACCACTAAGCGCGCGGCCACAAAGCGCATAGCCCCATACGTGGGCTGCGCTTGCCCTGAGGCCGGGGCTGCCGTTAGTTGGCCCGAGCCAACAATATTTTCCGGGAGGACCGATGGGCCCGTTGCAAGGCATCAAGGTCGTCGACATGACCACCGTGCTGATGGGGCCCTATGCCACCCAGATGCTCGGCGACTATGGCGCCGATGTCATCAAGGTGGAGTCGCTCGAGGGCGACGTCACGCGGCTGATCGGTCCGACGCGGCATCCGGGCATGGGCCCGGTGTTTCTCAACACCAACCGCAGCAAGCGCTCGATCTGCCTCGACCTGAAAAGGCCAGCTGGCCGGGAAGCCGTGCTGCGGCTGATCAGATCGGCCGACGTGCTGGTCTATAATGTGCGGCCGCAGGCGATGGCGCGGCTCAATCTCGGCTACGAGGTCGTGTCCGCCATCAATCCGCGCCTGATCTATGCCGGTGTGTTCGGCTTCGGCCAGGACGGGCCCTACGCGGCGAAACCCGCTTACGACGATCTGATCCAGGGCGCGACCGGATTGCCGGCGCTGATGGCAGAGACCGGCGATGGCACGCCGCGCTATGTGCCGAATGCGCTGGTCGACCGCATCGTAGGCCTGACCGCGGTTGGCGCAATCTGCGCCAGCCTGGTCGATCGCGAGCGCACCGGGCGCGGCCAGCGCGTCGATATCCCGATGTTCGAGACCATGGCGGGCTTTGTGATGGGCGATCACATGGGTGGTCTCACCTACGAGCCGCCGCTCGACAAAGGCGGTTACGCGCGCCATCTGTCGCGCGATCGCCGCCCCTACAAGACGTCCGACGGCTATCTCAGCGTCATTGTCTACAATGACAAGCAGTGGGAGAGCTTTTTCAAGGCGACCGGCCGCGACGATCTGCGCAGCGATCCACGCTTTGCGACGTTTGCGGGCAGGGCAGTCAATATCGATTACGTCTATGGCGAGCTTGCGCGCATTTTCGAGACGCGCTCGACGGCGGAGTGGATCGCGCTTCTGAACAAGGCCGATGTTCCTGTCATGCCGATGCACGACCTCAAGGGCATCCTCAATGACGAGCACCTGGTCGCGACTGGCTTCTTCCCGGTGGTGCAGCATCCGACCGAAGGGCCGATCCGCAGCATGAAAGTGTCGGCCTCGTTTTCGGAAACGGCGGCCGAGCCCACAAGGCTCGCGCCGCGGCTGAACGAGCATGGCGCGGAGATCCTGCAGGAGATCGGGTTTTCGCGCGATGACATCGAGAGCATGATCCGCGATGGCGTGACCCGGCCGTCGCCCGAGGCGTGAGGACAGACCCATGGATTTCGCACTCTCCGCCAACCAGGAATCGATCCGCGAGGCCGTGGCAAAGATCTGCGCGCGCTTCGACGACGCCTATTGGCTGAAGAAGGACAAGGAGGGCGGCTTCCCCGCCGACCTGCACAAGGCGCTGGCCGACGCCGGCTGGCTCGGCATCTGCATTCCCGAGGAGTATGGCGGGTCCGGGCTCGGCATTCTTGATGCCGCGATCATGATGCGCGCCATCTCGGAATCGGGCGCCGGCATGTCGGGCGCGTCGGCAGTTCATATGAACGTGTTCGGGCTCAATCCGGTCGTGGTGTTCGGCACCAGGGAGCAGTGCCAGCGTATGTTGCCGGGCATTGTCGATGGCAGCGAGAAGGCGTGTTTTGCGGTCACCGAGCCGAACACCGGGCTCAACACCACGCAACTCAAGACGCGCGCGGTGCGCACAGGTGACAAATATGTCGTCAATGGCCAGAAGGTCTGGATCTCGACCGCGCAGGTCGCCAACAAGATCCTGCTGCTGGCGCGCACCACGCCGCTGGAGGAGGTGAAGAACCCCACGTTCGGTCTGAGCCTTTTCTACACCGATTTCGATCGCAGCCGCATCGCGGTGCACGAGATCGAGAAGATGGGCCGCAAGGCGGTCGACTCCAACGAGCTCTTCTTCGAGAATTTTGAAATTCCCGTCGAGGATCGTCTTGGCGAGGAGGGCCGCGGCTTTGAATATATCCTCCATGGCATGAACCCGGAGCGGATCCTGATTGCAGCTGAAGCGGTCGGGCTCGGCCATCTCGCGCTGTCGCGTGCGGCGGGCTACGCCAAGACGCGCAATGTCTTCAACCGCCCGATTGGCAAGAACCAGGCAATCCAGCACCCGCTTGCGAAGAACTGGATGGAGCTCGAGGCGGCCTGGCTGATGACGCTGCAGGCCGGCTGGCTGTACGACAAGGGCCTGCCGTGCGGGCCGGCGGCAAACTCCGCCAAATATCTCGCAGGCGAAGCAGGCTTCCGCGCCTGCGAGCAGGCGGTGATGACCCATGGTGGTTTCGGCTATGCCAAGGAGTTCCATGTCGAGCGCTATTTGCGCGAGTCATTGATCCCGCGCATTGCACCGATCAGCCCGCAGCTGATCCTGAGCTTCATCGCCGAGAAGGTGCTCGGCCTGCCAAAGTCGTATTGAGATGTCATACCTGCGAGTTGTTCACGCAGTCGTTCCGGAACGATACGAAGCATCGAACCCGGAACCTCGAGATTCCGGGTTTAGTCCTTCGGACCGCCCCGGAATGACAGCGGAGCAAGGGGCACGGTCATGAGCTACATCACCGGCGTTGGCCTGACACCATTCGGCAGGCACGAAGGCTCGTCCTCTCTCGACCTGATGAGCCAGGCCGCTTCGCTCGCACTCGCCGATGCCGGCCTTCAACGCAGAGAGATCGACGGCATTCTCTGCGGCTATTCGACAGTGTCGCCGCACATCATGCTGGCGACAGTGTTCGCCGAGCATTTCGGCATCCAGCCCTCCTATGCCCACGCCGTTCAGGTCGGCGGCGCCACCGGGCTCGCCATGACCATGCTGGCGCACATGCTGACCGAGGCCGGCGTCGCGCAGCATGTGCTGGTCGTCGCCGGCGAGAACCGGCTGACCGGGCAGAGCCGCGATGCATCAATCCAGGCGCTCGCGCAAGTCGGCCATCCCGATTATGAGGTGCCGCTCGGGCCGACCATCCCCGCTTATTACGGCCTCGTCGCCTCGCGCTATATGCACGAATATGGCCTCACACAGGAAGACCTAGCCGAGTTCGCTGTGCTGATGCGGCGTCACGCGCTTGCGCATCCCGGCGCGCAATTCCATGACCCGATCACGGTTGCCGACGTGATGGCTTCAAAACCTGTGGCGCTGCCGCTGAAACTGCTCGACTGCTGCCCCGTCTCCGACGGAGGCGCCGCCTTTATCATCAGCCGCGAGCCGACCGCGGACGTGCGCGTGCAAATCCGTGGCTGCGCCCAGGCGCACACCCACCAGCATGTCACCGCCGCGCCAGCGCTTGACAGGCTCGGCGCCGAGATTGCGATCGCCCGGGCCAAGGCCGCCACGGGCATTGCGATCTCCGATGTGCGCTATGCCGCGGTGTACGACAGCTTCACGATCACGCTCGCGATGCTGCTGGAAGACTTAGGGTTGGCTAAGCGGGGCGAGGTTGCGGCTCGCGTTCGAGCCGGCTATTTCTCGTGTGATGGCGAGATGCCGCTCAACACCCATGGCGGTCTGCTCAGCTACGGCCATTGCGGTGTCGGCGGCGCGATGGCGCATTTGGTCGAGACCCATCTGCAGATGACGGGGCGCGCCGGCGACCGCCAGGTGCGGGATGCATCGCTGGCGCTGCTGCATGGAGATGGCGGGGCGCTGTCCTCGCATGTCAGCATGGTCCTGGAGCGCACAAGATGAACCGCCTTGCCGACTGGACCAGGGGAGAAGCTGCGATCGTCTTTCAACGCTGCGCTGGCTGCGGCGCGACGCAATATTTCCGCCGCGCCTTCTGCGCCTCGTGCGGTGCGACGGACTTGCAGGAACACCGCGCCAGCGGCGAGGGTACGGTATACGCCACGTCGCTGGTCTGCCGCGCGGCGACGCCGGAGACCAAAGCGCATGTGCCTTACAACATCGTCCTAATCGACACCGACGAGGGCTTCCGGATGATGGCCCATGGCGACAATGATCTCGCCATCGGCGATCGCGTCAGTGCGCGGTTTGTTCAATTTGCTGGGCGGCTTGTGCCTTGCTTTGCGAAGGCTTCTCAACCCGATAAAACAGAACGCTGGCGATGACGAGCATCGCCGTCACCGCCAGCAAGTGCGCGAATGCCTCCGAGGTTGCCCTCCTGGTGGCATGCTTCATGCCTTTCCTCCCTAGACTTGGGCATGACTGGTCATCGCGCGCGAACGCGCAACAATCGTCAAATTATAACTCGGAACACCCCACGCTGCGTATTCGCCTTATGTCGTCCCCCGTCAGGCGAATATCGATTGTGCCAAGCTCGAACAGTAATACGGCGGCAATTTGACTCCAGCATGGTGCTGTTGCGTCGCTCGGGCGATACTCGTTTGGCGAATCAAGGCTTTGGAACCCGCGCGGCGGATCCGTAAATACAGGTGAAATATGGCCCGCATCGATTACAGCGATCCCGCAAAGCACAACGATCGTACGCGCGAACTGCTCGGCAAAAACCGCAACGCCAACATCTTTCGTATGATGGCGCATTCGCCGAGCCACCTCGAGCAATATTGCCGGCTCGGTGGCGCCATCCGACACAAGGGCGAGCTTGATCCGGTCGTGCGGGAGCTTGCGATCACGCGAACCGGCATTCTGTGCGAGGCGCCGTACGAAATCGTCGCCCACAAGCGCATCGGCAAGAATGTCGGCGTCACCGACGAGCAGAATGAAGCCTTGGAGAATTGGCAGTCGGCGACCTGCTTCAACGAGGTGCAGCGCGCCGCGCTCGCCTTCACCGACGAGACCGTCAAGCTGCCTCGTGTCACCGACGCGACCTTCATGGCAATCGCCGCCAAGCTGACGCCGGGCGCGCTGGTCGAGCTGCAGCTGGCCGTCGGCTTCTATATCATGACGTCGAAGTTCCTGGAGACCTTCGCGGTCGACATGCAGCCGGCGTCGGAGGTGGTATAAGCCGGAGGTTGCATCTTCTGGGGGGTGAGATCATGGACAATGGCTGGGAGGTCTCGGCGCAGGCCTGGGTCGATTCCATCGGCGAGCGCGGCGACTGGGGACGTGAGCATGTGCTCGATCCCGTCATGATCGGCCGGATCGCCGGCCGCTCGTTCAAGCGCGCGCTCGACGTCGGCTGCGGCGAGGGCCGCTTCTGCCGGATGCTCAAGCAAGCCGGCGTGACGGCAACGGGGATCGATCCGACCCCGCAGTTGCTCGACCTCGCGCGTCGGCGTGATCGGGCCGGCGACTACCGGTTCGGGCGCGCCGAACAGCTCGACTTCGGGGATGGAAGCTTCGATCTCGTCGTGAGCTATATCACGCTGGTCGACATCCCCGATTTCAGAGCAGCCATTCGAGAGATGGCGCGGGTGCTGAAGCCGGGCGGCTCGCTCCTGCTCGCGAACCTTACGGGCTTCACTTCCGCGGGCGCCGAGCAAGGGTGGGTGAAGGATGCCGAAGGGAAGCGGCTGCACTTTCCGGTCGATCGCTACCTCGAGGAGTTTCCCTTCTGGTTCGAATGGTCGGGCATCCGAATCGAAAATTGGCATCGCCCGCTATCGGCCTATATGGCCGCATTCCTCGCCGCCGGGCTGATCCTGACATTCTTTGCCGAGCCTGCGCCGGTCTCCGGAGAGCCGTCACACCAGGAATCGTTCCGGCGAGTGCCGTGGTTCGTCGTGATGGAGTGGACGCGGCCGGCTGGTGCCTAGGTCGCAGTGGGCAGTAGAGTTCGGCCGGCGTTGGGGCTGGCCTGAACCGTGGGCAATTGAATGACAATTGATGAATATGCCGATTGGGCAGCGATGATCGCCAAAGTGGCCGAAAATCCTTCGACCGAGCGCTGGTCCTATCTTGGGCTCGGCCTTGCCGCGGAATCGGGCGAGGTTGCCGATCATATCAAGAAGCTGCTGCGCGACGACAAATTGGACCGCGACGCGCTTGCGGGTGAGCTTGGTGACGCGATCTACTATTGGGCGTGTCTCTGCGTGGCTTCCGGCCGAAAGCCTTCCGAAATTCTTGAGACAAGCAGGGCGAAGATCGAACAGAGAATCGCAGGATAGGGCCGCCGCCTAAGTTGCCGTCAGCACGTTCAGCTTGGTGTTGGCGAGGATCAGCCGGTCCGCGAGGAGCTGCGCGAGGTTGCGCATGATGCGCTCGCCGGCGCGCGGGTTGTCCTCGCGGAAGCGTTCGAAGTCCGCGAGCGGCACTTCGAGCGCGGCGACCTGGGCATCGGCATAGACGTCCGCCGAGCGGTGCGTCTCCAATAGCGCCATCTCGCCGAAGGCCATGCCGGCGGTGATGGTCGCAAGCCGAATGCCGTCATGCAGCTTGACGTGCACGACGCCGGATTTGAGGAAGAACAGCGAAGCGGCCGGCTCGCCTTCGCTCAGGATCTTCTCACCGGGTCGGTAGGTGCGCAATGTGCCGAGCGCGGCGAGCTGGTCGAGCTCGCGTTTATCGAGCCCGGCCAGCAGCACCTGCTCGGCGAGCTCGGTGATCTCCACCGCATAAATATTGCCGCCATGGCGGTAGACGATCTGATCCTCGGCCCATTCGATGGCGTCGTCGAGCAGGGGGTAGTTGCGGATGTTGGCGAGCCCGTTCGCCCATTCACCAATGCTCTTCCACTGCGCCGAGCCGCGGTCGATGCCGGACAGGATCACCGTGACATTGAAATTGGCGAGCTCGGCGAACTCCTCCGCCAAGAGCCGCCCGCCGGCGGGCGTCACGGCGGCGACCCGGCGCAGGTCGAAGATCACGAATTGCGGGCGCGGCTTGCTCGCGAGCTGGCGCGAGACATAGTCGACGGTGGAGAAGGACAGCGTGCCCACGAGCTCGATGACGCGGACCTCGTCATGATGCGCGGCGAGCAGCCTGCGCTCGGCCGGCCTGCGGCTGCGGCGCGAGGAGCTCTTGCCGATGTTGTAGTCGGCGATCACAGCGTTGCGCGCGTCATCGGCCCGGCTGAGCATATGCAGGCCGTAATGCGACGACAGCGCCTCGCACACCTTGATGCCGCGCACGCTGTTGCCATGGCCGTCGAGCCGCGGCGAGTAGCTGCCGAGCCCGAGCCGCGCCGGGAGTGCTGCCAGGATGCCGCCGCCGACGCCGCTCTTGGCGGGGATGCCGACACGGTAGATCCATTCACCCGCATAGTCGTACATGCCCGACGACGTCATCACGCTGAGCGTCCGCGATACGGCGTACGGCGTCACGACCTGCTCGCCCGTGACCGGATTGAGGCCGCGATTGGCGAGCGTTGCTGCCATGATCGCGGCATCACGCGCGGTCACCAGCACCGAGCATTGTCGGAAATAGACGTCGAGCACCTTGCGAACGTCTTCGGTGATGACGCCGGAATTGCGCAGCAGATAGCCAATGGCGCGGTTACGGTCACCGGTCGCGCTTTCCGAAGCGAACACGGCTTCATCGACGTCAAGCTCGCGCCCGGCAAAACGGCTCAACGCCTGCCGCACCGTGTCGAACGCTGTGTCAGCCTTCGCCTCCAGGATCAGACCGGAGCAGGCGATGGCGCCGGCATTGACCATCGGATTGAACGGGTGGTTCTCCGCATTGAGCCGGATCGAGTTGAAAGGATCGCCCGAGGGCTCGACGCCGATCACGGCCTCCACACGCGCCGCGCCGAGCGTGTCCAGCGCGAGCGCGAATACGAAGGGTTTCGACATCGACTGGATGGTGAAGGGTACGCGGGAATCGCCGGTCTCATAAACATGACCGTCGAGCGCGGCGAGCGCGATGCCGAAATGCTCGGGATGCGCCTTGCCGAGCTCGGGAATGTAGTGGGCGACTTCGCCGGAATCATCCTCCGCAAAATCCTTGTGACATGCGGTCAAGAATCGCAGCAGCGGCGGCGACGAGGAAGCCCAGTTGCGCGCGCCCGCGATCGGCGCCGTTCGCATCATGTCCATGACATCTTCCGAAATGAGACAGGCGTACGCCACATGTTACGCCGCAACGCGGCACGTCGAAACCGTCCTGCCGGCCTGTTGGCGCGGCAGCCTGCCGACTGCGTGGGCAGCTAAATGATTCAGGTCTCGATGATCGCCACGACCTGGCCTTCGGCTACGACATCGTCGACAGCGACCAGGATGGATTTCAATGTTCCCGCCGCAGGCGCGGCGACGGGAATCTCCATCTTCATCGCTTCGACAAAGGCGATGTCCTCGCCGTCGCCAACGTTTGCGCCAAGCGCGAGCGGGAGGGCGCAGATGCGCCCGGCGACTTCTGTGACGATCTTGATATCTGGCATGCCAACCGGCTTTTTGTTGTCGCCGCACAATGCCTGAGGTAGCTTGTTCTTCAAGTGGAATTTTATTCCGCACAACGGAATTAGGAGGAAACCTTGGGACGACGCTCGGAGCGGCTGAGCAGGCCGAGACTGCTCACCAGTGACGCGACAGGTGAGGCTGACGTCATTCAGGTGGTCTCGCGCGCCTTTGATGTGCTCAGGTGTTTCGAGGGCCATGAAGCGCGGCTGGGAAATCTGGAGATTTCCAACCGCTGCGGCCTGCCGCGCTCGACGGTGTCGCGGCTCACCCACACGCTGACCCGGATGGGGCAGCTCGTCTATCTGCCGCGTGACCAGAAATATCGCATCGGCCCAAGCGCGGTCGCGATGAGCACCTCGATGATGAAGGGCCTGCAGCTGCGCAATCTGATCCGGCAGCGCCTGCAGGACGTCGCCGAGCAATTGCCCGGCACCGTCGGCTTCGTCATCCCCGACCGCTACCATCTCGTCTATCTCGAGTTCGCGCGCTCGGCGAATGCGCTCGGCCTGCATGAAGTCACCGGCAGCCGGATCTCGATGGCGAGCACGGCCGCGGGCCATGCCTATACGGCGGCGCTCGAGCCGGACGTGGGTGACGCGCTGCTTGCCGAGATGGAGCGCGAGGCGCCTGATGCCGCTCGGGTGCTGAAGCCGCGGATCGAGGCCAACCGCCACTTCCTGCGGGAGAATGGTTATGTCGTCGCCTGCGGCCTGTGGTCGCCGCATATCAATGGCGTCGCGGTGCCCCTGTGGTCGCCGCAATACCAGACCGTCGTCGCGGTGACGATCGGGCTGTTGGCTGCGATGTATGACGAGAAACGCCTGCACAGCGAAGTTGCGCCTGTGATGCGCGAGCTGGGTGCAGCCATCGGCAGCCTGCTGGAGACGGCCGAAGGCGATATTTTCAACAACCGGATGGAGCGGAAGACGCTTGGCGTTATCGCACCCAACAAAAAGAGTGTGACGGAGGAGACGAATGATCTGGAAGCCCGAACTCGACGAGCTCGCTCGGCGCGAGGCCTTCGCGCGCGAGATGGG
>Ga0070738_10004800_pt1 | contig 15723 bp, 10 predicted proteins | sample Coa_R2_2_FD_66446 | JGI IMG/M metagenome (GOLD analysis project Ga0070738, IMG submission 66446) | Surface soil microbial communities from Centralia Pennsylvania, which are recovering from an underground coalmine fire - Coalmine... | ecosystem: Environmental > Terrestrial > Soil > Unclassified ...
GAGTGGTATTTTCGCAATCGCCGCTGGTTCTTCGCCGTGATGTTCTTCCTTCCGGCGCTGAGCATCGCCGAAGAGGTCGCGCGAACCGGCCGCATGTCGTCGGCACTCAACTTAGCGTTTCTGCTTTTCTTCGATGCGGTCATTACCGTGGCGTATTTCGTGCGTTCGCGCCGAGCTCAGGAGTGGATTACGGCGCAGGCGATGGTGCTGACGGTAGTCTATGTGGTCGTGCTCTTCTTGGCGTTGCCGAGCTGACGTCGTGATTTAGATCAGTGCTTCGGCGCTCACTGCGCGACGCCGACCGTGTCGAGCTGCGCGTCGATGGCTTTGATTGCCGCCTCGATGGAGGCCCCGTTTCCGGAATCGGCAGCGGCCGCCTTGTCGAGCTGATTTTGCCAGTCGAGCAAAGCGGGTTTGCCGCCCTCCGTTGCTCGCTCCACCCAAGTGTCGCTCGTTCTGACTTTGCGACAAGAGGTCTCTTTGGCCCAATCCGCGCCGATCCGCCGGCCGAGCGACGTCAGTTGCGCGGAGACCGCGGCGTTCGCCGTGGAGTCAGTTACGTGTCCAAGGATCTTTTGACTGTCGGCGAACCAGCCCGCGTATCCGCGCGTGCCGAGGTAAAATGCCTTCACCTGGCCCCAGTACTTGTTCCAGCTCTGCCATTCGCCCTCACAGTTATCGGCCTGCCAAACCGTGTGGAACGAATCTTTCCATGAATCGAGGGTCGCGGCGTCGTCGGCAAGACAGCAGGTGCGGGCGATGAGGAAGACTGCGAATGCAACCGGCATTGCGCGCAGGAGCGCGCGGCGTAGCGAGATAGACATCGAGCGCTCGGTTTCTACACCCAGGCTCCGACCTCCCGGTCGTCATTCCATCGCTTAGCCCACCCGCGCGCCGCGCGCACTCGCACTCATAATGTCGAAACTCGACTACGAGGGAACCTTAAGAAACAGAGCCTCGCGCGCGCGTAAAATCCCTTATTTCCGGAAGTTGCAAAAACAGGAAAAGCTGGGGTGTCCACCAATCGCGGCACCAATGGGCTAAGGCCGCCTATACGACGATGCCGGCACCTTCCAGCGCCGGCTGAGCGAGGGTGCCAAACGCCCTCCGCGATAGCGTTCGCCCGTCGCGAGAGAGAGGGCGCTTTGAGTACTGCCGGGATCACCCCTGACACTCCGATCGAGGAATTCGATCAGGATCGGCTTGATCGGAAAACCTTTGCTCGCGCGCTCGGAAAGGTGATCGCCGCTTACGATCGGCCCGAGAATCTCGTCGTCGGCTTGTACGGCGAATGGGGACTCGGTAAGACGTCGGTCCTCAATCTCGCACTGAAATCGCTCGCGTCCCTGAAACCGCCCCCGATCATCGTTTACTTCAACCCCTGGTACTTTTCGGATCGTGAACAGCTCGTTCGGAAGTTTTTTGCCGCTCTCTCTGACGCAATCGGCCATCAAGGCAAATCGAAAACCTACGATCGTGCTAGCGAGTTGCTCAAACAGCTCGCCAAGGGCGTCGATGCTCTCGGCGACCTTCCTGGGCCAGGAGTTTTTGCTAAGTTGATCGCGCGGCCGTTGTACTTCCTCGAAAAGAGTTACGAAGATAAGGCCAAGGACGCCGATTCGCTCGAATACATCAAAGCCGAGATATCGATCGCACTCAAGGAAGGTAGGCGACGCGTCGTCGTCGTCATCGACGACCTGGACCGCTTGCCGTCGTCAGAGATCCGAGTCGTTTTTCAGCTCGTCAAGGCGCTCGGCGACTTCGAGTACACGACTTATATCCTGGCCTTTGACGAACAAGTGGTCGAGAAAGCTCTAAGAGGCGTACAAAAACTCCAAGGGGCACGCTACATCGAGAAAATCGTTAATGCTCCGGTACACTTGCCCCCGGTGTCGCCCTCGAAGATGCGCACGCTCGTTTTTGAGACTTTGAACGATTTTGCGGCAGCTCACCCCGGCTACGATTGGGAGCGCGAGGAACTTGCGGAGCGCGTCTTCGTTGTGACGACCTTTATCCGATCGCATTGCCGGACGATGCGGCACCTGATCCGCCTCTCCAACGCGCTGTACATCGATGTGCAGGCGATCGATGGCGAGGTTGATGGCCTCGACTTTGTTAGCATCACTGCCGTACGGCTGTTCTTGCCGGCGCTGTACCGCCTCATCCGCGATAATCGCGACCTGTTCATTGACACGAACGAAGTGCTTGTTGACAAGAAGACTCGTGACGCCGAGGCGAAAGCGGTTCTCGATAAGTTTTACGCTGACACCAAGCTGCAAGAACCGGCGATCGAACTTTTGCGCTCACTGTTCCCGCGCTTGCGGCGTGTACAGGCAATCCAAACGGTTGAGACGGGCGATTTCGCCGAGTTGGCGCATCGGCGCGAGCGACGCCTCTGCGACCCGGCTTCGTTCGATGCCTACTTTCAGTTCGATGTGCCCTCGACCGACGTTTCGAAGACGCGGATGGAGACTATCCTAAACCACGTCAACGTAGAGGTTCTGAGATCTGAGCTGATCGGCTTTATTGACGAAAGCCCCGAAAAGGGACTCGCGTTCTTGGAGCGCCTCCGCGATCATACTGACGACCCACGGGCATTGGCAAGTGCGAACGCGATTGTCACGGTCCTCTTTGATCTTGGGGACCGTTTCCCGCATGATCTGGCGCGGTTCCCGTTCAAGGTCGATGGCCACACGCTGATTTTGCAAATCGTCTATCACTTGCTGCGTCGGGTTGAACCCGAGAACCAGCGGTACACGATTTTGACTATGGCGATCGCCGCCGCACGTGAAAGCCTTGATCCGTGGGTAGCGACGATCTCGGTTGAGGATCAGAGCCACGGTCGGTACGGGACGGGCGAGAAGTTGCAGCCCAAGCCGGAGAGCCAGCTCGTGAGCGACGCCAACCTCGATATCCTCGAAGCGCAAGCCCGACGGAAGATTGAAGACGAATGGGCGAACGGCGACGGTGGCGGACGCCTCGCGAAGCATCCGCGACTCGGGTACGTTCTCTATCGCTGGTCGGACTGGGGAGGCCAGATCAAGGTTGCCGATTACATTCTCAGGCGATTGGACGTCGCTGACTTTGCGCGACTTGTCGTGCAGCTCGCGACGAACGCTGGTATGCCCTCCGATGAGCCGACTCTCGACCATCCGAGTGTGCGCCGCCTGGTCGACCCGGGCGCCTTACGCGGTCGGATCCGTGAAATTATATACGGCGGCAGTAGCCTTGCGCTCGTGCCGGCCGAGCTTGTGCCGACGCTCAACCATCTCGCAGGTTACACGCCGGAAGGCACCGTCGAACCGGAGTAGGACCCGGCGAGCTTTTGGCGATCCGTTACCCGTCCGTCGCCCGTCGCGGAGAGTCGTCGCCGCGTCCGTCAGCCGAGCGGCGCACCAACTATTTGCGCGACGCTACGGTACAAGGGCCCCAAGACGGCGCGCTGTTGACGTACGACTAGCGTCCCGAGGTGAGCTCCTCGCCCTGCGCTGGGGCGATGTCGACCTTGAGCGCGCTACGCTAACGGTGCGGTGCTCGCTCGATCGCGTCGACCGGCAAACGAGATTCAAGGATCCGGCGATGCTTCAATCAGCGGCGGAACGGCTTAATCGTATCATCGGTGGGCCACGGAAAGCGTAAATATAGATGGCGGGGTCGCAGCGAACAGGGTTCTTCGAGCAGAGCGTTCTACCGCCTATTATGGAGCCTCATTCATTTAAGTTGTCTGAGGAGCAGAAGCCCCTCGAACACCTGATCAACTATGTGAACGAATTTGCACCGCTGGCGTGGAGCTATGATGGCGCTGTAGTTATCACGCGTGGCGAATTGACTATGGAGCTTCCGGGATCATTTTCGTGGTCAGGCAGCCACGGCAGCGGATCACTTCAGAGCGGAGACCGCGCAAGTGAGGCGTTGCTAAAGCCTCTCGCCTACGGTGCAATACTCAAGGATGAGGATTTCTTAACCATTCGAGCGGCGGACGGGAGTTGGGAGATACGCCGTGCTTACGTTTCAAGCACCAAACACACGGCAGACTTTCGCGTGAGAACGATGACGTACGAATTCTCCATTGAGTTCTTGGAGCTGAGGATCGGCGAGGCGGAAGAGCAGTCGGCAGCCTCTCATGCGTTATTGATTTCCGGTGTGGATTTTGAGCTCTATCCGACTTCCTTTCCGACCGATCCACGCGGGGACGGTGCCTCGCTTGACGGCATGGTTACAAGTGTCTTGGGTCGGCCCGCGATTATTAGGCAATTGCCAGAGCCGCGACCGAGGGAACCGTTTCTAATGGTCGCCTATCAAGGCGAGAGGCTTGATCGCGAGGAGCGCAGGACCGTACTTCACCTGCTTTCATTCCTGACAGGAAGAATGGGAGCTGTCGCCGGCGAGTTTTTCCTCGATGGAGGCGAAGAGAAGGGCCGTATCCTTGAAAGTTACAACCCGGATGAAAGCATTGCGAAGCCGCCGGTTCAATGGCGCTCGCCGGACCTCGGCCCGTTGCAGCGACTTCCAGCGCAGCTTCCCCAAATGTTTGAGGCAATGCACGGCCTGCGTGTAAACGAGAAGATTCCGCTTGACGTGGCACTTACTCATCTGCTGTCACGGCCGCGCCTATTTGACGAGGAGGTTCGGGATATAGCTCTCGCCTTGGATTCGTTAATCGAGGCCGACGCCTTCTCTCGAAATGGCGTGACACTGGTAGCTGCCGAGGTTTACGAGCGCGCGTTGCCGGAGCTATTTAAGGCTATAAACGAAGCAATTACGCGGAACAATCTCCCGACGGCCCTCCATGATCGGCTTAAGGAACGCTTGGTGGGAGCTAATGACATCTCTCACGGGGAGCGGCGGCGCGCCTTCTTCGAGCGCGTCGGCTTCGAGCCTGGACCCCGGGAAAAGGCCGCTTTGAACTTGCGTCACCCAATGAGCCATCGCGGCTACCTTTGGCTTGACGGGGACAGCGTACAAGAACTCGATGGAATCAGCGAGCAGACCCGGATCGCCCGGACTTTCGTTAATGCGGTTATCCTTTCAATGCTCGGCTACGGCGGCACCGTGTTCGATCACCTTATTGGCGCTAACAAGCCGCGGCTTGGAAAACACCTCGGCCGGTAGAGTGGGTCTTCTCCGAAAGACCTTCGTGACCAATCCGTGACCAGTAGAACTGCTTTTAGGGACTATCCGTGCTCACCGACCCATGGGGAAGGTGGGAGTCGAACCCACATGAGTTGCCTCGGCCGCTTTTGAGGCGGCTGCGTCTGCCATTCCGCCACTTCCCCGCGGAGCTACGGCTGTTTCGCGTCGAGCAGTCGCTGAGCCTCGGCCGCATCCTTCGCGGGGACGAGCCCTAGCCGGAACTCGACGGATCGCCGCGCGCAGACCAGCGTGACGAGCTCGGCGCCGCGGGTTTGTCGCAGCGTAACGCGCGCGACTTCACCGGCGCGCCAGCGCAGCGTCGCCAGACGCCCCCGATGCAGAATGCCGAGGGCGGTGCCGTTCGCGGCCTTCATGAGCCTGTCTCCGGCGGCGAATGCAAATCCGGAGATGCTTTCGAGCCGAGCCGTCGAGCGCGGATCGTGCGGCTCGAACTCTTCGCCGGCCACAAGCTCGTTGCTGCGGCCGCTGAGCGTGAGCGTTCGTTTGAAGAGCGCACCGTGTTCCGGCAGATCCGGCGCATCGTACGAACACGTGACGCGCGTCGTCGTGAGGACGTCGATGCGGCTGCACGAGTAGGTCCGGTTGAACGTTCCGGCGGGCAGCGGGTGGGTATAGGCAGCAATGTAGTCGCGCGATGACGGCGGCGGCTGCGGGTCGGTCGCATCGCGCAGAAGCCCGATGCTCGTCGCGACGTTGGCTTGGCCCGAGTCGAGCTCGGCGATGCGAGCGCCCGCGAACGGCGCGAAGACGACGCGCAGACGCGCGTTGGCGATGCTCGTCCCGCCGGGATCCCGAAACGGCGGGGGAGTCCCCCTTGCAGGCGGAGGCGGCAGCACAGACGGCGCGCGAGCCGTTATACCCACCGCTACGATGCGCGCACTGCGCGGCGGGACCGTAAAGGCCGGCACCGCGATGCTGCGACGCCGCAGCTGCACGTCGCCGATTGCGATGTGCCGCATGTGGTCGCTCGAATTTACCACTACGACGAAGCCGTACGAATCGTCATCGGCAAGCAGTAAGGAGACCCCTGGCGCGTGACGATAGACCGCCGATGCGCGGACCGAGGAAACGTCGAAAAACAGCACGTGGGAACTTTGCAGCGCGCGCAGCCGCGCCGATGCCGCCGGCTTGGCCCGCCGCATTAAGGAATCGGAAAGTTTGAGCGGCAGAAGAAGCGGCAGCGACTTAGGTTGCATACCGGCCGCGAGATCCGTCAGCGTGCACGTCAAGCCCCATGCGTTGCACGCCCGTTGCATCGCGATCGTTTCGGCCGCGAGTGTCCCGAAATCGTCGTTGCTCAGCGATCCCGGCGTAAAGAGGCTCGGCGGCCAAACGATCGCAGCATCGGCAGCGACGTGCGTTCTGGCCAGCAGCGGCCCATACGTCGCCGCAGTCGCTCCGAACGCTCGCGTCGGCGCGAATCTCGGTGAAGCGTGGAGGTCTACCGTGAGCGCCGCGTCCCAAGCGTAGGACCAGTTCGCCCAGGGCGCCTCCCAGCCGTGCGGATTGACCGTGTCCTGGACCGGGAAGTTTACGATGCCGTGCGCGCCGTCGCGAAGGAGCTCGCCGAGCGCCAGGGCCGTATTCGACGGGTCGCTGGGCCGTGGCGCGGCTTCGTCGGCCTCCTGCAGCCAGCCGGCTTGAAACTCGGCCTGCATCACCGGTGCGTGCGGCTGCGTCTGCAGCAGCCCCGTCGCAAAGTCGAGATCCGCCAGATCGTGCGTGCCGATGCGAAAGGCGTTGGTTTGATACCAATCGCCCCAGGCCCAGGCCGGCGACGCGCTGGGAACCTTCATCTCGTACGTGTTGACGAAGAGCGGCACGCGCGTGCCCGCGACCGAAGCGACCGTACTGCGAAGCCAGCCGACGTATTGGTGCCAGTGCGGCGCAGGCCAGGTGTTGTTGTCGAGATATGCCCCTTGATCGTCGTCGAGCGCGATCGCGATGACGTCGCCGGCATAGGGCTCGACGGCACGCAGCACGACGCGCAGCCATTTGCCGGCGTCTTGCAGATGCGTTCCGTTGCGCAGCCATTCCGCCGAAGCGGCGTCGGCGTCGTGATTCTGCAGCGTCGCCGTCGCCGGATAGCGCCCCTCCAAGACGTCGTGCAGCGGCATCCGGTATGCCGGCCGTTCCAGCAGCCAGTCCGGATAGCCGCCGTTGCGCCATTCGTTGCGAATCACCGGCCCGGGTCGCAGAACGAGCTTGAATCCCAGCTCGTGCGTCAGCTTCAGCAAGCCCAAAAGATTACGCCGCGGATCGGTCGCGCCGGTAAAGTCAAGTGTCCCTTCCGACGGCTCGTGCCAGTTCCACATGACGTAGAGGTCGATCGTGTTGATGCCCAGCGATTTGTAGGCTTGCAGCGCGGCGCGCCACGTTTGGGGCGGCATGCGCTCGTAAAAGAAGGCCGCGCCGTACAGAAAGAAAGGGCGGCCGTCGACTTCGAACACCGGATACCCGTGATCGGACGTAACCCGCGACGCGTTCCACGTTCTCCACGCGGATCCGGGTTGGGCACGGACTGCGCTTGGCGGTGCGAGACAGAGGAAAAGCGCGAGTGCAAAAGGCCACCAGCGCTGCACGCGCGCCGCCACGAGATAGACGACCGCGCCGCACGCAAGCCATCCTAGGCCGAGGGCGATCGCTGCCGTCCCCGTGGCGGCAAACGCCCACGTCCAGCCGGCGAGCGCGACGAGTGCCGGCAACGGATAAAGCGGCATCCGAAACGGGGCGGCGCCGTCACGCGCCCGCAGCAGCGCCAATGCGCCGATCTGCGCGATGCTTTGAATGAGCACGATTCCGGCGGTGAGAAACGCGATCACTTGATCGAGCGTAAAGAGGCTTGCGACCAGCGAGAGTGCACCGATCGCCAGCAGCGCGATATGCGGAATATCCTTGCGCGGATGGAGCCGTGCGAAAGCGGGCAAAAACGCCCCGTCGCGAGCGGCAGCATACGAGATGCGCGAAAAGCCGAGCAAGTTGCCGTAGAGCGACGCAAACGCCGTCACGAGGACGAGCAGCGTTACCCCGATCGCCGCGGCGCGCCCCCAGCTGCGCTCCACCACGAGTGCGCCGACGAACTGCGCCGCCGTCGTCGGCTGTCCGTGCGCGTCGAGCAGCGACCGCCACGGGATCGCGCCCAGCACGCCGAGCTGCAACAGCACGTACAGCACCGCGACGGCGAGAACGGAGACGACGATCGATGTGGGAATCGTGCGCCGCGGCGCAACCACCTCGTCGCCGACGAGCGCGACTTCGGCGTAGCCGGCATAATCGTAGAGCGTAACGTAGAGCGCGCTGCCGAATCCGGCGAGGAAGCCCGTGCCGGCGCGCAGCGGCGCCGCGGCGGTAAAGGTGTGGGAGAAATCGGCATGGCTCAAGCCGGCAATCGCAACCAGCAGGACCGTTACCATCGCCGGAACGGCGAGCAACGCACCCAACGATGCGACCGCCGAGGTACGGCGATAAAGCAAAAGGATGGTCACGACGCCGATGCCGATGCAGATTGCATCGTGCCCGTCGGTGCCGAGCGACGGGAAGAAGTAAGCGGCGTAATTGGTGAAGCCGATGTAACCGCTGGCCAGCAGGCATGGCGCCGCCAACAGAAACTGCCAGTTGAACAAGAACGCCAGCGCGCGCCCGAGTCCGCGCTCGCCGAAGGCGTTCCGCAGATAGACGTACGTGCCGCCCGATCCGGGATAGCGCGACGAAAGCTCGGCCCAAACCAAGCCGTCGCAGAGCGCTACGAAGGCGCCGGCAATCCAGCCCAGCAGCGCCAGCGGGCCGCCAAGCGCCGCGACGACCAACGGAATCGTCACGAGCGGACCGATGCCGATCATCGTGATGACGTTGATCGAGACGGCGCCGCGTAAATCGATCGCGCGCTTCAGTTCGCTCAAGGTCATCGGCACTTCGGCCGCCGAAGGCTGACGCCATGCACGACCGTTCGGAGATCGCGCGCCTTCTCAGGCTCGAAGGCGACGTACGTGTCGGGTTCGTCGAGAGTGAGGCGCTCGCGGGAAACCCGCTGAGCGATCCCTCAACCCGGCCCGTCGCCGTCTATTTGCCGCCGGGCTACGACGCGCAGGACTCGCGCCGCTATCCCGCGCTCTACGTGCTGCACGGTTACACCGGCGACGCCGTCGCGCTGCTTTCGTCGCGGCCGTGGGAAACCAACGTTTTTCAGTGGGCGGATCGTTTGCTGCGCGAGAGGCGCATGCCGCCGGCGCTGATCGTCCTCGTCGACGGGTTTACGCGCCTCGGCGGTTCGCAATACGTGGATTCGCTGCATAACGGCGACTACGCGACGTACGTCGTTCGCGACGTCGTCGGCCACGTCGATCGAACGTATCGCACGGTCGCGGGCGAAGGCGGCCGCGCGGTGCTGGGCAAGTCCTCGGGCGGATTCGGCGCGATGCACCTCGTCCTCGAGCATCCCGGAACGTTTGCCGCCTTCGCGTCGCATAGCGGCGACTCGTATTTCCGCTACGCGCACCCGCCGGCGTTCGCGACCGTCCACCGCGCGCTCGAGGCGGTAAACTTCGACATCGCCGCATTCGTGGAAGCCTTCGAGGGCAAGCACAAGCGCACCGGCGCGGAGTACACGACGATGGAAATGCTCGCCTACGCCGCCGCGTACTCGCCGGGCAGCGCGCGAGCCTTCGATCTCGACCTTCCCTTCGACCGCAAGACCGGCGAGCTGCGCGACGACGTCTTCGCACGATGGCTCGCCTACGATCCGGCCGAGCGGGTACCGGCCCGCCGGGACGCGCTCGAACGCTTGCGGTTGCGCTACCTCGATTGCGGCCGGCGCGACGAGTACAATCTGGACGTCGGGGCGCGCGTCGTCGCGCAGCGGATTCGGGAGCTGGGCCTGTCCGTGCGCCACGAGGAATTCGACGACGACCATCGCAACGTCGGTTACCGGTACGAAGTCTCGCTGCCCGCACTCGCGGCGGTTTTGGATAACGAATGATGAAACGATCGCTGTTCTTTCTCGTCCTGTTGCTGGCTCAAGCGAGCGGCGCGACGGCCTTGGCTCAAGTTGCCGAGGGGCCGCCTTCGCCGCCGCCCGACCCTCACGTCTATACCGATCCGGCGATGACGTACACGGCTCCGAGCGACGCCGTACTGCTCAACCGCCAGCAAATTCCGGTCACCGCGCTCTCGCAGGACCTTCAGCCCATCGCCGCTTGGGTGCTGCGACCGGGCAAAGAGGACTCGCGTATCATTCAGATCTCGATGGAAGCCTATAACGGTGCGCCCGACCAATGGGAAGGTCAGTTCGAGAGCCAGACGCATAGCTCGCAAGACGGCACGCTGATTCGCAATAAGACGGCGATGACGCTGCTCAACGGTATGCCGGCGTACTTCGTGGAGGTCGCCTACGGCAGCGGATTCGATGCCAAGAAGGAGTACGCGATCGTCTGGGCCGACGGTCAGCGCGGCGTCGTGCTGTCGGAGACGATGCGTCTAGGCGACGGCGGTCCCGACGAAGCCAAGCAAGTGCTTAAACAGGCGACGGCAACGGCGTACCCGCTCTATCAGCCGTAGCCTCGAGCGCCGCGCGAAGGTCTTCCAATAGATCTTCGGGATCCTCGATTCCAACCGAGAGCCGCAGCAAGGCATCGGTAATCCCCCGGCGCTCGCGTTGCTCGGGGGGAATCGAACCGTGCGTCATCCGTGCGGGGTGGCAAATCAGCGATTCGACTCCGCCCAGGCTCTCCGCCAGGCTGAAGTAACGCAGCGACGCCGCAAAGTCCAATGCGCGTTGAGCGGGTCCTTTGAGTTCGAACGAGAGCATGCCGCCGAATCCGGTCATCTGGCGCTTAGCTAGCTCGTGCTGCGGATGCGACGGCAGCCCGGGATAGTAGACGCGTGCAACGTCGTCGCGTGAGCTCAAGAACTCGGCGACGATCTGCGCGTTGCGCGCGTGCTCGCGCATCCGCAGTGCGAGCGTTTTGGCGCCGCGCATCGTCAGCCACGCGTCTTGCGGGCCCGGCACGCCGCCCGAGGCGTTCTGCTGGAATTTAATCTGCTCGTGCAACGCCGGATCGTCGGTAATGGCAACGCCGCCGACGACGTCGCTGTGACCGCCGACGTACTTGGTCGTCGAATGCACGACGATTTGTGCGCCGAGCGCCAACGGCTGTTGAAAGTACGGCGTTGCGAACGTGTTGTCCACGGCGACGATTTGGCCGGGCGTGCGGAGCGCGGCGATCGCCGCGATATCCACGACTTTGAGCAGCGGATTGCTCGGCGTCTCGATCCAGAAGAGCCGCGTCGCAGGCGTGACCGCCGTGCGAACGGCCTCCACGTCCGTCATGTCCGCGTAGGTGAACTGCAGCCCGAAACGTCCCAGCACGCGTGCGAAGAGGCGGTAGGTTCCGCCATAGAGATCGTCGGCGACGACGACGTGGTCGCCCGCCGACAGCAAGCCCACAACGGCTGCGGTTGCCGCCATGCCGCTCGAAAACGCGCTGCCAAAACGCGCGCCTTCCAAGGATGCCAACTGACGTTCGAGCGCGAGACGCGTCGGATTAATCGTGCGGCTGTAGTCGAAACCCTTGTGCTCGCCGACGCGCGTCTGCGTATACGTCGACGTTTGATAGATCGGTACGATCGTCGCGCCGGTCGCCGGATCGGCCTCCTGTCCGACGTGAATCGCCTTCGTCGCGAACTTCATCTCGCCCGTCACCCCGCGCCGGTCGAAGGACGCACGACGTCGGAGCTGGTCGAGAGGAAGCTGATGATGTCTTGGCGCGTAAGCACGCCGATCGGCTCGCCCTCGTCGGTGACGACGATTGCGGGGTTCGCCAGGGTGAGGAGCTTGTAGGCCCGCTCGATCTCTTCGTGCTGTTCGAGCGCCGGAAATGCGCGCCCCATCACCTCGCTCACCGGTTGATGGAGGATGTCGGCATGGTCGAAGACGCTTTGCATGACGCCGACGTCGTTGACGCTGCCCACCTGTTCGTGCCCTCGCATGACCGGAATCTGCGAGATCTCGTAGCGGCGAAGGAGATCGAGTGCGGTCTTCACGGTATCGTCTTGCTGCACCGTGATCAGCGACGGCAGCGGCGTCTTGCTGCGCAGCACGTCGCCGACGGTCGCACGCCGTTTGGCGTCGGCTAAGAAGCCGTTGGCGATCATCCAATCGTCGTTGAAGATTTTCGACATATAGCCGCGCCCGGAGTCGGGAAAGATGACGACCACGATGGCTTGGGCCGCGAGCGTTTTTGCCAGCTTCACGGCGGCGACGGCCGCAGTTCCCGACGAACCGCCCACGAGCAGACCCTCCTCGCGCGTGATCCGGCGCGCCATGAGGAACGATTCGCGGTCGGAGACGCGCACGATCTCGTCGATCACCCGCAAATCTACCGTCTCGGGCAGGTAGTTCATGCCGATGCCTTCCACCGCGTACGAACGTGGGATATCGCCGGAGTAGATCGAGCCCTCGGGGTCGGCGCCGACGACGTGGATCGCCGGATTGCATTCTTTCAGATAGCGGGCGGTCCCGGAGATCGTGCCGCCCGTCCCGATTCCGGCGACCAGATGCGTGATCGCGCCGCCGGTGGCTTGCCAAATTTCCGGTCCGGTCGTGTGATAGTGCGCTTCGGGATTGAAGTGATTGTGAAACTGGTTGGGCTGAAAGGCGCCCGGAATCTCCGATGCGAGGCGATTCGCGACGCCGTAGTATGATTCGGGCGAATCGGGGGGAACGTTGGACGGCGTAATGACGACGTCGGCGCCATAGGCGCGCAGCAGGTCGATCTTCTCGCGCGACATCTTGTCGGGCATGACCAGGATGCAGCGATATCCGCGAATCGCAGCGGCCATCGCCAAGCCGGTTCCGGTGTTGCCGCTGGTCGGCTCGACGATCGTTCCGCCGGGTCGAAGGAGTCCTTCGCGTTCGGCCGCATCGAGCATGGCGACCGCCGGCCGATCCTTGACGCTGCCGCCGGGATTGACGTACTCGACCTTGGCCAGGACGAGCGGGGCCGCACCGTCGACGACTTTGTTCAGCTTAACGAGCGGCGTGCGGCCAATTGCCTCCAGCGCGTTCTGACAGTACGTAAGGCGGGCCGCTTTCGGCGACGGTGCCGTTGCCATAGGAGCGGCGGCTTCGGCGCGCCGAAGAAGTTCGCCTATGAAACAGTCACGCGGCGCATTCTATCTCGCGCTCGCATTGCTGCTCGCCGGCGCGGGCTGCAATACGGATTCGCTCCCGCCGGCGTCCGGTTTTGCGAGCGTCAGCGGCGTCGTGGTCGACTCGGCGACGAACGCACCGGTTGCCGGCGCCGTCGTCACGATGGATACCGTGCTGACGGCGACGACCGATGCAGCGGGGCATTTCTCGTTCGATAAAGTTCCGAGCGGGCTCAACGACTACGCGGTGCAGGCCAAGGGCTACCAGACGCTGACGTCGACGGCCACCGTCGAGCCGGGCAAACCCTTCACGCTCAACGTGCCGCTGGCACAGGCGCCGCCGACGTAGCGCTCAGCCGACGGCCGTCGAGCGCCGATAGGCGGCCGCGGGTTTCACGAGCGTCGCTCGCTCGGCGACGGTTCGGTCCACGATCCCCAGGACGACCGCGGCGAGCTTATCTGAATCGTGGCGCACCGTTTCCGTCTCGCCGATCACGGCGGCACGAACGGGCACGAGTCCCATCGCGACGATGCGCTCGGTATCGGGCTCGACCGGCACCTGCCCTTCCTGTGCGTACGCCCCCAGCAGACGCGAAGGCCGCTCGTCGTTGACGATAACGTAGTCGCAAACCCGCTCGCCGGCATTTGCGAGCAGTGCTTGAACGTGATCGGCCGCGGTCATTCCGTCGGTCTCGCCGGGCTGCGTCATGACGTTGCAGACGTACATCTTCACGGCGTGGGCGTGCGCGACTTCGCGGGCGATGCGGCTCACCAAGAAATTCGGCAGCACCGAGGTGAAAAGCGATCCGGGGCCCAGCACGATGGCGTCGGCCGCGCGAATCGCCGCGATCACTTCGTCGAGCGGCGCCGCCGCGGGCGGATCGAAGAAGACGCGCTTGATCGGCCGCTGCGCTTGGGAGATTCGCGACTCGCCCTCGACGATGGTGCCGTCGTCCAGTTCGGCGCAGAGCTGCACGACGCCGAGCGTCGCCGGCAAGACGCGGCCGACGACGTTGAGGACTCGGCTCGACTCCTTGACCGCCTGATCGAAATTCCCGGTAATGCCGCACATCGCGGCCAGAAACAGATTGCCGAAAGAGTGGCCGCTGAGGCCCTGGCCCTCGCTAAAGCGGTAGCGGAAGAGATCGGTCACCAGCGCTTCGTCGTCGGCCAGCGCCACCAAGCAGTTACGAATATCGCCGGGCGGCAAAACGCCCAGTTCTTTCTGCAGGCGCCCGGAGGAGCCGCCGTCGTCGCTGACCGTCACGATCGCGGTGAGATTGCTGGTGCGCCGTTTGAGACCGCGCAGCAGCGTCGAAAGGCCGGTCCCGCCGCCGATCGCGACGATCTTATAGCCCTGCTGCAAACGCCGTCCGGCGAGGGCGTCGCGAAAGCCGCGAGGATTGCGGCTGCGCGCAACGCGTACGACGGCGCGCTGCCACATCGAAATTCCCGCGACGATCGTCGCGATACCGAGGAATGCCAAAATCCACGTCAGATACGCCGGCGGAAAGTAATCGTCGACGATGTCGTCGAGGATCTCGTTGACGTGGATGCCCGTCCCCTCCGCGATGAACCAGCGCGTCGCGGCATCGAGCAGTATCGCGACGCCGAACAGCGCGAGCAGGATCCATCGCTTGACGCCGGCCCCCGGCAAAAGCCAGTGCAACGAGCGCCCCAATCGTTCCCGCATCAGGCTGCCCGCACCAGGTCGCGCGCCTCAAAGGCCACGTCGAGTCGAGGATCCTCGGCGAAGCGTTGCATCAGGCACCGCGCGACGTAAACCGACCGATGGCGTCCGCCGGTACAGCCGATGCCGATCGTGAGCTGCGTCTTACCCTCGGCCTGGTAACGCGGAATGAGATATTCGAGCAGATCGCTGGTCTTCTCCAGAAACGGCTCGAGCGACGGATCACCTTTGATAAATGCGCCGACGGCAGAATCCTCACCCGTCTGCTCGGAAAGGCCCGGCTCGTAGTTCGGATTACGCAAAAAGCGAACGTCGAACAGCAAGTCGAGGTCGGCCGGCAGACCGAGCTTGAATCCGAACGAAACGAACGTCGCCGTGAGGCGCGCCGGGCGTTCGGCGAGAAAGGCAGCGGCAATGCGTTGTTTGAGAGTGGCCGGCGTCAGGCTGGACGTATCGATGACGACGTCGGCGCGCTCGCGCAACGGGGCGAGGAATCGGCGGTCCGCATCGATGGCTTCGCGCAGCGAGCCGCCCGCGGCGAGCGGATGACGCCGCCGCGTTTCGCTGAAGCGGCGGACGAGCAAATCGTCCGAGGCGTCGAGAAAAAGCACGCGCGCGCCCTTGGTGTGCGCGAAGCGGTCGATGGCGCTCCCCGGTTCGCCGAGCTGCGCGTCGCTTCGAAGGTCGAGCGCGATCGCAACGTCCCGAGCGTGCGAGCGTTCGAGCGCGGCGAC
>Ga0070738_10004801_pt1 | contig 15721 bp, 14 predicted proteins | sample Coa_R2_2_FD_66446 | JGI IMG/M metagenome (GOLD analysis project Ga0070738, IMG submission 66446) | Surface soil microbial communities from Centralia Pennsylvania, which are recovering from an underground coalmine fire - Coalmine... | ecosystem: Environmental > Terrestrial > Soil > Unclassified ...
GAATGGTCGCGGACGCATAGCGGTCTGGCGTCCAGGCGGAATACCCGCCAAATAATCAGCGCCCAACGCCGATTGCATCGCATTGGCAGCTCGTTGATTCGCCGCTGGAAACTGACTCAGCGGTAACGCACTAATGAGTAGACTCACAAGGCTACAGACTAACACCGCCCGAAACAGCCAGCTTTCAGTACAGTACTGGAGCGCCAGAATCGCCGCGATCGCATTTGCCCCAATCAACCACGGGCTGATCTCAGGCGCACCCACCCCCAACGGCAACAGCGTAAACGTCGGCGCTGGCACCACAATCCAGACCGTGAGAAACAGCGTCGCGGCGCTAATGAGGAGTACCAGGCATCCTAGCAATGCGGTTAACCAGTTAGACATTCGCAGCGTGCAGCAGATCAATCGTGTTGGTCTACTTCATGCTAAGAGGGAACGGCGGCGCGATCGCACTCCACCTCGATAAATCATGCTTCTATGTTCATTGATCCCCTTCTCTATCCCCTGTCCCTATGCTCTCTCCACTCCTGAACCATCGTGGCGAACTGGCAGCGCTGAGTGCGGCCCTGATCTGGGCGATCGCGTCTGTGGTTTACAGCGGCATGGGACGACAGCTATCACCATTGATGCTGAATTTGGTTAAGGGGATCATCGCGATCGTGCTCCTACTGCTCACGCTGGCGCTACAGGGTGAATTTCAGCCCCACCTGAGCGCTACGGCAGGTGGGTTGCTGGGTTTGAGCGGTGCCCTCGGGATTGGTCTGGGTGATACCGCCTACTTCAAGGCGCTCAACTGTCTGGGAGCAAGGCGCACGCTGGTGCTGGAGTGTGTTGCGCCACCACTGACTGCCCTCATGGCGCTAATTTGGCTGCAGGAACAATTGCCAATCGTGGCGTGGTTTGGCATTGCGCTCACGATCGTGGGCGTGGTTTGGGTAGTCGTTGAACGCGCGCCTGATACAACGCAGCCTAAAATTCACCCCTGGCGCGGTCTGGCGTTTGGGCTGCTGGCGGCCCTGGGACAGGCCAGTGGTGCGGTCTTATCCAGAGCCGCCCTGGCTGGCACAGCCATTGATCCTCTGTGGAGCAGCCTGATCCGGATTCTGGCCGGTGGAGCAGTGCTGCTGGTCTGGTTACAGCTACAGCGTCGCGGGTGGGCAGACTTAACGGTGCTGCGATCGCGGCGGTTTCTGACGGTGCTGATCATGACCGCGTTTTCGAGCACGTATCTGGCAATCTGGCTCCAGCAAATCTCACTGAAGTACACTGCCGCCGGCATTGCCCAATCGCTCAGTGCCACCAGTCCCCTGTTTGTCATTCCCGTCGCGATCGTGATGGGAGAACGGGTCAGCCTGCGGGCGATCATGGGCGTACTCCTGGCAATGGTTGGCGTCTGGCTGCTTTTTGTGCGTGGGTAAGGCGCGCTCACCAGAACACATCACCAGAGGCTAACATTTCCACGCTCTGCAGAGGTTGATGGTGAATCAATCGGCATGGTTCGCTTTGCCCATCTCAAAAAATTTCGTTATATTAGTTTACATAGCTTAACAAGCTCAATCATGAGCATCTCCACTGTTTCTGATTGTTTCCCGTCCGCGAATCTCTGACCCCTTAAATCTGAACTAACTGGAGTACAAATCATGACTAACGCAACACCCAAAGTGACCGCACCTGTAGTCGATGCAGACCGTAACGCCTGGAAATTTGGCTTTACGCCCCAGGCTGAACTCTGGAATGGTCGCCTCGCTATGCTCGGCTTCCTGGCCGCCCTGTTGATTGAGCTGTATTCCGGTCAAGGCGTCCTGCATTTTTGGGGCCTGATGTAGGCTCCCGTTCCGCTCAAGTTTTCGCTCGTTAGGAGTGAATCAGTGCATCGTTTGTGGCTACTGCCACGGCTGTGGGTGTGCAGTCGGGCGGTAGCCGCAACTGTTTAGCCAAAGTGTTTAGCCAAAGCAAAAATCCCGAATCCAGTTTGCGCGACGGCCCGATCGCATACAGGCTAAACGTCGGACGGATCGGTGTACCCCTGAATATTCTCCGGCTCGAACTGACGCAGAACGGTGGTCGCCTGACGGGTCAGCGCTTCGGACCCTTTGACCACAATGAGGTATTTGCCGTCATCCAGGCGGTTTCGGTAGGGTAAAGCGTCCCCACCACCGCTAATCAAGCCCGCTCCACCGCCGACAAAAATGCTGCCCAGAGCACCCGATGCCGCGCCCAGCAGCCCACCAATGATATGTCCGCCAATTTCGCCTGCCCAGGCAAACGTATTGAGATTGGTAATCAGATTGAACACATAGCCAGCGGCAAAGCCAAAGGGCACCAACCACGTTGCCATTAACCGGATTTGCTTGCGGGCTTGCTGATTTGGATCGAGCAGACCGTATTCGTCAGCACTCTTATAGCCCCGGCCCAGGATAGCAATCTTATTCATCGGCAATCCCTGACTTTCGAGCGCGGAGTAGGCCGCTTCAGCCTGAATGCGATCGCGCAATACGGCAACAAGATAATTCATGAGTCACCTTCAGTCAAAACCACCCCCTTACACCCTACACCCTATCGCCTATGCCCCACCCTCTGGTTGGATCATGAGCATATCCAGGACAGCCCAGCGATCGCAGCGGCCATCGAGATTAAAAAATCAAGCGGTTTCAGCGAATTCGACTGCAAAATGGCGTACTGTAGAAATTCTGTTCACTCAGTGATGGCCGTACTTGATCAGATTAGTGGTTGGCTACTCGTCTCCCGCAATGAACGGGTTCCCGGTCATGACTGATGGACTGAATGTGCGATTTCCTGTTGTTTTAGAGCGTTTGGCGTTTAATCCTGACTGTTTGTTATGCCTAAAGTTCTTGTTTCTGATCCGATCGACCAGGTGGGGATCGATATTTTATCGCAGGTAGCTCAGGTTGATGTCAAAACCGATTTGTCAGCCGACGACCTGATTCGCGTCATCCCCAGCTACGATGCATTGATGATTCGTTCGGGTACGCGCGTGACGCAGGCCGTGATTGAGGCAGGCAGTCAACTGAAGATTATTGGACGGGCGGGGGTTGGCGTTGACAATGTAGATGTGCTGGCTGCCACCCGCAAAGGCATCGTTGTGGTCAATTCCCCTGAAGGGAACACGATCGCCGCCGCCGAACACACGCTGGCCATGATGATGGCAATGTCTCGCTATATTCCGGCGGCCAATCAATCAGTTAAAAGTAACCAGTGGGATCGTAAGCACTTTACAGGGGTTGAAGTCTACAAGAAGACGCTGGGAATTGTCGGGTTAGGCAAAATTGGTGCCCACGTGGCAACAGTCGCCCGTGCTATGGGAATGAAGCTACTGGCCTACGACCCTTTTATCTCACACGAACGAGCGGAACAGTTGGGCTGTCGTCTGGTAGAAATGGATGTGCTGCTGCAGCAGGCCGACTACATTACGCTGCACATTCCCAAAACGGCGGAAACAGCCCATTTAATCAATGCGGCGGCGATCGCTCGCATGAAGCCGACAGCCCGGATTATCAACTGTGCCCGGGGTGGCATTATTGATGAGGCGGCGCTGGCCGAGGCGATTAAGGAAGGTCGAATTGCCGGGGCGGCGCTGGATGTCTACGAACAAGAGCCACTGGGCGAATCACCACTACGATCGCTCGGCAAAGAAATGGTGATGACGCCTCACCTCGGCGCTTCGACTGAAGAGGCGCAGGTAAATGTGGCGATCGATGTGGCAGAACAGATCCGCGATGTCCTGCTGGGACTGCCCGCGCGATCGGCCGTCAACATTCCCGGTCTGCGCCCCGATTTGCTGGAGCAACTCCGCCCCTATCTGCAGCTCGCGGAAACACTGGGCAATCTGGTCGCGCAATTGGCGGGCGGACGGGTTGAGTCGCTGAATGTGCGCCTCCAGGGAGAATTGGCCACAAATCAAAGTCAGCCGATCGTGGTAGCAGCGCTCAAAGGATTGCTCTCCCACGCCTTGCAGGAGCGGGTTAACTACGTGAACGCCAGCCTGGAAGCAAAGGAACGCGGCATCCGGGTAATCGAAACGCGCGATGCATCCATCAAAGACTACGCCGGGTCGCTGCACCTGTCGGCAGTCGGTTCACTGGGCGAACACTCCGTTACAGGAGCCTTACTCGGCGACTCCGAGATCCGCATCACCAATGTGGATGAGTTTCCGGTCAACGTGCCGCCCAACCGCTACATGCTGTTTACGCTGCACCGGGATATGCCGGGCATTATTGGTAAGATTGGCTCGCTGCTGGGCAGCTTTAATGTCAACATTGCCAGTATGCAGGTGGGCCGCAAGATTGTGCGCGGTGACGCGGTGATGGTGCTCAGCATCGATGATCCGTTACCCGATGGGATCCTGGAGGAGATTCTCAAGGTGCCGGGCATTCGCGATGCCTATACGGTAACGTTGTAAGCAGTGATGAGTGCTGAGTAGCGCTCTTGGCCGCTACACTGGCGAGTTTTGAGTTCAGTCTGGCTTTTGCCCAAAACTCGACGCTCAAAGCTGAAACCTCAAAACTATGGCAAATAGCTGGTGGGAAATTCAAATTCTTTGTGAGGCGGCTTTAGAAGAGACGATCTTCTGGCGGCTAGAGCAGTTTGGCTGTCGCGGTATGTCTAGCGAAGTCAAGGGCTATTCTTGCCTGGTCAGTGCCTATCGCCCACAGGCGCAGGCACACGTCCTCGACCTTGCCGCCTTGGCGCTGTCGCTGCGGCAGGATGCGCTATGTGTCGGTCTGCCCATTCCAGCCGTGCAGTGGGATTTGATTGATGAAGAAGATTGGGCGACGACCTGGAAGGAATACTGGCAACCGCAGGAAATTGGCGATCGCTTTCTCATCAATCCAGCCTGGCTCCCCCCGCCTGAGCAGACGGATCGGATCATTCTTCAGCTTGAACCCGGTGTCGCGTTTGGGACCGGCGATCACGCGACGACGCAGCTCTGCCTGGAATCGCTTGAAATGCGGCTGAGCGGCGACCACACCGATTTAGCGGTTGCCGATATTGGCTGTGGTTCTGGCATTCTCTCGATCGGGGCGATTCTGCTGGGGGCGACGAAAGCCTACGCGGTCGATACCGACCCGCTAGCGGTGAAGGCCGCTCGTGAGAGCCGTGACCTGAACGGCATTGATGCCAGCCGTCTCATCGTGGAAGAGGGGAGCGTCGATCGCGTGATCAAACTCATCGCGGCTCCGGTTGATGGCATCGTCTGCAATATTCTGGCCGAAGTCATTATCGACCTGATTCCACAAATGACTCCCATTACCAAACCGACAACCTGGGGCATCTTCAGCGGCATCCTGCTTGATCAGGCAAAACCTGTCGCCGATACGCTGGAGGAAAACGGTTGGGTTGTCGCTGCTCTCTGGAAACGTCAGGACTGGTGCTGTATGAATGTGCGACGGACATAAGCGCGATCCTTTGTAGCAGTCAATTGCCCGCCATGGTCGAAATCGCCATGGTCAAACCTTCAGCAACCCCATACGGCAGTCAGCACTGATGCCCTACCGCAGACCCTACGCGACGCGCTTCATCCTGTGTGTCCACCAATGCTACAGCACACCCGTCATTAGAATGCAGACTCCAGCGGCTCCAGATCGATCGCGTCTATAGTCCATGTGAGCAGCTCTGCTCGCCGCCCATCTGCCTCATAGGTCAGTCGAATGTCCCAATAGTGAGGCGGTTTGTACAGCAAGCGCTCTGCCCACTCGATCACCACTATCCCCAGCGCGACGTCTATGCCGTCCCAGTAGGTTTCTGGGTGCAGCGTCGCCACAGCCGTCGCATCTAAACGATACAAATCCAGGTGGTAGAGCGGCAGCCGCCCGTCCAGGTATTCGTTCACCAGGGTAAACGTAGGGCTATCGATCGCCTCCCGAATCCCCAACCCTTCGCCGATACCCTGCACCAATGTCGTCTTGCCGCTGCCCAAGTCGCCCTCCAGCAGCAGCACCATGCCTTCAGGCAAGATTTTGCCCAGCGCCACTCCCAGCGATCGGGTTGCCGCTGCATCTGGCAAGTAAATCAGTTTCGACGGCCGATCCTGGATCGTCGATTCGTCTGGCATCCCACACCCACTCCCAACGCTTGACGTCCCATCCCAAGTTCCCATCCCGACCACTCACAGGCCCTGCACTCGACCATACCAGCGCAGCAGCACCCGCGCTAACAGCTGTGGATTGTGGCGCACCAGCCCTGTGTGCTCATCTTCATCCATCACGTTCGCCATCACAATACGACGGCCCAGGCCAGCCACAACATCGCGATCCAGGGGCACCGGATTGGAGTTTTCTTGAGCATAGCGAATGTGTGCCCTGGCGGACGGGGTCTTTTTCTGCACCAGGACGGCACCAAACAGCGGTTGCCCACACGCCTGGTCGATCGCCCGAATGTGATCGCCCACGCTGTAACCCTGCGTCTCCCCCTCCTGGGTCATGATGTTACAGACGTAGATACGGGGTACATCGCGCTGGGCGATCGCCGCCGTAATTTCGGGCACCAGCAGGTTGGGAATAATGCTGGTGTAGAGACTACCCGGCCCAATGATGATGTAATCAGCCTCACGGATGGCTTTCAGCGCTTTTGGCAGCGCGGGTGGATTGGCAGGAGTGCAGCCGATCCGAACGATCGTGCCATTGGCCTCGGTAATGCTAGATTCACCCTCAATCATGCGCCCATCATCAAGTTCCGCCCATAGCCGCATATCGCTGAGCGTGGCAGGCAGCACTTGACCACGTACTGCTAACACCCGCGAACTGGCCGCGATCGCTTGCTCCAGATCGCCCGTCACCTCACTCATTGCCGTGAGAAACAGATTGCCAAAGCTGTGTCCTGTAAGCCCATCACCCGCCTTGAAACGGTATTGAAACAGTTCCGTCAGCAGTTTTTCCTCATCCGCCAGAGCCGCCAGACAGTTACGAATGTCGCCCGGTGGCAGCACGCCAATTTCACGCCGCAACCGTCCAGACGACCCGCCATCATCAGCCACCGTGACGATCGCCGTAATATTCGCGCTATACTGCTTGAGCCCGCGCAGCAGGTTGGATAAGCCCGTACCGCCGCCCACAACCACAATGCGTGGCCCCCGGTGCAGCCGTCGATGGGTCAGCAGCAGATCAATCAGCTCTTCGTCACTGTCGGGCATCAACACCTCGGTGATTGACCCCAATGTGCGCGTTTGTCCCCACCAAACCAGCAAGAAGCCGATCAGCATCGCCAGTGGCCCGCTGATGTAGCTGGGAATAATATCGGTTAAGTGATCGAGAATTTGCCGCAGGAATTGCGTGGTGTAGAAAACAGGCGTTAACTTGAGCCAGATGGCAAATCCTAACGTGGTCAACAGGACACCGCTGGCGCTCAGCAACAGCCAGCGCTTTACGAACAGTCCGGGTGCCAGCCATTTGAACCATTGATTGACCCGTGTGGGGGTACGGTGACGAGACTCCTGCCTGAGCACATGGAGCGCTTGCTTCAGTAAACCAATTGTCATGGCTGATTACGCACGGAGAGGAGAACAGTGGACAGGTGAAGAATCGAGATGCGAAATCTGTCTAGCAGCAGAATAGCTTAAGTTCTTAATTTCTATTGACTGTTCCTTCGCCTGAAGAGTTCGCCGAAATTTCGTTCACATGGATCTGATCGCTGCACCTGATGCTCTATTACCCACTACTTCACCACGATCGTACTTTCGGAAACAGACTTTTGGGAGTCGCGCCGACGGTGAGCGCGATCGTGGGACACTGGCAAAATTAGCCGTTCTCGTCTGGCAACGAATGCTTGTCTGGTAAAGTCGTAGGAGGAGCGCCGAAGCGTCGTAATCGGGAGAGGCAATTGTAACGTGCGTCACGCCGCCGCTGGCACTCCCAGTGTCAACGTGCGAAACGTCCCAGGGTGATATCTGTGTTCTAGGGATCCTTCGAATTGTTTTACCACGCTCATGCGTTTAATTCTTTGGGAATCAAGCGGCAACATGGCACTTTTACACCATTTCAATCTGGTCTTTACACTTTTTTGGCGGCCCCTGGATTGTTTATGTCTGAATTTTCCAAACTAAACTAGAGTTTTTGCATCAGCTTCTTAGGTTTCACCAGGGCAAATAGAGCACTCGTCGCTTGTTGGAATTTGATGATTAACGCGTGTCTGGTTCGCATGGCTAATGGCTGAACCACTAATTGAACTAAAAGGCGTCTCGAAGACGTTTGGCAAAAATGTTGTCCTGGATGCGGTTGATCTCACCATTTATCGGGGAGAAGCCCTAGCCATTATTGGCCCTTCGGGTACAGGCAAATCCACCATCCTGCGCATTATTGCTGGACTCACCGCTCCCGATGCGGGAGAGATATACGTGCAGGGACAACTGCGGCAGGGGCTGATCGAAGATGCCCCCGATCCCGTTGGCATTGGGATGGTCTTTCAACAGGCGGCCCTGTTTGATTCTCTGACGGTGGATGAAAACGTCGGTTTTTTGCTATACGAGCACTCCCAGCTGTCGAGACGACGGGTGCGAGAACTGGTCAAACAACGGCTGGAGATGGTGGGCTTAGCCGATGTGGGCGATCGCTACCCATCCGAACTTTCCGGTGGGATGCGGAAGCGGGTGAGTTTTGCGCGGGCCATTATGGCCAACCCTGACAACCCCAAAGATACGCCAGAAGTGCTGCTCTACGATGAACCAACGGCTGGATTGGATCCGGTCGCATCCACCGTGATTGAAGACCTGGTGCGGCAGCTTCAATGCGTTGAAGGGGGCTGTGGTACGTATGTTATGGTGACTCACCAGGAGAGTACAATTCGGCGCACCGCCGACCGGCTGGTATTTCTCTATCATGGCAAAGTGCAGTGGGAGGGAAGTGTCCAGTCAATCGATACCACTGACAATCCCTTGATTCGCCAATTCTTTAGTGGCAACGTGAAAGGACCAATGCAGGTAACTGGCTAACGTATGTGAGGACATAATGATGCGATCGCGAACCGTTCGGGAAGGCTCTGTCGGCCTGGTAATTTTGCTGGGGCTTGGTCTGTTTGCCGGACTAATCCTGTGGCTGCGCGGTATTAGTGTTGGCAGCCGGGGCTATAAAATCGTGATTGACTTTGCCAACGTGGTCGGCATGGAAGTGGGTACGCCCGTTCGCTATCGCGGTGTGACGGTCGGCAAAATCACCAAAACGCGGCCTGGGCCTAACGGCGTTGAAGTCGAGGTTGAAGTCTCACCCGCCGATCTACTGATTCCCAAGGATGTTGTGGTCGAAGCCAACCAGTCGGGACTACTGGGCAGTACCGCCATCGACATCAATCCCGTCGGGCAATTGACGACTGCCGTAGACGCAAAGCCCCTCGATCCAAAGTGCAATGCGGATCAAATCATCTGTAATCGATCGCGCCTACCAGGCCGCGTCGGGGTTAGTGTCGATGAACTGATTCGCTCATCGATGACCTTTGCCAATGCGTATAGCAACCCCGAATTTGTGTCGAACGTGCAGACGCTGACCAAGAATAGTGCTCAGGCCGCTGCCGAGATTGCAGCCCTCAGCCGTGAATTTAAGGGGGTTGCCGTCTCTGTTAAGCAGCAAGTATCAACCCTATCGGCATCGACTCGCAACGTCGATCGCACCGTCACCAAACTGGGACTCACCGCCGATCAGGTCAATAGCCTGCTGGCAACCAATCGATCTAACCTGGTCAGCACGTTGGGCAACATTAATGTAATCACCGCTCAGCTCCGGACAACCGTCACCAATCTCAACCCGGTGGTCAGCCGCGTACAGCAGGGGCAGCTACTGCAAAACCTGGAAACCCTCTCTGCAAATGCCGCCCAAGCATCCGCGAATCTACGAGATGTGTCAAATGCGCTCAACAGCCCTGCCAACCTGACGGTACTCCAGCAAACGCTCGACTCGGCTAGAGTAACCTTTCAAAATGTCCAGAAAATCACCTCCGACCTGGATGAATTGACCGGTGATCCGGCCTTTCGCAACAATTTGCGTCATCTGGTCAACGGACTGAGTAATCTGGTGTCATCATCCCAGCAGCTACAGCAGCAAGCCCAACTGGCGCAGGTTCTCACGCCGATCGCGCAGTCGGCAGCAGACAATCAAACCCAGCAGCTTACAGCCACAACGCCCTCATCCAGTCAATTTGGCGAGAACCAGCAGGGCCAAAAGGTGAAGTAGCACTGGCAGAACAGGCGGCACAGGCAACGATCGGCTTTCCCTAACGGACGGCTCGATCGTGCCGGGGTGCGCCGCGTCCTTGTTCAGTCGCGTTCCCTCTAAACCCTAGCTCCAATCTTCCCGCTTACTCCCGCGCCCTTTGTAGACCTGGGCTTCAGCATGAATGCGCCGGGTTTCTGCATTCAGCGCGTCTTCCGTCAAATTCCACTGCTTCAACACTTTGTCTAAGTCAGCCTGGATATCTCTGGCTCCCGGAAACCCGCGATAGCGAGTGCGCAGGCGGGCAAGCTCTGCCAGGTTATAGTCGGTGGGGTGTTCTGCAAGCAGGGTATTGACGATCTGGCGATCGCTGCTCCAGAGCGGATGTTGCTGATCTTTTTGGTCTTGAGCCATGATGCAGTTGTTCGTGATGGTTACGGTTAGATAGCAAATCCCGTTGACAATCGGTGGCCGTTTCAAGGCTGCTGAACTAACTTAAATGGGTAGGGGAAAATCGTCAACCACATTGCCCACCCTGTCTGCTGATGGCGGTCTCGTCGAGTCAGCCACGTCTTGTCAGGGCGGGTGTCTTGTCAAGACGCGATGGCGGCTCCTCCCAAATCCACACGCGATTGAAGAACCAGGTCATTTTTATCTTCGTATGGAATTTAGTGCTTGTTCGAAACTTATTTTTGTTTGAAAATTGAATTCTTGCAGTAGACTGGCTGGTATTCTTTGTGCAAATTGCCGTGACAGATTCGGGTTTTAGCATGTCAACCTGTGTCTTCAGGCAGTTTCGGCCCCAAGAGTGGAGTTCCTACCATTTAGCGATTAAATCTGGGTACGTTGAGTTAGGCAGCGCCAGAACGGAAGCAAATAGCGCTGTTCGTTATGTTACAGGAGTGATGAGAAGCTGATGTCCACTGCGTTTCGATCTGCGCCCCGTCCTCGTCGTCCGTCGGCAGCCCGTCGATCGCCTCTCCAGCCGTTACCGGCCAAGCCTCGATCGGTGCGCGGCGCTCCATCAGGCCCTTCTCGCCCGCCCCTGAGAGCCGTTCCATCCCCCAGAGCCGTTCCATCCCCCAGAGCCGTTCCGTCTGCCCCTGCAGTCACGGTCAAACGATTACCCACCGCCAGGAAAATGCCGCTCTGGATCCGTTTTCTGGTGCAGCTCCACCGGGGATCTCTAGTCGTCACCTTTATCTTGGTCATTACGGCACTCGCGGTCTACGGCAGCACCGTTTATACGCAGCAGCTTTGGAGCAAAGAGTATCGCAAGCTCAAGACGCTGACGCGCAATGAGCGCGAGATCGCCGCCACCACAGCCAGTCTGGAAAATCAGCTTGCCCTGAGCGCGGAACGTCCGGAATCGGGTTTAGTCCCCCAAACACCGAGCAACACCATCTTTCTCCAGCCCGCTCCGCAGCGTCAAGGGTCAACTACTAGCTCAAACGTACAGACGGTTGAAGCCGCCCCAAATACGCCATTGGGATATTAGTACACATTGTTATGGGCAGTTCTCCCCGTTCCCTGTCTTCGCAACGAACTCGGCGTTCGGCGGTCAATCGTCGATCGCGGTTGACCGATCGCGTTGCTTTACTTGACCGATCAACCGTTCGCCTATTGTTGGTTTGGGGTGTTTTGGTTGTTGGGTCTGGACTCCTTGTGATGAATCTGGCGCGCCTTCAGATTGTCCAAGCGCCCAAGCTGCAAAAGCTGGCGCAAGAGCAACAGATGATTTACATGCGGCCCTTTGTGCCACGGCGACAGATTATTGATCGCACAGGGACCGTGCTGGCGTTAGACCGTCCTGTCTATACCCTGTTTGCCCATCCCAAGCTATTTAAGGAACCCAAGCAGGCGATCGCCGATAAGCTCGCGCCGCTGCTTCAGCGACCAGCCGCGGACTTGATGAAAAAGTTCAACGAAGGGGATACCGGCATTCGTGTCGAATATGCCCTCACTGAAACGGTTGCCGACCAAATCATGAACTTACAGGCCGACGGTTTAGAGCTGTTGCAGAGCCAGCAGCGGCTTTACCCACAGCAGGACTTGATGGCAACTGTGCTGGGTTACGTCAACGACGACCACAAAGGTCAGGCAGGCATCGAGCTTAGCCAGCAGAAGTTACTCGAGCGGCTGGCAAAACCGGTAAAGTTACGCCGCATGGGCGATGGTTCACTCATGCCCGATCAGGTTCCGGGTGGTTTTTTGAATGTCGATGACTGGCAACTACAGTTGACCCTCGACAGCCGGTTGCAGCGCGTTGCGATCGCGGCTCTCCAGCAACAGGTGAAGAAATTTAGCGCGAAACGTGGGGCTGTCATTGTCATGGATGTGCAGGATGGTTCCCTGCTAACGCTGGCCAGCACACCTTCCTATGACCCGAATGAATACTTTAAATACCCGGTAGAACGATTCAAGAACTGGGCAATATCTGACCTGTATGAGCCGGGATCAACGTTCAAACCCATCAATGTAGCGATCGCGCTGGAGACGGGATCGATTAAGCCCGATAGCACCTTTTACGATGAGGGGCAGATCCAGGTAGGCGGTTGGCCGATCGAAAACTTTGACTACTCGACCTCAGGTGGCAGAGGACGCATCACGCTCACCGAAATTCTGGAATACTCCAGCAACGTGGGCATGGTTCACGTCGAGCAGCAAATTAAGCCCAGCGTTTACTATACCTGGCTCAAGCGCGTGGGCATGGGTGATCCAGTCGGTATAGACCTCCCCTCTGAAGCGTCGGGTCAGTTCAAAGATAAAAAAATATTTCTTGAATCCTCGATCGAACGGGCCACGACCGCTTTTGGACAGGGGTTCTCCCTCACGCCCATCCACCTTGCCCAGCTCCATGCCATGCTGGCAAATGGTGGGCGGTTAGTCACCCCCCATGTCGTACGGGGACTGTTTGACAGCAAGGAGCAGCCCTACTGGCAGCCCACTCTACCCAACTCCCGCCCCATCTTTTCGAAGGCAACCACCCAGACGGTGCTATCCATGATGGAGACGGTAGTCAGCAAAGGAACCGGGAAGAGCGCTCAAATTCCGGGTTATCGCATTGCCGGTAAAACGGGAACCGCTCAGAAAGCGAATCCTAACGGCGGTTATTTCAATCACGCCAAAATTACTAGCTTTGTGGGCATTTTCCCCGTCGAATCGCCGAAATATGTCGTCGTGGCGGTCGTCGATGAACCGCAAGGGGGTGATGCGTTTGGCTCAACCGTAGCCGCTCCAGTCGTCAAATCGGTGATTGAAGCACTGATCAGCCTGGAAAAAATTCCGCCATCCATGCCCATGGATACAAGGACTGGGGCAGCGCCGCCGTAAACACGTGGTGTTCCTGCTCCCCTTTTATGTCCCACTCATCTCGCGAATAAACTCCAGGGGCAACCCATCGGTATCGGCGATAAAGGCCACTTCGTAAACCCGATCGCCAATCATCTGCTGTTCGGGTTCCAGGAGCACGGTTAGCGGCTGAAATTGATCCGGTTGCGCCTGTGCCGCTGTTGTAAAACGGTCTTTGAGTGACTCCAGCCAGGTAACCAGGTCATCGGTGATCGCCGTCAGGTCAAACGATAGGTGATAGTAGCCAACGTAGTGCTCATCGCCAAAGGCATCCGGTGCAGGCTTGGGCTCAGGAATTTGAATCAGCTCAATTCGTCCATTCAGTCCTTCCATCCAGCAGGCCAGCGTGTAGCCGGTCGTAAAGCGATCGCAAACTTGAAAGCCAAGCTGCTCATAGAACGCGATCGCGCGAAAAATATTTGCTGTTCGGATCGAAGCATGGTGCATAAGCGCTAGACTGGGGACTTTAGATTGGAGTCTCAAGACTGGGGATGACCAGTTGGCTTCACCGTTGGGTGAAAAGCGGTGAAGGGTTCAGCCTCTAGTCTAAAGTCTCTAGCACATCCAGAGTTTCCAGTCAGCCGTCAACCCTATCTAGTGAGATCGGTTCATGCATCGAGTCATGAAGCTGTTGTTCATTCGCCACGCTCAGTCCACAGGAAACCAGGAAAAGCGAATGCAGGGGCACGGTGACTATGCGCTGTCCAGCGATGGCAAGCAGCAGGCAGAACAGCTTGCCCGCAGCCTGTTGGCAGAGTCCTGGTATCCATCCCACGTCTACAGCAGTCCCCTAAAGCGTACAGCACAGACAACGGAAATTTTACTCGACCATTTTCGGACGGCCCCCCTGCCAGCCGCAGTCAGCGATTTGATTGATAGTGCCGAAACACCCGCCGACACCCTTGAAAATGCCATCAGACACATCACGGTGACCTACGCTGACGAGCTAAAAGAGTTTCAAAACGGTGTTTTACAGGGGTTGACGTGGGCCGAGGCCGTCCACCGCTATCCAGATCTATGCCGTGCCTTAGAAGCATCCCCCGACTGGATCCAAATTCCCGGTGCGGAGACGCCACAGGATGCGAGGAGTCGTGCCAGCCAGTTTATTCAGCGGCTCCTTGAGCAACACACCAATGGCGATCAGGTCTGGATTATTACCCATAGCTGGATTTTGCAGCATCTGGTGGCTGCATTAATGGGGTGCGATCGCTCCTGGCGACTGCGTGCAAATAATACAGCGCTATTTGAGTTTTGGATTGATCAGTCCCGCTGGCATCGTACGGATCAAAACCGCTTTAATACTGATCTCTGGCAAGTCCGACGATTCAACGACTGCCGTCATCTCAAGACATAGATCCAGCACCGCATCCGTCCTACCATTAATTAATTTTACAAACCGGTGCTCATTCCGTTGAAAGCCTGATCTGGAAGCGATCCCCGAATCGAGCCAGAACCATGATTTTGCCACTGCGATCGCTCTAAAGCACTCACTTTTTGCTCGTAAACGGCAATTCTTTGGAAAAAATTTAGTCATAGTTCTGGTGGTTTATCGGTTACCACCTTGCCAATTTGGAGTATCTTGAATCAAGGGTTGCTACCGTATCCCTCGAAAAAATCGGGGTCAATTTCGAGATTGCAATGATGACAAGCACTGTGAACGATATTGTCAAACAAGCAAACCAGGGCAGCGTTGCGGCAATTATTCAGGTTCTCAACGAAAAGCTTGCTGATTCGGGTGTTCGGACGCGGGCCATTTTTGCCGATGGCGTACTGCAGATTCTGTGTGAAGCCGCAACGGCAGAGCAGCTAGAGCCATCAGAGCTGATCGGGCAGATTCGGCACACGTTAGAGGCGATCGCGCCCCGTAACATCCGCCGCGTTAATATCAACAGCCGCATTGTGCGCGAGCAACAGTTGCTCTGGCTTGAAGAAATTAGCCGCGATCCCGAAAATCAACTCCTCTGGTCACAGGAGATCACGCTGAAAAAGCCCCACCTCTTGCGGCATTGGCTCAACGAGTGGAACCAGAACGCAGACACAGCCAAACCCAACCTGCCCACCCGTTCGCCCCGTCAACAGCGCGAACAACGCCAGTTTTGGCGTGGCCTGGTGGGTGGTGCCAGCGTCAGCCTGCTGCTGTTGCTGGGCGGTTGGGCGGTCTACAATTGGCTCGGTACGGCCAAAGATCAGGCGGTAAAGCCAGAACAAGCGGGTCA
>Ga0070738_10004804_pt1 | contig 15707 bp, 10 predicted proteins | sample Coa_R2_2_FD_66446 | JGI IMG/M metagenome (GOLD analysis project Ga0070738, IMG submission 66446) | Surface soil microbial communities from Centralia Pennsylvania, which are recovering from an underground coalmine fire - Coalmine... | ecosystem: Environmental > Terrestrial > Soil > Unclassified ...
AGATGCTTCTCGATAATACGCTTAAAACGTACCATCATCACCTCTCGGTTGAAACGTGCATAGTTCTGTGCCCACTGCAAATCATGCCAGTATGTCTGGAATTCAGGCGTACCAGCAACAAAGTAAGCTAAATCAGGATCAGGTAAACGATTACCAGCCAATTTCGCCAATTCTTTAGCAGTGTTAATGTGGCGCTGAGCAAGACTGTTGCCAATATTGCGTGAACCAGAATGCAGCATCAACCATACTTGATTCTCTGTATCCAGACAAACCTCGATAAAGTGATTTCCTCCACCAAGAGAACCCATCTGTTTCATCGCTTTCCCTTGTAGTTCTTGAACTCCACGATGCAAGTTTAGGAAATGACGCCAATGTTGCCAGTTGGTGACATTTTTTTCAACTTCTTTATTTTCGTTGAAACCCGTAGGAATTACTGCTTCAATATCTAAGCGGATTTTCTTTAGCTTGCCTTCTAATTGATCACTATTAAATGGTGTTTTAATGGCGCACATTCCACAACCAATATCCACACCGATCGCAGCAGGAATAATAGCTTCTTGTGTAGCAATAACAGAACCTACTAAAGCACCTTTCCCTAGGTGGACATCTGGCATCAATGCGACGTGCTTGAATACAAATGGCAATGAAGCCACATTTTTTGCCATTTTGGTTTCCTCTGAACCCAAAGGATGATTTGCCCAAGACAAAATGGGCGATTGTGTTGAAAGTTTTAACTCTTCGTAAGGCATAATTTGTTAAATCATCAAGTGCTCAACAGCAATTCGAACCCTAGCCTAATTTCGGAGACAACTTCCGTCTAGGCTATGAGTCAGCAGAATTTATTGTTTGTATTATAAATGTATTTTATAAGTTACATAATTGTCAACATAGTAGTCCTACTTGATTTATGAAAATTCCAAGCCATAGAAACCGGGTTTCTCTGCCCTCACAAGTCATTTAGGAGCACTATCGTAGTGACAATTTCAGTAAATCGAAGGGATTGGATTAAAACCTACAGTATGAGAACAGGCGCGAATTTGTGAAAAATATATTAAAATTTGTCAAGAAAAAGGCAACAGACAAAGCCAAACAAGACCCTATGGCAGTTCGTCAAGATACAATTTGGAAACGCTTTTTATCCCCTGTGTGGTGGATAAACCAGATTACTAGTGGTATAAAACCTATCTTGCATGAGGACACCAATACTTACCAAACCAGGAGAAAGTATATTCCTACACTAGTAGATAGCACAATAGATAAAGATTTACAGGGTTTTCCATCTCCAGCTTTCGACACAATGCCATGAGTTTAAAGGCAGTTATATTTGATTTTAATGGTGTGATTATTAAAGATGAGCCAATCCACGAGCAGCTCACAGAGCAACTACTGCTCGAGGAAAATCTTACACTGAAACCAGGAGAGTATCGAAAAGTTTGTCTGGGTCGTAGCGATCGCACTTGTCTGCAGGATCTGCTTGCTAGTCGTGGTCGTGTCGTCAGTGAAACCTATCTCACTCAGTTGCTCAAGCGAAAGGCACAAGGATATGTGCAGCAGCTAGAGAATGAAGAAAATCTACCTTTATATCCTGGTTTAGAGAGTCTGCTGCTTCAGATACGCTCACATAATCTGAAAATAGCTCTCGTAAGTGGTGCAATTCGTCAAGAAATAGATTTGGTACTCAATCGTAGCAACCTGGCTGAATACTTTGAAATTGTCGTCACAGGTGATGATATAACAGTCAGTAAACCAGAACCTGATAGTTATTTACTTGTACTAGAACGCCTAAACCAAGAATACCCAGGGTTAGATCTTCAAGCACAAGAATGTCTGGTCATTGAAGATACCCTAGCTGGCATCCAAGCTGCCAAACGGGCTGGTATGAGGGTAGTAGGTGTAGCGAATACATACCCATTCCATATGCTTCAACGCTGCTGCAACTGGACAGTAGATGACCTGAGCGAATTAGAACTAGAACAAATACAGGAGGTTTTTTCGCAAAAGGAATTGCAAAAATCTGTAGATGAATGTTAATATGTTCGTTTGTGTATATTACATGTATAGCTTACAATAGCTTTAGGGGGAATTAGCTCAGTTGGTAGAGCGCTGCGATCGCACCGCAGAGGTCAGGGGTTCGAGTCTCCTATTCTCCATTTGTCCATTAAATAATTATTGTCAGTTTTAAATAATTCTTGTCCAGTTTGACAGGTTTAGGGGACATAAGTTACCTATTTTCCTAACTTCTAGCCATCCATCCAGTTTTAAAGAATTTTTGTCCAGAGTTGAAACCAGTTTTAAAGAATTTTTGTCCAAAATGTCCAAAAGCTATTTTAGCTGGATATATGGACTGCAATGCACTTTGAACGCTAAGTATGGATAGCACAGATTTTAAATATGTGCGATCGCAGCGCTCCTTTCAAACCACCCTATTAATTACTTTATGCTAGAAGACTACAAAAGTGTGATTAAGGAACACAATAGTTATCACAATCCTTTTGGAATGGCTGTTACAACCTGTTCAGCGTGTAGTTTTTCTGAAAGTCCAGGCGTTTTCTAACCCATTACCTGCTCGGATGGCTGTTGAAACCGCATATACTAAATGATTGCGTGAGATATTTAGGCTCTTTCAACACACCACCTCCTGGGATGGCTGTTGAAACACGTAGTAACCAAGTTAATCACTAAATCTAATGTCTTCTTTCAACACACCACCTCCTGGGATGGCTGTTGAAACATTAATTTGACTAAGGCAGTGATCGCTTCCGAGTCTTTCAACACACCACCTCCTGGGATGGCTGTTGAAACTTGCAGACTTCCTTCAGAATCAAACATTATCTGTAAGCTTTCAACACACCACCTCCTGGGATGGCTGTTGAAACACTCACACAAAAAATTTTTGAAGATGGTTTTGAACCCTTTCAACACACCGCCTCCTGGGATGGCTGTTGAAACCGCTCCCGCTAAAATGGCTTATCCTTACTGTTTTCCACAGGCTATTTGGCAAGTCTATTTAAAGACTGGATTTTCACCGCCAATAAATAAACTTTGATTCGCCTTGAAAATCATGAACTTCAGTCAAGACAATCATTTTAAACATTTGGCAGCATCTCAGGGATTTTGCACCTGCTTTGACCTGCCAAAAATGAAAATTAGGGGGTGGTGATGTTCATAGCCGCCGTAACGGTATACCCGTACCCTTACTTTTCGTGTAAAGTAAGAGATACTTATAGTCCTCATACAACCAAAATTTAGAATTTTGGAGGCATAGGCCGCTTTGGCACTTAACACTAAGTATCAAACTTGGTGTTAGTAGCTAAGGCTCTGGGTTGTTTGGAACCCTAACACCTTATACTTCCCATGCGTCTCGGTGCGAGTTCTTTTTCATCTAACAGCAGTATTCGCATAACCTATGCAATTACCGTTGACAAACTCTAGATGAACGCACAGGTAGAGTTGGCAGCTAATAGGGTCAGAAAGAATACGCTTTTCCAAGCGTTAAACTAACCCATTCCACAGTATCTACACAAAGGGATCAATACTGTAGCATCTACAATTTATGCCCAAAAGAACACATATTGCATGATGGCACCGATTTACCTCTTTAAAATAATGCATTTTTGGGAAAATGTAATCTACCAAGAGTATTAATTCTGCATCAATAAGCAGAAAATACTAGATCTCGTGCTTGTTCTTCCAGGCTGTTGTAATAAGGCTGTATGCCAAATTTAATACTGATCTTCAATTCGGCAGCTTCTGACTTTATGGATTTTTGGAGTCTGTTATAGCTCCAATGGTGAATTTGCCAATTATATTCTCTTACGTATGACTTTTGTGCTTCTACATTGCCTGGAAATTTATTTTCCGCTTTTGCTTGGATTGCACTAGTACGGATTTCAGTCATATCTTTTAATCTAGGTAATACAATGCAACTTGCTTTATATTGCTTAGCGACTTCTACTATTCTCTTTGCTATTAATCTATCAATGTATTCCCCTAGTCTCGATTCGCCTACATTACAAGGAGCATCTTTTTTTTGAGCTTTTTGTCTCTCTTTACTTAAATGCACTTGTTGCCGTCGCCTACGACTTAACAGGTGAAAAGCATCACCTAGTAATTGTTCAATTTTTTTACAGATCAGTAACTGTTTAGTATTTATATCAACTACAGCAACAGTCGCTAATTTCACAGGATGAAAACTAACTCCAATAACTATGTTAGATTGACCTTGATAAACTGGCTTACTAGGACGAATAAATGAATTATTAAGCCGAGACAATGAAGATTCATTTTTCTTCAGCTTTCTTTCCTCAGATTCATCTAGTTTTCCATTTTCCCTAGCTTTAATTACTTGTTCTTGCTTCTGATCAATCTTTTTTTGTCTCACTTCTTCAGTAAACTCCGCTTCCCATAAGCGAGCATCGTAGGTACAATGTAGGGCTAATTTATGGACGTTCCACGGTTCACCATTACCTTCACCTGGTTGCCATAGTAACTGTACAGATCGTAGTGTTATCAAGCTGCCTGAAAGTTTTTCTTTACCTTTCTCGCTTTCTTTATAAGCTATATAGTCTTCTAAGAAACGTTCAAAAAAATGACGTTGACGTTTATCACAAACAATTTGAAAGTGGTAATCATGCCAGCCATTGAAGTAAACGAAAATTTTATCTGCGTCATTTTTATACCAAGTTAAATCACTATATAAATAATTTATGGGATATGGCAATGATGATATTTTTTTTAAAAAATTAGCTATCCAATTTGCATACTCTTCATTACTTTGAGGAACTTGATTGATTAGATTATCAAATGCTTCTGTATATATTTTCCCTGTTATATCTCTACCATTAGGTAATCGAGTATCTCTGATCTGCCTTTCCAAACGCTTAATTTCAACTTCTTTTTGAGCACGACGTTCTTTTAATTTCTCAATGTCTTCCTCTGAATCACTGATTTTATTATTGTTCTTAAGAAGATAGGAAACTGCACATCTGGTTAAAATATCATTGGTTTCTTTGTGAATCTCATATAAAATATCGGTTATATTTTTTGAGTCATCTTCATCTATTTTTTCTTCTGTCTTACTATTTTGTTTTTTCTTATTCTTATTATTAATAGATTTTTTTATTAAAAAAGATTTTGGTTCATCCAGAATTCCTTGAGCTTTAGAACGTATCGTTTGTAAATCACAATTACTTTCTTCTACAAGTTCAAAATCACTTTTTAGTATATTATTGAGAAAGTATTCTTTTCCCTCTTTTTTTCTTTTTCTTTGTTTGTATAAAGTAAGCCATGAAGAATAAACTATGTTAACTAGATTATCTGCTGACGAACCAAGACGCCCTGACTGTTTGCTCCAAGCTAAATCTTCTATCAAAGATTTACGTAATTCTGTAATTTCTTTTTTAGTTATGTTTCCTTGTTCTTTATTAGCTTCAAATTCTGGTTGTTCACTTACATCCTTCAATAATTGAACAATCATAGGAGTATTCTTTTGAGTCATCTCGTACCATACTATCCGACGTATGTCTTCAAGTTCAGTACACAAATAACATCGTATAGTTCTTAGACTTAAATTTTCAGAATCCTTCTTAGAATTCAGTATCATAGTGACAACCTCTCCAAAAACTAAATAATTCTTTATTTATGTAATTACAGCTTATAATCTTTCATTTTTTTTCAGATCTCATCATATACAATGATAGGATTATTTTTAATACAATTGTTGATTCAATCTATCAAAACAACCAGAACTTCTTTTGTTATTATTTTATATTCATAATTATAATCATCTCCGACCATAACTATATTATTCCAATCTTAGATTGCATCGCTCTTCTACCCTTTCCTTTAGACACCTTACTAATGTTTAAATTTGCACTATCTAATTCGTCAGAAACTTCTGATTGGACTGCTTTCCCTATTGCTTGACTAATCAAATCTGATAATGCTTCTATTCTTAACTCAAAAAAAGCTTCAAAATCATCATCCCAAAGTGTATTAGGCTCAATCAAATGAGAGCGCAGAATTGTATCTAGCCGTTGTTTGGAAATTCCCTGTTGTTGCACTAACTTTGCTAAATACTCTGAGGGAGCCTTGCCACCAATAAATCGATTCGTCTTTTCTCTCAATGGAGTACGATTAATCAGGCTGTTATAGCGCTTTGGCTCAATTAGTTGCTGTTTACACCAAGCTTCAGGAAAAACATGATGTGACTCAATCACCCCGTCAAAAACTTTGACATTGCTCAACTGCTCTCCCGATAAAAAATCAATCGCACCATACTTTCGCAACAAAGTATTTAAAGCTAGATATACTGCGCCTCTTCGTTGAGTAATCGATAGTAGTCGCGTGAGAGTAAGATTTGCATTTTTTGCAACGCTGGGAAAATCGCCACCAAAAAGCCATTGCGGTACTTCCAAGATATCTCTTGCAGACACAGTGTTATGCCATCCTGCGTAAACCTCTCCAAACATTCCCAACCACCACCATCTTTCTAACTTGGAACGCATACTTTCGTTAGGAAAACCCACAATACTCAACATCCCAACCAAAATTACCAGCTGCATCGGATAAGCAATATCCTCACAGTGTTGGAAACCGAGTCCATGCAGAAATTTAGCTGCTTCCTTAAAAGCAGCTAAAGTGATGGGAGAAAATCGTTTATATTCCTCTAGAGTTAGATTAAATACATCTCTTCGACAGCAACCAACAGCTGGTAGTTGTCCTAGTTTTCCACCAGATTCAATAGCCTCTTGTCTGCGATTGTAGGTTGTGACTAATGTTACTGCCTGTAACCAATCGGTATCACGCACGAATTGCAAGACGGCATATTTAGATAGCTGTTTACTAACATCACTGTAATGGTCTCGCAATGAGAAATCATCTGCTGCAAACACTGCAGTAGTTAAGTCAAAAAATGTCAATTTTGTAGGTGTTAAATTTACATCTTCAAAAGCTTGGCACACTGCTATCTTTGATAACTCTGGCTTGAGTTGAATTACGGCGATTTGGTAGTGTTCAAATTTTTTGATAACTTCTGCTTCAAATTGATCAAGCAAGTCTAGCTTGAGAGGATCATAATTCCAGAATTTTTGAAATCCAGCACGCCAAACAGCATAATTAAATACTTGCGATACAGGAAACATTAATGACTCAAATTCCCGTTCAGGAGTTGAGCAATTGAGATTACGGCTTGGACTGCCACCTCTTTTAATACGCGATTGGGGAAAACTAATAATGGCATCGGTTCTATCCATGTTTGGATTCAAAGCCCCATGAATATCAATGTAGTACCATCGCTGTTGCACTTTTTGATTGCGCCGATCACGGATTGCAACTGGTTGTCCTGAACGTAAACAACTGTGTAGACTAGTACAACGCTGCTGACCATCAAGTAGTAAAGTCTCTGGTATGGGTACAGTTTTTAACTCAACACCTTCAATTAAGCGAGGTTTGAATTTCACGCTAGAATTTCCCGCTTTTAATGTCAGGATAGCTCCAATTGGAAATGCTTGAGAGATACTACCGAGAAGTTTGACAATTTGCTCGTCAGACCAAACGAAGCTGCGTTGGAGGTCGGGTAGCTGTATTTTTCCCATATGAATATCATCCAAAAAATCTGGTAATGCTTCTTTGGTGTTATCAAACATGCTGATAGAGTTCATCGGCTCTCCACATTTTCAAATGAAAATCTGCTGAACTCTATTAAGAATAAAACTTGCACCCGCAAGATAACTCTTAGCCCTAACAAAAACGATCACTTTGATCTTTTTTTCTAAATATTTGTTAATCACTCTTGACTTTGGGAAAGAGGACAAATCTTTTTTCTAAGTTCTTCAGGAATTTCTTCAAAGTGTTCAAGGAAAATATCAGCCAAAGCAAGATAGCGCATGTGATATTTAGTGGGAGGTGTAAAATCATTACCCAGCTTAAACCACCGCCTGACATTACCAATACTACATTGACACAAGGCTGCCATTTGCGCTCGCGTTACATCCCATTTCGCTTCAAATTCACGGGGAGTCATTGCAAGTTTACAGATGGCGAAACGACTAATTAAATCCAGTTCTCGTTGTCCCAATCTCCGAGGAATATTCACGACGTCTCCTCCTTTGTTGTTGTTATTGCTTCCAAATGTTCTTCCCAGGCAATGTCAGCAACACAAAATGCAATACTGTACGATTCTGCATCCAGCAAAATCATATATTTCCAATTCCAACAAGCACGATGAGGCGCATAGGCGTAAAAAGATCCAATAACAACACCTTGATCGATTTCATCTTCTTGAGATTCAGCTATAGATTGCCACCTGACATGGTTTCCAAACAGAAAACGAGGTGTAGTAGCACTATGAGGAAAATTTGCAGGCAACTTGATGGTTAAAGGAATGTCCTCATAATCAATACCAAGCAACTCATGAACACTGTCTAAATCGGGCATGGTGAGAACTTTTATCTAGTATATAAACGTTATTACAGTTTAATATAATGTGTAATAATGTTTTTTTCTGAAATATGAAACATTGTCACACATTACTAAACATTATTTAGCCTTTGAACAAGGTTACAGAGGTATGATGAACTGGCGACAAATCCTTTTAGAGTTGATGAGCCAGAGTGATCGCGTACAAACTTCTATATACTTTCCCAAAGATGTGTATGATGCTTTGGTGAAATGGGCCCAGGAAGAAGACCGTCCCATTAGTAATCTTGTTGTGCGAATAGTGAGCAAAGCAGTTGAGGAGCACAAGAAGCAGTAAAATCTTCCGTAACAATAAAAATTGATTAATATCTTTGAATTTCGATGAAAATGCAGAATTTGAGCCAGCAATTAAAAATTTTCATAGAAATACTGAGGACATACTAAATGAGGCTGTCGCTGCTCGCACATTATCATTAGCCGAAACAACAACAGCTAAATGTAGGAATACTTTTACTTTATAAGTATATAAACAAAGTTAAATTTACAAACAAAGAAGATTATCACCTACTGTCAAAAAAAACTTGGGGAAAAAACACTCCTTATTGAACGTCTTCGACCTTTAGTACTTGCTTATGGAATTAACATTCCTATTCCTAAGTGAAATATCTAAGTTGACAGTATTTTAAAAAGCAGATACACTTATTATTCTATAATCTATCAAGTTATTACCTGTTTTTAGTAATCAGTATGGTTGTAATAAGGGATACATTACCGTGAGGGTATTTACTTGAGTTTTTTGTTAAATTTTACTTATCTTTTGCGCAAAAGCATCAGTAGTTGCCTGTACCAATTCTATTAGTACAAAGGTCATATCTGAAGCAATGTTGGGGAACCCTTGTATCATTCAGCGCAACCGCATCGCAGGATGATGAAACGAACGAATTTAATTAAAGTAATTCGAAAGAATAGTCGGTAGCCTTTAAGTACTTAATTTTAAGTCAACTAATTATATCTATAGCAATCCTAAATGATTTATAAACAGTTCTGTTTCCTGTTCCCCGTTAAGAGTTCCCTAACCTCACGAGGTGTTTGTAACTCAAATAGGATCGCTATATAATATAGGACAGGAAAATAGTGTGTAAGAATTGCAACTTAAATGATTTACTAATAATCTAATAGATAGAGTAATTAATATTACACTCTTAACAAGTATATAAATTAAATATGCTTTCGAAAAATCATTGGGATCTTTTTTTGTCAGAAGATAATTTTCATCTGGCTTATCTACGTTTGCAGACAGCCTCTAGAACTTTGTATAAAGAACTATATTATGAAGATCTTAAAATATTTAGTTTTTTCTTAGAAAAAAATATTTCAATACTTATAAATGAAATAAAGCATGAGATATTCAGACCAGAAAGCTCATACAAAGTATTTATACCTAAGAAAAATAATCTTTTCAGACCTTTGTCATTACTAAAATTTAAAGATTTATTAGTTTATCAATCTATTATTAACACAATAGCTGATATAGTTTATGATGAAATTTATCCTTACTATAATCATATCATTTTTGGCAATGTCTATAATACATCAAATGAAAATGATAAATTTTTTTTCTTTAAACCTTGGAAACAACAATGGAGGAAATTTGAGGATATAACACGAAAATTTTATGAAAATGATTATAAATTTCTGGCAGACTTTGATATTGCTTCTTTTTTTGATACTATAGATCACTATATTCTTAAGCAAATATTAGAAAATAATTTTCAAATAGACACTAAATTAGTGGAATTTTTAATAACTTTGCTTGAAGCTTTTACAAGTGACTCACATCATAAAACGTTTAGGAGTAAACACGGAATACCCCAGGGACCAATTGCTTCCGCATTTCTAGCTGATTTGTATCTTTTTCATTTTGTCGATTTAGAAATGATTGGAAATAAAAATAAACCAACACTAGATATTCAATATATTAGATATGTAGATGATATAAGAATATTCTCAAAAGATAAAATTTCTGCCCAAAAAGCAATAGCCAATCTAGATTTATTGGCAAGAGATTTAGGATTAATTCCTCAGCAAACAAAAATCTCTTTTAATGAAATAAATAGTTTGGATGAAATTTTAAAAAATCAAAAAAATAAATTTTCTGCTATTACTAAAGAATTTAAGAAAGCAGAAGGTTCTCTTAAGTCTAAAACTCATCGTAAGCTAAAACAAAGATTTATAGATTGTCTTGATAAAACAAGTGAAGAAGAATTTTTAGATAAAACGATAATTAATTTTTCTTTATATAAATTAAATAAAGATGAAGATATAAAAATATCTTTGTTAATTCACTGGGAACTTTTATATATTCATATGGACGGTCTTTTATTTTATCTCAGAAAGCACTTTTCAGAAGACAAAGAAGTTAGAAGTTGGCTAATTACTATTTTACGTAGCCAAAATGTTTTATTTCATCATGTAATTGCTTTAATATTTAAATTTTTTCCTAATATAGAATTTATGGAAGATATCTATAAAAGATATTTTATAGGAAGTGATAGGCATTGGCTAGTTAGATATTTTATGCTTGGTTGGCTTTATCATCATAAAAAAATTGAGCTTATTTTAGCTTTTTCGTCAGATAATTATTTTTTAAATAGAGAAGCTAATAATTTTAAATTTAAAATATCTCAAGAGCCAATTTATTTAGAGACTTTTGTTCAGGCTCTTTTAAAAGATAGAGATTGCTTAGTTGCTTTACAGGGATTAAATTGGCTTTTCTGTATAGAAACAGATTTATCAAAAGATGGTTCAGAGTGGAATGACTATATTAGATGTATTTTTTATGAAGATATAACTGATTATATAAAATATACTCTCAAAAACGAATTTTTAATTCTAGTGCCAGAAAATTTTTTTAATAGCAAAATTTGGAAGGATGAAAAGATATACAAACAGCTTAATATATTTTTTCGTATATTTTATGAAAATAAAGACATAGATCCTTCTAAATCATTAATGAATCTTAATTGTTTTAATAATTTAATTTATGATAAGATTTGTCACACCTTAAATATACCTAAACCTGCTCATGATTACGGGGTAAATTTGAATTCTAAGGTAATTGAAGAGAACTTTCCAGTTACTAATAAATATTTGACTGAAATTAATGATAAGAGAAATCAAAGAACAGAGGCTCATCCCTACGATAAGTATAACAATATAAGAAGTGAAATTAGTAGAGAGGAAATGGCTCAGCTTGTTAGAAAACAGAAAAAAGCCCTGGAAGAAATTTGTAGGTTTAATTTTTTGTTGCATATGAAGTTATGATGCATTTTTTGATGCTTAATTTGCAAAATATTTGTGTCTGGGCATTGTTTAAAATGAAATATAACGTTTCCCGTTCCTTTTCAAATTCAAAAGTCTGGAGTATGAGAACTCTAGAGTTCACTGCACTCTAGCCTAGACTCCATTTCTTTTTTTGGTAACCTTTAAAACCACTCTTAAAGGATTTCTTTGCCCGGCAGCCTGCACCCCCCTTTTTTATAAAAGGGATAATGTAGTCGATTGGCTTTCTGGTGCTAACTTTTCTCTAATCTCAGTTTTGGAATACGCATTCTGCCTAATAACTTTTTTGCCGCTTTGCCATGCTTCTAAAAGGCGCATGACATTTTTTGCATTCTCCCTGTTCCCACAAAGCAGGAATCGCAAAACGTTCTTTGCAAAAGGGACATTCTGATAATAGACGTAACTTATGGCGATAACACCCTACAGTTGATTGAAACTGCCACTCCAATCGATGATATGGTTGTCCAGCATAACACTCAGCACACAAGCGTATTGGTTCCATTTTCATTTTCTCACCCGAGTGAGGAAGCATTTGAGCAATTCGGTCTGCATCCAAGCCAATTAATTCACCAATTGCTTCCAATTCCTTCCGACTGGGAAAAGGATTAAACCGAAATTTCTCCCACCTTGCTAAAACTGGACCAATTCCAGCTGCTTGACTTAAACTTGCAGGGAAAGAGACACAAACTGCTTCATGACGTCGAAATCGACCAAAGTAGTGGCTAATGCTCTCTCCTTCGTTAGGTTCGACATACCAAGGAGGACGTTGAATATCTGGTGGCTCTATAAATGACATTTATCTACCTAAACGGCTTGAACTCCAAGCATAGACACTACTTTAGCTTTTCCTCTTAAATTTAACTTTTGGTTCCTTGCGTCTCCCGAATCTCTTAGTCAAATTATATTGATTCAGTTCAAAATTTGGCTCATCTATTTTCAGTATTGCAATCTTACGAAGTAAATCATATAAAGGCTCAAGTAGTCCTCCAGCTTTTAGTTTCAAATAAGAAACTACACTCTCAATTTGTATAAGATTTAATCGAGCATTTTCAGGTAGGAATTTTTCTTCCCAATCATTGACAACTTCAATAATGTCATCGTCTCCTAAGTTAGGAAACTCATAAGACTCTAAGAAGGAGTCATGAACGCGCACGTAGGGAAGACTTTTTCGTTCAAGAATATTATCACTCAAATAGTAAGTTCCAACCAAGAGTACAGGAATTCGCAGCTTTAAGAAAATATCAATTAGCTCATTAAATGCTTCTAAAGTCAGGTAATCTGCATTACCGATTATGAGTAATTTTACACCGTATCCTTTGAGAGTACCCCATGTCCGCGCTCGCAAATCCCTCAATGCTCCAATATTTGTCAGCGGATGACCGATTTCTTCCAGTATTGAATAATACAAATCTGTTGGACCACCATGCTGATCTATTTCAGCATAAATGACAGTTGCAGGGATTTCCAACAATGTCCCGCGCCTTTTTACATATTGCATTCTATAAAGTTGACAAGCTTTCAGCAACCCAGAACCAGTAGCTGATGTCACATAACCACAAAGTTTTGCATCACGTTGGTCATCAAGCCAGTCAAATAATTCAGTGTCGCGATCTAAAATATAATACGTGTCAGCTTTACCAATACGCTCAACTTGGGCTTGGACTTCTGGTGAGCGCCGTGCTTCTTCAGCAGGTTGTAAACTTGCACCCAAGGGTTTGTGAGTTTCTAAATTGGCATGGGCTAAGTTTGTCTCCGACATTGCATTCACCAATTATCCTTCATGAATTCGTTCCAATCTTGGACACCCACTCTAGGACGTCGTTTCTCTTTAGCTATGGGATTGGGTTTAGGTGTACTTTTAACCTGCTGCTCTTTTGAATTTACGACTTTTTGTGTATCTGCTTCCAGGTTGGATATTAAATTTTCTGGCGATGTTGTTACTTCCTCTGATGTTACATTTTCGGGAAATAACTCGACTACCTTTGATTTGTTAGACTTAACCTCGTGTTTCCTTTGAGCTCGTTTACGGCGTTGACTGCGTCTCTCCTTACGGGCTTGTTCAACATCCTCGAATATAGACAACCGTTCATGCAAAATAGAGGAATTATCAACTTCTCTTCCTTTATCACGCAATTTTTTCTTGATATAATTTAATTCAGCCAAAGACATCCTTTCTCTTTCACAATCTCTAGCTTTTATAATTCCAATATACTCTCCTGGTTGACCATTACTAGGACGAGTATAAACAAGAACCGTTGTAATATTACGCTTGTCATATCTTAACGAAACTTGCTTCCCTTCATAATCTAATAAGCAATCTCCTTGATATACCCAACCAAGAAAGTTTACAGAACCATATTTTTCTACATTGCGATAGGCAACTTTCATTAAGCAGATGTCTAGTTCACGTTCATCTAAAATTTTAGGTTTTTCTAGCCAAAAAGTTGATTTCCATCGCTCAAAACGCTTTTGATCACTTATTCTTGGATAATCATGATTGTTGTAATGACGGACAAAAAATCTCACTAATATTTTTTCTAGTTTATCAAGTGTCAGACAAGCGGTCTTTTCTGCTTCTGGGGGACGTTCCTCAACATTTGAACCTGTATAGCCACCAAACGCTGACAAAACTTCTTTATTAAGCTTGTCAAATATAGATTCAATTAAACCTCCTGCTTGAGGAAAAGCACGTAAGCGTCGTATAAAACCTAACTGTAGTGCAACTTGTTTTAAATGTTCGGACTTAAATTCCTTTGCACGGTCTGTCACTATATATTCTGGAACTCCACACATCTGCCATATTTCCCCAAGTAGTTCATACTCTGGCCCGTAGTGCTTTGGTAATATGGCATGGCGTAGAGCTAGAGCAACCTCATGTGAACCAGCAGGCTCAAAGCCCAGATAAAATCCTGTAACACAACCAGAATAGCTATCCATTACCAATGTTATGTATGGACGCCCAATCACTTTCTGATCTTCTTCGTCGATTAACAAAATATCTAATTTAGTATGGTCTATTTGCCAAATTTCGTTACTGCGTGTAATTTCTAAAATACCTTCTGTTGTTTGAATAATTTGTCTTTCTGCAGGTGAACCTGGATGACGTACTTTATTGTTTTTCTCGTCTAAATAAGAATTAATGACCTTATAAACAGTGACGTGAGAAGGATATTTCCCTGATATTAAATCTTCCCGTACTTGAGAGTATTCCTTAAATTTCTCATTATATTTCTTTTGTTTTAACTTCTCCCCTTGAGAAGCTAAAGCTTTTAAATATCCAAAAATTTGATTGTGATTAATCCGAGAACCTTCCTTATTACCCCATTTATGAAGGTCTACAATAAAATCATGCCACTGCCTAGAAATACGATACTGTCCCTTGTCTTTGCGTCCAACTGCTAGAGTTGCAACTCCCACTTGCTCAACTTTCTCTAGCATGCGCTTAATAGTTCGAGTACTTTTACCAAGAACTTTCGCTGCATCTGTGATCGCATCTCTACGAGCAGCCTTGTTAGGTGCTTGACGAATTGCATCAATTAATTCCACCTTTTTGAGGTACTCTGGTGCATCATCGTTCTTCAGCAGGTATTCTGTTTGTTCTTCCTCTGTTTTCCCCAGATCCTCAATTTTCTGCCCTTGAAAGGTTGTGCTCGTGGATTTCCTGGGCATAAGCCGACCTTCAGAAATATGTCAATATTTACTTTACAATTTTACAGTATTTATGGTATTGACTTGGCTGAGAAGGTGAAAAGGATAATCCAAAACTAAAATAGTTGCAGTCTTGAAACATCAAGTATTTTGTTTACAGAACCGCTTGATATTTTAAGCAGCAATTCTCATTTTAAGGTTTCATGACATTGAAACCCTTACAGTCAGAGGGTTTTACAATTCTTAACGAATCTGGGGATCGCTGAAATGGCGCAAAATCGTTTCAAAATGAGAATTGC
>Ga0070738_10004811_pt1 | contig 15686 bp, 7 predicted proteins | sample Coa_R2_2_FD_66446 | JGI IMG/M metagenome (GOLD analysis project Ga0070738, IMG submission 66446) | Surface soil microbial communities from Centralia Pennsylvania, which are recovering from an underground coalmine fire - Coalmine... | ecosystem: Environmental > Terrestrial > Soil > Unclassified ...
CGCCTCGCGCGGTAAAGGTTCAAAATGCGGTGCAGGTGACCACCACTGGCGGCGTTCTAACCAATGTCCAGCATCTGCTGGTCAGCTGGGAACAAAACTTTAATACCAACGACCTGGTAACTGAGTATTGGGTTTACCGCTGGCCCAATCCCTCAATGGCGTTGACCAATGATATTGCGCCATTGAGCAACCGGGTTGGGCTGGTCACCCAGGTCCAGGGCACCAACACAGGATATTTTTTGGACACGGACACGAACGGGCCTGTGATGCCTGGACTGAGCAATTATTGGTACACGGTGCGGGCGGTAAGCCAGGGTGTGTGCGGCCCGTCGCTTTCGCCGCATAGCGCCCCCGCCTGGGGGGTGTTGCGCGAGCGGTTTGGTCCTGCGGGCACGACAGGCGAAATCCTGGGCAGTTGCGGTGTGCCGGCCGTGCGGTTCCTCAACTTCACCACCATTACCAATTCCGGTCCTCCGGACACCAATCATTGGAATTATCGGTTCACCTGTGTGCGGCGGCAAACGGGCCTGGCATGGGTTGAGTTCTTTGCTACAAACCAGTACGGCGGCGGGACCGTTCTCGGTCCGATTTATTTCCCTCCAGATGGCGACACTGTGACTGTCGATCAGCCCTTTACGATCGACGGGACGAACGACCTTGCGACCCTAGCCTGTGTTGCCGGCACTTACTATGGACAAGTCTCCCTCCCGGCGACGGCTACCTTCCCCAACGGCCCGGTAACTGGCCAGCAATTGGCCGCAAATTTCGCCGCCGGCGAGTTGCTCCTGACGGCCATTGATGTCAGTGACCCATTCCTGGGGAGTCTTATTTCCGGGGGCAATTGTGTTCCCGGCTTTGGCGCAAAGGCCTACCCCGACGGCACGGTCCGCGTGCGATTTGATTTTCCGGCGGGCCAGCCGGTCCTGGTCCAAATCACGACCAACAGCAATCCCTTCATCGGCCCGCTCTGGTCCAGCCTGGGTGTGTTCTCTCCTGATAGCCAGGGATTTTACTGGGTCCCCTACCCCGCCTGCCTGGTCGAACCCTTGCCGCCGTTCCGCGGCTGCCCGGTAAAGCTTCCGGGGCCGATCGATTGTGTTCAGCATGTGTCCAGCGGCGGTAACGGAAACGTGGCCCCGGTGCAAATCAGCTTCGTCCTGACGCCGCGCACGCACGAATATCGACTCTATCGCAGCATCAACAATGGACCGCTGACGCTCATCTCCCGCGGCTCGGCCATCTTTGATCCGTCGGATCCCGGACGGACGATCGTTCGCACTGACGACGTGATGCCGCCCAGCGCCGCGCGCGTCTGTTACTACGTGCAGCTGCTGGATGAGCATGGCAACGGCAGCCCGATGGTGCTCATCGGTTGCAAGGAAATAACCCCGCCTAAACCGCCCCGCCCGGTGCTCGCCCAACCGCAAGCGGCAGGTGATACGAATAATCCCCAGGTGACACTTAATTGGTTTTGTCCGACGAGCGGAGTTTCCAGGTTCCAAATCATGGTCGAACGGGCGGACCACCCGGGCGGCGGATCACCGCTGGGCTTCAAAAACCCGGCCTTGATAAAGCTGCCGAACTTTGACAGCTCCGTCAGCTACCTCGGCTTGCTTGAAAATGCGTTTGAGCTTTCGCATTTCGATGCCGCTTTGCTGACTCCGACTTTGAGTTCCGGTTTTGGGCCCGGACCTCAATTCAGTTTCACTGCCAATGTGCTCTTGAACGTGCCGTACCACATTTCGGTCGCGGCGCTGGATGACCAGGGCAACTCGGGCGATCCCTCCCAGGTTTGGACCTTTACCTGGAAACCCACGGCTGCCTTGCCAACTGTTCCTTGGCCTGCCAGGCCGTTGCCGCCAGTCCATCATTTCGACGACACGCAGCCCGCGGGCTATGGACCCTATGATCCGCGCGTCGCGGCGGTCCTCCTTCTCAATCCGAATAACCAGTTGGATCAACTTTATCCCGTCGGGATCAGAATAGGCGACCTGCGAAAACTGGGAACAGCGGTCCCATTCACAATCGGAACCACGAACCTGGTTACCTATTACGTTCCACTGACCTTCGGAGCTGTCCCTCTCCCTCCGCCTCCAACGGTTAATCCAGATAATCTTCTTTTTACCCGCTCGTCCACGGACCCTTCGCGAAATGGGCAGCCACTTCTCCCAATTGCTGTGTACCGCCAACAGGTGGCGAACGCCGCGTTTCCCCGAGTTTCCGGGAGCCTGACCCAGGTGACTCCCCTAATCGAGACGTTGCCCCATTCGGCTGTTCAAACGCCTGGAACGGCCACCGTCACCGTCACGATCTATGACCGACTCATTTGCGCGGGTTATGAAGTGGTCAAAGATATTACCGGCTACTTCCTTTATGTGCGGGATCAGCAACCGGTAATCCTCGGCGCCAGTTACCAATACTTTGTGGTCCGCTTCAACGAGAAACACGAGGTCGCCGAAATCATTCCCGCGGGCACCGTCACCTTGCCTCCGCCTTAATTCTATGAAACGGCCAATGCAAACGCCTCGGACCGGCGCCAGACGCCGGTGCTCTTGGTTGCTGGCGACTCTGCTTGCGGCGGGCGTTGTGCTGGGGATTTGTCCAAAAGCGCGGGCGGGGTTTGTGTATCAAACCAGCGCGGAGTTTCTGGTCTCAGGCGATTTCAACCGGGACGGCATCCCTGACGTGCTCGTGCTCGATCGGACCACAGGCAATGCGCGCGTCGGCTATGGCGATGCCAGTGGCGGGCTCACCTGGTCACAACCGATGGCAACCGGCGTTGAAAACGCGACCGGTTGCGCCGTGGGAATTTTTCTCACTTCACTTCAGGACGCAGTGGCGGTTACTGCGCCAGGGTTGAACCGGGTTAATCTTGTGGATCTTTCCCGAACCAACTCCGCACCGCCCCCGGTGGTCGTGACCCCTTCCGGAATCGGCCCGCATTCCCTCGTCGCTCTGGCAAACGCCAAGGGTGGGCTTCTTCCCTCCTACAATTGGTTAGTCGTTGCGAGTTCCGATAACGGCAACTCCGCCGAACAACTCGACCTATTGCAGATCGTGGCAGGGACAGCTACACCTAAGGGCAATTCCCCAGAGAACGGGCCTTTTGATCATCCGAATGCTCTCCAGCTCGATTCATTACCTCAATCCCCCACCTTTGCTGTCGGTCTTGTCCGTGGAGTCACGGACCTACTGGATGTATGGCAGTTCACTAATTCGCCTGCTCCGTTCCTGACCCTGAGCAATTTGCCACCCGGCAGTGATTACACCTTTGGCCGCTTCACCGGCGAGGTCCTTCCCAGGTTCATTCTTTACCAGCCAGGCGGCTCGAACCTGACCATCGTTCCACTCATTCAAAATGCGGGCGGGTATGCGTTCGGCGCCCCTGTGCCGGTCTCCGTGGGTGAGGGAATCCAGCGTGTGTTTTACCTCGACACAGGCACAGACGGCAGCGCGATCATTCAATTCGGCGACGGCGTTCAGGGTCTGCGTCTACCCAGCGGAGTTCCGACGCTCTCCCCAGTCTACAACTCGGGCGCCGGCGCGGCGGGAAACCAATTCACGGGTGTCGTGCCCCTCGGAAATGGAAATCTTGCATTGTTGGACAGTCCTCCGGGCAGTCCCACTTCGGCCCATGAACAGGTTGTGAACTTTAATGGAACGAGTTTCACCCACCGAACCTCGGGCAATCTGCCGGCAATCTCTTCGCGCGGCACCCGCGCTAACGTCTGGCTGTTCCAGGCGGAACCTTTCGTAAATCCGGAGCCTGGCTTCATCGCGTCGATCAACGCACCCGACTGGAGTGACAGCGCAAGCGGTTTGCCCGGCTCGCTGGCGGTGATGACGGAAACCGACGGAGGTAGTTCCTCCGGCCTGGGCAATGCCGCCACCAGCAACCTGGGCGCGCCCCCATCCGGCGCCGCTTTTGCCCTGCCGGACCAATACCGGGACGTGATTTCGCTCTTCAGCTACAACAGTCCGCGGCCGGCCGAGCCTGTGGCGATAACGATTGCTCCCCCGCCGGGCATCTACGACGGCCCTATCCAAATTTCATTCAGCACTTTGAATGCGAGTGACAAGGTCCTTTACCGGTTGGGTACTCCAGATTCGTGGCATACGTACACAGCTGCTTTCCAGCTCACAAATGACGTGACGATTGAGTATTACGGGATCAATTCGGGAGGCGCAAGGTCCAGACTGGAACTCGCGGCCTATTCGCTCGGCCGCAATGGTCAGCCGACGCCAACGTTGAACCTGGGAACCGGAGGTATTACTACGAATCCTCCGGTGCCGATTATCTCGAACACCAACACGCTTCAACTCTCGTCTGTGGGCACCCTCTTCTACGATCGCATCGCCAACGTAACGAACGGAAGCATCTGGGCCATCAATTTGGATGGCAGCGACGAAACGTTCATCACCAGCGGCCTGCACCCGAGAGTGTCGGCCGACGGACGTTACATGGCCTTTTTGAGAGGGGCCAAACCCCTGGTCACTGAAGAGGACGTGTGGGTGCGCGATTTGCATTCCGGCGCCGAATTCATGCTCTTCAGCAATTCGAATTTCACGATCGGCTATAGCTGGGATCTCACCGGCACCAACTTGATCTTCGACTGGTCCTGCTGGCTTTGGCGGATTGGCTTGACTGGCCCGGCATCGATGTTGCCGCTGACAACGGACTGCTACGACGATGCGCCATTCGTCAACCCGGTTGACAGCAGCCTCGCCTTCAACAATCTCAACTCTGCAGCCGGCGTCAGCGGCCTCTATGTCACCAGCACCAACCTGAACTCGAAGCAGCAATTGAACCTTGCTGTGCCGTTTCCAAGCTGGCCGGCATGGTCGCCGGACGGCAAGTGGCTTGTATTCGCCGATGGCAATAACAACAACACTGCGTTCAGCCCGGACTCGGGCACCAACCTGTGGATTGTGCGCGGCGACGGTTCCGGGTTGAACCAAATCACGAGTTTAAATGACGGGAGCAACGGCTTCCCGCATGGCGCTCTGTGGTCGCCGAGCGGCACCGCCCTGGTTGGCGCTGGATCCATTTTCGGCACCAATGGGCTCTGGATTATTCAGCTGAAACCAGACCTGAGTGATTGCCTGGGCGCACCCATCCTGTTGCCGACTTCGGTTGGAAATACCATCGACTTTGCTGGGTCCATTGTGGTCGCCGCTCCGCAGCCAAACCCCGCAATTCTCTACACGCGCCTTGCGACCAATAACGTCGTGGTCTACTGGAGCACCAATTTCCCGGGATACCAACTCGAGTTTACGACCAGCCTTGCACCGCCCATTGCTTGGCAATCGGTCACCACTTTCATTCCGATTGTTGGGCGCAATTACGAACATCAAGTACCACCGCCGTCGGATGCGAAGTTTTACAGGCTGCGCAAACCCTAACACAGTACGTCGGAAAGGACTTGAGGCGTCGGGGGTTTGACCAGGTAAGCCTTGGCGCCAAGGGCCAGCGCTCGCTCGCGATCCCGTTCAACCGAACTGCCCGTCAGCACAACGACGTTGAGATCGCAAAGTTGCGGCTGGGAACGCACCCACTCCAGGACCTCGAAGCCGCTGATGAACGGCATCTTCAGATCCAGAAAAACTGCGCAGGGAATCGGAAAAGCGCTAAGCTCGGAAAACTGGTTCACGCCAGAAAGGTAGTTGATGGCCTCTTCTCCATTCGTCGCGACGTGTTGCGGCAGGGTCACGTTGGCTTTTCTAAGCGCTCGCTGGAGGATGAACAAGTCGGTGGGATCATCCTCAACCAGGAGCAATGGGGCGGTCGCGTCGGCCATTTAGTTCGTAGCGGAGGGAAGTTCGATCCAAAATTTGCTGCCTGATTTGCCGTCCGAGACCAGGCCGACTTTGCCGCCCATTTTTTCGGCAGCCTTGCGAACGATCGCCAGGCCTATGCCGGTGCCCTCGTAATTGGGGGAAGTGTGAACCCGCTCAAAAACGTTGAACAAGCGATGCTGGTATCTGGGATTGACCCCTAACCCGTTGTCGCTGACCCAAAGGCGCACAAACCCGTTGTGGCGCTCGGTCCAAAGCTCGACAACCGGCTGGGTCCCCGGGTGAACAAATTTTACGGCATTGGCGAGCAGGTTGGTGACAGCCTGGGCCAGCGACGGCTCGTGCGCGAGCACCGGCCCGAGGGGTGCCCGGATCTGGATCTTTGCGCGTTTCGGTTGCAGGTCGGGACGCTGGCTGATAATTGCGGAGATGAGACTATCCAGCTCGACCGGCGCAAGTTTGACGTCGGTGCGCGAGACCCGCGAGTAATCCAGAATGTCGCGGATAAGCTGGTCCATTCGATCGGCCGAAGCGCAGATTTGATCGATGAACCCCCGCAACTCGGGCGCTATGGCGGCGCCGTAGTCTTCAATGGCGGCCCCCGCCAGGCCGCGAATTGAGCGCACGGGAGCCCTCAGATCGTGCGACACGCTGTACGTGAAGTCCTCCATCTGGGCAAGCGCTTGCTCCAGAGAGGCCGTTCGCTCAGCGACCGTTTGTTCCAGCATTTCACGCGAACGCACTTTTTCGGTGATATCTCGCGCCACTTTTGAAATTCCGATGATGCGGCCGCTGGAATCTTTAACCGGAGAGACGGTCAGTGAGACATGCAGCAAAGACTCGTCTTTGCGTCGCCGAATCGTCTCGTAGTTCTCGACCGTTTGGCCCTGCCAGATAAGCTCCAGAAACCGGGGTTGTTCGTCCTGGTGCCCTTCCGGGACAAGTATGCTGATATTGCGTCCGACCACCTCCCCGGCCAAATACCCGTAAAGGCGTTCCGCGCCGCGATTCCAGCTGCGAATCACGCCCTCAGTGTCCGCGCTAAAAATAGCGTCGTCCGAGTGCTCGACGATGGCTGCAAGGCGTGCGGCGTTTTCCTCGGCGCGCTTTCGTTCGGTAATATCGACCAGCATGTTTATGGCGCCCACGATCTTGCCGTCCAGGCTGCGCAGAGGCGTGGGATAGGGAATGAAATGAATCCGGGTGCCATCAGGCCGTTCGGCGATGGCTTCGCAGCCCTTTACAGCGCGGCCTTCTCGCAACGCGATGGCCATCGGACATTCCTCGTAAGCCAAAGGGCGCCCGTCCGGCGTGTACAGTTTTAACGAAACGCACCAGGAATCGGTCCCGATTTGAGGAACGCGCCCCCAGAATTCCACGGCCGCCTGGTTGAACATGGTAACCCGCCCCTGGGCGTCGGTCGTGTAAACGGCGGCGGGCAATGCTTCCAACAGTTCGCGGAGGCGGCCTTCATTCTCGCGGAGAGCTTCGAGCGCGCGAGCGCGCTCGATCCGGCTGTGAATGCGAGCGGTAATCTCGGGAATCTGCTTGATTTCAGCAGGCTGCCAGGAACAAGGCTCAGCCTTGTGCAATACCATCAGGAATCGCCAACCGCTCTCGGTCAGTTGAGGTGCGAGAATCATTGAGCCGATTGCCCACTGATTGTAGTTTTCCGCAAAAGGAGCGGTGCGCGGGTCCAGGCGAATATCGTCGATCGCGATAACGCGCCCGGCCTGTAATTCCTGGATGATAGAGTTGGGCAGGTATTGCCGGAGTTGGTGCGTGATGCGGTCCTCTTTCAACCCTGGAGCGCGCTCGCTGGCAAACACCGTGGCTTCGCTCCTCGCCAAATCGATATCTGCAAAGTTAACTCGGCTGGCGTTGTAGTGATTGCAGAGCAAACGCGCGGCAATTTTCGCAATTTCAGCCGATGATTCTGTCGAAGCCAGGGAGGCGCTCAGGTCGGAAAGGAACACCAGGTACGCCTCCGTGCGCTTCAGGTCATCGATGTCGGTGCAGGTGCCGAACCAGTAAATGATTTTGCCGTTTGCGTCACGGACCGGGGCGCCCCGCGTCTTAAACCAGCGGTATTGACCGTCGTGACGGCGAATCCGGTACTCCAGGTCATAAGGGGCCTTGTCGGCGCAGGCGTTTTGCCAGCACTCGAGTGTGTGCTTGCGATCCTCCGGGTGTATGACGCGCTCGAGCCAACCTAGACCCAGGAGTTCTCGTTCCGGTATTCCGGTGTACTGGCCCCATTGAGGGCTGAGCCAGTCGCACTGTCCGTCGGGCAAGTCCGTCCAGACGAGGTTCGGGAGCGCCTCAGTAACGCTGCGCCAGCGTAGTTCCGCGGTGCGAAGGGCGTCTTCGGCGTTTTTTCGGTGCGTTACGTCGAGAGCGGAGCCGGCGACACCGATGATGCACCCGTCGAAGCTGCGGCGGGGCAAAATCAAAAGATCGTAGTAGGTGGTTCGCTCTGGAAATGTTGCTGGAACAATATGCCGCTGACTTTGGCCAGTGCGCATAACCTCGGATTTGATGCGCTCCAGGAATGCCCCCTCCTCATTCGGCAGGATTTCAGAATCAGTTTTGCCCAAGGACTTGGCGTATTCGGGCTTGAGGGGATAAAGCCAGGTATACCGCAGTTGCTCATCTTGCTCATAAAGCGTGATGGCATCGCTCAGGGTGGCCAACCGCAGCCGCTCCTCGTTCAATTGGATGGCACGCTCGGCGTGCTTTCGGCTGGTAACGTCACGCGTAACGGCAAGGTGGGCGGGCTGGCCCGTGACCGGATGCTGGATCGGCGCCGCGTGGGTCTGCATCCACCTGCGGGCGCCTTTCAGCCCTACGATCTCGTAGTCGAGTTCGCATTTTTGGCCGGCACAAACCTTATCATGCAAGTCACGGAAGGCGTCGCGGAATTCGGGAGCGATCAGATCAAAAACACATCTGCCGATGACATCGCTCTGCGCCTCCGCCTCCACGAGTGCTAGCCCGGCTGGATTCATGCTCACAATCGAACCGTCACAAGCGATGATCTTGATGCATTCCGGGGTGTTCTCGAAAACAGCGCGGAACCTTTGCTCATTCGGACTGAGCCCATCCCTATTGGGTTCCCGGGAATCGGTCAACGCAGCCGCGCTCGCGGCGGAAGAAACTGAGGCGACACCCTGTCCCGGCGCCATCCCTTTCCTGGTACGATTTACCTGGCTGTTTGACATGAACTGGCCTTGCCGGCCCCACCGGCGTGCCTCAAAAAGCCAGAAATCGAAGCGGCAATGGCCAACGCCGGGCCTTTAATTTGCCCAAAAAGCACTTGCTTGGGATGGGGTGAATACCCACTCCTGATTCCTGCGACACCTGAGCCAACGGCCAATCTCGTGTCCTGCATTCAGAATCGGACGGAGACTCGCTGAGTGAACCAGGTCCAATCCGGGTCATTTGGCGCGACGCGGCGAATGGAGACGGCGACGCTCGGAAGAAAGAGACTGGATCCCACCCATTTGTGGAACTCCACATGGCCGTCAGCAAAATTCAGGACACAGCCGTTGTTGTGCAAGGTGCTGGGATAATCAATCCACTCAGGGTTCGCTGGGTTAACACACGTGGAACAGGTGCCGTCATTGATGCTGAAGGGCGCTTCCTCGGTCATCATTACCAGGTCGGCGGGCGTCGGTAACACGATTTGAGATAGTTTGCCATAGGTCCGGTACGGCCCATTAACGGCATTGTTTTGCCCGTACGATCCGGTCAGCCAAGGACCGTTCACTGGGAGGTTCGGAACGCCGGAGTGTCCTCCGCTGCCGTTGTAACCCGGGTCGATGGTTCCAGCCGCATGGTTCATCGAGATAGTTCGAGCCGAGGGAACAATTTTCCCCACCAAAGGAGAAGTAGGGTAGAGACCGGCGCCGTCATACCGGCCAGTCCGGGTATCTGCGGTGCAACGGTACACGCTCGCATTCGTCCCGGTATAGCGAGCTAAAAGGCAGCGCCGAGGGTCCGTGAGTATGTCGGGATCAAATTCGTCGGCCCCGGAAACGCCCGCCTGGCCACTGCACCAGGAGTAACCGGGAGTGGTTGTCCCGTCGTCGGGGTCTGGGGGCAGCAGGTCATGGTTGTCGTGCGTGTACATGGTCACGGCGTTCACGACCTCTCGCAGATTACTCATGCATCGCAGCGCTTGGGCTTTGGTTCGAGAACCCGCGCGGGCGGGCAGAAATGTCAGTGTCGCCAATGCCAGAACCGAGGTGATGGCGAGCAGTTCGGTCAGAGTAAACCCGGATCGAGCTCCGAGCGTGCGGGGTTTATAGGTTTGAAAGCACACGATGAATCATTGTGAGTAACTATTCCTTTTAATGAAATTGTATTTAATGCTTGCCTGCAGATAGTAACTTGTCAAGGATATTGAAGGTATGAACTCAAGGTGGCTTCTCGCGCTCACATGCTTTTTCATGGCGCTGGATATCTCTCGCGCCGACACCGGGCTGACCCGTTTGCATTCCTTTGGCCTTGGTAATTCCGCCGCCGCCCCAAATGCCAGGCTGCTGCTGGCAACCGACGGCAACTTGTACGGCACCACCAGCGCAGGCGGTCAATTCGGCCAGGGCGCGCTGTTTCGGATCCATCCGGATGGCACCGGCTATGTTCTGCTCAAGAGTTTCGGCGAAGGAACCAATGACGGCTCGCGGCCTATAGCAGGCCTGCTGCAGGCCACCAACGGGGCGATCTACGGCACCACGGAAGAAGGCGGGCAATTTGGCATGGGAACGATCTTTCAGCTCAACCAGGACGGTAGTGGGTTCACGGTTTTGAAAAGTTTTTCAGGTTCAACGGATGGTGGGTATCCCGAGGCCGGGCTTTTGCAGTCCACTGATGGTCTGCTCTATGGCACTGCCTCGGGCGGAGGCTCGAACGACAACGGGGTTGTTTTCCGCATGGGCGCGGACGGTTCAGCCTTTACGACGCTCGTGCAATTCACCGGCACCAATGGAGCCAACCCGGAAAGTGAGCTCATCGAGGCCAGCGACGGACTGCTGTACGGGACCACTGTGGCGGGCAATGGCAGCACCAATGCTGGAACGGTTTTCTCCCTTCACAAGGACGGCACCAGTTTCACCGTTCTCAAACGCTTCTTCTACACCAGCACCGTCCGGACAAATGGCGCGGCGCCACTGGCGCGGTTGGTCGAGGGCACCAACGGCGTGTTGTATGGAACCACGTCGGCCGGCGGCACCAACGGCACGGGCACGCTCTTCGCGTTGAACAAGGACGGAACGGGGTTCCAGACGTTGTATCATTTCGGCACAAATAACGCCCCGGACGGACGGATCCCAATGGGAGACATTTTGCTGGCCAGCGACGGCCTGTTATATGGAAGCACGTTCGACGGCGGCACCAATGGGAGTGGTACGGTTTTCCGGATCGGTCAGGACGGCAGTGGTTATGCCATTCTAGCTAATTTGCTCTCGCCGCAAGGTCCGGCTGCCGGGCTGGTCGAATCGACCAATGGGATGCTCTACGGCACAACCCTTTTAGGTGGTGACTCCGGGGAAGGAACGGTTTTTGCCCTGCAGAAGGATGGGACGTCATTGATCGCACTGAAAAGCTTTTCGGCCAGTGGAGACGATGGGCGTTCGGGGTATTCGGCTCCGATTTCCGCCGCAACCAATCAACTCGTCGGCACGACCCGCGCAGGCGGGAACATGGCGGCCGGAACCCTTTACAGCCTGCGTTTTGACGGAACGGGCTACACGCGCCTGCTGGACCTGAACTCCAATCTGGGACCTATCGATCCAGTGGCTTCTTTGCTCGAGTTAAGCAATGGCACACTGACGGGTGTTTCACGATTGGGCGGCAGCTCGAACTCTGGAACGATTTTTAGTGTAAACGAATCGGGCGGTGGCCTCGTGGTAACCGCCTCTTCAACCAATAGCGCCAGCGGCGTGGATTTTCGCAGCGCTCTGATTCGGGCCGGCGACGGTTTGCTTTACGGAACCGCAACCTCCGGTGGTGCCAATGGCGAAGGCCTTGTCTTTCGAGTCGGCCCGGACGGTTCGGGGTACACCGTTTTGAAAAGCTTCGCGAAGGGAGCCACCGGGCCGGGAGCGAATCCGGTCGCGGCGTTGTTGGAAGGCAGCGACGGGAACCTTTACGGAACAACATGCTTTGGAGGCGCGACCAATCGCGGAGTGATTTTTAGTATGTCAAAGGATGGCACGGTCTATAACGTGCTCAAGTCGTTCGGAGTTCCGGCGGGCAATGGAGAGACCCCCATGTCGCCTTTGATCGAAGCCAGTGATAGCATGCTGTATGGAACCACCTACGGCGGCGGCTCGACCAACAATGCCGGCACCGTATTTCGGATCAACAAAGACGGAACCGGTTTCCAGGTGATTCTCGCCTTCGCGGGAGCGGGCGCTGACGGACGTCACCCTTCCGGCAACCTTGTAGAATGGACCGACGGCGCGATCTATGGCACGACGGAACGCGGGGGGATGCTGGATCAGGGAACAATTTACCGGGTTAATAAGAATGGCACAGGTTACACAATTCTAGCCAGCCTCGGCGACAGGTGGGGAACTTATCCTCATGGCGGCCTGGTCCGCGGCCCGGACGACGCCCTCTATGGAGCGACCGATCAGGGCGGTGATTCGGGGTTCGGCACAGTTTTCCGCTACGGCCCCGCGTTCGGCGACATTGTGAGCTTCCAACTCGCGAACCAAATCCCCACCCTCACCGGCCTCGGTCAGCCAGGAAGGAATTATGTCTTGCAGCGCACCACTAAACTGGGATCGCTGGCGTCCTGGACCACTGTGCTTTCCACAAATGCGCCGCCCATGGGACGGTTCAGCTTTCCCGATGTAGGAATAGGGCTTTCCGGAGCGACAGAAGCTTTCTATCGGTTGAAATATTGAAACCCGGCTTACGGCACACCCTATTCCGGTCTCGGGGTGAATTGACCCAACTCGTAAATGCCGAGCTGTTTCTCAATCGTTGCCACCTGGTCGACGCTTCTCTCAAAGCCTTCGTCGCCCAAGATTTTCTTTTCTTCGCCTTCCATTTTTTCGCCGAGTTCCTGAACGGCTTTGGGCTTGAGAATCGTGCGCAACGCGGGGAATAAGACCGTGTCTTCGCGCGCTTCGTGCGGCCGGTACATTCGGATGAAGCTCTCACAGGCGGCGGCCAGGTTTTGCTGATTTTCGCTCGATCGAAAAGCGTCCGGGTCGGACAATTTCAGGATATTGGCCGTGACCTCCCGTCCGGCGCGATGTTGAGTTTTGAGGATCTGCACCAGGTCCGCCAGGTGCCCGGTTCGCTCGAAATGAGGGAAAATGTACTTCTCCTCGTTTTGTTCGTGGTACTCCTCAACGAACTTCCGTATTAAGCCGGCAGTGCGGTTGAACACCTCCGGCCCGATGTCTTCACGGCGGCGCATGCGGCGCAGGCCTTCTTCATAGATCAGAAGGCAGCGATTAAGCACGCCGTGCTCTTTCATCAAGTCTTCCGGGGCGGTGACTCCCTCGTCGGGATCCGGTTTTTGCCTGGCGTGCCCGATTGACAGCATGGAAGCCCCGGTAATGGCTCCCGCGGATATAAGAAACCGACGCCGATTAGACACAAATTCAGCCATATAGTTCCCCTTCTCAACGTGAGCTTAACCCCGTTGGGCAGTTTTTGCCACTCTACAACCCGCTTTTGCCTTGTCTCGGTGAAGTCCGCGTCATTCAATCTCCTGAGTGAGCGACGGGCCTTTTTTAATCGCCTCGTGCGAGCATTGCGCTCAACACATCGAGTTTCCGGCGCACGGCTCGGGTGCCCGGGTGAGTTGTCCTCACTGCGGCTCGGAAACAATCCTGCTGGCCGAGCTCGCTGAGGCTGCGGCGCCGGCGGAGGAAATCACCGCTGCGGAACTTAAAGAAGCGCTGAGCGGCGTGTTGCCGCGATCCCGGATTTCCATCTTTTACCAGGCGGGCCTGTTATTGGTTGCGATTTTCATGATCCTCTTGCCGATTGCTTACGTGGGCGTCGCGGCACTCGCCGCCTACGGCGTTTACTGGTACGCCTCTCACGGTCGGGTGTTCTTCTCGAATTTCATCGGTGGGATCTATGTCCTGATTTTCAAGGCGATCTTGTACCTCGCGCCCATCATCGGTGGGACAGTAGGAGTGTTCTTCATGTTTAAGCCGATTTTTGCGCGGCCGCGAAAGCAGGCTCCGCCGGTTGAATTAAATCCGGCGGAACACCCGCGGCTGTACCAGTTCATCGCCCATATTGGCGACCTGTTGCGGGTACGCGTGCCAAAGCGCATTTACCTGGACGGCAACTTGAACGCGAGCGCAGGGTTTCGGCGCGGGTGGCTGAGTTTGCTGGGCAATGATCTGGTTCTGACGCTGGGACTGCCTTTGGTGGGCGGGTTGAACACGCGGCAATTGGCCGCACTTGTGGCTCATGAACTCGGCCACTGCACACAGGCACTCGCGATGAGGCTGGGCTACATCATAGATTCGATTGACAGGTGGTTCCTTCGTGTCGTCTACGAACGCGATTCCTGGGACGACTCGTTTGATGAGTGGGTCAATTCAGTCGAGGATTGGCGCCTTTCCATCATCACAGGCTGCGCTCAGTTTTCAATATGGGTATCGCGCCTGGTTCTAGGCCTCTTCATGCGCGTGGGTCACGCCGCAAGTTGTTTTCTGTCGCGCCAGATGGAGTTTCACGCGGATAGTTGCGCCATGGCGGTGGCCGGCTCCCAGGGAGTGGAAAGCCTGTTGCTGCGTTCGCGGGAGCAATCGGTTATCGAACAAATGTCCTATGCGGTCCTGGTCACCGCATGGAAAAGGCGACACCAAATGCCTGACAACCTGCCGGGTTTTCTTGAGGAATTCGAGCGGCGCCTGCCCCCGGATTTCTACGAAAAGGCGCGCCTGACCTTGCTCAACGAAAAGGCGGGACTTTTCGCAACGCACCCCACAGCGGCGCAAAGAATCCAAAAAGCTCGTAGGAAGGCGGTCGCCGGTTTGTTTGTCATGGAAAAGCCCGCGCGGTGCCTGTTCAAAGATTTCGAAACCACAGCTCGTTTCGTAACTGCGCGCCACTATCGTTATAACCTGCGAATGGCCGTTACTGACCCAATGCTTAAACCGGTTCGCGAATTTTTCCGACAGGAAGGCCTAGCTGGCTCCGAACCAAAGACCATTCCGCTCAAGACCTACAAAGTACCCTTTGGCGGCACCAAAAGCTCTTAACCGACGTCTTGCAGGCGCCGGCGCCAAATAATAGAAAGCCCGACCACGCCCGCCGCAAAGGTCACCGCGACAATGCCCATACCGGCGAAGCTTTTGGCTCCCTGCATTTGAATGACCAGCGCCAGCAGGGCGCCAAAGAGCGTCCAGGGAGTGATTGCACCCAAGCCCCAAAGACCTCTGCCGAACACCGCCGGTTTCATCAATTCAATCCGTCGAAGGGTGCGCCACGTGGCCCAGGCAAAGAGCAGCCACACCAGAACAGTCAGCGTCGTGGGGATACGAGCGCCGCTCTCAGCCAGGCCCGGCAATAGAAAGCCGACCAGGAAAAAGCCGGGAGTGAACCAAAGCCCATTTGCCCAGGGCCGACGAGCGGCAGCCAGGTTCGCGGCGGGAACGGCTTTTTGCTTAAGAGCGACAAAACACAGGAGCACGATCGCGCAACAACATAGGACGGTGTGAACCCAACTCGGGTAGTAAGGATAACTGGGCCGAGGCGTCAATTCATCCGGGAACGCTTGCTCCAAGAGCGCCCGGTTCAATTTGACGAGTTTGTCACCTTTTGGTTTGGCGGCAGCCTGCGCTCGGGTGTCGTTGCTGAGTTTTACGCCCGCGAAACGCTCCGTTGAAAACAGCTCGGAGTTGGGC
>Ga0070738_10004815_pt1 | contig 15676 bp, 17 predicted proteins | sample Coa_R2_2_FD_66446 | JGI IMG/M metagenome (GOLD analysis project Ga0070738, IMG submission 66446) | Surface soil microbial communities from Centralia Pennsylvania, which are recovering from an underground coalmine fire - Coalmine... | ecosystem: Environmental > Terrestrial > Soil > Unclassified ...
CGATCTCACGCTGGCTATCATACTCAAGCGTATCTCAGAACCAGACATCGTTCAGGACGGCGTGCTCCTGGATGGTTTCCCGCGGACAATCACCCAGGCTCAGGCCCTCGATGAGGGGTTACAACAGATGGGCCGAGCGGTCGATTGTGCGCTATACCTGAATGTTCCTCGCGATGTTATTCTGCACAGGCTGTCGGGCCGCTATATCTGTCGAGCCCATCAGCACGTGTATAATATCGAAACGAATCCTCCCAAAGTGCCGGGTATCTGTGACCTGGATGGAAGCGAGTTGTATCAGCGTTCGGATGATCAAGGCGAGGCCGTTACCAAGCGCCTGGACATTTTTTTTCACGAGACGATCCACCTGTTGGATTATTACAAAGACCAGGGGAAGCTCATCGAAGTCGATGGCAATCAAAGTATCGGGCAGGTAGACAGGAGCTTACTAGAATCCATCAGAGAGTATATGCAGGCCAGGGGAAAAAGTTTTCCTGTCAGACGTAGCTAGTTTCGGTCAGCGTCGTTACCTGTCTCGACATCGTCCGTTGCTACATCAGTAAGTTGTCAATAGCATACATAGCGTCGGGTTGGGCTGCGAAGTCCGTACCGTGGTCAGCGTCCGGCGAGCCAGCACAAAGGGAGCCTGGGGCGCGCAAGAAGAGGAGAGAGGAAATTCGCAGACGGCGAATCTCCCTCTCGACTTCTTGCAGAAAGTATGCTATAATTCGTAGTTGGCTGCAGCAGTAACAACTGCTGCCCTTTTGTACTTTCAAGTGCATCGAGGCTGCAAGATTGCCGTAAGCGTCTGAGTGAAGGCTGCCACGCAGTGCGCCGAGCGGTACGAAGATATGCAGAGAGAGTAATTGGAGTCCCGCCGTTAGGGAAAGGATAATATGCCAAAAAAGGATGAAATTGAGGTTGAGGGTAAAGTAATTGAATCCCTCCCCAATGCCATGTTTAAAGTTGAAATAGACGAGAGCCATCAAGTCCTGGCTGTCCTCTCAGGACGTATGCGCATGAACTTTATACGGATCGTGCCGGGTGATAAAGTGCGAGTGGTGCTATCCCCATATGATCTAACACGAGGGCGCATAACATGGCGCGCGCGATAGCAGCATGTGCGTCGTAGCACATTTGCCTGAGTGTTCCTTTTCTCCTATCGGTATCATCTTTAACTGGAAGCAGGTCGGGTAGGAAGGAGCTGGTCACCGTCCACAGCCTCTTTTTGCCGGGATCCTGTTGAGAATGCATTATTGTTCAGAGTTGTGAGGAGGGCAAGCCATGAAAGTGCGCGCCTCAGTAAAGCCGCGTTGTGATGCCTGCAAAATCATTCGGCGCAATCGGGTCGTGATGGTGATTTGTAGCAAGGATCCAAAGCACAAACAGAAGCAGGGCTAATAAGGTCCTTCGAGTTTCACGTTGCCAGCCGGTGTGCAAGCGATTGGAACTCGAAGCTCGAAGCTGGAGGGAAAGATGGCTAGAATAGCTGGCGTTGACATTCCGCGTGAGAAGCGTGTGGAAATTTCGCTGTGCTACATCTATGGGATTGGGCTTACGACAAGCCGCAAGATCCTGGAGCGGACACGTATCAACCCGGATACACGTGTCAAGAACCTGACCGAAGAAGAAGTGAATCGTCTGCGCGAGGTGATCGATCGCGAGTACAAAGTCGAGGGTGATCTCCGCCGCGAAGTCGATATGAACATCAAACGGCTGATCGAGATCGGTTGCTATCGAGGCCTGCGCCATCGCCGCAATTTGCCGGTGCGCGGCCAACGTACCCGCACCAATGCGCGTACACGCCGTGGTCCAAAGAGAACCGTTGCCGGCAAGAAGAAGGCCGTAGCCAAGAAGTAGTATAGCGCAGGAGAGATTGCACAGATGGCAGACAAAAAGAAACCAGTTGCAGGAAAACTCAGGCGGCGTGAGCGCAAGTCTGTGCCGCGTGGGCAAGCGCATATCCAGGCGACATTTAATAATACGATTGTGACCCTCACCGATCCGAACGGGAATGTGCTTTCCTGGGGGAGTGCCGGCGGTCAGGGTTTCAAGGGCTCTCGTAAGAGCACACCCTATGCGGCACAGGTGACGGCCGAGGCAGCTGCACGCAAAGCGATGGAGCATGGCCTGCGTCAGATCGAGGTCTACGTCAAAGGCCCGGGCTCTGGCCGCGAGGCGGCGATCCGCTCTTTGCAAAGCGCTGGCCTCTCGGTCACGTCAATTACAGATGTTACGCCTATTCCGCACAACGGGTGCAGGCCGCCCAAGCGGCGTCGTGTATAGCCTGGAAGAACCACGCTGTACGTGTGAGGAGGAGTGAATTCGATGGCACGTTATACCGGCCCCGTTTGCAAGCTTTGCAGGCGTGAGGGGGTAAAACTTTTCTTAAAAGGCGACAAGTGCATCAACCATTGCACATTGGAACGCCGTAGCACGAAACCTGGCCAGCATGGAGCCAGCCGTTCACGCAACAAAGAGTCGGGCTATGCCAAGCAGTTGCGTGAGAAACAGAAAGTGCGTCGCACCTATGGTATCCTGGAGCGCCAGTTCAGCAAGCATTTCTATGCGGCCGCTCAGCGTCCAGGCAAGACAAGCGAGAACTTTTTACAGCTTCTGGAGATGCGTCTGGACAACCTGGTGTATCGTCTGGGTCTGGCTGACTCGCGTGCGCAGGCGCGCCAGCTGGTCAACCACGGGCACTTTGCAGTCAACGGCCGCAAGACGGACATCCCTTCGTTTATCGCTAAGCCGAACGACGTCATTTCAGTACGTGAGCGCAGCAAGGGGTTAGAGTACTTCAAGACACGGGCATTGCTGCTGGAGCAGAAAGGCGTGCCAAGCTGGCTGAGCCTGGATACACGGCAGATGACCGGCCGCGTCGTAACGATCCCCGCTCGAACGGATCTCGAACTGCCTTTCGACGAGCAAATGGTGGTAGAGTTTTATCAGCGCTAATAGTGGGCTGAATCGTAGGTCCGCGCCCATGTGGTCCAAGCAGGGATCACATCGGGGCGATCAACTCTTGGACTATCAACGCTTCTGGTGTGTCTTCCTGGCGTATGTGGAGAAGAGAGAACGATGCCCGGAACCGTGATGGAAAAAGAAAGGCAGGTTGGTACCTTGCTAGATATTGCAATGCCTCGCATTAAGAATACCAGGACGCAGGGAAATTATGCGAGTTATGATATAGAGCCATTAGAGGCAGGCTATGGGATGACCCTGGGCAGCGCCTTGCGACGCGTGCTGCTGTCTTCGCTGCCAGGCGCGGCGGTCACCTCCATCCGCATCGAGGGCGTACAGCACGAGTTTCAGGATATCTCCAATGTCAAGGAAGATGTCACCGATATCGTGCTCAATGTGAAAAAACTGCGCCTGCGCAGCTTCTCGGACCATCCCGTATCGATGCGCCTGGAAGTGAGTGGTGAGCGCGAAGTAACTGCCGCCGATATCGTTGCGCCTAGCACGGTGGAGATCGTCAATCCCGAGCTGTACATTGCGACGCTCGACAATGAAAATGCACGCATCGATATGGAGCTGGTTGTGGAGACCGGGCGTGGCTACGTTCCTGCCGACTCAAAAGAAGATCAGCCCATCGGGGTTATCCCGGTCGATGCTATCTATGCGCCAGTGCAGAAGGTCAATTATACCGTCGAGCACACGCGCGTAGGGCAGATGACAAACTTTGATAAGGTCGTCCTTGAAATTACTACTGACGGAACGATTACTCCCGATGAGGCGTTGCGTCAGAGTGCCGATATATTGGTGCGCCACTTTACGTTGCTTGCGAATTATCGCGCCCAGGTGCCCGAGATTGAGAAGGCCCCGCTCAGCAGCTTGCCAATTCCGCAGAAGATCTATGAAACCCCCATCGAGGAACTGGATCTTTCGGTGCGTGCTTATAACTGTCTGAAGCGTAGCAACATTACCAAGGTGGGCCAGGTGCTCTCAATGAATGAAGAGGATCTGCTCGGGGTGAGAAATTTTGGTGAGAAGAGTTTGCAAGAGTTGCGTGAGCGTCTGTTAGTGCGAAACTTCTTGCCCAATCCGCGCACCAGCACCGTTGGCGCCGACGTTGACGGCGATCACGAAATGGAGGAATGAGATTGAGGCATCGTATTGCCGGTAATCGGATGAATATGCCTGAGCCGCGTCGTCGCTCTGCACGCCGCAACTTGATGGCTGGCCTCATCCGCTATGACCGTATCCAAACAACTGAGGCACGTGCGCGTGCGATTCGCAGTGAAGTAGAAAAGCTGATCGATGTGGCTGTGAAGGGACGCCAGGCGGCCTATGCACATCTGACCTCGGTGGTGTCCGACGAGGAGCAGGCCAATAAGGTGCTTGAGTTCGCGCGCCGCGGACGCTTCTCGCTGAAGAATAAGGTCGCGTCAAATGAGGAGCGCGCTCAACAATTGAAGGCTCCTTTGACCGATAAGGGACGCAAGTTCCTGGAAGACAAGCTCAAGGCCCGCCGCGAGGAACTGCTGCGCATCATCTCGAATGAGGATGAGGCGGAGAACGCACTCAAAGCTGCCTATGAGGCCATGGTCATCGAGTTGCACGCACGCCGCCAGATCTTGAGCTCCTTGCCCGATGAGCTGGTTGTTAAGAAGATGTTTGAGGAACTCGCGCCTCGTTATGTCAATCGTCCCGGTGGTTATACACGGATTACGAAACTGGGCCGACGCAAAGGTGATGCAGCTGAGATTGCTCAGATCGCCCTTGTCTAAGTCTGGTCCTGGTGGGCGTCGCGTCCATGCGGGTTGTAGGGTCTGCTCACGTTTATCTAACGGTACATGAACAGTTCATCTATGGGCATCGTTTGTGGTATTGAGTACGATGGCACCGACTATCGTGGTTTTCAGCGCCAGCCAGAAAGCCATGGCCCAACGGTGCAGGGGACGTTGGAGGCGGCGATCGCGCAGGTCTCCGGCGAAGCTGCGACTGTGGCGGGCGCGGGGCGTACTGATGCCGGGGTGCATGCAAGCGGTCAGGTAATACAATTTCATACGCAGGCACGTTTGCAGCCCCAGGTCTGGTTGCGCGCGTTGAATGCCCATCTACCACAAACAGTTGTTGTGCGCTGGGCTATGAAAGCGCCGGAGGAGCGGTTTCATCCCCGCTTCAGTGCGGAGAGCCGTTCCTATCGCTATACGATCTGGAACGATCCGGCGCCGACGGCGTTGCATGCGCGCTACAGTTATCATTGCGCGCGTCCATTAGATGTCGCCCTGATGCACGAGGCAAGCCAATACTTGCTGGGGCGTAAGGATTTCGGTGCTTTCGGGCATAGTCCCGATGACACTAATCCGCTCAGGCCGGGGCCGCATCACTGTATTCGTACGATGTTAGAGGCACGTTGTATACAACAGGAAACGAACTCGTTTATCTATTGTGATTTTACTGCGGACGCTTTTCTCACGGGGCAGGTCCGTAGAATGGTTGGTACGCTGCTGCTCGTTGGACAGAAGCGTCTCGGTCTGGAAGAATTTGCAACGATTGTGCAACGTGCAGAGAAGACTCATCCTGGTTCAGCGGCCCCTGCACATGGGCTGTGTCTGGTACGGGTTAAATATCCTGAGAAGTTTGGAGTAACGAACGATGATGAAGACATACAGCGCCAAGGCCGCTGACCTGCAACCCAAGTGGTATATCATCGATGCCGAGGGGCAGGTGCTGGGTCGTCTGGCGTCACAGATCGCGCAGATTTTGCGTGGTAAACATAAACCTACGTATACGCCACATCTGCAGAGCGGCGATTTTGTGATTGTGATCAATGCACGCAAGATTGCGGTCACGGGCAATCGCCTGGAGCAGAAGGTATACTATCGCCATACGCAATATCCAGGTGGCTTGCGCAAGACGACCTTGCGGCAAACCCTGGAGGGACGCTTCCCCGAGCGGGCGCTGATCCACGCGGTGCGTGGCATGGTCATGCACAACCGCCTGGGTGCCGATATCATGAAGCACCTGAAGGTCTACGAGGGACCGGAGCACCCGCACCAGGCTCAGAAGCCAGTTGTGTGGACCGGACCGGAGTCGTTGTTGGCCGAGTATTCCGCGGCAGAGTAGAGAAGAGGAGAATCCACCTTGGCTGATACCATCAGAGGCGATTATTACTACGGTATGGGACGGCGCAAGACGGCTGTGGCTCGCGTGCGTCTCTTCCCCAATGGCGATGGCAGCATTACTATCAATGGCAAGAATGCCCAGGCGTATTTTGGGCAGCGCGAGCAGCTATTGGCAACGGTAGCAGCTCCCCTGCGTGCCCTGGATCTGGGTAATACCTATACGCTGACGGTGCGCGTGGTCGGCGGCGGTTCAAGCGGTCAGGCCGGAGCGATCCGCCATGGCCTGGCTCGTGCCCTGGTACGCTTCAATCCGGATTTCAAGGCGGCTCTGCGCAAAGCAGGCTATCTGACACGCGATCCACGCATGAAAGAACGCAAGAAACCAGGTCTGAAACGTGCCCGTAAGGCTCCACAGTACACGAAACGTTAAGTTTGGTGTGCTTCAGACCTGTTCCGTGGCGGAAACAAGCAAACCAACCCTGTCAGATTCTCGATCTGGCAGGGTTTTTCTATCTCTACTGCGTCACCCGGCACCCTTTGCTGAGTCTTTCCAGTCCTCTAAGGATTGCAAAAAGGACACTGGTCGGGCGGTGCGGCCAGCAATCCATCCGCGCGCCCTTGCGGCTGCCGGTAGGTACAGGCCTGGCAGCCGAAGATCAATTCACGAACCAGCTCGGTCGGCTGGTCGCACCAGGAACATGGCAGGCCTCGCGCCTGGTCGACGATGCCCCATCCCGGTGTGCCGCATTGTGGACACAGGCGGGACAGACGTTGTGCCAGCTGCTCTGCAAGACGCTGAATCACGTGGCGCCGTGTGGGATTCATATGCGCCCGCAGGTCGGTTTCAATATGTGCCAGACCTTCGGACGAGCTGGCGGCGCAGCGCTGGATAAGTTCCGCAAGGTGCTGCGCTTCGGTGATGCCCTTGAAGATCAGGTCAGGCCGCATGCTGCCCTGCGGACGGACGATCAGGGCGTGCGAAGGAAAGCGGGCGCGGGCCAGGAACGTTTCTAATTCATCGTATGAGCGTGCGGTGCATTGTGCAGCGACCACATCTTCACTCACCAGGACCTCTTGTACCTGGATGCCCCGTTCGTCGTCGATGAAGAGCATAAGCTCCCTATCTGCCAGGATGAATGGCAAGGTCGGATGGGGGCCAAAGCTGCCCTCATTCGCCAGTCCCAATGGGAGTCCGCTGCGCTCCATGCCTAGACGTGCTTTCCTGTAGACAGTCTCCGCGGGCGAGCCGGGCCGTGGGATCTCACCGGTAAACGTTCCCAGCACATCTGTGTCAATATCGGCCGGTACCTCCACCTGCATCTGTAGTCTGTGCGCAAAGGCCGGCGCGATCTGGCGCTCTTTTCCGTGTTTGGTGGCCAGGACAACACTCCTCCCAACATATGGATGCGCTCCTCCCTGCACCTCCCAGACGCTTTCACCGGCATCGGACGATCCTGCATGTTGCATCTTCTTCTCTCTTCCAGCTCATTCAATACACGACAATTTTATCGTGATAAGCATATCATATACTGGCCGCTAGCGCAAAGACGCTCGATCGAAGCTGCACAGCCCGATCACTCGACCGTTCCAGGCATCCCGGAAGATTGGTATTGGAATGGCATGTCGGCTATATCCTGTTGTGGCAGCTGTCAAGCATGGTCGTCTTGCGATGTCTCCACTTGCATGATCAACTGGAGTAGATCGCGAACGGGTAACCCATGCTGAGCTGGATGGCGAAGTGGTTTGTCAAGATCTGTGCTATAACGGTTATTCCTCCCTTCACGAAAGGCCTGAATATAGCCATCTTTTTCCAGATCGCTCAAGATGCGCTGCACTGCGCGTTCGGTAATACCAACCCTGGAAGCGATCTCTCTTGCTGTGTTATGTGGGGACTCGGTAACGGATAGAAAAACCTGTGCATGATTCGTCAAAAAAGTCCATCTGTGTGTCATTGTTTTTCCCTCCTTTATGCGTACAAAAAGTATATATGGACTAAACAGACAGCGTTCACGATGCTCTGCTTGCAAACAGGCTGATTTTCCAGGAATCAACCTGAAGGTCTTGACAAACCCTCCATCTTTACCGCACAATAATACATGAAATAAAATTCGTATTTACGGTTTCGTAGATTCGTTTAGATAGTAAGCATAGCATGTTTTGAGCAAGAAAGGAACGGTATGGTCAACCTTGTAGAGCAAGGGATACTGCTGCCGCTAGCACTTGTACCGCTGGTGCTGGTGGTTTTGATGGGGGGCGCTCCATTCATCCTCCGCTCATCTGCTGCTCACATGGTCAGAGCCGTGTGGGCGCTTTTCGCGTTAGTGTGGCTCTGTGCGTTGGTGATCTTTGGGTTGGTGATCGTGCACGGCCCATTCAACTTTTCCTTGCTGACAGTGTCGTTGGCCTCAACTCCCGTTGTCCTTGCTGGTCTCCTGGTGGATCGTGTAAGCGCTAGCATGCTTTTGCTGGTGGTCACGGTCAGTGGAATTGTCCATCTCTACTCTCTGCGTGCGATGCAAGAGGAGCGCCATTTCCGTCGTTACTTTTTCCTGTTAAGTCTGGTAACATTCGAGGTCATTTTTGTCATTCTTGCCAATAATCTTGTGATGCTCGGACTGTTCTGGATTCTCAAGGGCTTTACGTTGACATTTTTGTTGGCGCATTATCAGCACCGTACAGCTTCCTGGCATGCTGCATGGATGAAGTTGCGCGTGGATATCGTAGGAGATCTGGCGATTCTTGGCGCGCTCGTTCTCACCTGGATATCTTTCCACACGTTCTCTATTCAGGATCTTCATACTGCCATTTTACACACGGGACCGGGACGTATCGGGATTCAGGGAACGGTGCTGACGCTCTTGTTGCTCGTTGCAGCCATGGCGAAATCGGCACAGTTTCCACTCCATAGCTGGCTGCCTGAATCCGTCGAGGCGCCGACGCCGGTCTCGGCTTTGATGCACGCAGGCTTGATCAATGCTGGAGGGTTTCTGCTCATTCGGTTGAGCGATCTGTTTGTTGCGACGCCTTTCACGATGGCGCTGGCGATTGTTATTGGCAGCCTGACAGTGCTGTACGGCACTATGGTTATGCTGACGCGTAACGACGTGAAGGGGATGCTGGTGTATTCGACGATGGGTCAGATGGGGTTCATGATCCTGGAGTGTGGCCTGGGCATGTTTGCTCTTGCTCTGTTGCATATTATCGTCCACGGCCTGTTTAAAGCGCATTCCTTCCTCAGTTCGGGGTCAGTAGTGCAGCAAAAAAATGCCGATCGTTTGCTCGCTCAACACGAATCCGTTTCTTCCCCTGTTTCGGCGCGCACGTTGCTTGCGATTGGCCTCGTGGTCGCGCTCGCGTTTGCTGTGATACAGATGGCCATCGGGGCTCAGCTCAATCCGGGCAGTCTTGTACTGCTTTTTGCCTGGATGACTATCATTCATGCGTTGGCCCGGATGCCTCGCATGCTCGTCAGTTCCTTGAGACGTCTCTTGCTCGGGAGCGTCAGTCTCATCGGCGTTATCCTGCTCTACAGCATCGCCATCCATGCTGTCGAGGCGTTTTTTGCTCCATCCGTTGCTGCCAGCCCGTTTACTCAGGACGTGTTTCTCTACATGAGTGGTGTCTTGTTGCTGCTGGTAGGTCTGATATCGATTATGCTGCCATCTCTACGCTGGCCGCAGTGGCTGAATACATTCCTCAAGAGGCTCTATGTGTTCGCACTGTATAGCGGCGTAAGGAAGATCGGTTGAGCAGACGACAGACCTGCAAAGGGAGTCAGAAATGCCACCGGGTTATAGCTAACTCGGCCTCTCTGGTGACGGGAACAAGTAGCAAACGATAGGAGTGTTCTTATGGAAACAACATATACCGATAGCAGCAACCTGGGTCAGGCTGATATCCAGATGGATGTGCAGCGCTGTGTGCGTGAGGCTAGCAAGATCATAGCCCCTTACTGGCCGCTGAGCTCGTTTATTGCCAATAATGCGCTTGGAGATCTGGAACATTTGCCATTTCATCAGGCGGTGCAGTATGCCCGGGCCATGCGAGGAGGGCAAGGCTTTCTTCCTCTGGCAACGTATCGTGCGTTTTTCGCGCAACAGCGTATCACCATGCGGGATATCGTCTCGGCTCTTGCTGCCCTTCAGGAGACGCTCTCGCTTCCCAGCCATATTCAGCTCAATGATCAGATGATGCCAACTCAGGACGTGTATACTGCGTGGCTGTTGCAGGAAGAGGATGTTGAGGAGGTGAAGCGGAGACAGTTTGAGCTGTGGCAAATGGTGAGCAACAGCCTGCAGGCGACGGATCAGGATCAGTCGGAAGATGTCGAGCGCGATGATGACGAGCAAGCGATTACGACTGCTGTCAATAAGCATATGACGCTGTGGTGTGCTGCCTTTCTGGATGAGGGGCAGGCAAGCTGGGCGATGCCTGGACGCGAGCGAGGATTTTACAGCTGCTGGAAAGAGCTGGCTGGGGAGGCCGGGGCCTTCGGTTTCTCGGGCGGTCGAGAGCTGCGCGAGCGTATCCGCAGCCTGCCAGACGAGGCGAGCACGGCCCTGGAGCTCTGTTTGCAAGGTTTGTCGCAATATCGCTTGCCACACGTTGAAGACGCGTCACCGGACGGCGACCAGGGGCTGCAATCGTTCTGGACGGCCTATCTCTCGCGCCACCTGGCTCAGTTGCCGGGCTGGGCGAGTATCATACGCTGGCGTGAGGAGCATCCGCATTCTCTGTGGCAACAGCGTTATCCCATCACGCTTATCGACTATCTGGCCGTGCGCCTTTTCTACGAACTCCAGCTGTTGGATGCGCGCCATAAGCAGCCACGACGCTCGGCCCGTTCCTGGACGCGACGCTTCCTTGCCCGGCGCGAAGAAGCAAAGCGAGAACGCGAGACGACGCAACGCAAAGAGGAAGTCGTCTCCCGGCTCGTTGTATTGGCCGAGTCGTTGCATCTCTCGGTGCAAGAGATTGCGCATCTTTCGGCTGCACAGCTCTCGCAACTGGTGCAGCTTGCCAGGAGCTGGAGCGTTGAGAAACAGCAACTCCTCTGGCAGCAGGCATATGAGTTTCACTATCGCGACCAGCTGCTCACAGCATTGCAGTCACGGGAGCCGCTACCCTCGGTGACGCAGAAAGCGTCCGCTCAGGCCCTGTTCTGTATTGACGTTCGTTCGGAGGGCTTGCGACGCCAGTTTGAGGCGCTTGGTCCGTACGAGACCTATGGTGTAGCCGGCTTCTTTGGGGTGCCGATGCTCCATCAGCCCTTTGGATCTTCCGGCAGTATTGCGCTTGCCCCTGCTCTGATCTCGCCCACCTCTCTCGTCAGGGAAGTGCCCGAAGCATCTGCTCAGGAGATCGCTAAGCGTCGCTTGACCGGCAACGCCCTGGTCCATGGCTGGCATGAGCTCATCCACTCTTTGCGCGAACATCTGCTCACACCGTTTGGGTTTGTAGAAATGGCGGGTGGCTTCTCGCTCTTCCCTCTGCTTGGAAAGACGCTCTCCCCTGGCCTGTGGAAGCAAGCGCAGAGCAAAGTTCGTGGGAAGCTGTTGCCAGCGGTTCCTACTGAGCCATCTATTCTCACCGATTTCTCGGTGCCGGGCATGAGTAGGGAGGAACAGGCCAGGATGGTGGGGAATATGTTGCGCAGCATCGGCCTGACCGACCATTTTGCGCGCATCGTGCTACTCTGTGGCCATGGCAGTGAGACCGAGAATAATCCGTACGCGTCTGCCCTTGATTGTGGTGCCTGTGGTGGCAACGCCGGTGGTACGAGCGCAACCGTCACGGCTAGCATCCTCAACAGTGCAGCCATCCGTGCACTCCTGGCCGAGCAGGGGCTCGTAATCCCCGAGGAGACCTTCTTCCTGGCCGGCGAGCATAACACAACGACCGACACGGTGCGTTTCTTCAATGAAGATCAGGTACCTGCCGACCACATGGCAGATCTGCAGCAGCTCAAACAGGATCTTGCTAGGGCCGGGAGAAGCAATGCCACCATGCGCTTGCAAACTTTGCCCGATGCCGTAATGGAACAACGCGACGTCCTTCAACACGTGCAGCAGCGGGCTTCCGATTGGGCTCAAGTCCGGCCAGAGTGGGGCCTGGCCCGCAATGCCGCTTTTGTGTGTGGTCGCCGTAGCCTTACAGCCGGCCTGAATCTTGAGAGCCGTGTCTTCTTGCATTCCTACGATCAGAGCCAGGACCTGGATGGCTCTATCCTGGAAGCTATCATGACGGCACCTCTCATTGTGGGTGAGTGGATCAATATGCAGTACTACTTCTCGACGGTCGATAATCAGGCTTTCGGTAGTAGCACCAAACTGCTCCATACCGTCGTGGGCCAGATTGGCGTGATGCAGGGTCGCCAGAGCGATCTGCTGATCGGGCTTCCTCAACAATCAGTGATGTACGGTGACGAATTGTTCCACGAGCCATTGCGCCTGCTTGCCATCATAGAGGCGTCGCCAGAACGTATCGCGTCCATTCTCGCACGGCACGAGCAGCTGCACAATCTCGTGAAAAACCAGTGGATCTCGCTTATTGCATACGATTCCGATGCAGCGATCGCCTATGAGTTTACATCCGCTGCCAGCTGGCATGCGTTGTCTCGCTAGAGCAAAGAAAGGAATACTCCATGTCACAAGTCTACTCAACGCTTGAGGTACCCGACGTACAGGCACAAACCTCTTTGCACATATGCAGCAATCTGGCGGTTGTTACGACGCTGCTCACGCCATACTGGCAGAAACGCGTGGCGACACTGAAGCAGGAGGCTGTGCCATTCCAGATCCTGCACGATTCCTCTCAGCCGACGCTGCTGCTCGATGTCGAGCAGCATCCACGCCTGTCAGCGCTGCTCGATCCAGGTAGCGATACCTTTGAGCTCTGGCCGACCTGGTGCACCTTTTTTACAACGGATCACGAGCTGAGCGATACCTTTTTGCTCCTGAGCCTGAGTAACCGCGAGAGCTACTGGCTCGTCCTCCACTTCGAGCATAGCCAGCACCTCGCCTTCTTACAGCAGGTTGAGGAGGCGAAGCAGTTGCAGTTGGCCGTCGAGCCCAACAGGCTGCGCTGCACCGTCCCTTTCGCTGATCCTGAATTGACGCTTCACCTGGATACAATCGAGCGTGTTCAGAGCAGTGAGGTGCGTAGGAGCTATCTCTAAGCAGGCTTCCTCATGTAGAGGAACAAAAATCCCGAGTGGCATAGAATGGCGGCTACTCGGGATTTTTTGTTATCTTGCAGGATGGATCAGCGTTGTGCCTGTGCCACCTGCGTATAGACGGGCGTGCACCACTGGTTGCTGTATTCGGGATGCTTGCCACGTACGACATCGAAGTAGATATCCTGGAGCCGCTGACCGACGGGCCCCATTTTCCCGCCGCCGATGGCAACGTGGTCCACTTCGATGACAGGAGCGATCTGTGCACCGGTGCCACAGAGGAAGATTTCGTCCGCGACGTAGAGCTCGGTGCGATCGACCTGGCGCTCGCGTGTCACCAGACCCAGTTCGCGCTGTGCCAGCTTGATGACCGTATCGCGTGTGATGCCAAGCAGGATGTTCTCCGAGGGAGAGGGTGTCACCAGTTCGCCATTGATGAGCAAGAAAATGTTTTCCGCACTTCCCTCCGAGACGTGCCCGTCATGTGTAAGCATAATCGCTTCATCGAAGCCATTTTGCAACGCCTCGGTCTTGGCGAAGGCTGCATTGACATAACTGCCAGAGATTTTGGCGCGGGCGGGGAGGGCGTTATCGTCGATACGTCGCCAGGAGGAGACGCCACAGCGCAGGCCGCCGATCTCTACATAATTGCCCATTGGCTCGGAGGTCAGGATATACTGATCGGTCAGATTGTTGAGGCGCACGCCGATAATTTCATCGCTCTTGTATGCTACAGGGCGCAAATAGACATCCTGATGCTGACCGTTGCGCCGGACCAGTTCGAGGCTGATGTCGATAAGATCATCGACAGTATAGGGCAAGTTAATGCGTAGAATACTGCAGGATCGTAGTAAGCGTTCATAATGTTCGCGCAGGCGGAAAAGGTATACTTGTTGTTTTTCCTCATTCCAGTACCCACGAATACCCTCAAAGCATGACGTTCCATAGGCGAAAGCATGCGTACGGACGGAGATCACACCGCGTTCGGCTGGTATGAACTCACCATTCATAAAGAGAAATTGTGCATCCATGGTGTGTGTCAACAAATAGCCGATGAGCTATTTGTTTCATCCTCCTTCTCGTGAATTGCTCACTGGTAGCGCGTCAAATTTCGCTCGAATGGCCGCCGCATGATCCTTTCCTTTTTCATCTGGTACTCCCGCAGCCCGCCTGCGGCGGGCCGCGGGGGGGAGGGAAAAAGCGGGGGACACCCCCGCGCCCCCGGCCATGGGACTGCGTCCCCCGGCCCCCCCTGCTGATCTATTCAGCGCTTTGTACCATGTTTAAAAAGCAAACACCATTAGGCGGCCTGAGGAGGGGAGAGATCGGGGGGCACAGCCCCCGCGCCCCCAGCCAAGGGGCCGTGCCCCTTGTATCCCCACCTTTTCCATCACTGTTGCCTGGGAGTGAGTGGTGAGCGAGCCTACAAAATCTTTTTGCCCAGGGCTGAGAGGGTAAGTTCTACGGCGAGCCTGGCGGTTGCGTTCTCACGGTCCAGGATTGCGTTGACTTCGACGACATCCATCGAGACCAGGCGTCTGGAGCTGGCGACCATCTCCATTGCCAGGTGGGCTTCGCGGTAGCTTAGTCCACCACGGATGGGAGTGCCGACGCCTGGTGCGTCGCGTGGATCCAGCGAATCCAGGTCAAGGCTGAGGTGGAACGACGTATCGTTGCGCGTCACGACGGCTATTGCCTGGCGCATAACGCTGGAGATGCCATGTTCGTCGATATCGGCCATCGTGAAGACGTGAATCTGATGTGCGCGCAGAAGTTCTTGCTCGCCTGGATCAAGCTCGCGCGCGGCAACGATCGCGATTCGTTCTTTCTCGATTTTCGGTGTCCAGCCGCCAATATCGGTGAGCTGCTTGTCTCCCAGGCCGGCCAGCGCCGCGAGTACCATGCCATGAATATTGCCCGAAGGGGTGGTCTCTTCGGTATTGAAATCGGCATGAGCATCGACCCACAATACTCCCAATGGCTTGTGCACACGTGCTACACCGGTGATGGAGCCGAGCGCGATGCTGTGGTCACCACCCAGGATGAGCGGAAACTCCTGCTCTTCCAGCGCATTGGTGACCTGCTTTGCCAGTTCTTCGGCTGACTGTATGATAGGATCGAGGTATTTGAGGCGCGAATTGCCAACGGGCTGGCTTTCAGGCTGAGGAACGGTAATGTTCCCTACATCATGGATAGTGTGACCCAGACGTTGTAGATGATCGCTCAGACCGGCATACCGAATAGCACTTGCCCCGATGTCGACACCACGCCGATCGGCACCCAGGTCCATGGGTGCTCCGATGACACGAATATGCATAATTGAGTAAATCCTTTGTTCGCCTTTGAACGCTATGATATTTCTTTATAATTATAGCTCTCCGGTTGCTGTTTGTCTATCATCACATAGCCCGCTCCAGAACCTTCCAGTTCT
>Ga0070738_10004817_pt1 | contig 15671 bp, 15 predicted proteins | sample Coa_R2_2_FD_66446 | JGI IMG/M metagenome (GOLD analysis project Ga0070738, IMG submission 66446) | Surface soil microbial communities from Centralia Pennsylvania, which are recovering from an underground coalmine fire - Coalmine... | ecosystem: Environmental > Terrestrial > Soil > Unclassified ...
TAGAGATCCGTCAGCACTACTACTTCGTCATGCTTAATTTTGGAGCATTACGGCCATAGCGGGAGATATCCTGGTGGACAGCGCTGACACTAACTACCGATTGCGCCCATTCGAGCGTTCCCGTAACCCTGTCAGGATGTCTTTTCCACTTCAGCTTTCATGCGTTGTAGCGTCAAATTCATTTGATCAAACATTTGCTGCGGGGTCATGCCAAATTGGCCAAGCTGGGTGCGAAGCTGCTGTACAGTCATTTGAGCCATAAAATCTTCAGACAGCTCAAAGCGCTTCATAAACACACGGTAGCGATCCATGATTGCTTCCATCTGCTCAATAAACAGCTTTTTACCCTCGCGATCGAATTTGCCATAATCGCCTCCAAGCGTCATCAACGACTGATAGTCTTCAAATAGTTGCTTGGCTTCTTGCTGGACAATTTCAGAATCAAAAAATCCCATTGCCTTAAATCTCTTACTAACGATTTCGACCGGAACCAGTGCTATCGATCGCAACTGCGAAACACAATTATTCTAGTTCAGTGGCATGGTTCCGTTAAGTGATCAGTAAGTAGGGGTTTCACTACCTGCAAACCCGATGGTTAGGGTTGTCCCTGGCCATTGGCCGACCGTCTGCGTGTAGCAGCGATCAGGAGCCGCTCCTATTTCTTGGTACGAAATAAACCGAAGAGACCACCAGTTTTCGCGGTCGTGCTCTGGGTTTGGCCACTGTTCAAGGGTTTGTCAGGCGATCGTCCATTTTCGGGGACGCTCATTTCAATGCCGAGCTTCGGGGCAAACCGGCAGGCCAGTGGGTCTTTTGGATTTAGCTTGAGGGCCTGACGCAGGTAAACTTTTGCCATACTGGGCAAGTTTTGCTGGAGGTAAGCTACGCCCAACAGCGCATGATACTCGCTTTTGCCAGCTTCAATTTTGATGGCATCCCGCAATTCCTGTTCCGCATCTTTCCAGCTGCCTTTTTTCATGTACTCCTGTGCGCGACGGTAGTGGCGCTGCGCATAGTTTTCAGCGGGAGGACTGGGCGGTTCGGGTACAACGGGCGCTTGTTTGGGCGTCGATGCAGGAACAATACCCGTAGGCTTTTCGCGCACGAGTACTTCACCCATCTTGAGCTGGAGATAAATTAGATTCAGCTCACCAATCTGTTGGGTCAGGGGTTCAAACTGCTCTAGCGGTTGGTATTGAAATTCAGCGAGTTTCGTAATTGCTTGCTCATAAAACACGTCAACACCATTGACGGGCTGTTGGATCAGTTGCCGCGACAGTTCGCTTTGTGGGTTGAGGGGGGCTTTGCTGTAAAGGCGGCGTACCTGGAGCCGTAATAGAGAAACGTTTTCCTTACGTCCTTTTTCTTGTTTGAGCTTCTGGTAAGCGGGGTTGACCAGGCGGGCAAAGAGCTGACTGGCAAACTCCTTGGTGGTATCGTCTGCCAGCGCGTAACTATCAGGATGGAGGATTTTGGCGACGGCTCGATAGCGCTTGAGTACGCGGCGATCGTCCGCAACGACAGAAACCCCCAATACAGCATAGGGGTCAAAGAATCTGGTTAGCCATTCTGAGGGGAGTGCACTCTGTGACATCGACTAAGTAACCCTAGAAGACTTGATCTACTTTAATGAAGGGAGAAATTACAGTAGCGGTACTGACCCATTACAGCCGTTCTGCTTGTGCCGCTCAGTACGCTCAGTTGTGGTTGCACCCGATTCGATCGCTGCGTTCACAAACGGATCACTTTCGGAGGCATCGCCAGCAACAAGCGCCGCTGCCACGCTCTGGCAGAATCAGCTTCTAACCCTCGTTCAGCGCGTTAAAAGGCAGGACAACACGGTTGCACGCATTGATCGTCTGATGATTAATTGTAATGATCACTACTCTACTGTACTGTGCACCCACGGACTGAACCGGACATATCTGAGAAAACGTTAGCGCTTTTCTGGGGATTAAATTGCCTTAATCGAGACATTGTGACAATTTCGATCGACGCTGTACCGATCCATCATGACGATAAGACGCTTACTATTCAACTTTAGCTGCCATCTGCTGGGTAGGGTCAATATGATAGATAAGAAGGCTATTCAACGCAGCGCCATCGTTGAACCGGCGATCGCGTGATGGTATTCAGTCCAAATGGCTTCTATTTCCCTGTAAGTCTCTGTGCGGCTACTGTAGGAGTGACGCTGGCATGTTAGATAAACCAAGAAACCGTAAAGTTGCGGCAGCGCTGGCATTTGCTGGAGCCGTTGCGCCGATCGGTTCAGGACTGCATAAGTTTTACGTCGGACAACCGCTGTGGGGTGTCCTATATATGTTGTTGTCGCTGACGCCAATCCCAAGGGTTGCCAGCGCGATCGAAGGGATCTGGTATCTGGCACAAGATTCTGAATCGTTCGATCGCAAGTTTAATGAGGGAATAACGACCACCGTTAAAACCGTGGCCGCCGCTCCTCCGGTTGACCCCGCCCATATTAGTGCCGTTGCCGATGCCGTTCGCCAACTTGACCAGCTTCGGGCCGATGGGCTGATTTCAGAGTATGAATTTGAGCAAAAGCGCCGCCAGTTGCTCGATCGCATTGCATAACATCGATCGCATTGCATAACACTGAGAAAGCCATTGGGCTGTGAAGTAGTCTTCAGGAGTCAGGAGAAACCTACTTCATCCCCTGCCTTCCCTGCGCCCCCTTCCCCTTCCCACTCCTTTTTCCTAAATGCCTCTCCCCAACTGGTTAGCAACGGTTGCTCAATCGCGTCAGCCGCTACGAGCAAAAATTCTCACCGATCCGTACTATCGATTCCAGTCGATCGCGGAACTTGAGCTGGCGGCAAGTTTAGGGGTCAAGATTGATGTGAATCAGGCGGGTGTGGACGATTGGCTGCGTCTGCCAGGGCTATCGATTCATCAAGCGCGATCGCTGGTGGAATTGACTCAAGCGGGTGTGCAGCTGCACTGCATTGAAGACATCGCTGCCGTGCTGGGTCTACCCGTACCGCGCCTCAAGCCGCTGGAGCCAGTGCTACTGTTTTGCTACTACGACGCGGACAGCGTGAACACGATCAAGCCTGTGAATCCCAACAAAGCCACCGTCGAAATGCTGACTAAAATTCCCGTGGTTGATACGTATTTGGCGCGAGCGATCGTGGCTAACCGCTCAATGGGTCCCTATCGTAATCTGATCCATCTGCAACGGCGACTCTCGCTATCCAGCGAACTGATTGCAGAGCTGATGCATTACCTGAAGTTCTAGGTAGAAGTCAAACATTTTTATTCTTCCGGGTTCAATGCCACAAACCCAAGGCGTCTAAAAGGATAGAAGCGAAACCAGGCACGACCGATAATGTTCTCCTGTGGCAGAAACCCCCACACATGCGAATCATTGCTGTTGTTGCGGTTGTCACCCATGACAAAAACCGTGCCCTCTGGAACCTGAACTGGCTGGAGGGTGTAGTTGGGCGAAGCCGCGATATACGCTTCCTTTAAGGGATGCTGATCAACATAAACGATTCCCTGACTCACGGAAACAGTCTGTCCCGGTCGGCCAATCACACGCTTGATGAATGCCTGATCCTTAGCGTAGCCCTGCATCTGTAGCTGGGGTGGTGGATCGAACACCACGATGTCGCCAAACTCAGGGGGGTGCAGGCGATAGGAAAGTTTCTCGACGACCAGGCGATCGCCCACATGCAGCGTGGGCAGCATGGAATCGGACGGGATGTAGCGCGGCTCTGCTACAAAGACCCGAATCAACAGGGCCAAAATGAGCGCGATGATCAGAATTTGAATGTTTTCCCACCAGCTTCGCCAGTTGGACGCGGTTGCTGGAGCAACGGTTGGCACCTGAGGTTCGGACGTTTTTTCGGTGGTCATAATCTGCGATTCAAACAAGAGACTTTAGACGTTGGACATGGTCGATCACTTCAGCTCTAAGCATCAGAATCTCAAGTTTAAGGTTCTTAGTCTAAAGTCTGGCTACACCATTCTTGCAATGGCAAACCCTAGAACGCAATAAACTTTTCAGATTGCAGTTGCTCAGCCCGTGCTCCCAGCGCCAAAACAGCATCCTCAAGCTGTGCGGTGCGATCGCCCACCGCGCAGATCACGATATCAAATGCTGCCATGTTGAGCGACAGCCCGCCCAGTACCCTTTCGGGGCACTGCGCGATCGCCGCCCGGTAGTGAAAGTCGGCCCAGGATGCCTGTCGCTGCTGCCAGTGGGATTGATAGGGCAATTGATCGGGTGTTTCAGGGTTTGCCTGGATTAACCACACGGGATGCTGATAGCCACATTCGTACAGCCAGTCGATCTGGCTTTTCAGGGGCGCAATTCCTGACCCTTCTGCAATGTAGAGGCGAGGGCGGTTGGGTAACTCGCTGAGGGTCATTAGCCCGTAGGGACCACGTAGCGGGAGTGTTTGCCCGATGGCCAGATCCTGAAGAAACGCAGAACTCCAGCCCACGCGAGACACGCACAGTTCTAGTTCAGAACAGCAGGAGGGTGAGGACGCGATCGAGTAGATTTTGCTAAAGGTGCGTCCATCGCGCTCGAACTTAGGCCAAATGGACTGCCCTGGTAAAAAGCGAAAATCGTCTCGATCGAGTTGCAATCGAATGGATTTGATCGTGGATGTCAAAAATATAGATCCGACAATCGTTGCAGTGTAGTCTGCCGTCGGCGATCGACGGAGAATATCTAAACTTTGCATGATCAACCTTTGCCTGTGAGTCGCAGGCATAGCGGTGTACATTGCTGCAGTTGGGCATTCTGACTTTGAAAGACTCAGGACAGAAGGTGAAGCTAAAGATTTAGCGTTTAGACGTTATCCCTCGTCCTTGAGCATCTCTTTCACAGTTGCGGCACAGTGTCGGACTTTTTTGCTATAGACAAAATCACCGAGCTTTCCCCAGATTTAGATGGTGTCTAATCCTGTCTGAACATTGGCACAGACAGACTGAAGCGCTTGCGTATTGTAGCTCAAAGTTTATACGGCGCGAGTGGTTTTACCGCTGTCCTATGCCTGAAGACAGAGAGGTCAATCATTAAGGTTTGCTAAGGTTATACCAATTTGCCTTCATAGAAATACGGGCATGTCATTTTGATGGCTTTCAAAGTTTTTTGCTAAAACACCCATTTCCCCATCTAGCAATGACAAATTTGAACAATCTAATTCTGGTTCAGGAGTTCTTTTTACTGCTGTCGTCAGAGGCAATTGATTCAGATCCTCTTTTCATCTCCACAAGTATTGATTTAACAGAGTTTGGGTTTACGAGGGATGAATTGCCTCGGTTGAATCGCATGGCTCAAAAGTTAGAACTAGCGCTTTTAACTGAGCTAAACAAACATTTTGAAGCAGCATCTGTTGTGGTCGAATTTCGAGAGCAAAATTAATACTTGCTTTAGTCATCAAAGCTCGGCTCATCGAGATTTTGACTGTGGTTTAAGTCATGCTGCTAATGCCTTTCTAAAGAGAACGATTGATGGCTGAAATCACGCTGAGATTAGTCTCACAGTTTGTCGCTGCGATGCTCACTCTGAATTTGCAAGCAGTTTAGCCTGGATCAATCATTGGATTAATCCAGGGGTTGGATAGTCTGATGGCTCTGGAATGAAAGCATATTGGTTTTACAAGCAAGCCTCTAAAAATCAGGAAATTCCTGATAAAATTTACAGGAAATTTATTTGCTAGGCGGCTGTTAAACCGACTGTTAGTTGGGGAAATATTGAGAAGAGAATGACTCGATAGTTCCACATCAAGTATGTTGAAGCGGCTGAAAAATTCCTGGATTGAACTCTGTGTTCTTTTGGGCGGCTATGGGTTAATGGGCTGGTTAATTGCAGCGAATGGTGCATCCACTAGGGTCTGGTTCATGCTGGAAGCGATGACGCTTTACCTTGCGTGGTCGGGGACGGGCGCGATCGCAATTGCCATTGTTGTCGCTACCAGCATTGCGTGGATTGAAACTATCGCGATCGCCTGTCCGGAGGGCATGTGGTGGATTGGCATTCCCTTAACGGGCGCTCAAGTCTGGGCTGCGGCCCTCGCGTTGAGCTGGTTCCTCGCAATAGCGTTGATATACAGGCTCGCATTCACGAGTCGAAACCTGAATGACACCGGTTTGAGCAAATCTCAAACGTTCTGGCTGCTGGTGCTCGTCGCTAACGTAGGGCTGAGAATTGGACAGCTCACCGATCAATGATCATTGGGCGTATGACGCTTGCAAGATCCTTTGGAAAAAGGTGATAACGGGCTGCAACCCGGTTGTCTAAACTGCGTTGCCGGTTCATGGGCAGTGCACAGCAAAGCGCTCTCCATACCTGTTGGCATTGAATGGGACTTTATCCATCGCTGGTAAGACAAGTGCAGATCAGGGTCACATCGTAGGACGGCAAAACATCCATTAGGAAATTCCCTTTAAAACACCCGTGAACTCAACTGATTATTCATCAAGAACGCCTAGCTATTACCTGTCAACGATTGAACCTGAAATTTTGGCAAGTTTTAGCGCAGAACAATTAGAAGCAATTAGGAGGGTTTTGAATGAGGCAATTCCCAGACCCTCGCCCAAGCTTGTCGATTTTCGGTTTGTCGTCGATCTGATTGTTTCGCGGTTCTATGTTGTTTTATTTATTGGTAAAGACCGTCGCCGCAAGCCTCGTCGGTATATTCCAGAGAAGTTAGCGCGGGTTGGTAACGTGATTACAGCAACCGTTTTCCTCTTGAGCGCTAACTTAGCCGTCAGTGCGTTTATCTTACTTGCAGGGTATCTGGTCAAATCAGCGATCGGCATTGACCTTCTGCCCGGTCATTTCCCCAGCCTGATCAAACAATTCTTCACAATTTCTAACTAATCGCGTCGATTAAAAAGCGGTAGAGGGAGAACCCTCTACCGCTTGAACTTCATTAAGTACTCAGCAATCGAAGTTATTCAACCGCTTGTGGCAGGAGCTCGCGCTTTTCGCCCTGAAGTACTTTGACTTGACCATCGGCGTCTACATCAACCACAGCAGTGTCGCCATCTTTAATACGGCTAGAGAGGATTTCCTCAGCAAGAGAGTCTTCTAACAAGCGCATGATGGCCCGACGTAACGGACGTGCACCATAGCTTGGGTTGTAACCCTCTTCGACCAGGCGATCCTTAAACCGTTCCGTCACCTCCAGAACAATGCCCTGATCGCGCAGGCGACCGAAGACCTCGTTCAGCATAATGTCTGCGATTTCCTTCACTTCGTCCTTCGTCAACTGACGGAAGACAATGATTTCATCGAGACGGTTGAGGAACTCAGGACGGAAGTACTGCTTCAGCTCTTCGTTGACCAGCGACCGGATCCGATTGTACTGAGATTCAGCAACATCACCCGCTGCGGAGAACTCAAAGCCCAGACCACCGCCACCCTTTTCAATCACCTTCGAGCCGATGTTAGAGGTCATAATCAGCAGGGTGTTCTTGAAGTCCACCGTGCGGCCCTTGGCATCAGTCAGGCGACCGTCTTCCAGGATTTGCAGCAGCATGTTGAAGACATCGGGGTGCGCCTTCTCGATTTCATCAAACAGGACAACGGTATACGGGCGACGACGAACCGCTTCCGTAAGCTGGCCGCCCTCGTTGTACCCAACGTAGCCTGGAGGCGAACCGATGAGCTTTGACACCGTATGGCGCTCCATATACTCCGACATGTCAAGTCGGATCATGGCTTCTTCAGACCCAAAGAAGTAGGTCGCCAGTGCCTTGGTCAGCTCAGTCTTACCAACCCCTGTGGGGCCAGAGAAGATAAAGCTAGCGATCGGTCGGTTCGGGTTTTTCAAACCAACACGAGCACGACGAATCGCGCGGGAAACAGCTTTCACGGCTTCTTCCTGACCAATCAAGCGCTGGTGCAGGGTATCTTCCATGTGGAGCAGCTTCTCGGACTCGGACTCCGTAAGCTTGTTAACCGGAACACCCGTCCAGGATGCAACGATCTGAGCGATGTCCTCTTCGTCCACGATTGGCGAAGCGTCTTCACCCGTTGACTCGTTTTTCTTGGTTTGAGCGATCGCCCGGATTTCAGCTTTGATCTCCATTTCGCGATCGCGTAGCTCACCAGCCCGGTCAAAGTTTTGGGAACGAACAGCATCATCCTTGTCTTTCAGGACTTGGCGGAGCTCTTTGTCCAATTCTTTGGCTGCAGGCGGTAGCTGAGAGTTAATCAGGCGGACGCGTGAGCCAGCCTCATCAATCAGGTCGATCGCCTTATCCGGCAGGAAGCGGTCTGAGATGTAGCGATCTGAAAGCTTTGCTGCGGCTTCCAGTGCCAGATCTGAGATTTTCAGCTTGTGGTGTTGCTCATAACGTTCGCGGAGACCCCGAAGGATTTCGATCGTCTCGTCAACGCTGGGTTCACCCACCATTACGGGCTGGAAGCGGCGCTCAAGGGCCGCATCACGCTCAATATGCTTGCGGTACTCATCGAGGGTAGTCGCACCGATGCACTGAAGTTCACCACGGGCGAGCGCTGGCTTTAAGATGTTGGCAGCGTCGATCGCGCCTTCAGCCGCACCAGCACCAATGAGAGTGTGAACCTCGTCGATCACCAGGATGACATTTCCGGCGGAGCGGATCTCATCCATGATTTTCTTTAAGCGCTCTTCAAATTCGCCTCGATATTTGGTACCTGCAACCAGGAGGCCAATATCCAGCGTCACGACGCGCTTGTCTTCTAAAATGTCGGGAATGTCGTCGTTGGCAATCCGTTGGGCAAGCCCTTCGGCGATCGCGGTTTTACCAACACCCGGTTCCCCGATGAGAACAGGGTTGTTTTTGGTACGGCGACCCAGGATTTGGATCACCCGCTCAATCTCTTTTTGACGACCGACTACGGGATCCAGCTTACCTTCGGCTGCCATTTGGGTCAGGTTTGAACCAAATTCATCCAGCGTTGGCGTTTTGGTGCGTCCTTGGCTGCCGCCAGAAGTCACCTCAGCGGTTTCGCCCAGCATCCGAATCACCTGTGTGCGAACCTTCGAGAGGTCAACACCCAAGTTTTCCAGGACTCTGGCAGCAACACCTTCGCCCTCGCGAATGAGACCAAGAAGTAGATGTTCCGTGCCGATATAGTTGTGACCAAGCTGGCGGGCTTCTTCTAGAGAGAGCTCCAGAACTCGCTTTGCTCTTGGTGTAAATGGAATCTCGACGGCAACGAAGCCAGAGCCTCGACCGATGATTTTCTCAACTTCAATCCGAGCGTCTTTGAGATTGACGCCCATGGATTTCAGCACTTTGGCGGCGACGCCGGTCCCTTCTCCAATCAGACCTAGGAGGATCTGTTCAGTACCCACAAAGTTGTGTCCCAGGCGGCGTGCTTCCTCCTGGGCAAGCATGATCACCTTGATGGCTTTTTCTGTGAAGCGTTCAAACATGGCGTATTTCTGTCACCTGCTGCTTGCCGGTACTGCTGATTCTAACATAGAGAATTAGCTCAGCAGTTTGAAATAAGCCGCAGAAGATCCGTGATCACCGTACCGCGATCGGTGATCTGCTCGTTTGAGGACATTGCTCCGAGGGGAGATTGTCAGTGGAAAGGGACAACGAAGTCAAGCAAAACTTCTTAATCTCTTAATCATCTCGTGATTACGTTTTGGTTGCAGAATCGGCTGCCAGCCTCATCAATAAACGTTTTCACTCAAGAAATGGCGTGATCAGAACGCGGGCTGAAAATTGGCTGTGACGCGGCAAAACCGTCTTCTGGTACGTGAGGGGTTCAACCACCAGTGAGCCATTGCCAACCCGTCTGGCTGAGCCGATCGCAAATTTGCTGCTGCCACTGGAGAAGACGCTCAGCAAAATCGGGCGTTTGCATCCCGCCCCGCCACAGCACTAGCGCATCCTCGCCGGTATCAGGGTAATAGTGTCGCCTGTGGCCCGCTTCCCGAAAGTCAAACTTTTTGTATAGGGACAGCGCGGAATGATTAGAAATTCTGACCTCTAATGTGGCGCGCTCAAGTCCGCGATCGCGGGCAGATGTCAACAGCGCATACAACAGTGCCTGCCCCAACCCCTGCCGTTGATAAGTGGGGTCAACCGCGAGAATTGTAATGTGGGCCTCTTCTAGAATTGCCCAGTAGCAGCCGAGGGCCAGGAGAGACGGCGAGGGGCGCGCGGGCGAATTCCGATGATTCGATGGTGCCGGGATGTTTTGAATGTTGAATGCTTCTGTCTCGCTTGCTTCCCGCTTTCTGTCTTTTGCTGTCGCCTGTCTGCCGTCTGCCCCTTCTCTCTCCGCTCCCTTCTCTACAAGCACCAGCAATTCACTACTGGGGCTATCCAACTCCCGTTGATAGCCATCAAATGTCCACAATCCGTTAAAACAACGTTGATCGAGTGCCAGGGCAGCCGGTAGTAGATCTTGGGATAGCGGCTGAAGTTCGAGAAAAGTCACAAAAGGTACGTTTTTCTTTTAGAATGCACAGACCTCGATTGTAAACTGGAGTTAAGTATGTACGCTTATTACCGAATTTAGACAAGGACAGCACAATGGGATCGACTCAGGCTACAGCAGTGCAGGGTACTGGTTGCCAGTATTTGGCTGGTGCGACAGACACTCCGGCGACGCGATCGCCCAATCAGCAGCTTCTCCCGCTGACAGCCACTGTGAACCAGGACAATCACCTTGAAATTGGTGGCTGTGATGTTGTTGACCTCGTGAGAAAATTCGGTTCGCCGCTCTATATTCTTGATGAAGAAACACTGCGATCGGCGTGTCGTCAATACCGCGATGCCTTTGCTCGTTACTATCCCGGTGAATCGCAGGTACTGTATGCCTCGAAAGCCTGGAACTGTCTGGCTGTGTGCGCGATCGTTGCCAGTGAAGGACTAGGCATTGATGTAGTGTCGGGTGGTGAACTCTACACCGCACTACAGGTCGGTGTTAGTCCTAGCAAGCTCTATTTGCACGGTAATAATAAGTCGCGCGAGGAACTGCAGCTAGCGGTGGAATCTGGCTGCACGATCGTCGTAGACAACTGGCACGAGTTGAAAACCCTGGTCGCGATCGCGCAAGCGCAACCGATCGACGATCCGGCTGGATTCACCCCTCCATCTTCAGAGCGGCCTACCCGTATCATGCTTCGCCTGACGCCAGGGATTGAGTGCCACACCCACGACTATATTCGTACTGGCAGCATCGACAGCAAGTTTGGGTTTGGGTTAGATCAGCTTGACGAAGTCTTTCAATTTATCAGCCAGCAGTCCAGCGTGTCGTGTATCGGTCTGCATGCTCACATTGGTTCGCAGATCTTCGAGCTAGAGCCACACCATGATCTGGCGGCTGTGATGGTGCAGTGGTTGAGCAAGGCGATTCAATATGGTCTGCCGATTCAAGAGCTGGATATTGGTGGCGGTTTGGGCATTCGCTACACCGAATCGGACGATCCACCCAGCATTGATGCATGGGTGAAAGTGGTCAGCGAGTCGATCACGGCCGCCTGTAAATCACAAAATGTGCCCCTACCCAAGCTCCTGAGTGAACCAGGGCGATCGCTCATTGGGTCTGCTTGTGTCACCGCCTATACAGTTGGTGGGCAGAAATTGATTCCTGGTGTTCGAACGTACGTCTCAGTTGATGGCGGTATGTCTGATAATCCACGCCCTATTACCTATCAGTCTGTTTACCGGGCTGTGGTGGCCAACCGCATGTCTGCACCACTCACAGAAACCGTAACGATCGCGGGCAAACATTGCGAATCGGGCGATATTGTAATTAAGGAGTCAAATTTACCCGCTACACACCCTGATGATTTGCTCGTAGTGATGGCAACCGGCGCTTACAATTACAGCATGGCGTCTAACTACAATCGCATTGCTCGTCCTGCTGCTGTTTTGGTTCGGGATGGAGAAGCTAACATAATTCTACAGCGGGAAACCTACCAGGATTTGATTCGTCAAGATCGTCTGCCAGAGCGGCTGCAGTCGTTATGAGCTACAGGCCATGAGTTTTGGAATGCTACGCCGCTAAGCAACTCGATACTTACGCTCGCACTCAACACCTTACAGAAGCGCAGGGTTAATCCAGATCAATGGGATATCTATGGAGGCAATGGCTGCTGACGACCCCTGGCTGGATGCAGTCCCTACCGCTTCTTATTATTCAGAATCTCAGGTTTTTGATTGATGTTGGGTTGGTGCTCGCCCTCACCTACATGATGCTGGTCATTATTGGTGAACGGCGCACCTTGTGGATGGTACGTGGGTTTATCGTACTGATGCTGGCCGCTGCTCTGAGTAGACGGTTAGAGCTAACGCTACTGAGCTTCGTGCTGGGTAATTTGGTGATTGGTTCGGCTGTAGCGATGGCGTTTATTCTACAGTCAGAATTTCGTCGTTTCCTGGAGCAGTTAGGCCGGGGGGAAGTGCTCCAGTTATTCCAATCTTCACGAAGAACTACCCTCAAATCTGGTAGTGTCACGGATGAAATTGTTGATGCAGTTAAGGAGCTTTCGCAGAACCGGATTGGTGCACTGCTGATTCTCGAAACGGGTAGCCCAATTGATGAACGCGATTTTTCGGTGCCAGGCGTGAGGCTCAATGCGGAGGTCTCAAAAGAACTGATTCAAACTATTTTTCAGACGACAACCTTGTTACATGATGGCGCGGTGTTGATTCGGGACAACCGCTTAATTGCGGCTGGCGTGATTTTGCCGCTTTCGGAACGTACCGCATCGCGCCAGTTGGGTACGCGTCATCGCGCGGCGATGGGCATTACGGAACGGGTTGAAAACTGTGTTTGTGTGGTTGTGTCGGAAGAAACTGGATCAATTTCGCTGGCAGAACGGGGAACACTGAATCGTCCATTAACCAGCAGTAAACTGAAGGAATTACTGAGCGCGCGATTTTCCCAAACGTCCGATCGCGATACCGTTGCCCCCAACCTGCGTAGCCTGATCCGCCAGCTTGGGGCACAGGGATTTACGCTAATTTCACGGTTATTGGGTCGTCCAAAGGGTAAAAGTTAACAGCAAATAAGGATGCAAACGATGACGTTGACCGACTAATTTCTGAAAATAGAATTCAGAATCCAGGAGCAGACGTAGAGCAATCAGTTGCTGCTCGCTCCTGGTGTTGACTCCCGCTCATTCATGCTGTTCGACGCAGTTCGCTTTCGCTATTTACTATCTAATCGTTTGCTGCTGGAGAGACCATGACCGTAAAGCCAACTGTTTTGCAAGAGTTGCCTGCTGACCTTGAGTGTGAACGGCTGCCCAGACACGTTGCTGTCATCATGGACGGCAATGGACGCTGGGCGAAACAGCGTGGACTTCCAAGAATTATGGGACACCGTCGCGGCGTGGATGTGCTGAAGGATCTCCTGCGTTGCTGCCGTGATTGGGGCATTCAAGCGCTCACGGCCTACGCCTTTTCGACTGAGAATTGGGGGCGTCCATCAGAAGAAGTGGAGTTCTTGATGACCTTATTTGAGCGCGTTTTGCGTCAAGAACTGCGAGAAATGATACAGGAAAACGTGCAAATTCGGTTTGTCGGCAATTTGCACGCACTGCCACGATCGCTGCAGGATGAAATCGCGCGCTCGGTAGACGCGACCAAAAATAACCAGAGTATCCGGTTTACTGTGGCGACCAACTACGGTGGGCGGCAGGAGATCTTGCAGGCCTGTCGGGCGATCGCCACTCAGGTCCAGCAAGGCATCCTTCAGCCAGAGCAAATTGACGAAGCGATCTTCGAACGTCATCTGTATACTGCTGGCATTTGTGACCCTGATTTGCTGATCCGCACGAGTGGTGAAATGCGGTTGAGCAATTTTTTACTTTGGCAAATGGCCTACGCTGAGCTATATGTCACCGATACGCTCTGGCCCGATTTTGACCGCACGGCCTTTCATCAGGCGTTGAGTGCTTACCAGCGGCGCGATCGACGCTTTGGCAAACTCTGAGACCTCACCACGCCCATGTGGTGAGACATGTGTCGTATGCCTTTCCTCGGAATAGGCACCCGTTACTCCCGCTCCAGCCCCAATGTTGATTCTGGGCTGCTTTTTGGTGCGTTCTGCTGCCTGTCCGATCGGGGTGTATACAGCGCAGCCATCACAGCCTTTGGCCGTAGACGCATGGTGGGGCCGGTTCTTCATCGACGCTGTTCGATCGGGACGATCGCCCTAACATCTCTAGTACTTCGGTCTGATGTTGCGTTGCGCAAAATATCAGATGCTGTTGTATAGCCGTAGCCATAGTCAGGATGGCGGCGGCGAGTCAGCAAGCCGACCCAGAACCGGCGATCCATCGATTGACCCTGCCCAAAGCTTGCTGACCAACGCTATATCTCTGCCATTAAACTGTCACTTGAACTTCATGCTGAGTGCTGGAGTCTAAAACATAGTGCTCTGAAATGCAGAAATTCTGTGCCGAGTCCGTGGTCTGGGTTTTGGCTTGATGGCATGCACAACGGCTAGACGGGAGCGAATGTGTGAAATACCTGTTAAAACGTGGGATACCGAAGTGGGCGGTTGGGCTAGTGGTGTTAGCGCTGGTACTAGGTGGTGGCTATATTGCCTATAACCAGATGGTCACCACCCGACGGCAGGAACTACGACACCAGATCCAAAGTGCCAGAGTAGAGCGTCAGACCTTACCAGTGACTATTTCTGCGAATGGCTCGGTGCTACCCGAGCGATCGGCCAATGTCAGCCCTAAATCGTCTGGCATCCTCAAGCAACTGCTGGTCAAAGAAGGCGATCGCGTTCAGGAGGGACAGATCCTGGCATACATGGACTCGTCTAACCTGCAAGGGCAGTACACGCAAGCAAAGGGACAGTTAGCCCAGGCGCAGGCCAACTTGGAGAAGGTTCTTACGGGTAATCGTCCCCAAGACATTGCTCAGGCGGCTGCCCAGTTAGCAAACGATCAAGCGGCTCTAGCATCAGCGGAATCAACCTTTCGGCAAAATGAACAGTTATCCCGCGATGGTGCTTTGGCGCAGCGTGACCTGATCACGTCGCGTGCAACCCGCGATCAGGCTGCGGCTCAGGTCAGAAAATCACAGCAGGCTCTGGAGTTGCAGAAAGCGGGTAGCCGGCCCGAAGACATTGCTACCGCCCGTGCACAAGTTATAACGGCTCAGGGACAGCTACAGACGATCCAGGCTGAACTCGACGATACGGTGATTCGCGCTCCATTCAGCGGTGTGGTGACGAAAAAGTACGCTGACCCGGGTGCGTTTGTCACGCCATCAACTGCAGGCAGTTCGGCGTCTTCGGCATCGGCGTCGATTTTGGCGCTGGCGTCCACGAATCAGATTTCGGCCAACGTTGCCGAGGCGAATATTGCCCAAATCAAGGTGGGGCAGTCCGTGAAAATTCAGGCGGATGCCTATCCCGGCAAGACGTTTGATGGCAAGGTCATCCAGGTGGCAGCGCAGTCAACGGTAACGCAGAACGTCACCAGCTTTGAGGTCAAGACGTCGGTGGTCGATCCTCAGAATTTACTGCGATCGGGGATGAGCACCCACGTAGACTTTAATGTGGGCACGTTAAATAATGTCCTGGTACTGCCAACAGTAGCGATCGTGCGTCAGGATGGCGTGAGTGGCGTTCAGGTCTTAGGCGGGCAGAAAGGTAGCCGTCGTCCTGAATTTCGCCCCATTACAACGGGCGTTTCAACTGATGATGGCAAAACAGT
>Ga0070738_10004818_pt1 | contig 15669 bp, 16 predicted proteins | sample Coa_R2_2_FD_66446 | JGI IMG/M metagenome (GOLD analysis project Ga0070738, IMG submission 66446) | Surface soil microbial communities from Centralia Pennsylvania, which are recovering from an underground coalmine fire - Coalmine... | ecosystem: Environmental > Terrestrial > Soil > Unclassified ...
TGTCCTTGAGTTACGCCCACAAAACAGATACAATAGGGAAAAGCCATCTGGCACAGGTACAGGTATGCTCAACATTTGAGTGCATCACTTCATTGAGGAGGCTAGCATGCAAGGTTTAATGATGGACTATCCCCTGACGTTGCAGCATGCGTTTGATCGCGCCGTGCGTCTGTTTTCCCGCAAGGAAGTTGTAACACAGACCGATGGAGCGCCACATCGCTATACCTATGGCGAGTGGGGGAAGCGCACGATCCAACTGGCGAACGCGCTGAAAAGTGCGGGCGTGGAGCAGGGGGATCGCATCGCCACGTTTGCCTGGAACACGTATCGTCACCTGGAGTTGTATTTTGCCATTCCCTGTATTGGCGCGGTGTTGCACACCCTCAACATCCGCCTCTTCGCCGACCAGCTCGATTACATCATCAACAACGCCGAAGATAAAATCATCTTCGTCGATGGCGACCTGGTGCCGCTGCTGGAAAAGCTGGCCGACGGGCTGAAGAGCGTAAAACTCTATGTCATCATGGGCGAGGCTCCTAACGCGACGGGCAAGCTCCAGCCCTCGGTGGATTATGAGACCTTCATCGGTGACCAGCCGGAAACCATTGAATGGCCGAAGTTCGATGAGAACTCTGCCGCCGCCATGTGCTACACCTCTGGCACGACGGGCAACCCCAAAGGTGTCGTCTACAGCCACCGTTCCATCTTCCTGCACTCGATGGGTGTTGGCCTCGCCGATGGCCCCGGCATGTGCGAGCAGGATGTCGTTTTCCCTGTCGTGCCGATGTTCCATGCCAACGCCTGGGGTTTTCCGCACGCCGCCGTAATGGTGGGCGCGAAGCTCGTCCTGCCCGGTCGCTACATGGACCCGATGCGCGTAGCGCAGTTGATGGCCGATGAGCGCGTCACGCTTGGCGGCGGTGTGCCGACGATCTGGATCGGCCTGTTGAGTCTGCTCGGCAGAAACGACTTCGACCTCTCTTCCCTGCGCGCCATCTACTGTGGCGGCTCCGCCGTGCCGCAGGCGTTGATCGAGGGCCTGCAAAAGCACAACATCAACATTGTCCAGGCGTGGGGCATGACCGAGACCTCCCCGCTGGCCTCCGTCTCCAAACTGCGCAGCTACCAGCACGAACTGCCGCCGGAGGAACAATTCCGCATTCGCGCGCGGCAGGGAACGGTCATACCGGGTGTCGAGTTCCGTGTGGTGGACGTAGAGACAGGCAAAGAAGTTCCCTGGGACAACAAGAGCTTCGGCGAATTGCAGGTGCGCGGCCCCTGGATTGCTCGCGCCTACTACGCCGACAACGAATCCAGCGCGAAATTTGCCGAAGGCTGGCTGCGTACCGGCGACGTGGCCGTTGTCGACGGGGACGGCAGCATCCAGCTGGTCGACCGCACCAAAGACCTGGTCAAGTCCGGCGGCGAATGGATCTCCTCTGTTGAGCTGGAAAGCCTGATTATGGGCCACCCCAAAGTGCTGGAAGCCTGCGTCATTGGCGTCCCCCATCCCAGATGGTCAGAGCGCCCGGTTGCCTGTGTCGTCGCCAAACCCGACTACGAAGGCCAGATCAGCAAAGAAGAAATCATCGACTACCTGCGCCCCCATGTCGCCCGCTGGTGGCTCCCCGACGACGTCCTCTTCATCGACGCCATCCCCAAAACCAGCGTCGGCAAATTCGACAAAAAAGTCCTGCGCAGCCGCTACGCCATGTACACCCCTTCGGAGGCGTAGGGTAGAGAGCTGAGAAGGACAATGGATGGTTCCAGAGCTTGCATAGAGAAGCACGGAACCATCCATTATCTGATTTACAGGGCTTTTTACGGCCCTTAAAACTACTCAAATTTGTAGGAGAGTACCTGTGTTTGACGAAAGCATGGATGAAACGCATTACTGGAAAGACCCGATAGACATAACAAAAGAGCAATGGATATTTCTTCTGGAAGATGGAAGCGTCATAAGAGAGAAAGATATTCAGTTGCTCAAATTGATATTCGCCAGGAAGAGTTGTATGGCGACGGCTGGCCAGTTAGCTCATGAACTCCATATGCCTCATCATGGCCCTATTAATCTTCAGGTTGGACGCCTGGGAAAGCGGATAGTTACGGCGCTCAACATTCAAGCACCGGAGCAAAAGTATGGGGAAGGAGTGAACTGGTGGCATGTTCCCTTCTGGGGAGTGGCTACAAGGGAAGGTTATTACTGGATTCTGCGGCCAGAGTTAAGAGATGCAATGAGCGAATTATATGTTGCCGACGAAGTGCGCATCCCGGAAGAGATAGATGTGGAGAGCGGTGAAGACCTGTATGAGGGCGCAAAGAAGCAAATATATGTGAATAGCTATGAACGAAATCCTGTTGCCAGAGAGCGTTGTATAAAGCACTATGGCTCTGAATGCGTTATTTGCGGTTTTAATTTTGAGGAGGTATATGGTCAGGTCGGTAGAGGGGTAATTCATGTCCACCACCTGAAGCCCCTTCATGAAATTGGCGAAAGCTATAGTATTGATCCGATAAAAGATTTGCGCCCTGTTTGCCCGAACTGCCATGTAGTCATTCATAGAAGAAATCCGCCGTACTCAATTGAAGAGGTTATGGCTATGATAAAAAGCACGAAGACGGAGTAGTCAACCCTGAACGAGAGTGAAGACAGGAGGGTGAGAACAGGTAGGCTTACAATCCCACCTCAAACAGCCGACACAGCAACTGCGTTGTAAATACCAGTACCACCTCTCTGGCTACTCTTCCCGTTTGTTTGCCCGTTCTCAACAGTTCCTGCACCGCCTCTACCTCAAATATCCCCCTGGCTCGCAATGCCTCTTCTGAGATAGTTTGTTGCAGCAATTCGGATTGTTCTCTATCTAGCAGCGATTGTGTGGGTATCATCACTGGCAGTTGCTCGTTTTGTTCCATTATTTGTCCGGCAGGGAAGTAGCGTTTTGCCAGTGTGGTGAGAATGGTTTGTCCGGGTGTGCCGTCGGCGAGCAGAGGAGGCAGGCCAGTGAGCAGGCGCATGACTTCGGGGATGAGGTAGGGCGAGCGCAGGGCCATGCGTTCCTGGGAGGCAAGCTGATGGGCGGGGCCGACGTGCCGGTCGGGCAGGCGCAGGTGCAGGTCGAGGTAGCGCCATCGCTGCTCCGGCGGGAATTTCTCTGCCTGGCGGGCCAGTTTGCGCGCGTGATGCGTCTCTTCCCAGGGCTGTGCCTCGCGCAGCAGTTGCGCCGCCTCCGCCGACCAGATGAGTGAGGCTGGCTGTATAGCTGGTGGTGAGATCATCTGTGCGTAAGACTGGAAAAGAGTTTGCTCCTGAGATGCATTGTTGTGTTCAGCCGCATTTTGGATGATCTGCTCTGTTGTGGCAAGCAGTGAAGCCGCTCCTTGCCCGGTGAGCGCGACCCTTGCGCCGGTCTCGACGGAGACGGTGTGCAGCAATTGATGCCAGGCGAGTTGATGGCTGTCAACGCAGGGAGCCTCCAGTCCCGTTAGAGTGGCTACCCAGAACTCGGCGCGGTCAACGCCGGTAATGGCTAAGAATGGCAGTTGATGGGCGTTGGCGAATTGCTCTGCTTTACGTGAAGATTTCTTATAGCCAAGAGATGCTACAGTAAAGGGCGATTCTGTATGCCGGGCAGCGAGGGCGAATGTGAGAGCGGAGGCGCTGTTCCCTCGTGAAAGGGCGACCAGTTGTTCGTGCGGGGGTAGCAGAGCAGTGATCGTGTTGTCGAGTATGGTGGAAAGCTGGTCGAGAATGTCAAGATGTTGAGTTGATGAGGGAGATTCGTCGAATATATAATCCGTGGAGGGGTTGACGACGGTTTTAGAACGTTGCCAGCGCAGGATGGAACCGGCGGGAACAATGTGGATGTCTTGAAAGGCGGTCCAGGGAGCTGGAATGAAGCCGTAGCGCAGGAGGGCGGCGAGGGCGGGCAGGTGCAGACGGCGCGGCGCGCCAACCGCGAAGAGGGCTTTAATCTCGCTGGCGAAGAGCAGGTTGCCCTGCGCGGGCCAGTTCTCGATGTAGTAGAGCGGGTGCGCGCCGGAGAGCGGGCGGCGATAGACGAGCGTGCGCCGGTCAGGCGACCAGTCCAGCACGGGCGGCTCGATGCGCTGGCGTGTGGCATAGGCTGCGTCGGCAAAGGCCAGTAGCCCGGCCCCCGGTTGTGTCGTCCGTGCTGGCTGACCTGACTGCCCGGCGTGCTGCCCCAATACATTCCCCATAGTGAGCAACACCTGTTCGATCACTTCCTGTGGCACCTGCTCTCCCGTAAGCCACCCTGCAAGCACTGGCATAGCATGCTTCTCCTTTTCGTTGTTGCGATGACGTTCCTCATTCTATGTCTCCTGTCCGGTGATAGCAAGTATTTTCTATGCTTGATGGGAAAACCATCCTCTCCCATGGCATGCCATCGCTGGGATCTGTTATTTTTGAACATACATTCCAGAAAATTAGCAAAATTGGCACAAAAAGCTTGCTAGAGAGAGAAGGTAATGGTACAATATGCACCAGATTGATGCGTTTTGCGGTTATTTTGTTGTGAATGTGTTAGAGGTGTCGGGAGCCAGAACACGCGTAGCCGGTGTTGCTCCCTCTAGACTTTAGGAGTCTGTACTGATGGTCGGCGCTCTCCTGCTCGTCCTGCTGGCTGTTTCCCTTGCTGTGGTCGTGCTTGGCTATGTGCTTTCGTGGCGTACTCAGGCCCAGGAACGAGAACGCTATAGCGTCTATGCCGCTGATCGCAGTACCCCGTCTGTTATGATTCCCCGGCGCGCGCGGCGGGTTGTGAGTGGGAGCGCGTTGAGCGCGAGTACAGATTTCTCCTTTTCCGGCATTGTCGGCGGTATTTTGCGCCCCCGATTGAATAATCCCACTTCGCTTATGGGTCTGGGGCTGGTACTCATCACCCTGCTGCTGTTTGGTATGATCGTTTTACGTACCTTACTGCCCGGTATTTCGCTGATTGCTGCCGCGCTGCCATTCACACAGCCTGTTGCTACTGCTCAGCCCACTCCCGATCCTTTGCAGCAAGCCTCGACCGCTTCACAGAAACTGGTGCGCATTAGCCAGCTTGACCCGGCGCAATACAGTTCTAAGCAGGAATACAATCTCTGGGCCTATTCTGCCTGCTCCACAGCGGCAATGACCGAAGTGATAAACGCTTACGGTCATCATTACCGTATTACCGATATCTTGAAGGTTGAGGCTGGCATAGGAGCCATCACGCCACAACTGGGCCTGTTACAGGATGCAGGGGTGGCGCAGACGGCCTCTCACTTCGGCTTTACGACCATCTGGGGCCATCAATTCTCGCTCAATCAGATCATCGATATTGCCAGTAAGGGACGGCCCGTCATCGTCAGTTTTCCGCCGGGCAGGTATCCAGATGGAAACGGCCATCTCGTCGTTGTGACCGGCGGCGATAGCAAGTATGTCTACATTGCCGACTCGTCGATCTTCAATCGCCACTCGCTGACGCATGCGACATTTCTCAGCTGGTGGGGTGGCTTTGCAGCAGTCCTCATTCCCCAGAACCAGAGCAAATGACACATGGGCGATCCACCCCGATCAAGCTCAACGATCAGGGGTGTTCTGTCCGCTTCCCGCACTCACTTGACCCCGATACGCACCCGGTAACTCCAGTACCAGGGGATGGGTTCTGCCCCCATCAACTGGAACGCTGCCTGTGCGAGGCGATCAAATCCGATATCCTGGTCGGTGAACTGGAACTGGCTGCTGAACGCGCTGCTCTGCATCATCTCCAGAAAGCGCGCTGCGTCTCCCTGCTCAATATGATGTAGCAGCACCTCGCGGGTGAAGCGGAAGTGGCCGCTCTCGCGCAGGGGGTCGAGGGATTTGTTCTTCGGCCAGATTTTGAGGCTCTGAGCCAGACCTCGTTCCCGAACAAGCTCCACGAAGCGCAGATTTCCCTCCTGAGCGAGCCGATCAAGCTCCCAGTGGATTGCTGGCGGCGAATCATAGTCATAGGCGGCAAAGAGTCCTCCGGGCCGCAGGATGCGTGCGATCTCGGTCAGAGTCGCACTCGGCTCCATCCAGTGGAAGGATTGAGCGGCAGTGACGATATCCGCGCAGCCATCAGGCAGGCCCGTCTGATGAGCAAACTCCTCTCGATACTCAATATGGGTCGCGTAGGGGTGGCCCTCAAGTTTGCGCAGGGCTTCCTGGCGCATATCGGCGTTGGGTTCGATCCCAATTACTCGTCCGGCTCGCTCGCCCCAGATCGTGGTGGAGAGGCCGGTGCCGCTGCCCAGATCCACTACCAGGGCGGGACGCGGCGTGTCAATCAACTGCGTCAGCAGATCAAGCAAGGCCGATGGCGGCGTCGGACGCGCCCGATCGTAGCTGCTGGCTTTGCCGTTCCAGATTTCACTGGTTTTCGTCATGCTGTTCCTCCTTACTGGTCGCTTTCTTCGTCGGCCTGTTTCTCATCCTGCCCTGTTGAGGCCGATTTCCCTTCTGTCACCTCCTGAGCAAGCGCCTGGGCCATGACGCGCAGACGGCGGATTTCAGCTACCGTGCCGTAGACTTTCTCGACCAGTTCCCGGTTGGCTTCGAGGCCGACGTGGATAAGCCAGGAAGCGGCGTCGCTGCGGTTGTTGCGAATACCTGCCTCGATCAGAGCGTCAATGGCATCAAGGTCGCGGTCATCAATGCGGCAGGTGACCACATTGCTTCTGGGCGCGGCTGGCTGATTGACGCGGCTGGCGCTGATGAGGGAGATGAATGTCTGCGCCCGTACCTTTTGCAGCGGCGCGCCCAGCGTTTCAAGCACTCCGGCCGCCAGCCCCTGCCCTTCAGCGACGATCCCCAGCAGGAGGTGTTCTGGCCCGATCCTGCTGCCAGGATTGAGCCTATGCGCTTCACCCCCGGCAATGCCGATAACTTTCAAAGTACGAGGGGTGGGGCTAATTTCGGCAGGCACGGGAGTTTCGCCGCGTCCGACGATGCCTTCAACAGCGAGGCGCGCGGATGCCAGGTCAATGCCCAGCTCGTTGAGTACCTTCGCTGCCTGATTCTCCCCTTCGCCGAGCAGGCCAAGCAGGAGATGTTCTGTACCAAGATAGTTATGATTGAGCTGGCGTGCCTCTGCCTCGGCCTGCGCCAGCACGCTTTGTGCCTGCTCCGTAAGGTTCTTAAATGAAATGGCCGTCTTCACCTGCGCGTTTGTTTTGTTCTCCGCTTCGCTCATTATGGTCTCCTTCCTGGCCCTGTAATTGCGTTGTCTTGTAGCTTTGCATAACGTAAATCATTTACATATTACGAGATAAAGGTAACGTATTTTCGTATAAATGTCAATGGTGGTGAAGCTACTGAATCGATGCGTTCTGTTCTGCACATTCCTGGAGCCACTGGACGATGCTTGCTGCCGTCCGCTCTATAGACTGGCCCGTAACATCCAGCAGCGTCACAGGCGGCTGCGTAGTGCTGGCATGTTCTTTGAGCCAGTGGGTAAAGTCGAGCATGCTGATTATGAATGCTTCGCTGCTCGAGCGACGCCAGGCCGGACGCGCGCGCAGGCGTTGTATCAATGTTTCGTCGGAGCAGAGGAGGGCAAGGTAGTGGGTGGCGCTGAAATAGCGGCGGTAGGGGCTGGTTTCCAGCCTGTCGGGCAGGGCCGTGCCGAAGAGGACAGTGGAACGACCGCTCTGGTTGATGGCGACGGCCATGCTGAGCCACACATTCCAATAGCTTCTGTAATCATCTTCGGGTGTAGCAGGGACATGGCCCCACAGGATGTCGCTATCCAGGCAGACGTATCGGGGCAGTTGTGGCGCGAGTTCGATGCTGAGCGTGGATTTACCGGCGCCGCTGGGGCCGGTGATGATGAAGAGGGGAAGTTGGCGAAACGGGTGTTGGTGGCCACAGTGGGGGCAGATGGCATAAGGCCCGATGGGTTCTATGGCCTGCTCGTCTGACCAGAGGCCGCATTGCTGACAGATATTGAACATGTACCTCTCCTGTCCAGTCTGGTTAGCGATGAAAGAGGGCGATAATATGTGGCAGGAAGATGAGCAGGCCGATGATGACAGAGATGATGGCGCTGAAGAGGACGGCCCCGGCGGCTACGTCTTTGGCGGCTTTGGCGATGGGGCTGTATTCGGGTGAGGCGAGGTCGACGCAGAGTTCGAGAACGGTGTTGAACATTTCGGCGGTGAAGACGGCGACGATGGCGAGGAAGATGATGGCAAACTCGACGGGTGAGATGCGCAGGAAAAGCCCCACCAGCAGGGCGAGCAGCGCAATAGTGAAGTGAACTCGCATGTTGCGCTGCGTGCGCAGGGTGTACCAGAGGCCGCTGAAGGCATAGCCGAAGCCCGCGATGAATTTAGCCCATTCGCTTTTGCTTTGCACAGGCTCTTCTTCTGGCCCCGTTGGGAGGCTCATAGTTCAATTACGCTTTCTGACCCAGCGATTGCAGAACGGACTGCTGAATGCCGACCATTGCCTGATAGCCCTCCTCGCTCATGTCATCGTAGCCGATGAGGTGCAGCACGCCATGCGAGAGCAGGTAGAGCAGTTCGTAGCCTGCGGAATGTCCAACCTCGGCGGCCTGTCGCTGCACGGTTGGCCAGGAGATGACGACATCGCCCAGATTTGTCACCAGTTCGGGCGGCGTGACAAACTGCGTCTCAGCCGCCGCTTCCTCTCCCTCCTGTGGTTGCCAGAGTTGCTCGGCGGGCGCGTTGACCAGCGGCCTCTCTAAGAGCGGAAATGAGAGGACGTCCGTGGGTTTGTTCAACTGGCGATACTGCTTATTCATCTCTTTGATTGTCTCATCGTTCGTCACCAGCAGGGTCAGCATGACCGGTTCGGAAATGCCTGCCGCCTGTAAAGTGCGTTCGATAGTCTGATCGAGCGGAAGGGTGGCCAGCAATGCCTGCACGCTGGCATTGGTCTCGTCATTGCCGGTATCCACGTACAATTCCAGTTCGGGATGGTCGTCCTGTGTGTTTGCCATATCCATAGAACCCATCTAAAAAAGAATACCTCCGCCTGTCGAGGCGCTGTTTTCGTGCTTCCAGCGCCTCTTCACGGAGGCTAAAGCTTCTTCATCTTATTTCGCGGTCTTGCGGCGTTTTGCCGCCTCTTTCTTCTTGCGTTTGACGCTCGGCTTCTCATAGTGTTCGCGACGCCGAGCTTCAGCGAGAATGCCGTCCTGCTGGATTTTGCGGTTGAACCGCTTCAGCGCCACTTCGAACGATTCGTTCTCGCCGATTTTGACTTCCGACACCAGATTCCCTCCCCTCGCGGCCAGTTTCAGGATGGGTTGCCCCATTCCTTGACCTGCGCAAAAATTATAGTCCAGTCCGTTTCCTGTGTCAAGATTTTTGTTGCCTCTGTTTTGTAGCCTGCCGCCCGAAAGCTATGAGAAAGACGATGAAGCCGATAGTCAGTATGCTCAGCAGGCTGATGGTACGATCCAGCAGGATTGCTGCTGCTGCCAGGCTCCGGCTGGCAGGCGAGAAAAGAGCAAGCATGGCGAACATGCCCGCTTCCACCAGACCAACGCCGCCTCCGGTAAAGGGAACGATGGTGAGCAATGCTTCGCCGAGGGCAATGAAGCAGGCTGCCGTCAGGATGTGCAGCAAATTGCCCCCGATCAGGTTGAGGGCAAGGGCAACAAAGAAAAAACGCAGCGCCTCACAACTCCAGACGCCGACGGTGAGCGCCGTCAGCAGGGGCAGGCGCTGGAACGAACCCAACGTGCCTTCCTGGAAATTTGTATAGTGACCCCGCAGGCGCGCCGGAATGATGCGCGCGAGCTGCTGGCGAAAGAGACGCAGCAGGAAGAGGCCGATGATGCCCGTGATTACCAGCCCCAGCGTCAAAAACAGGCCGACATGCAACTGCGCGGGCAGATTGGCGTGCAGGCTGATAATGATCGCGGAGACGAAGAGCAGCAGCAGGACGATCAGGTCCAGTAGCCGCTCCGCCAGCACAGTGCCGAATCCGCGTACTGTCGATACCCCTATCTCCTGGCGCAGAAGATAGGCGCGGTAGAGGTCGCCGAGCTTGGCCGGGACGACCGCGTTGGCGAAAAAGGAAATGTAGACGATTTCGGTCAGCTTCCAGAGGCCGGGCAGCCGCACGTCGTTGGACACGGTAAAACCGGCGTTTTCCAGCAGCAGGCGCCAGCGCAGGGCGCGCAGGGGAAATGAGAGGTAGTAGGTAAGGAAGGCGGCCAGGAAAAGCGGCAGGCTGGCGGCGCGAATGGCGGCCCACGTCTTTGCCGGATCGATGTTGAGCTTTTGCGCGGAGAAGATCAGCAGCGCCAGCACGACCAGCAGCGGCACGATTGTGCGCCAGTTGAGCAACCGTCTGGCGAGCGAGAGCTGGTCGCGTGTGATTTCCTCTGGCGTCTCTGCGACCTGTGCCGGTCCATGCTCTATGCTGGCCGTTTGTGGCAAGCTGGCTTCTTGCCCATCTTCTGTTGTGTCAGCCTCCGTGAAAGAGGCATTAGCTGGCTGTCTGTTGTGCGTAGTCAACGCTATGCTCCATACTGGCGACGTTGGGTGTCACCCATGCTAGACGGATCAAGGCGGCCAGGAGTAACGCCATCAGATTGGTCATGCTGTGGACGTAGAGGTCATCGACCAGATTATGCACGCAGACGGTGAGCAGGGCTGCTAGCAATCCGATGGCGAGCGCGCGGTCATTGGTTAGTTGAAACAGTGTATCCCGGCTATCCTGCGCGCGGTAATACTGCATCAAGCGGTGCGGGTGCAGGAGCAGGGAGAGTTTATGTCCTGTTCCCACAGGGGCGACTGTCTCCGGTCGGCTCTCCCCCTGTTGCGCCTTTGCCTGCCGGTACTTGCGATTCACGGTCTTCAGAGCGGAACCTGCGGCAAAGAACATGGCCGTCAGGAAGCAGAGGAAGACGGTCAGGCCGATGATGCCGGTTTCCGCTGCGATGTTGATATAGTAGTTGTGCGCGTGGCCCAGCGAGTTCACAAAGATCGTGATGTAGTAGTGAGGGTAGGCATCAGGATAGTTGCCGATGCCAACTCCCAGGATGGGGTGGTCGAGGAACATATGGATGCCCGCGATCCAGTGGGCTAGGCGTTCGGCGGTCGAATAATCCTGGGCGCTGGGATTGGTGAACGAAATCTGATTGGTGCCGAGGATGCGGGCAACGGGAAGCAGTATGGAAGCTGGCAGGAAGTCGGCCAGGAAGAGGCCGACGATGACGAGCAGGCCGATGACCGCGAGGCCAAAGACCGAGTGCAGTCGGGGCATGCCGACGAAGATAATGAAGACGACGGCGGCAGCCAGCGCAATTTCTCCGCCTCGCGACTGCGTCAGCAGTTCTACGACTAACAGCAGAAGCGCGGTCACGCCCGCGCAGGTGCGCAGGAGCCTGCCGCGACCGAGCAGCGTCAGGGCCAGCGCAACGCTGAGGGTCATGTTGATGTAACCGGCGAAAGGGTTGGGCTGGCCGAAAGTGCCGTAGACGCGCAGACTGGCGTCGCGCACAAAAGCGATTGGCCCCAGATTAAGAAAATACTGGGCGTAGCCGTAAAATGCCTGTGAAATGGCAGCCAGGCAGATCAGCGTCACAAGCGTCCAGAGTTGTTTGCGGGTGCGAATATACTGCGAGCCGATCAGCACCAGCACGAAGAATTCTACCCATTTGACGATCTCTTTCAGGCTCGAAGCGTAGTTGATGGCGACGAAGAGCGAGAGAAACATGACGCCGATCAGCGCCATCGTCGCAAGGATGAAGTAGCGCGGCACCTGCAGGCGCTCGCGGTCACATGGCCCCGGCAGCGACTGCGTGGCCGTTGGATGCAGCACGAAACTCAGCAGCCAGCCAACGGCCAGAAAGGCGACGAGGATATCCGCGCTGTTCAGATTGGCCGAGCCAATGGCGATGGAATCGAGCGATCCCCAGGGAACGGCAAACGGCATGAGGTAGAGTGCCACGCGCGGGCGCAGGATGCACAGCCCCAGCGCCAGCAGATAGAGCGGCAGGCGCAGATTCCAGGGCTGCGGTAATGCGATGAGCATAGCAATGGCAAGCAGCGCCCCGCACAAACCTGCCAGATTTGCTGCCGAAACGCGCGAGCGCAGTGTTCTGCCTGCATTGCCAGACCATGAATCGCGGCGAATGCTCTCCCATTCGCCAGCGCCGGGAATATTCATGCTTCTCGTGTTTCCAGGGGGAGCAGACCGTTGCCCCCGCATTTGCTATAGGACAGTGGATAACTCCGTACTCTGATTGCTGAACCAGGCAATTGTGCGGCGCAAGCCCTCCTCCATAGGAACCTTCAGTTCCCAGCCAAGAAGCTGGCGCGCCTTAGAAATATCGGGGCGGCGGCGTTCGGGATCATCGACGCGGCTGTCCTCAAAAAGAATATCCGAGGATGCGTTACAGAGACGGATGATCGTGTGCGCAAATTCCAGCACCGTGTGTTCTTCTGGATTGCCCAGATTGAAGACCTCGCCCATTGTGCCGGGAGTGAACATGGCGAGCAGTAGCCCCTCGACAAGATCGCTGACATAGCAGATGCTGCGCGTCCTGGTGCCATCGCCATAGATGGTCAGCGGCTCGTTTTTGAGGGCCTGGGTGATGAAATTGGGAATCATGCGTCCATCGTTGAACTGGCTGTTGGGGCCGTAGGTGTTGAAGATGCGCACGATACGGGCGTTGAGGCCATACTGGCGCACGTACTCCATTGTCAGCGTCTCACCCAGACGCTTGCTTTCATCGTAGCAGGCGCGCGGGCCAATCGGGTTGACGTTACCCCAGTAGCCTTCGTGCTGTGGGTGAACCAGCGGGTCGCCATAAATTTCCGAGGTGGAGGAGACCAGGAAACGGGCATGCTGCCGCTTCGCCTGTTCCAGCATCTGATAGGTTCCCTGACTGTTGACCAGAATGGTTTCAACTGGGTGTTCCATATAACCAACAGGGCTGGCCGGGCTGGCCAGGTGGAAAATTGCTTCAGCTTCAAACTCGAAAGGTTGGGTCACGTCGTGTTCAATAAAGGTAAAAGATGGATGAGAACATAGCGGGGCAATATTTTGCCGCGTACCTGTCAGCAGATTATCCACGCATAGCACTTCGTGGCCTTCTTCCAGCAGCCGGGCGCAGAGATGGGAGCCGATAAAACCCGCTCCCCCGGTTACTACAATTTTCAAACGCGACCTCCAGTTTCTCGAAAAAGATAGACCCCTTTGCAGGATACCATAATCATGCAAGAGATGAAACGTAAAAGTCTTGCCAGGTGTTCTCTTTTGGCATAAGCTTTCTGTATTGGCTAGACGATTCGGGTATTGATCGGTAACACGATAGGACGCCGCTCAGAGCGGAACCTGTAGATAATCACCTGTCAGGAGGAGTCATGGCTCTTATTCTCTCACGTAGCGATATTCAACGTTGTCTCACGATGCCGGAGGCCATCGAGGCCATGCGGCTGGCCTTCGCCGCGCTGGACGCGGGACAGGCGCAGATGCCGCAGCGGCTGGCCGTCGGGCTGCCAGAGCAGGGGACGGCTCTATTGATGCCCTCATTACTACAAACGACAGAACAGGAGGCCTTTAGCCTCAAGGTAATTACGGTCATGCCGCGCAATTCGCTTCGTGGCCTGCCGAGCCTGTACGCCTCTGTTCTCCTGCTGGATGCGACGACCGGCAGAACGCAGGCTATTTTAGAGGGCGGCTGGCTCACTGCCATGCGCACCGGGGCCGTCTCTGGCCTGGCAACCGACCTGCTGGCGCGGCGAGACGCGGATGTCCTCGCTCTCTTCGGCGCGGGTGCGCAGGCCCCGACGCAGCTTCTGGCTATCGATGCCGTGCGTCCCCTGCGCGAGGTGCGCGTGGTCAACCGCAGCACCGAACACTATCAACAACTGGTGGCGACTGTACAATCGCTACTCGGTGCAGCCTGCCCGCCCATTTATCGCGCCGCTTCCGCCGCCGAAGCTCTCAAGGGCGCATCGCTGGTCGCCTGCGCTACCACAGCTACCGCTCCCCTCTTCACATGGCGCGACATCGAGCCGGGAACGCATATCAACGCCATCGGCGCCTTCACCCCCGAAATGTGCGAGGTAGACCCTGATACCGTCGCCCATGCCCGCATCGTGGTCGATCAGCGGGAGGCGGCGCTGGTCGAGGCCGGCGATCTCTTGCAGCCCCTGGCGGCAGGTCGCATCTCTGGCCCCGAAACATGGAGCGAACTGGGCGAGCTGGTGAGCGGGGCCGCGCCTGGACGCCAGTATGAAGATGAAATAACCCTTTTCAAGTCGGTTGGCCTCGCTGTGCAGGACCTTGCCGTTGCCGTGCAGGTCTATCGCAATGCGCGCTCGCTGGGCGTGGGCATAGAGGTTGATGTTTAAGCCTGCCCGCGTTTCCAGAACCGATACATGATCTCATCACCGAGACTGAGAAAGCCCCAGGTGGTGAGGCCGTGGACGATGACGACGCCGAGCAGCGAGTAGGGCTGCGGCTGGGCGAGGTAGACAATGCTGAAGACAATACCGGCGAGGCCGACGCCGCCCACGCTGCGCCAGTTCCATTTGCCGAGCCGATGGTACAGTGTGTAGAGCGCCGTGCTGACCAGCCAGCCCCAGCCGAGCCAGCCCGTCCACTGTGTGACGGCGGCCAGCAGGAAGCCGCGAAAGAACAGTTCCTCGACGGGCGCGTTAATAATCAGGTAGAAAAAGGCTTGCAGCGCCTGATCGGCGGGTGTGGGTCGGCGAAACCAGGGACCGACGATCTTCATACGGTAAGCGGTGGCGAACGCGGTCATGACGATGCCAACAACGATGCCCACGATAATCTGCTCGCGCAGATTGTTGAGCGTCAGGCCGAGAAACGAGGGCGGCAGGTGGAAAATGAAGATGTACAGGAACGGGATGACGCCGAGCGGGAGAATGCGCATCAACACATCAGGCCAGAGCCAGCGCCACGTGTCGGCAACGGTCGAGCGAGCAACTTCTGAAGGCTTCATGTTTTACTGGCTCTGCATTCTCTCTACCTGTGCCAGGCCCTCCCGCAACTCTGCCCGCGAGAGGTTTCCGAGCAGCAATTCTTCATCGCTTTTTGCCATCAGTCGGCGGTAAAAAGCGATGCCCTGCGCGATCAGATCGGGCGGCACGCTGTCTGCTTCGAGCATCTCAAAGAGAACATCCTCCGCTCTGGCGTAGCGACCGGCTTTTTCGTTGTACTGGAACAGCCTGTGGTTGGTTGGCAGAGGCAACTCAAATTCTTCCAGTCGCTGCACCAGATCGTCGATATTGGGGAAGAGATCGAGGTCGTCGATGCTCTTGCCGCCATGCAGGAATAGCTCTAAAAAGAGGTTCAGCGCCTTGAGATGGCGGTAATAGCTCTCATTCTGCTTATCAAGACTGGCGTACACGTCCCCCTCAGCCTTAAACAGGGCCGCAACATAGAAGCAGAGTTCGGCATTCAACGCGCCGTGCGGGGAGAGTATCTTGAGCAGCGTCTCCTCCGGCAGCGAGTTAATCAGGCCGGTGGTCAGACCCGTTGCCTGGCGAAACGCCTCATCAATGAGAATAAGGGCCTCTTCCTGCCGGTTAGCTTCCTGCAGGAAGAGGATTCTGGCCAGAAATCTGCCCAGCCGTTCCGCTAAGCGTAAGATGTAGTCTTTGTTTACCATGTCTTTTCTTATGATGCTGGCGCAAACTACGACA